>Ga0194037_1000017_pt1 | contig 127574 bp, 117 predicted proteins | sample JunL306m_MetaG_FD_148653 | JGI IMG/M metagenome (GOLD analysis project Ga0194037, IMG submission 148653) | Anoxic zone freshwater microbial communities from boreal shield lake in IISD Experimental Lakes Area, Ontario, Canada - Jun2016-L304-6m | ecosystem: Environmental > Aquatic > Freshwater >...
TTACGATGGTGCAAAGTGACAACGGCGCTGAGTTTAGTCGCTACTTTGAACAGTCCCTAAAACAGAACAACATAACCACTCGTCACACTAGACTGGGCCGACCGAACGACAATGCTCACATTGAGCGTTTCAACCGAACATTACAGGAAGAGTGTATTGGGCATCACTGGCGTAAGAGCGTTCCGCTCTCCCGCCAGCTAGATAAGCTAAACGCTTATCTAGACTTTTACAACCAAGAACGTGTACACTTAGGCTTACAGATGCGAACACCCGCTGAGATGTTGCAAAGGTCTTGAGTTTTATACGTACCTAATTTGCACATTTTTGCCCTTTCGTCCTGGTTATGTTAAATTAGAGATAGGAAAATAAAAAATAAACATCATGGATATACTTAGCTCTCTCGCAATTGTTACCCTAGCCGGCCTAATTCATGCCAGCTTTCAATTGAGTGTCAGCGTATTAACATTGCTCAGCGGCCACACCATCGGCGCCAAAAGGTCTCACGCTAAATTATTGCGCCTGACCAGTAGTTTTATTTTTGGCACTGGACTGATGACGGTGTTATTATTGTCATTTACATCACTAGTATTATTGAATATCTTTGGCAACAACGCCCCACAATTAATTTGGGCTATGGCTTGCGGATTAATGGTTTGCGTCGCCGTAGCGATTTGGGTATTTTATTATCGCCACGAAAAGGGAACTACGCTGTGGATTCCACGCAGTATGGCGACTTATTTAAACAAACGTACAAAATTAACTAAACTGAGCGGGGAAGCATTCGGACTGGGACTTAGCAGTGTAGTTGGTGAAATTCTGTTTATCATTGCCCCATTATTTATCAGCGCCTTAGTGTTGATTCAATTACCTGCTGTTTGGCAACTAATTGGTATTGGTATTTATACCCTAGTTTCGATGCTGTCGATTATCACCGTCTGGGTGTTAATTGGTAGCGGCCACACCTTGGCACGCATTCAACAATGGCGCGAAGCCAACAAACATTTTATGCAATTTACAGCCGGTGCTGGTTTAATCGTTTTGGGATTTTTTGTCTATGTCTATCAGGTCTTAGGTAGCAGCGTCGGAGTAATTTGATATGATCCAAGCAGTTGATATCATCAAACACGGCGGTAGTCGCCCAACTGAAAAGTTTTTGCGCGACAAATTACATAGCAGTCTAGTCGCCGCCTGTCTAAGCGCTAAAGCCCCTGAAGGCCAAGCCGAGGCCGCGGCTGATGCAGTTTGTGACAAGGTAATTATATGGTTACAGCAACGCCCCGAAGTTACCAGCCATGATATCCGAGTTGTCGCCGCTCGCCACTTAAAAAGTTTTCACCCCGAAGCCGCATATTTATACGAACAACACAAAATCACTATTTAAAAACAGGAGTTATTATGGCCAAAAAATACGAATTTGATTATGACCTTATCGTTATCGGCAGCGGTGCCGGTGGTAGCGCCGCCGCCACGATTGCGGCCAGGGAAGGCAAGAGAGTAGCAATTGTCGAATCCGACACTTTTGGTGGCGACTCGCCTAACTGGGGTGACATACCAACTAAAGCCTTACTTCACGCTGCCGTCCTGTACGACGAAGCTCGCCATGGCGCCAGATTTGGATTACGCTCGTCAACACTTGGTTATAACTACCCTTCAATTCGTTCATGGAAAGATTTGGCCGTTAAACGGACCGGCGCTGGTGGCAATCGTAGTTATTATGAAAAACAAGGCGTCAGTGCTTATGCTGGCAGCGCTCACTTTTTGTCACCCAACGAAATTAGTGTTAATCGCCGTCACCTATCAGCTAACCACTTTTTGATTGCCACCGGATCACAATGGATTATTCCTGAGATTCCAGGACTGCAAAACATCAAGTATTTAACCCCACGCACAATTTTAGAAACAATTCGCCCACCAAAAAGTTTATTGATTATTGGTGGTGGTGATATTGGTATCGAAATTGCTCAATTAATGGCAATCTTTGGCACCAAAGTTTATATTGTCGAAAAGGCGAGTCGCCTGTTACCACATCACGACAGCGAAGTTGGTGAATTAATCGAAAGGGTACTGAGCGAACAAAAAGGCGTGACTGCCCTGACCCATTCACGAGTTGTTTCAGTCGAAAAAGACGGCTTGTTAAAACGGGTCATAATATCACGCGCTGGCACTGAAAAGTCAGTTAAAGTTGACGAAGTTTTAGTAGCCGCTGGTCGCGCACCAATCGTTGATATGGGCCTTGAAAATGCTGGCGTTAAATTTACCGCCAAAGGTATCGACGTTAATGAATACCTGCAAACCAATGTCAAACATATCTTTGCCGCTGGTGACGTACTAGGTCGCAACAGTCATACACATACAGCACTACTTGAAAGCCACGTTGTTGCCAATAACGTCATCCGTCGCAACAAAATTACACCAGATTATACTGGCACCCCTGAAGTCATATTTACCCACCCCGGCATCGCCACGGTTGGTTTGTCCGAGGACGATTGCGTCAAACGCGACTTGCCTATTAATAAAGCCATCGCACCACTAAATATCATCGCTCGCAGTAACACATCCGACTTCCGCGATGGTTTCGTTAAAATCATTACTGACAAAAAAGGCGTCGTCTTGGGCGCATCAATTGTGGCACCACACGCTAGCGAGATGATTCACGAACTAGCCTTGGCCGTAAAACACAAACTAACCGCTGCTGACATCGCCAGCACCCCACACGCCTTCCTCAGCTGGAGTGAAGCTGTACGGGTTGCAGCAGGGAAGTTAAGTTAAAATAATTAGAGGTTAGTTAACAGCTGTACTTCATTACTCTTAACATGTAATAAACCACTTTTTATGGTCGCCACTTCACTCTTTTCGTGTCCGACTTTCATGACAACTTTACCCTCACCTAACTTCATAATCATTGGCGTGTGATAAGGTAAAACGACAACAACGTCTTTTTTAACAGACGGCACAAACAAAATATCGCATGGACCATAATATAAAATAGCCTTTTCACTTAGAACTGTTAGTTCGAAGCTGTCTTCTTTTTTTGCCATTCTTCCTCAATCTGAGCCATAGTTGATTTATTATAAAACATATCGACTGGTATCTCATCAACTGCCCCACTTATAATCTTTTTAGCGCCAATAATTGTATCTTTTAATGGAACATAGGCACCTTTAACGCCAGAGAATTTTTCGGACGAAAAAAATGGCTGAGTGAAGAAATAAGTTAACTTGTCTGCCCGATCAACCGTTAATCTGTCATCTGGTGACAGTTCGTCTTTACCAAGTACCGAAATAATGCTTTGCAACTCTTCATTTCGTTCCAGAATCTTTTTGGCAGCACGAACGGCATCATAATGGTCATCACCGATTAACAGCCTATCAATCAAAACTGAAGTCGAACGCAAATTATTAATCGCTGGATAAATTCGTTTTTTTGCTAAATCACGTGACAAGATAACACTAGCATCGAGTTTACTTAAAATCGTCTCAATCGCTGGATCGTTAAAGTCATCGGCCGGCACATAAACCGCTTGGGCTGAAGTAATTGCGCCTTTACTAGTCGAAGCAATTCGTTCCTCAATTTGACCAACGTCTTGGCCTAATGTCGGCTGGTACCCAGTATCAGATGGCAGTTGCCCCATAATAGTCGATATTTCGTTGCCAGCCTGGACATAGCGATAAACATTATCAATAAACAGCAGGATGTCTTTACCAAAAGTATCACGTAAATATTCGGCCACTGTTAGTCCAGCATGCGCCGCTCGATAACGCACACCTGGCGTTTCGTTCATTTGTCCAAATATCAGCGTAATACTGCCAAATAAATCTCGGTCGTGTAACTCTTGAATCAGTTCGTGGCCTTCCCTAGTACGCTCACCAACGCCAATAAAAACTGACAGACCCTTCATCACACTAACCAAATTATGAATTAATTCAGTGATAATAACTGTTTTACCGACACCCGCACCACCAAACAAACCAATCTTGCCACCCCGAGGAAATGGTGAAAAAAAGTCAATTGATTTAATACCAGTTTCATAAATTTCAAGTTGAGATTTAACCTCTAAAAAACTTGGTGGCTGTTGACTGGTTGGTCGATTTTCGTCAGCAATAATTGCTGGCATATCATCAAGTGGTTGTCCAAATGCATTAATTACACGTCCTAATATATCCTTACTTAAAGGAATGCTAAGCGGTTCTTGAGTGTCCACTACTTCCATTCCATAAGCCAAAGCTTCAGTTGGACCCAATGCCATACAACGAACCGTCTTGTGCTCGGCATACTGCAATACTTCCATCAATAAATTCAGTTCATGAATGACTAACACGCGTCCAATTGGTGGTACAAATATTGTAAATTGCACATCAATAATCGGGCCTCGGCCTTTTATAACCCTACCCTTATTTTGATTGGCCGCAATTTCATTGTGCATCAGTCTTTTTCCTTAATGGCTACCCGAGAACCAAATAACTCTCGTAATTTGGTGTCAATTACGTCACGTCGAGCTTTATTATATAGTAATTTGATTTTTTTCGCCTCGTTCTCGGCATTGTCATGACCATTACGCATCGCAATCATCTGGGCGGCGCTGTATGCCAATGAAGATTCGGCAAAATAATGATGAATCGTTAGCCCTACGACTGCCTCATTGATATAATTTACTAACGATTGAGCATCAGGGTCAACGATATATGTTTTGGCCTCTTCCTCTGATATTACGTCATTAGGATTGATGTCCTGATTGCCAATCTTGATACTGTCTTTGACTGAAAAAGAAGCCGTCGATACGGATTGTTTAGATAAACTATCGAATGACGGATATACCATTGTAACGCGTGAATACCCAGATACAACTTTATAAATCGGCTGAATCAACTCCAGTGAAACATTTTTTGGACACGAAAAATAATGCATCGTATGTCCGTCAATATTACTAAATCTAACTTTTGCCATTTTACCGGCAATTAATATGTCGGCATCGTGCTTGGATTGCAAAAGCTTCGCCTCATCAATCACCCGATTCATTAAACTGCCGGTCATTCCCCAGTCGACGCCAATCATGACAATTAAATGTTTGTGTGTAATTTCAGGTGGCGGTGGCGCAAGTTGCTTTAATATACTATAAATATGCCAAATCTGCTGAAAATACGGACGACTACTTAGAATGTCTTGTTGCATGATTGAAATCGTACGGGCAGCGGTTTGTTCCAGCATGTCAGTCAAAGCTTCAAGATCGTTCATGGCATTGAGTGATTTATGTAAAGCCTCTAAATCTCTCATTTCAAAATATCCTCGTTCCCACGCAACAAACTATCAACTGATTCAATCTCAGCGACAAAGCTTTCACGTTTCATATTTGGCTGGATGGTATCTTTTTGCCACAAAAAATCATTCATAAATTCTTTAAAGACAACCTCGGCATGTTCATAACTCATCTGTAAAACCGAATTATTAATCATTGATCGATATGGTTCTTTGCCAGCATATGCAATTACTTGTTTTATAAATTCCGGTATCTGAGCAGTCGACCATTTAGCTGCGCTCCTAGAAACGATTAGATACATCAAAATCGCCTGATCACGAATATTATAATAGTCATCATGACTTTGAGAAAAAATCACCTTAGCTCTTTCACCAATTTCAAGTATATTGACCGATTCGTTACCAACTTCACTTCCTAGTGAGCTAAACTTAGCAATTTCTTCGTACTTTATCATGATATCTTTGATATGCTCTGACAAATACCGAACCAGTGGTGGCTGGTTACGGTCACCAATACGCGAAACCGAGAAACCGCTATCGATTGGCGGTTGCGCGCCTTGGTTGGCCAAAGTTTGCCGGAACAATACGTGGCCGTCGGTAATCGACATCAAGTTGGTGGTGATAAAATCGGTCGCATCTTCACCTTGTGTTTCCACAATTGGTAAAGCCGTTATTGTGCCACCGCCAACTTGTTTACTAAATGCCCCGCAACGTTCCAGCAACCTAGAGTGAAGATAAAAAACATCGCCCGGATATGACTCACGACTGGCAGGACGTTCCAAAAGTAACGAAATTTGGCGATAAACTTTAGCGTGTCTGGTTAAATCATCAAAAACAATCAACACGTCTTTGTTTTTGGCAGCAAACCACTCAGCAATAGTCACACCGGCCATTGGTGCAATATAATTCAACGCTGCCGCCTCTGATGTTCTGGCAACAACCACAATCGTACGCTTCATGGCACCATGTTTTTCTAAGCGTTCAATTCGACGTTTAATCCTCGCTGTATCAGCATCAATTGCCACATAAATACACATTAGTTCGGTGTTTAAACGAGTTTGATTGCAAATAATATCAATCGCCAAATCACTTTGACCCGACATTCTTTCACCCAATAACAACTCCCTTTGGCCTAAACTTAGTGGAATTTGAGTATCGATTGTCAAATAGCCTGTCATTAACGGCCTGTCAATCAACACTCGCTGGTGAACTGGCTTGGCGACAGATTCAACAGGGTATAAAACATCGGTTGAGATTTCGATATTGCCCAAACCGTCAACTGGATTACCCATTGGATCAATTACTCTGCCAATCAATTCAGGACCGATTGGAATCGATAATTTTGGATTATTTACTCGCACTAAATCGCCTTTTTTAACCCGATTGTATGAACTAAGCATCGCCACTTCAGCATCAGCATGATTAAAGCCCATCACCATGCCTTTTGATCCAGACGAAAACTCAACAACACTACCAAGACCAATGCCGCGAGCACCCTTAACGATACAAATCTCACTTTTTACAGATTCAACTTGGCCAACATTTTCCATTATTGAACCCTCACATTAATTGTGCCAGCTATACGAGGCTTGACTGCTTTGACCATAAAACTATTTAAACTGAGGTCAATTGTTTTGGAACCATCTTTAATAACAATACCGGCCACCAAATTTGGCGCAATATAATAAACAATTCTGGTTGGAGCTGGATATAAGATTCTAATTTTATTAATCAACTTTTTAGCAAATTCATCGTCTAATTCAACGGCTGTAATTAATTTTACTTCAGGGGCATCTTTGTAAGCCTTAATGCAATACTCCAAAAAAAGGCGTCCGACTCTGTCCGATAATACCCCGAGTCCATTTTTTTCAATCAACCAATGTACAAAATCAAGCATAGCATCCGAGACCTCGCCTTCGAACAATATATCAACTTCATTCCTTTGGGCGGTCTGGTCGTTTTTATATCTTACGTTTATCTCACTAAAACTTAGACGCTCAATTACAATCTGAATTTCAGACAATAGTTGTTTAATTGGCAAATGACACGTCATTAAATCAAGTTGCTCAAATAGTATTTGAGTCGTAGTTTTTTTAACGTTACTTACGTTGTTCATTGATATAATCATCCATTAATTTGTCAATTATCTGTTGGTGGTCATCAAGGTTAAGCGTTCTGCCTGTAAATTGTTGCATCACCCAACGAATTGTTTCAGCTGACTGACTCAAGGCCTGTTCGGATGTCGCAACTGCTTCATTTTTGCCAGCCGCAATAATACGCTGAGCGTCGATTCTGGCTTCAAGTACAATCTTGGAAGCCTCTTGATGAGACGCAATAATATTTTTTTCCATCTTTTCACCGGCTTCAGCCAAAGCCGTCAAAGTACCATCATGAATTAACTGTTTATAAACTTCCTGAAACTTTTGATTTGTTTCAACAATTTTATCTGACGCTTCATTAAAATACTTTTTTGCATCTTCACGAACCACAAAGCCTAGTTTTGCAAATGAGTTACCTAAACTAATGACTTTAAAATAAAGTCTAATCAAAACAAAAATCAATATTATCACTAGTCCGGACAACGCTAAAAGACCCACCTGAGATAACATCATTCCGTTATTTCTCCCAATGAGCCCACCACTCTCAGCTTGTTTTTATGCAACTGAGCTACTTGCCATCCGATGCGAATAGAAGGCATAAGTATTATTATAGATGAAGTGAAAACTAAAGTAAATTTAACAAAATACTATTCTTTAAGCTCTTGCAATGGATTAATCGACACAGCCCTTTTAATTGGAATTTGACTCACCATCCAGCCAGTCACAACTGACAAGGCAATAATAATCACAATTGCAGCAATAGGTGTTTCAAAGATAGTCACGTCGGATGAAAAGGCCTCACCACTGGCTACTGACCTTGAAAATACATTCAGTATGTTCCCAGATATAGTACCTAGTATGCTGCCACCAACGGCACCTAAAAGTGTAAGTACTATTGATTGTATTAAAAACAACATGTTCACATCTCTTTTTAAAAACCCATTAATCCTTAAAAAGCCAACTTGTTTAGTTTCCTCCATAAGTGTCAACGAAATAATCGTAAACGTTGCCGAAATCGTCACTACAAAAACAATAATGCCAAATATTACTAGCACGCTACGGATAACCGCAAATAACCTATCAACTTGATTGATAGTATCAATAATACTGGTCGTCTGAAAACCTTGTTGCTCGATTGATTCACGGACCTCACCGACTCGATTGACGTCTGTTAATCTGACCTTCACTTGGTTAACCGACGTAAGCCCTAATTTTTTTATATTATCAATCGGAATGTAGGCCAATGGCAAATCACCACGATCAATCACACCAACAATCGTATACTCTTGAATTGGAGATTCTTTGGTGTCAGTACTGACGCTACTACCTGTATTGTCGCTAGTAAGCGTAGCTTTAATCTTTATTTTTTGACCAACAGCCTGATCAAGCTTCATGCCATAAATTTCAATCACCTTTTTACTGACTACGACGTTATTGTCACTTGGCTGCTTATTCAAATCACCAGCAATACTGATTGTTGATCCAAGCATAAAATATTCTGGCGACACAGCATAAAGTGGCATATTTAAATTAATATCATGCAATACTGCTGTTCCAAAAATACCAACAAATTGAACAACTTGGCCAACACTACTAATAGATTTAATCCTAGAAATTGCCGTATCATCAAGTTTTACTTGTTGAGTATTGCGCAGAGTAACCGTCACGACATCAGTTGAGTCAGACTGATTAATTTCGTTTTGAACTAAATTATGTAATCCAATATCTACCCCAAACAGCACAACCACAACCGCACTAGTAAGCGCAATTACGCCAATTGCCAAGACTGCTCGCAACCGCTTTTTGAAAGTATTGATAAGTGCTAATCGAATAAAGAAAAGTTGTCGCCTCATATTTAGTCTTCCTTCTCTTTCTCTTTTTGAACTTCAATGTAATCTATCACTTGTTTAATATTTGTAAATGGATTTTGCTTGTCCTCAATGTTCCACAAACGGCCGTCCTGCATAAATAACCACTTTTTTGATAATTTCAAAAAACTTAAATCATGGGTCACCATTACAATAGTTATTTTCTGCTTTTCAGCGGTATCAACCAAAATCTGAGCAACTTCATCAACCGACTTTGAGTCCAGGTGTGCGGTTGGCTCATCGGCAAAAATAATCCATGGGTCTTTAATTAATGCTCGTGCCAAAGCAACTTTTTGCTGTTGTCCTGACGATAATTGATCAGGCGCCTGCTTTAAGTCTGGCGATATGCCAACTTTTTTTAAATATTCTTTAGCTTTAGTGCGGGCCTTTGACTTTGACCAACCTTGCAACAATAACGGCAAAGCAACATTGTCAACAATACTCAGTTTATCGATCCAGTATTGCGTTTGCGGCAAATAACTAACTTTCTTTAACCTAATTACCGCCCTTTGCTCATCAGTATAATTATACAAAGACACACCCTTAAAAAAGACTTCGCCAACATCAGGTTTTTCAAGCCCCATCAACATACTGATTAATGTTGATTTTCCGGCACCCGATGGCCCAAATATAATAACAAGTTCACCATAACCAACTTGTAATGTAACGTCCGTCACTGGACTAACCATGGTTGAGCCTATACGATAAACTTTCGAAATACCAAGCGTTTCTATAATCGGAGCGCTTAGTTCATGCTCGATTGATTTATTATTCTCGATGTCATTAATAGGATTCTTCATTTTTTACAGCCTCATTAGTCTTGATAGCAGATTGACGACACTATCAAAGACAGTTATTTCCTTGTCCGGGGTAACGATAGTAGTCGGATTGCCATAAACTGTATTACCATCAAGATCTCTCGAGGTGATTTGAATCTTGTATATTGACGCTAAATCTAGCCCCGAAATAATTACAATATGACTGGTCGTCGGTTCGGTCGAAAGTGGAGTCTTATTACTATAACTGCTCGAGCCATATTTTCCATATTGTACCTGAGAAGTTGCAGGTTCATCTGTTTTCCAAGAAATAATCATTTGGCCTTGTTTGCCCGAGACAGACTCAACCGAACTGACACTAATACTTTCGTTACTAATGACTGGTGGCCTGGTATCAAGCTGCGAGTGCCACTTTTGCTCGGAAGCGACAGCTATGTTTCCATACTGATCACGACCTTCGACTGACATTGTATAATCAGTACTGCCAGCCAAGTTTTGCAAGACAACGCTGTGATTCGTTACAAGTTCACTAGTTGAGGCTTCCTGCTTGGTGCCATAGCCAGAATAGTATACAGTCGAACTGGTAGGCACATTTGTTTTCCAAGTTATGTTGACAGCCGTAGTCGGTTCGTCTTCCAACGGCTGGAATCTAACCGCACTAACGACTGGTCTGGCGATAGTCGTAAACGTATAGTTGTCGCTCACCACATTACTTGATAGCTCTGTCAAAGAAGATACCTTGAAATTGTATAACATACCACTATCAAGACCCGTTAATCTGATTGTATGTTGAGTAGAATATCCTGTTTGGCTATTTTCAGCTAGTAGTCCATAGCTCATGGTAGGACCGTATTCAACTCGCGGCCGAGTTGGAACGCTTGATTGCCAAGAAATAACTGCCGAGTTAACTGTTATGTCATTCGCCGTAACGCCATAAATTCGAGCTGCATCAGCTGTTCTAAATGAAAATATATACGATATAGAATCCTTAATGTCATAACTACGGTCGTTATCAAAACTTTGAATTCGGTAAAAATACGTAGTCGATGGTTGTAGACCAGTCAATGTGACTTTATGGTCACTAGTTAATATTAACGATCCCTTACTTTGGGTTAAATCGGTCGGATCAACACCATAATATATAAAACTGGTCGAATCACGGTTAGTCACCCAGCGAATGTCAGCTTGATTAAAATCAGCTTTTGATTCAGGTTGAACAATGACTTTTGGTGGCGTTGGATAAACACCTTGAGGCATCCTGGCAACTATTCCCGAAGCGCCACTGCGATTATCAACATCGTCGGCCGCACGAACGCGATAATAATACATCGTATCTGAAGTCACATTCAAATCAACAAAAGCTTGAGTTCTTGAACTACCAATATAATCAAATACACGACCATCTAGTGATCTTTCAACAATATAATCGACAATACCAGTACCAACAAAGGTTGGCTGATCCCAAGTCAAAGTCAAAGTCCACCTATCAGCTGTTCGATCTGAGGTGTCGACTACTGATAGATTCAACGGTATACCTGGTGATGACGTATTGGCAATAAAGTTAGCTGACGCAAAGTTAGTCCAATCAGCATTACCCGCTTCATCTTTTGCGACAACATAAATAATATTGACACCTTTTTGGGTAGCGGCTTTAAAGGCCGGTATATATCTATCGGTCGTACAGGTTGTATTTAAAGGTGACGGAATAATATTAATGCTATAACAATACTGCAATTTGTCTGAATTACCTGCATAGGTCGTTGGAAAGTCCCACAAAAATGTAAATAAACTATTTGTTGAAACTGGTGGTACCGCACGTAAGTTAGTCACCTGACTTGGAGCCTCGATTGTATAGTAATACGATGCGCTAGTATAATATGGCGAATAATTACCAGCAATATCGTAAGCTCGAACATAAAATACGTTAGTACCGTTGCGATAAGCAGCCGACAAATTATTGATTGACGTTCCGTCCTGGCAGACTTCACCAGCAAATGGGCCAGAGGTTGCACCAGTTAAATAACAGTAGCCAGCAATACCAGAATGTTGGTCAAATCCGTTTGGCCACACAAAGCTAAAGTTATTTGTTGATGTAAAACCAGACGGATCAACCGTAACCAAGCTTGGATTAGTAGGTGGAATGTTATCAAACTTATAAGTAAATGGAGCGAAAACATTACTATCGATATTTCCTGTCATATCCTGAGTTTGAATACGCAGATATTGTAAACCAGGTGTTGTAAAGTTAGCTTGAAATTCAGTACTTGTTACGAAAGTACCAGAGGTTCTTGGCGAGGCGGTTTCATCAGGTCCAAAGTATACCCAATATCCACCGATATTTGATCCAAGCGGACCATCGGTTGCACCACCAGCCTCACCTGGATTCGGCCAATCGACGAACGGCTTATCATAATTCTTCCATGTATTACTACTTAGTTGTGTTGTTTTTGTATTGTCACTATAAACCAGCGCTGACGTTGGATTATTCGGTGGCGTAACATCATAATAATAGTTAACGCTGTAACCATGAATAACTGGAGTAAGAATATTATCAGCCGATTCCAAAATAAATTTTACCTGCAAAGAATGTAGAGTCGGCGAATTAATCTTGGCCTCAAAACTAGTTGTATATATCTTGGCAGGATCGGTCAGGACCCAATCATTCCAGGTCACGCCACCATCATCTGATGAACGTGTCCATATCTCGACAGTTGTATTGCTTGGTATTTGACCATCAACATGAATGCCGGCATAGTCATAAAGTCCAGCAAAGTTCATGATATCTGATATATATTGACCTTTACCGTTAAAGCTTGTAGTCGTACTTGGATAATTGAATTGCCAAATCAAAGGATTGGCATCGCCAGGCAGAACAACCGCATAAGAATCATTAACCTTCAAAGCAACTGCACCGTAGTTGAAATAGCCTGGCGCGTCATTACTGGTCGCCCAAATATTAGTACCGATATTATAAACGTAACTGGCTTTAGTGCCATTGCCTTGTTGGGCATAAATATATCCATCTTTTAAGGTCATCGTTGAACCATATGTCACGGTTCCTGGCAATAACGCCAAAGTTGTCCAGGTGTTAGCTGTAATGTTGTACCTATAAAAGTTTTTTGTTCCATTGCCATCAATAACGTAAATGGTATTATTGGCCGAACTATATACAAATGATCCGTTTATGATATTTGCTGGAGCATCAGCCATTTTGCTCCAAGTTCCACCACCACTTGATGGGGTGTATAAATATAGTGTTTTACTATTACCAATAAATACATAAAACGCCGTTCCGCTACCATTTAGCACCAAGCTAGTTGGTCCTGGGCGATAAACATTGACTGGCGCATCAGTCATGCGTTTCCATTGCATAGCTTGTTCATCAAACTTATACAAATTTGGCGTACTCTTGCCGGCCAAATAATACACCTCGCCATTAAGATAACCTAGAGACCCACCAACACCAATTAGTGGTGGTGGTGTAAGATAGACTGTCGCCCCAGTTTGATAATCAAATTTCACAAAGTTTGCATAGCTACTGGCTGATTCTGTGCCAACGCCTAAGGCGTAAATATATTTACTGCCATCATAGACTGCAGTTGTGGCACTACTACCTACCCATATTCTCTGGCTACTGGTCTGTGAATAGTTCTGCCTAAGTTCCATACCAATCTGAACGGAATTCGGCGTTACGGTATTAGTCCAAGTGTCGTATCGCATCATAGCTTGTAAATATGACTGACTTTGACCTGGCAAGACATAAATGTACCTTTTACTGTCAGACGCTACCGTTCCCCAAACAATAGGTATTTTTAAATCGCCGACCTCTGACCAACTATCGGTACTGACATTATAGCGAATGAAGTTCTGTTTATCATTGCGCTGAGAATCACTCATACCTTTACTTAGGAACATATAAATATCATTATTGCCAACACCGGCAATTGAATTAACTAAATCAAACGACACCATTGGTGGCTCAGCTAACTGACGCCATGAGTCATTTAAAATACTGTATTTTGCAAAGTTAAGCCTTGCGCCAGTATAGCCAGTATAGCAATACACACTATCGACACCATCGAACCATAGACCTGATGATCCATAAGTACTGTTAGTCGACGCTGGCAACTGATTCATCAACGCAAAACTATCGTCAACAGTATCGTAAATATAAAAGTTACGTCCGCCACCAAATGCCATAGCATAACGGCCACCACCAATGTACGTCATTGCTGTTCCCTGATAACTCAACTGTGGCAACTGAACGGTTGGGACGGTCCACTGATTAGTATTAATGTTGTATTTATAGAAGTTTGCGGTGCTATTTCCCCTCGTGAGAATTATTGTATGATCACCATCAAACGATATCGCACTATAATAAGTTGTTGCTGGTACCGGCGCCATCGTATCCCAGCGCCCAGATATTGTATTATATCGATAAAAGGTGTTTGTGTTTTGCCCACGCGCCACAAATACATAATCACCAGCAACTACAGCTGCCGTACCATAAGTTGAATCAGCTGGCATAGTAAGTGGTCCTGTCGACCAAACGCCATTGGCTTGATTATTAAGCGACATAAAGTTATTACTTATCGTCAAGTTTGTATTTGTGCCTGCGTTAAAATCGTTAGCTGAAGTTTTTACAATCGATCCAGGTGGCGACACAAAGAAGTATGCATAGCTAAAATAAGTTTGAGCATCAGATATATTGCCTTGTTTATCTTTAACCCGCATTTTTAGATAATAAATCTGCCCTGCGGTCATCGGAGTTGTTACTATATAATCCGCATTGGTTTGAAAATTACCATCAACAACCGGATCAGCTGAAGAATCAAGACCGTAATAAATATAATATCCGTCAATTCCAGACTCAGTGTCATAAGCCCCTTGCCATGAAAAGTATGGCTTTGTGTATTGATAGTTTTTACCTGATACAATTGCCATTCCGTTATCCTTTTGGCTAAAGGCATCTAATCGGCTTGGAGGCGTTGGATTAGTAGTATCTTTGGTGTAGTTAATGCCGATATTTGTCACAATTGGTGTAGAAGTTCCGTCGCCTATCAACTTAATTTTTAGTTGAATATAACGATTAGCAGGGGAGTTAATTGCTCGACCACTGGTTTGCAGCCAATTACTCCAAATCACACCATCAGATGATGTTCTTGTGTAAAATTCTACTGTACCGCTACCAGCAATATCAGCATCGACATTACCCCAAGCGTTAGCGTAAATCATGTCATAAGTCTTAGAGTACCACGTGCCATTTGTAACATAGCTAGCAGTCGATGGCGACCATTCCCAGACATTAGACCATGACGAACCCTGAGAAACATGCAAAGTATTATTGGTATTATCATAGTAGCCTGTTGCTCCGCCACTGTATGCTGGTAAATCAGCAATTCTTTGCCATGTGTCGGTTGTTGTATCATAACGTTGAACCAAACGCCCATTGGTTTCACTGCTGTCTGTTCTAACGCAAATATATAAATAACGAGTATTATCACTGATATTAAAGCCACCGGCACCAACCGACCCATTAGGCATTGAAGTGATATAAGAATGGACTTTGGTGTCCATATTATATTTCATCATTATACCGCTATCACCACCAGCCAAAGTATAAATCGTGCGACCAATCCTCGACATACCACCACCATTATTAACGTTATAAGGAAAGACCGTTAAAGTCTCCCACGTATCGGTCGCGATTACATAACGATAAAAGTCAGTTCGACCGGCACCAAAGTTAGCGTACAAATAACCATCACCGCCATCGACAATCGAAGCACCAGAACCAGCATCCTGAGGCGCATTTGTTAATTTCACCATCGTATCAGTTGATGGGTCATAACGGCTAAAGTTTGCCGGCGTTGCACCAACCAAATACAAATAGCCACCTTTATAAACACCAGTCGCCCCAACCGATGTACTTGATAAAGCAGGTGTAGCACCAACAGCTGGTCGATATGCAGCCCCAAGTGCAGTTACGGTGTTATTCAATGGCATTGTCGTAAAAGTATGAACACGATAACGTTGCCCATTAACGCCGTTAGTGCCGTTTCCAATATATTCCGTAATCGTACCGCCAGTCGCTACAATATCACTTGCGCCACCACTGATAGGATAACGAACAACCACAATACCAGATCCGCCATCACCACCTTTATTTGTATAATTATAGTGCGATCCGGCACCACCACCGCCACCAGTATTTGCCCCGCCATTACCACCTGGGGTATTTGTCTGAGCATTAACTACACCTCCACCACCCGCTGAACCACTATTTAAGCCCGCGCCACCAGTCGTTACGCCAACTGCACCACCGCCACCACCGCCATTACCACCGTTACCGCCAATGATACTATAACCAGCACCACCGCCACCACCGCCCCAATAATATGAGTTTCCTAGAATTGAGTTTTCAACGCCAACACCACCATTAGCCTTCGCATTTCCGCTTGCACCCACACCACCAGCACCGCCACCACCGCCAGAATAATATGCGTTACCTTGATAACCACCACGATACCCTTGGCCAGCAATACCAGCACCAGAACCATAATAAGCCATCGCTGCACCGTCATTGTTATATCCACTAGCCCCACCACCAGATCCACCTGAGGCTCCATAGTGAAGCCCGGTACCCATATTGTTATATGATACCCCACCCCAACCACCACCGATTGCTGTGATTGACCCAAAGACTGAATTTTTTCCGCTAGTACCTGGTATGCTTGGATGGCCACCAGTACCAGCTGGCGCGCCCTTTCCGCCAGCTCCAACAATTACATTATATGACTGTGCCGATACAGAATAGGACGCGTTATAAACCACACCGCCACCACCGCCACCACCGCCCATGTTAGTACCACCACCGCCACCGCCAGCCACAACTAGTACACTAACGGTTGAATTAGCCGGCGCTGACGTAATAGTGAAACTGTTGTTAGCCTGATATGTATAATGATAAATATAATCATATCCATTCCAACCGCCAACATAATACATGTCACTGTTGCCGCCACCGATTATCTGACGAGTAGTCCTACCCGAAGTTACTGACGTATCAAATAATGATGACTGCCCCCATTTATCATTTGGAGCATCATACCGGATTAAATTCAATAACCTATCATAGCCCATCAATGTATATAAATACTTAGTTCCGTCAGATATTAACGCCATCGGATGTTTGCGCTCTTGCGAAGGACCTGATACGGTACCTAAGTTTTTCCATACAGCTGATGCCGGATTATACTCAAATAATACAACTCCCAAGTTGCCAACAACCGAGTTTTGTAAAGCATAAAGTTTGTTATTTAAATATATTACTGAATCATAAGCGCTACTGGCTGAAACGTCGGCATTGGGTAAATTTGTCCATTTATTTTGCACCATGTCATACTTTTTAAACTCACTAGTATTATTATCCAGCCCATAAATCGTTGTACTACCATCAAAGGCTAATGATATACCGTAGCTAACACTAGTTTTATTAACATAAGTATCCATTAATGACCACGAATTATCTGCCACTGAATAACGGTAAAACGATGGAATCTGAGTACCTCTCATAGCATATATGTATTGACTCGATCCAATATTTGCAAACACACTTGACGATATGTTAGACAAAGTGCTTGGCATATCCTGCAATTTTGACCAAGTATTCGAACTGATATCATATTTAAACAGATAACCAGTGTAGTCATACTGAGCACCACCAGGCATAAAATACATAGTCTTGGCGTTATCATAAACTAACTGAGTACCATACTGTCCGCAAGCCGTCGGTGGGACCGCTAACTCTTTCCATGACTTCTTTTCTATGTCGTATTTTGAAAACAAACATTGTTGTCCATAATTACCCATGACATATATAGTGTCATTCGGCCCATAAGCCATTTGGCTGTATGAATCAATTGAAAATGGTGGCGTTTGCAGGCCACTAGCTGTTGATGCATTCCAGTTGCCAACAACGCCTTGTTGAAGTTTCAATGATGTAAAGCTATTGCCAATGCTAATATTGCTATACTCCGAATAACCTGACTTCAAATCATCGCTAGATATACTTATTCGACTGGCACCAGCTAGATTATTCAAGGTTAACCAACCGGTCATAATAATCGCAATAACACCAACAATCACAATCAATAATCTATGGATTTTCGTAGATGATTGCTGATAGGTGTTAATCAAATGCCTAATGAACGAGTTATACAAAAAACTATACCAATACTTACGAACCCGTATCGATAACTTTATGCGAAATTTCTTTGTAGATTCTGATCGTTTTGTCATAAGAACTTTATAAATCCTGCAATTAAGAACGCTAGTCCTGCAAATAATAGGCCAATTACAAGGGCAATAAACAAGGCTCCAAATATCTTACCACGAGCATAAGGGTTGCGCCCAATCGCTACAATAGCAGTCGAGATTGCTTTGCCAAAACCAATCGCCGCAGCTACAAAGCCAAACGATGCTACTGCAGCGGCGGCGATGTTTTTAGTGGTTTCGGGGAAACTGGCAGAAACACTAAATAATGAGTTTACAAAATCTGCAATCGATTGACCAACACTGGACACAAAATTAAACATTCGACCTAATATATTGCCGTCGCTAACACTCAATGCGCTTGTATTTTTGGCAATATTTATATTATCACTAACACCGTAAAGCTTTTGGCCAGTAGCACGTACGATTGTCATAGCATTACTACTGTTAATTTTTATGTTACCCGTCCAAACACCCTTAACAAAACCGCCAGTTGTTCGTGGTGAAATCGAACTTGTCGAGTCGCTAAGTTCAATCGGTCCAGTAAAGTTTTCATTGACGTTACCGTTGCCATCATAAGCCGTTAATGAAACTTCAAATTCCTGACCAGCCACAATCTTATCCGATGACGTATTGACCGCAATATAGCCCAAAGGATTTGGAGTTACTAATATATCAGTCGACGTTGTTTTAGTAATTAATTTAGAAGTTTGGGTTGCGGTTACCTCAACAGAGCCGCTAGTTGGTTTATCAGCAGCCGTAAAGGTCGTCTGTGAACCACTATTTGAACTAACATCACCACCAGTGGCCTTCCAACTGTAAGTTAATTCATTGGAAGCTATTTCCTGATTATAGCGATCGACTGCTTTGACAGAGAATGCCAAGCTTTTTCCAGTTTCAATTGACGGCAAAATCGGAGCAATTAATAGTCTATCTAATTCACCTGCCCCATCACGACTGTCAGCCGTAATTCCAGGCAACGTCGTTACGATAACTGTTGCATAGCCGACTGCATCATCAACTGTCGCCATAATTGTGTTATTAAATAATCTGGTTGTAGTACCAGCCGTAAACAGGCCCTCGGTATTAATCACACCACCACCAGCCACGACAGACCAAGCAATCTTTGGTGATGCGATTGGATTACCATAGCTATCAAAAGCTTCGGCGGTAAATAATTGAGAGCTGTTGATTAATAACGTTGTACTTGAAGGCGAAATCTTGATTGACATTACCTTGGCTGACGACGCTGTAACATAAAAATTAACAGATGATGATGAACGGCCATCAACAGACGCATTAACAATATAAGTACCGGCTTTGTTGCCAACTGTAAGTGTCGACCTTGCAATACCATCCGTATCAGTCAAAACATTACTTGGTTTTAACGCAACACCAGTAGCATCAGGTGGCGATGAGTTAACGCTATAATCAATACTGACATCTTTTAGGTAGTTACCATACATATCGACCGCCCTAACAGCAAATGGCGTATTCAGATCCGATCCGGCCGTACCTACTTGGTTGGCTCCGCTTTCAACCGATAAGAATATCTGCTGAACACCAGCTTTAACTTGGAATGAATTACTTGGCGACTGCACCGAACCGCTGGTTGCAACTATGTTAACATTATCTCCTGATTGGGTAATTGTAACCGATCCAGACCATGTCCCATTGCGGAAGTTATCAGTACTGGATGGCGAGATTGTATTTGTCGTATCGCTTAAAATCGCCGACTTATCATAACTTGTGACCGTGTTACCATACGAATCGGCAGCTGTAATATTAACGAAGAATGCCGTTCCAGCTATTTGTGGTGAATTGATTTGACTAATAGTGAACTGGACTAAATCACCAGCCACAACATTTGCATCGACAGCCTTGCTAACATATCTCGAACCTTGCGATATGATTACACTGATTGAGGCCTGATTAATCTTGGTGGCAGCCGTTATTGATACCTCCTTGGTATCTGTACCAGTTGACGTACCTAACACAGTTGGTATAGACCAGGTATACGACAGACCGTCGATAATGTTACCGTATTGATCTTTACCATAGCCAATAATCTGTTTGGTCGTACCGACAGCCATAATCACTGGATCGGGACTGATCTCGGCTGAATAAAGTGGCGCAGGCGCAACTGTAAATTGGTCCGAGTCAGAGCTAATCGCATTGGAAGTAACCGTCATCTTATTCAAGCCACTCTTTTGAAAGGCGACTTGCCCAGTCCATGTGCCTGACGAAAATGGATCGGTCGTTGTCGGAACTATTCCGCCTAATACATCACTTAGAGTGACACTGTTTGTAAATTGAGTAGCTGTGTTGCCATAGACATCTTTGGCAGTAATTGTTACATATATTGGAGCGCCCGCAACAACATCTGGGATTGTCGTTATCGTAAAGTTATCCAATGATCCTGCGATAATCGTGACTGCAGCATCGGCCTGTTTTGTAATCGTACCTTGAGTCGCTCTGACACGAACAGTTCCAACTCCAGTTGCAGTGTTAGCTGTAAATGTTGTCGCCAAGCCTGAAGTCGGATCAGTTGTACCAACCGCACCAATTACTGACCAATCATAGGCAATATTGACGATAGCACTACCAAAAGCATCATATCCCTGTGCCGAAAAACCTTGGGACTGACCAGCCACAACAGTTGCTTTTGACGGCGTAATAACAACATGATCCAGTAAGTTTGAAATTACGTCAAAAGTATTCGACATACTTGAAACAGTTCCAGAAGATACCGTAATAACGTCTTGGGTATAGACCTGAGTAACTTGAGCTAAACCGCGCCAGACACCATTTGTAAAATTCATAGTTTGCGTAGGCGTCAACGAATTCGACAAATCACCCAACAAAGCCGTACCGCTAAAATTAGTTACGACGTTATCATATTTATCATAAGCAGTAATCACCATAGTAAACATCTCACGAGTTGGTTTGGGTGACGATATATCATCAAACTTAAACTTAGACAGTTGACCTGGATTGACTGTAACCATAATACTTGCACTAGCCGTCTGCCCGCCCTCTGTCGCTACGACATTAATATATGCCTGTCCTGCCTTGGTAGTAGAAGTTGCCGAAGTGACTTGAGTATTAGCAGGCGAAGCACCGACAATGTCCGTCGCGCTTGATGACCAAATATAAGTCACCCCAGTTGTAATCTCATTAGCATAAGCATCGTAAGCTTTAACTGTCAGTGGAGTCGTATTTTGTAAGTCCATCGTCAAATCACTTGGATCAATCGACACCAAACTCATCTGGTCAGGTTTAACGTTGAAGTTATTGGTTGTTCCAGTTTTACTGCTGGCGCCAGTAAAGACAATATTGACGCCATTGGCGGCTTTATAAACTCTAACCGATCCAGTCCAAACGCCATTAATAAAGTCGCTCGTAACAGATGGCGATATCATACCCCCTGAATACGTTAGATTGCCGCTAGTTGTATAAGACGTGATTGTGTTGTTATTTATATCTTTAGCTGTAATCGTTAAATTCAAAGACTGTCCAGCAATTGTTGTATTTACCGGCACTGGATCCATTGCGAAATGGTCCAAAACTAATGGCGCTAGTGTTACGGGTATTGAACTAGTCTTAGTATTCCCACTTTGAGTTACGCTGACACCTATCGTACCACTACCACTAACAGCACCTGTCGTATAGGTTACAGATGCACCCGTAGCTGGAATCGATCCAATCGTCGCTGACCAATTATAGGTCAAGCCAGTGATTGGGTTGTTGTATATGTCGTAAGCCTGAGCCGTCATTGAAGCGGTTGTGCCAACATTTTGATTTATAGCAGTTGGAGTAATTGCAACTCTTGATAAACTGCCAGGTACAACGTTAAAAGTACTGCTTAACCCAACAACAGTACCACTGAGTGTCGATAGACTAATTTTGTCATTGGTATACATCGAAACAACGCTAAATGTACCTGTCCAGGTACCGTTTGACAGTTGCGCCGAAGTAGGCGATATCGTTCCAGTTAAATCAGTTATATTAACCGTATAATTCGCACCCGTCACTACACCACCACCTTTGCTGCGAGCTGTAATTGTTGCTGTATTGGACGAACCAGCGATAATCGAAGCCGGAATTGTTGCAATCTGTAAACTGTAGGGAATAACCGAAACAGTCGAACTGACAACTACTGGAGTTACGCCCTGAGTAATCGTGACTTGAATTGATTGAGTACTAATATTGTCGGCGGCTGTAAAATTTGATGTCGCTTGATTATTTGTCGATAATATACCTAGGGTGCCCGGTATTGCCCAACTATATGTCAAACCAGTCGAAATTTGATTATTATATACATCAAAAGCCGATACGCTATAGGCCGTTACTGTACCGGCCATAGCTGTTAACGTACTTGGATTAATTGTCGCGTTATTTAACGGCGCCGGACTAACCGTAAAGCCATTACTTGATGATGTTATTGTTTGATAATTTAGCTTGATGTTATCAGTTCCAGCTTTGGTCAAAGTTACGCTTCCAGACCAGACACCACTAGTCATAGTAACGGTTGTTGGACTAACCGTACCAATTGTCGATAACAGATTAATATCCTGATTAAACGAGACAATGGCATTACCGAAACTATCTTTTGCAACAGCCGAAACCGTAAATGACGTGCCAGCAACTTGTGTACTAATCGTATTAATAGTAAAAGAAGCCAAAACTGACGACACAATAGTCGGACTATACGTCGTATCAACTAATCCAGTTACGCCATCTGGTGGCGTATGGTCTGAAATCGTGATAGTTGGATTACCAACAGTATTATCTTTGTAATAGAAATTGGCCGATGCCGTATTGGCTGGTAAGTCGACGTAAGTCACGCTACTAAATGGCGAACTTAATGCCGAAAAAGTACCTGCGCCAGAACTTGTTGTTAGATAAAAACGCGTAGAAGTACTTGAGCGAACCGCATTGCTACTGGCATCTGTCAATCCAACTTGAATGACGGTCGATGCTTGGCCGGCAACAATCGTCTGAGTCGAAGATAATACATGAATTGAATATGGCGGCGCCGTTGTAAATGAAGCAACGTTACTGTAAGCGCTCCAGGTTCGTGACCCATAGACATCGTATGATTGAACGCGCCAATAATATGTCATACTAGCCGTCAAAATATCAGTAGTTTGTAAAGTATATGTACCAACCGCGCCTAAACTATAGGTGTTACCAATAGTTTGACCACTCCAGCCAACACTTGAACTATTTTGATTAAAGGTTGATACGCCAACCGTAAAGGCGGCATCACGAGCAATTTGCACCGAATATTGCAAAGCGTCGCCATCGGGGTCAGTTGATGACATCACAAAAGTTGGCGTACTACTAACACCAGTCTGGCCACTGGTTGGAGTAGAGGTCGTAGGTTTAGCTGGGCCAGAGTTGGAATATAATAATGCCCGATTATTATCAGTATCAACCACATAAACATAGCCCGAAGTCTCATCTATCGCCACTGACGTAGGATTAGCCAACGTACTTTGCGTCGTACCAGCACTATTTGTTGTCATTGAAGATTGACCAATCACCAAATCTGCCGCTTGGTTATCAACCGAGATCACAGATTTATACATCAAAACTCGATTGGCACCTTTATCAACAATATAAACAACTCCGTTTGTCGATCCAGATATAATTCCAGTTGGCTGCTTTAACGACTGACTACTGGTAGTTTGAGCAGTTGACGTTGTCATGTTGGCCTGGCCAATCACACGGTTCGCAATTTGGTTATTGGCCGTAATCGCACTCGTCCAAACCAAGGCGCGATTATTGTCACTGTCGGCAACGTACAAATATCCAGTCGTAATATCAAAACTAACACCTCTTGGTGTATGCAGATTATGATTTGTTGTACCATAAGCCGAAGTTGTAAACCCAGATTGACCTAAGACATAGCTTGCCAATTGACCATTTGAAGTTGGCTTTGACGTCCAAATCAATACCCTATTATTACTACGGTCGGCAACGGCAACATAATTATTACTAGTATTAACCGTAATGCCTTCAGGTGACGAAAAAGTCGAGCGCGAAGCTGAGGCATTTGTATTAGTAAAATTTGATTGGCCTAATACCAAGTTTGCCGACTGCCCATTAGCACTAATCGCCGACGTGTAAATTAACACTCGGTTATTGCCCGTGTCACTAATGTACAACCTTTGGTTGACTTTGTCATAGAATAATCCAGTTGGCCCATTTAAAGTTGATTGTCCTGCCGTACTGCCTTGATTTGGTGCCGTAACTGAAAAAGATTGTTGACCAATGACATAATCTGCGTTCAAATCAACCAGGTTATTTGAAATATCCAAATTGAAGACTAAAACACGGTTATTATTTGCGTCGCTGACAAACATTTCATGATTAACGCTGTCGACCGCTATCCCCTGAGGGCTATTAAAACCTTTCTCTTGGGGGTTATTAATTGTATTGCCATAAAAGTCAACATCCGTGCCACCCGAAAGCTGTCCCAGCGCAAAAATTGCTGACTGGCCATTGCTTGATATCGAGGTCGAATATGCCATGATGCGATTGTTTTCAGTATCTGAGATAAGTATCATGCTACCATCGCCACTAACACCTGATGGATAATACAGATTCGATGGCGTTGCACCACTAGCGCTTGCCGTAAAACTAGTTTGGCCGATGACATAATTAGCAGCCTGGCCACTAGTTGTAACAGAACTGGACCAAATATTTACTCGATGGTTACCAGTATCAGCTACAAATAGATATCCATTATTGGCATAATAAACATCCTCAGGTAATTTCATACCAGCTGATGTAGTTGTCTGACCATTCGAGTAAAACCACGTCTGTCCCAATACCCTGGTGGCATTTTGGCCAGTTGTCGCGCTAATACTCCAAATCATTACACGACTGTTATTAGTATCAGCCACATAAATGTTTGTTCCGTCCGATGCAATGCCCGATGGTCCAGCTAACCCGCCCTGTGACAATGCCGCCCCAGAGCTAATTGTATCGGCTTGTCCTAAAATAGCCGTAGCAGCTTGCCCATTACCAGTTATCTGACTAAATACCATCACGCGGTTAAAATCTTTATCAGACACGAATAGTTTAAAACTAGCGCCATCACCGTTAGCGACGATACCATCTGGCGACAACATTTTGCTGGATGACACAACACCACTGGAATTTTTACTGACAAAATCACTGGCGCCAACAACATAAGTTGCAGTCGGATCACTGACAGAAATAGCACTAAATACCAAAACTCGGCTATTACCAGTATCTGTTATGTAAATATCGCCAGTTGTTTTATGAACATAAATTTTCGTTGGGTTATTTAATGAATTAGCAGCTGGATTGGCGGCACCTCGGTTTGGAGTTGTTTGTGAAAAATTTGGTTGTCCAATGACATAATCGGCCAGATAATCAATAAAATTATTACTGCTATCTAAATCATAAACCAACACACGGTTATTAACAGAGTCAACTACAAAAGCCTTGTGACGCGTAGCATCAATCGTGGCTCCAGATGGCTTTTGCATACCGACGTTCATTGGGTTGTTTGGCGTCGACGATGTATAGTTGACTGCCCCAGTAGTCAGCGTTTGACCAACGGCGTTAAAAGCATTCTGTCCATTAGTCGAATAGGCATTAACGATTGCCGGCGTATAAAAAACACCAAAAGCTAAAAGAATAACACCAACAACTAAACTGATTGCTGGTATTACTCTAATATTTTTTGTAGCGATCTTTATTTTCATTAATTTTCAACCAATCTGGTTTAATGTGCTAATGGAACTGTCTATTTTAACGAGTCAAGTAATGGGTCTTGGGGGTTAATAGCTGCTAAATCTTTTACGGCTGTCTTGAAATCATCTGTTGTTTTATCCTCCATCAAGATTGAAACCTTCAGCTCTAACAAAGTCACATTATTAGGATTACTTTTTACAGCTGAATCTGCAATAGCCATTGCCTCCGAGATTTTATTCTGTAATTTATATAGAATCGCTAAGTTAACATACGCCTGTGTATAGCCAGGATTATCCGCAATAACTTCTTTGTAAGTGCTAGCGGCTTTATCATAATTTTTCTGTTCATTATATATATTACCTAATATAATCTTGTAGTTTGGCTCTTTCGTTGCCGCATAAAGCTTTTCATAAGCGGGTAAAGCTTTTTCTAAATCACGTTTAGCAAGCATGGTCTGCGCATAGATTTTTAATCTCGCGTTATCAGTTGGAACAGGAAGGTTAGCGATTTCTTTAGCGGCATTATCATAGTCAGCTTTTTGATAAAATGCCGTTGCTCGAGCCCAGGCATTATCTGAATTAACTACATTTGCACGCCACACAAAAAAGCCGACTGATATGGCGACAATTATAACAATGATGTACCAGAATTTTTTTATAGCAGACACAATACTTTTTGATTTTGATTTTTTCGACTGAGACTGAGACGCAGTAGTCTCACTTGGCGCTTGGCCATCGTCAACTCGTTCGGTACTATTTCGTTCCATATTCCCCCTAATTTTTCTTTACGACACCCCTCGTACTATGACAAAATTGTATCAAAAATAACTACGATTAACAATAGCATTATAAAGGGGTCGCAGGTTCAAATCCACTCCCGTCGCCAATCCAAATAAAAACAACTATCAGCCGATAGTTGTTTTTATTTGGTTGCGGGGGCAGGATTTGAACCTGCGACCTGATGGTTATGAGCCATCCGAGCTAACCAGACTGCTCCACCCCGCGATACATATACCAGATTAACAGATATGATGGGCTATTGCAAGTAATCGGCATCGTAAAATAGCACAGGTAAGTCCAATGTCGGTTAATTTGTGGCAATAGACTGTGGCCGGTAGGCCAGCCGAACGCCACGTGCTGACGAAGTCACACGTAGAGTGTGCTATTGGAACAAAATAACCGACAGTGGACGGCAGAACTACTTAGCCTGAAATATTTTTATTATTATTGCCAAACAAAAAGTTAACCCATTGATCAAAATTACTGATCTGCACTGGCTCGACTTTTTTTACCGTCGTAGCACTATCTGCATTTTTAGCCGCCTCAGAATTTGGTGGTAAAATCAGCACGCTCTCACCTGGCGTAACCAAACCTAACCGCTCACGAACCGCCAACTCTTTGTACTCGTCCGTCTGATAGTAGCGCTGTTCTAATTTTGCATTTTCGGTGTCCAGTTGCGCGACAATCAATTGCCTGGATTTGTCATCCAATTCTTTTTGCAAATTATAATTTCGCTGCATCACACCCAAACTGCCCCAAACCCAGCCAGCCGCAATCATAAAAGCAATTACAATTACGCCATTATTAAGCGTAAAATATTTGTGTCGCGCCAGATAATAAATTCGCCGAATGTTTATTTTCTTCATATTTTCCCTGCCATTATTATAGCCCAACAGATAATAATACGCTATAATAACAAAGTCGGGGGCGTAGCTCACCGGTTAGAGCAGGGTGCTTAAGAAGTACATTCTAACTCAATTTATCTTGATATGAATGGCCTTACAGGGCTATCTGAGAAGTAATTTTCAGACGATAATCTGTCAAATTCGGGGAAATCTTCATTCGTCTTACAGCGAACTGACAATCCCGAGCCAAGACTGTTATTTATAACAGAAAGGTGTAGAGACTAGATGGCAGACATCCTAATCCACTGTACAGCGGAAGGATGAAGGGATAGTCCAGCTTACAAATTCGAAAGAAGTTGCGAAAGTAATAGTAAGAGCATAACGCCTTGGTAGTCGGTTCAACTCCAACCGCCCCCACCAAATAAAAATAATCACTTAATTGGTGATTATTTTTATTTGTATGTTTTACGACTTTAAAAAACTAGCAATAAATAACACCTCTCGAGGAACGTCCTCCAAGATACGATACTAGTGTTTTCTATTAATTATCATTTTTCGATTTTTAGTATTTTCCTTAACCTATTGATATATGCAAATTCCCAAAATTTAAGGGCGCCTTTGCCAATAATCAACCGTGAAAACGCACGAAGAATATTGTTTTTAATTGTTACTTTGTTGACGTAATCAATCCGCGTTCCACCGTCAACTGGCTCTAAAAAAAATTGCTCATCTTCGATGGCAAGTTTTGATACGTTAATCGATTTAAATCCAACATTAGGCATCAATGTCGTCGTCATACCAACTTTAAAATTAATTCCAAAAGTATTTGTAGTCGCCTCTATGATTAGATTATTACCTTCCCTGCTGACAACTCTCATTCCTTTAGCGACTATCGGAAAATACTCAGGTGCCCTCTCGAAGTCTGAAATAATCCGATAAACATCTTCTACGGGAGCATCAATTATCCATGAACCTTGTAATACTTTTTCTTTCATAAGCTTTATCTTAACATATTAATAACACCCGTTTCAGTTCCTGAATTAAAATAGGCCCCGATTTGGAGCCTATTTTAATCGCAACTATTTAATGTTTGATTCTTTATACGAATCAATCGACTCTTTTATGCCTTGGTCGTACGGCGTAACTTGAAAAGCAGGGAAATGCTGGCGAAATTTAGCATCCGACATGACGTACTCATCATCAAATTGATAAGCCATTTCTTTTAACTCTTTAATTTGGCTCATAAATATTGCTAAAACGTTTATCAAAAACTTCGGCATAACTGACAATTTATATTGCGCATTAAATTCTTTGTTAAACATTTCCAAAACTTTAGCAACATCAATCGGCTGACCAACCGGCAAATGCCAAGTTTGGCCATAACAACTGTCATCCAGCGCCAATTCAACCAAAGCTCGGCCATTGTCTAGCGAATACGAATAAGTATGTTTAGCCGTCACCGATCCCAACCATTGTGGTGCCTTACCTGCCGCCATTCTGGTCAAAAACGTTGAGTAAAACAGCGTGTTAACAGCCCCAGGCCCATAAAAGTCAGCCGAACGTCCAATTACTGCTTTTACTTTACCGGTCGCCATCGCGTCCAGCAAAATTTGCTCGGTCACCTTACGTGCCTGACCCTTGACTGACGTTGGCTGTTTAGATGTATTTTCATCAAATGGCACCGGCAATGGCGCTGGGCCATACATGTAAATATTATCCAAAAATATCAGTTTAGCATTAGCGTCCGCACAAGCTTCGATTACATTGTTCATAATCTTTGGCCAATTCTCTGTCCAAACTTTACCAAAATAGGGAAGACCGATGCATAAATAAACATACTCCGCACCAGCAATCGCCTGTTTTGTTTGCCCAGCGTCCAACAAGTCAGCTTTGATAGTTTCAACACCCTTAACATCCTTGGACCTTTCAACTGCCTTGACTGGCAAGCCCCTAGCAATCAATTCTTTGACTACACCCTGACCAACCCCACCCGATCCACCTAATACTAAATGCATTCGTACTCCTCCATTTTGTTATTTAAACTTTTATAAACCAAATCCAAACCTTGAACAAATTCAGCCATTTTCTTCGAATCGATATCGCCAAACAAACCACCCAAAGATTCCTCTAACATAGGATAGATTCGCTCGATTAGTTCCTTACCGCTATCAGTCACAAAAATATTGCGGGTTCTTAAATCATCTTCATCCAGTCTAACTTCAATGTAACCTTTTTTATGCACAACTTTTACCATATAGCTGACGGTTGCCTCAGTTAATTGCAGCCAACTAGCAGAAAATTTTTGAGTATGACCAGGATTTTGATATGCACAAAGAATAATCAAAAATTGAGGAAAATTAATATCGCTGTAATCTTTAAAAATTCGATTTGACAGCGCGTCAATTGAATAAACAACAGCGTGTAATTTGTAACTTAGAGTATTCGACGGATCCATAGTCTCATATTACTTAGATATCTAAGTATTGTCAAGACATTATAAAAATATTTATATCAGCAGGTCTTACCCGACAATTCGTCCATTGTTTTTTTTCGTACCCGTAAATAGTACAAAGATAATCGCTCTTATGATAAATATTATCAATAACCCAATAATTACATAGTACGAATAACTATTCATCACAACGTCTTTTTCGTGAACCGTCGATAATATGTCAACCGAGTCGACATAGATGACCTCACAAGCCCCCGCACCGGTATCCTTGCGATCAGTACTGGATTTCCAAGTATTATTAACCATTTGCCCATTACTATCATTACCCGTAACCGACAAATTAACCAACTGGCCTGTTATTTTTACCTCATCACCAGGATTAATCGATTGTAATTTGTCTAACACGGCGCTACTTGTCGTGACTATATGACTATTAGAGATTTGAGGAGTATAGAATGTCGGACTATTATGAAATGAGTAATTACAAAACCTCTGGCTCTGTGAAAAACTTATATCAGGCGACACGTATGTTTTTTCTGATACATTTTTACCCCACACGATACACAAATCATACCGAATCGGTCTTTCAATATCTGTATCGGCTGGATTATAGTCATGCTTGCTAACAACAACACCCGTTATTGTGTAGTTAAAAAGCGGGTTAACCGCATAATCATAATTACCACTTTTAAAGCTAATCGAGTACGAATCATCAGAAGTGTCCTGAACGGGTTCGGCAAGGCTAGCTGAGGAAACGTACTTATTATCAACCAATATATTTTTTTGAAAATAGCTATACCCAAAAACACCAGCCGAAAACAACAATAATATTAATAAAAATCGGAAAATATATTTCACAGGTTTATTATATCAGTAATGCTAATTTAATATTACTGTTAAAATAACGACTTTAGCGTCTTGACGTTGTCTTCACTATCTAAATCATTTGCAAAAACATAAAAAACATACGCAATACGATTCAAGTCATCAGCTAACTTCATTTGAGGATTACGCTTTATCTTAATAGATTCCAACAATTTACTATCAATAATTGAATGTAAGGCTTCCTTTGACTGATTCCTTAATATAATCTCATACTCTTTAAGCTTTTTTTTATCATTATTTCGGTAGGGGCTTCCGTCTGGCCTTAAATAATTATCTTCAGCCCTATCAATTTCCAGACGAACGGCATACGCCTTTCGTGCAGCGTTAAATGCTACCTCTAACTGCTTTTTTTGTTCTATTTCGATAATTTCTAGATCCGTATTAGACTCTACGGGAGAAATGCCTCTATCATAATAGAACTCATCTACATTAAAGGGCTCACTACCATCTTGTTTACTATCCAACTCCTCAAGGACACTACGAGGAATGTCTTTCATAGTATAGATAGTATTAGTGGGCTTTTTTCTTTCCATATCAATACTTACTATTATAGAATATTGTTAGATTTTGGTCAATACTAAGTCCCAAGTTGCAAGACAATCCAAGTTTCAGAAATTATTCCGCGGGTGACATTGGGTGGACAGGTTATTAGCCAAACAAAAATGTCCCCGTAGGGACATTCTTGGCACCTGTTTGTTTGGTTTTACTATACTACCAAACGTGCTTATGTTGCAAGTACTAAATTAACTATTTTTTCTTTGATACTGTCAAGAAACCATTGCGTGGATTTTCTTTGACAACTCGGTCTGCTGGAAGATCAACTGGTTGACCTTTTGGGTTCTTTTCTACTTTTGCAAAAAAGTAGATAGTTTGTTGCTTGCCACCACGAAGAGTTACTTCGGTGCTGTGCAAGTAGTAAGTTACACCTTTAGAGTTTGTGTGCTTGAAAGCCATAATATGCTTATACCTCCTGTTAATACTATCCAAATGCTAGAGTACATTGCTATGCCCACTGTGTCAACGGTTATATACTCTTGTAGTGGTGACGAAGTACAATTCTTAAGATGACAACACCTATAAAACGCATCAAAATCATTATTAAAATTACTACACAAAATACTAACGACCAACCAGCAAAATCAGGTGACCACTGCGGTGACTCATAGGTATACAAGTACGGCCCCATGGGCAAATTTACCGAGCTAACTAGTTCTTTTCCGGAAGGAAATTTCGCCAATTCATCAGCGGTACACTGCACATAAACCTGCGACCAATAACTAAACTGTGGTGCACAAATTTCCTGAGCTTTTTTAAATATATTTCCATTCTCATTTGTGTAATTTGCAACCTCACTGAGTTGTGCTTTGTAGTCGCGATTATAGGTCGCTGCCAAAAAAACACCTTTATCTATATTGGTGTTCATATGAGCCGAAATATAGCGTTGTAAATCATACAACCTGCTTTTGGTTATGCTGTCATTTCCGGTTTTGTCCGCTTCGTAAACAGCTGTCCGGTGTTCAACCATGCCAATATTATTCAGTCTCAAAAAAGTCGCTGATACAAACCCCATCAAAACCAACAGTACTAATAACTGCCACGTTTTGACACGCTGTAGTTGATTAATACCTCGCTTTGCAATTTTCCTATTTACCACCGATAAAACCCACCTAACTATTAAATATAGTATATCACGAGGGACTATTTACGGTAGATGCGGAAGTGCGCTACGCCAATTAGTAAAACAAAGCCGGCTGCAAAGAAAAAGAACTTTCTAAGGCCTTCGACATCACCCAAGACAGACGTACAGGCCAATAAGACAACACAGGCGATTGCCGACCCTATATTTGCTACAACATCACTAAAACATAAATACAATATACGATGACCAGATAAGTCAGCCGTATCAAAAACACCACGCATAAACGCCATGTTGTAGCCCATAGTGGCAACTTCATTGGCAATATTAGTACTGACAATTGACGAAGGCGTGTTCACAAAAGGTCGAAAAGCATGCACTAATGCATTAGCCATTACGCTGATATTCAGTAAACTACCGCCTTTACGCCTGTCGATTAGCTTGCCATAGGCATAAGAAGCCGTTACAGCCGCTAGAATCGTCACAGATGATAGTACTCCTAATTTGACATAAACGTCCCAACCAACGCCAGGGAAGATGGCAATAACGATAAATAGACTCCAGACGATTCCAGTTGTAACATAGTCAAAACCAACGCCAGTTTGAGCAAAAATACTTAAAAACGTTTCGCGCCACGGATAGCCACTGTATTCAAGTTTTTGGCGAGTTCGTACCGGTTCGATTAATCGCAACAATGGCAAGGCCGAGACGGCAAATAACAATGCTGCCACCCATATTACAATCTGTAAACCAAACCAAAGAGCGATTAAGCCACCAACTATTGGACTAATGCCGATAGCTATTTTTTCAAGAATATTCATAAACGCAATTTCTTTACCAGCATGTTCGACATTTTTGACTTTTGAAAAGTCAATCATATAAGAAATGTGGTACATAGCGGCCGACAGCGCCATAAATACACCCCAAGCCACAATACTAGCTATGCCAAACCTGGATACTAACCCAAGTGCTGCCATCGCTGGCACATAAAGTAAGTTGCTAACCAAAATACCGTGTTTTGGACCAAAATGTGCCACAAAATAACTTGAAAGAAAGGTTGAAGGAATTTTGAGAATATAAAAATACAACCAAAACAACATAATAAATTGCAAATTATAACCCATCTCGTACAGATAGACCGATGTAAATCCAGACACAATATTCATCGCGATCACCCTGATGGTTCGTGAAGCATAAAGTTCAGCTATTTCATTAAACGAAGCATATCGCCAAAAATGACGACGCTCGATTAGCTTGTAAATAAATGATTTAATCATGTCTGTTTTTTATAAAATTATAATGCTTATTCTATTACAACACAGAAAGTCTCAAAGATGAAGTGATATACTAAATTCTATGAATATATATTTTTCTGGTATTGGTGGTGTCGGCATTGGTCCCCTGGCTGAAATCGCGCATGACGCAGGTTATGACGTCGTCGGTTCTGACTTAGAAGAGTCGTTAGTTACCAAAGAATTACAAAAAAAGGGAATTACCGTTAATATCGGCCAAGATGGCTCATTTTTACAATCCCGTTTTGACGAACAACCGATTGATTGGTTTATTTACACATCGGCCCTGAAGCCTGATCATCCAGAATTAGTTTTGGCGCGTCAACTTGGAATTCGCGTCGCTAAACGTGATGAGTTACTGGCATATATTATTTCTGACAAAAAATTAAAACTAATTGCTATTGCTGGAACTCATGGCAAAACAACAACAACTGGCTTATTGGTGTGGGTTTTACAACAATTAAATATCCCTGTCAGTTACTCAATTGGTACAACAATTAGTTTCGGACCAAGCGGTAAATTTGATCCAGCTAGCCAATATTTTGTTTACGAATGTGATGAATTTGACCGTAATTTCTTAAATTTTAAACCTACCCTGTCCATTATTACCTCTGTTGATTACGACCATCCTGACACCTACTCTACTGAAAATGAATATTTGCAGGCTTTTCACCAATTTGCTGGCGATAGCGAACAAGTTATCGCTTGGGACGATCAACATGGTGAAATTTTTGAAGATTTATACCAAGTTAGTTTGTTGCATCAACTCGATATCAATGCTTCCTTATCGATTGCTGGCGATCATAACCGCCGCAATGCCACGTTAGTCCAAGAAGCTATAAAGCGCCTTGGCATACTGAAAAAAACGGACGATATTATCGCCCACTTCCCTGGCACCGACCGTCGAAACGAAAAGCTAGCCGACAATTTGTACAGCGACTACGGCCATCATCCAGTTGAAATTGCCGCCACACTACAACTAGCGCGCGAATTATCAGACCACGTTGTATTAGTTTATCAACCACACCAAAATATCCGCCAACATGAAATCCGCGACCAATACACTAACCAATTCGAACTGGCCGAAAAAATATACTGGTTGCCAACCTATTTGTCACGCGAAGATCCCAATCTGCCAATATTAACACCTGTCGAATTGATCCAAAATATCACCAACAAAGATTCTATCCAAATAGCCGAATTTAATGATGAATTGTGGAATAATATCCAAACAGCCCGCAGTGCAGGTAAATTAGTTTTAGGCATGGGTGCCGGTAAAATAGACAGTTGGCTACGCGGACAACTAGCTAAAGATTCTAGTTCGTAATTACTGTCAGTCCCAAAGCATCAGGACTAAGTGGGTCACTACCAAAGGCATCAATTGACTTGGTTTTAGTTGCTTGTCCTGCATATAGGGTTTTAAATTCGCTGATAGTTGACTGGTTGATTACTCCACCTGCTGTGTAGTTTTGAAAATCGCTATCATCAGTCACAGCCTGAGACCGAACACTTTGATAGCCTGGACGACTTAGATCTAATTGAGCTGCACCACTACTGTTATATATCGCCATACTAATGATCACTAGGATAATCGATATTATCACCGACATTGTAATCATCAATAAAAATCGGTGTTTACTGCTGGCTGAAAACTCATGGACTGCTGCAATTACTTTTGAGTCTTCCATGATTATTTACCTCCAGATGTAGCTGATTGATAATCTTTTTCAAACTTATCCAACGCCAACTGATATTGGTCGATATATTGATTTAGTTGCAATACATCGGTGTGGACCTGATTGCGTTTGTTACGAGCTGATGCCACAGCGTCATAAAAAACCACTGGCTGATTTGAGCAATCAGTATTAATAGCCAACGACAATTGCTGTTCGTAGTCTATATAATCTAATCTAAACTTATCCAACGCTTGTCCATATGAGACTGTAGCGGCGACTAATTCACTGTTATTATACCTATTATTACTTGTCCTGCTATTGAATCTTTCCATTAGTTTCGTTGACATTGATTCATATATCTGACCCCTGTTAACGCGGAGTAATGCGTCGCTAACATGTAACTGATTTAAAGTGCTTTTCGTCGACAAACAGCTACTACGGATTAGCTCAATTTGCTGATCGGTCATCGATGCACCTTCAGCTGAAGCACGCAACAAACCTAAACTGCCAACAATAATGGCAGAAATCATAACAATCATTAACACTTTTTTTGATATTTTCATTCTTATCTATTATCCACTGGTTGGGCCTATTTGGTCAATCGCACTTATTTTATTGAAAATTATAATTTTGCAACTGGTTAAGATCCAAATTCGAACCACCCGTACTTGGAAGCATATTCTGCAACATCTTATCGAGGCCACCATTTTGTATTAATTGATAAATTTCATAAACCGACAAAGCAACTGTCACAACAATGACAATTATTATTACTGACGTGAATATTGCCACTGTTTGATTGGCGAACTTTTTATATTTGACTGCATCAATTAGTTCGTTACCTTGTTTGTCGCGCATACGACCAGACATAATCAACGATAAATCTATTACAGCCCAAATACCTAGACCGCCCAGTGTAATCAATTTTAGAATACCAGTCCAAATCTTGCCTAAATAAAACCTATCGACACCAAAAACACCCCAAACAAGACTCATGAAAAATGCCGCCAAAAAATGCCGCTGTTTATTAACAGCGACAATTTCTGGCGGGTTCACTACGTTACCCAAAGTAGTGTTTTCGTCCATAGTTACGGAGTTAACCTGTTTATATCGCGTGGGAACAAGCAGGCTTCTTTGACGTTAGCCAGACCGATAGTTTTTTGAACCAAGCGATCAACACCGAATCCACAACCACCATGCTTAGGTAGACCATATTTAAAGGCTTGCAAATAATACTTAAAGCCTTCGTGTTCAACGTCCAGACCGGCTTTTTTCATCTGTTCAAGCATTTTTTCGTAGTTGTTTTCGCGTAGCGGTACAGTGGCAACTTCAAGACCGCGCAACAACAAGTCGCCCCACAGTACTGTTCCGTCTTCGACATCTAATTTGTGATAAAATTTGCCAGCTTCGATCGGGAACCTGACAGCATAAACCAAATCAGTACCTAATTGTTTGCGAGCATAATCACTAATCCAACGCTCTTCGTCAGGAATTAAATCTTTTTCCTGCGTCGTGTCAGTTTTAGTTGCCTTAGTATACATTTCGTGAATTTGAGCAATTGTAAAGCGTGGTACTTTACCGTCTTCAGGCAATTTTAATTCAGGCGCATTAAGTGACTTCAAATCGTCAGCATGCTCTTCATAAACACGCTTCAAAACGTATTGTGTCATACTGCCCACCATATCTAATACTTCGTCATGTCCTTCGACAAAGCCCATTTCAATATCCAACATCGTTAGTTCGGTCAAATGGCGCGTCGTAGCACTTGGTTCGGCCCTGTATGAATGCCCGATTTCAAAAACGCGTTCGTAAGCGCCAACCATAATTTGCTTAAAAAATTGTGGACTTTGGGCCAAGGTTGCAGTCTTACCGAAATAATCCAATTTGAATACTTCTGAACCACCTTCAGTAGCTTCAGCTAGCAGTTTTGGTGTATCAATCTCAACAAATTCCTGTCCGCGCAAAAATTCGCGAATATAATAGGTCAAATCTGCCCGAATTTTAAATATTTTCTGTTCTTGTAGGTTACGAATATTCAATACACGAGTATCAAACAGTGTTTCCAAATGCTCGGATTTATGTGAAATTGGTTTATCGACTTCAATCAGCGGTTCGTCAGTTACTGATACTTCAACCACTACTTTAACATCGTGAAGTTCGGCCCCGCCTGGCGCACGGTCATCAGCCACAACTGTACCAGTCAAAGCCAAAACTGTACCAATGTGTAGCCCGCGTAATTTTTCGATTTCATCTTTGTCTTCAATTAAAGTCTGCGCCACACCGCTGCGGTCGCGCAATGTAATAAAGTTGAGTCCACCCATTAGGCGTTTTTTGTGCAACCAGCCGTTAATAGTGACGGTCTGACCAATCTTTGATGCTAGTTCTCTAGTCAATGTTCGTGTCATAATCTGTTCCTCTCGTTAGTTATAATGAAAGTGTGGCTGTCTGGGGTCGATAGCACAACTAGCACACCGGCTAGTTGCCGACCCGTTGGTTATTATCGCCGTTTGACCACTTCATTATCATCTTGAGGTCTATTCTAGCACTTACACCTCTTTAAAACCAGACTAATTTAGTTATGGCCTTAAAACTCCCTCGGGCGTCAATTGAATTGTCCTATTTCCCATTTCCCAACCCCCAAACCCGCCCAAGAATTGACTACCTTCCAGCAACCGACCGTAAATTATCATGATCATCGAATTCATCGACAATCTTACGACCAAACAAGGCTTCAATTACGTCCTGCAAGGTCAGCAGACCAACTGTTTCGCGGGCTTCATTAACCACGATCAACAAATCATCATTAGTGCTTAAAAACGCCGCCAGTGCCTGATTTAGTGTCTGATTATCACGAATGTAATAAACGCTAGGCTCCATCGCCTTTTCAGCCGTCACCGAGCGTTTGACGTCCAGTGTAAACAACCTATTAAGATGTAGTATCCCAATCACATGGTCGATATCTTCACTAATAACCGGCAAACGTTTGTGCCCTAATTTATGCAAATCATTTAAAGTTAGCGGACCTAAGAATTCTGTCTTTTCGATGCTGACAATTGCATCACGCGGCGTCATAATTTGACTAACAATTTCATCATTAAACGACAGTCCATTAACAATCAGATTCTTTTCATCTGCCGTCAATGTATCCATCGATTCATTAATGATATCTTGAAGTTCAAACCTTGAACCCAGGCGTTTCGTAATAACATCAGTCTCTGATACATTACGAATCAGTTTAATTACAAATGGGACTTTGGCGATAAATTTTATAATACTTTTTTCGATACGCTTATATATTTTCGCAGCTAAAGCTTTAATAAATTTTAATCGCGCCACAACACCATATTCCAGTGCCACAACAACAACTACAACTACGCCAACCAGCCAGCCATAGGCCATCACACCTACTAGAGCTATTGTTACCAACAATAATGCAACCGCGACGCGCTGCAACGACATAATATCGTAAGCGTACTCTTCGCGTTTTAATTCTCTTTTTGCCTCTCGATCACCACTGCTTGATCGATGTTGCAATTCAAACAAACTATATTCACTTTGAATTGGACGCATCGCTGTCACAATCAGCAATATCATAATTAGAATAAACAATAACACCACTAATAACGTTGTCATATTATCCCTATTGTACATTATTAATCAGACCAAAGCATTAACTCGGTAAGTCACCCCTTTGGACCTGTTAAATAGTTGATATTTTTGATACAATATATACAGAAGTTTATTAGAGGGAGAATCTTTTGAGTAATAAAAGTTGGATTATATTTGCAGTTTTAACGATAGGGTTATTAGCCTCGTTAGTTATGTTTTCGGACAGTTCACGCGTAGATGTCAGCAAAATTGACCAGACCAACATTCAAACCGCCAACAGCCAAGATGGTAATATCGGTGACCATATTTATGGAAAAACAGGCAGTAAAGTAACTTTGATTGAATATGGCGATTTTCAATGCCCAGCTTGCGGAAAAGAAAATCCTCGCATTATGGCATTAGTCGAACAATACAAAGATCAGTTACAATTTGTCTTCCGTAATTTTCCGCTTACAACACTACATTCGAATGCCAAGGCAGCAGCTGGTACAGCCGAAGCCGCTGGATTACAAGGCAAATACTGGGAAATGCACGATAAAATTTATATAGCACAGGCCGACTGGTCAGATTTGATTGATAGCAAACGAACTGATTACTTTGCTAATACCGCTAAAGAACTTGGTTTAGATTTAACTAAATTCAATGCCGACCTAGCCGGTACAACTAATTCAACATCAATTACAGCTAAGATTAACTATGATTATTCACTAGGCAAGCAAGCTGGCGTCGACAGTACGCCATCATTCTTCCTTAATGGCAAGAAGCTAGAGACAACTGTTTGGGGCAACGATACGGCCTTCAAAACAGCCATAGATATTGAACTGACTAAGGCTGGCATCGCCTTACCGGTCACAACAACAAAATAGAATAGTACTTGATAAATAAAAGAACACCCCGGTGCCTTGGGGTGTTCTTTAGTTTTTTTGTAAGTCTCAATTGAGACTTGGATTTTGAATCAGAAGACTCTGATTCTACTGTGCAATATACAGCTGCCATTCGGCAGGCACCACATCCACTGCTATCTTTTTGCGTCTTGACGACACAAATTCGACGGCTATTGGCATGTGAACTCTCCTTGTACTACGTACAATCTCACGCGCTCCGACCTTTATTTATTTAGTTTCGGCGCGAGATACATAAACTACAATATCAAACCTGGCTTGATACGTCAAGATAAGCGTTATACATAACGCTCGTGTTTCCTATAATAGAACGTTTTAAAACAAAGCGCAAGAGGTATTTATTTACTTTTTTTGAAAGCTTTCAAAGTCTCGACATGCAGGTTCATTTGGGCAATAAATTCTTCCAGTTTTGACTCTTGTAACAGCATCAATACACCTTTGACTGGCGATCCAACAACGTACAATCTGTCGCTGGTATTAATCCCCAGTTCTTCGCGCGCCGAAGCGGGTATAACAATCTGGCCCTTGGTGCCAACAGTTGCCGTACCATATAACTTTTTATCTTGCATATATACTTATCGTATAATAGTATGAAATGTATGTCAAATATTCACTTGGGGTTTGCGAGTTCCATCTTGGATTTCGCCAACTAATTCTTCAATCACATCTTCCAAAGCAATGATGCCGACAACCAAACTGTTGTCATCAACCACCTTAGCTAAATGTGAACCAGACCGCTGCATAACTTCCAGTGCTTCACGTAAAGTAGCGGCAATCTTAACACAAACTAAGGGTCTAATTAAATGCGTCGCCAACGGTTCGTCATATTCATTATCCGGAATACGCAAGATATCCTTCAAATGGACATAGCCTTTTAATTGTTTGCTTTTGCTAATAACTGGAAAACGTGAAAAGCCAGTTTGGCTAGTCAAACGTTCAATTTCGGCTGGCGTTGGTTTGGATGACGTTGCGATGACTTTATCGACAGGCACAATGATTGATTGCAAAATAACATCATCAAAATGTAGTGAACCCGACAATAATTGTTCTTCTTTAGAACTAAGCAATCCTTCATGTAATGATTCTTTAACAAATCCAGCCACTTCATCGCGTCCAAAACTGCTGGCCATTTCTTGACTAGGCTTTAGGCCGACTAGTTTTAATGTGCCATTAGCAACTGCGTTTAAGATTATAATCAATGGTTTTAATAAATTAACGATAAAGACCAGTGGTGGTATTAGCAGCAATGCAACCTTGACTGGTGATGCCAGTGCTAAGTTTTTTGGCACCATCTCACCGATTACAACATGAATGTAAACCATTGTCATTAAGGCAATAATCAATGATACTGGATGAATCAAAAGTTCGGGAATCCCCATATTTTGAAAAGGTTGCACCAACAAATGTGCTACCAATGGTTCGCCAATCGCACCAAAAACTAGCGAACATAACGTCACGCCTAATTGAGCACCAGCCAACATTAATGAAACCTGTTCCATAGCTTTTAAAGATATTTTAGCGGATATTAAACCCCGAGCCGCTTGTAATTCAATACTACTTCGTCTGGCTGAGACCAAACCAAATTCGGCGCCGACGAAAAATGCATTACCAATTAACATCGCCACAGCTAGAATAATCGACATACCTAAACTCATAATTTAACCTCGGTCATTTCAGCCTTGTTTACAATCGACATTCGAATGCTATCCACCCTGTGACTATCCATGCGCTCAACTTTTAATTTAACAGCTATGTCACTGCCGTCATGACTTACAGCCGCCGAATAGACAACGTCTCCAACCCTAGGCATACGTTCCAAATCATAGATTATTAAACCAGCAACCGTATCGGAATCCTCGGCTTCTGGTAAAATAATGCCGATTTCTTCGCTAATTTCGTCAGGGCGTAATAGTCCCGAAAAAGTCCAACTACCATCAGATAGTTTCGTCACAATAGCCTTATCTCGGTTTCGGTGACGATCATGTTCATCTGTCACCTCGCCAACTAATTCTTCAAACAAATCTTCTATTGTGACAAGCCCGTCAGTACCACCAAATTCATCAATCACGATTGCCATTTGCAAACCACCAGCCCTTAAGGCGTCCAAAAGTGCCTCTAGTTGAATATTTGACGGCACCATTAACGGCTGCTGCATGATTTGACCAACCAAAGTTGCTTCACGGTCTGATTTAGCTACACTGATAGCGTGTTTGATGTGAATCACACCCACAATATCATCAATGTTTTTACCGTATACAGGAAAACGCGATAAACCACTTGATTTAGCCATTTTCAAAACATCCGTAGCTGTAGCGTCAGTTGATATAGCCTGCATTCTGACCCTTGGCGTCATAACTTCAACGGCGGTCAAGTCACCAAATGACAATGACCTTTCTAGCATCATAGCAGTTTCTTTGGGCAACGACCCTTTTTTAGCGGAATGCCTAACCAGTGATAATAGTTCGTCAGCCGATCTAGCCGAGGCTAACTTTTCAATTGATTTGACGCCAAATTGTCTAAGAATAATGTTAGCACTACCATTTAAAATATTGATTGGCATTTTAATAGCTCGGGTAAATATTTGCATCGGTTTTTGAATAAATTTTGCAACCATTAATGGATTTGTTATCGCCAGATTCTTTGGGACTAATTCCCCAAATATCATCGTAGCAGCAGTTGCAATCGCAACACCAAAACCAACTGATATGACCGCCAGTGCGTCACCAGTTAGCCCTATTTCTCCAAGTGGGGCTTTCAGTAACGAGGCAATCGCTGGTTCTGCCAAAAAACCAATAATTAAATTTGTAATCGTAATACCAACTTGTGCACCAGATAATTGAGTCGATAATAATTCTAGAGCCTGTTTAAGTCCGATTGCATTAATACCACCTTTGGCAGCTTGCTTATCAACAGTCGCTCGATTAACAGCAATCAATGAAAATTCGGCAGCTACAAATAGCCCACACAGGGCTATTAAAATGATTGAAATCACTAAATATATCAACTCGGTCATTATATAAGGTGTTAATATCAAAATCTAATACTAAACACGTTGCGGTTATTGTAGCAGATTTTGTTGTAATTGTTAAGCCTCATATCTATACACGTCTGGTGTTATAATATATTCATGAAACAAAGCATTAGTATTAAAATCAACGCCTGGATAATATGTGCCGTTCTGTTAATCGCCAACTTAGTAACCATTGGTTTTTGGCAGCCGTGGAATAACAATTCAGTTAGCAGTCGAACGATCGCCATCACTGGATCAACCACAATTCAAGCCGAACCTGATCAATTTGTATTTAACCCTTATTATCAAAAAGAAGGTACTGACAAAACCGCTATTAATACCGAGTTAAGCGATTTGTCAAAAACTATTGTTGAAAAGCTTAAAGCATTAGGCGTAAGCGATTCAGCCATTAAAACTGACGTTAATTCTTATGAATACAGTATCTATTACGGCGGCACGGGCAATTCGACAACTACACTGTACATCACAGTCACTTTGACAGATAAAACTTTGGCACAAAAAGTCCAAGATTATCTAGTAACAACATCTCCAGTTGGTTCAATCACGCCCCAGATTTCATTTTCAACCAGCAAACAAAAACAACTTGAGTCGTCAGCGCGAACAGACGCCTTGAATGATGCCAAGACCAAAGCCGAAGCCAGTGCTAAACAACTTGGCGCCAAACTCGGTAAAGTCACCAAAGTTAGCGACAACACCTCTGGTGGCATTACGCCAATGCCGTGGTTAATGGATTCATCGGTTAAATCATCGGCTGATTCAACCAGTGGCTCAAGTGCCAGTTCATCATACTCTATTCAACCAGGCCTCAATGATTACGGATTTAGCGTCGAAGTCACTTACGAACTAAATTAATCATTCCCAGCTGAAACCAGTGTGCCCGAAATGGCCCCATTTGGCAGTTTCTTCATAAATTGGCTTTTTCAAATCAAGCGATTTAATAATACCGTTCGGTGTCAAATCGTAACCCTCAACTTCTTCTTGAATGCCATCAATAATAACCGATGCCTCAAGCGGTTGGTCGTAACCAATAGCGTATGCCAGGCGCACAAAGACTTCAGTCGCATGACGCTTTTTCAAGTAATCAACCGCGATTTTGCGAGCAATATAGGCAGCTGATCGGTCGACTTTACTAGGGTCTTTACCGCTAAACGCCCCGCCACCGATTGGAATACGTGGTCCATAATTATCAACAATTAATTTGCGCCCAGTTAGTCCCGCATCGGCTGCAAAACCACCAATTTGCCAATCACCTGCTGGATTAATATGATATGCAACTTCATCGTATTTTGCCAAAGGTTCGTTTGTTAACCAATTCTTGACTTCAGTTAATAACTCTGACTTTTCGGCATTTTGAAAACTTGCCACAATGCTAGCAATCTTGTCACCTTCTAAAGTAACCTGAGTTTTACCGTCAAATGGCCATTTTTTGTAAATATATTGATTCAAACGACGTGATAATACGGTTTCGAGCGGCAATAATTCTGGCGTTTCATTGCAAGCATAGCCAACCATAATTCCTTGATCGCCGGCACCACCAATATCAACACCCTGAGCAATTTCAGGACTTTGAGCGGCGATATGTTCAATAACTTCAACTTCACCTGCTAGACGTTTAACAATCGCCGTGACGTCAATATTTTTGGCCAGCGACGTGACTTCGCCAGTCACAAAGACAACGCCATGTCCACCAGCTACATCAACACCAACCCTAGCATTAGGGTCTTGAGCCAAATGAGCATCCAAAATTGCATCAGATATCTGATCACAGATCTTGTCGGGGTGCTTTGGTGATACACTTTCGGCGGTTCTAAAATTTGACATAAAAATAACTCCTTTTTACAGTATCTCGACACCCGCCGGTCAAGATAAAAGGAGTTTTCGTTGCGCCTACAATTATCTTTCCCATATGGGCTAGAATTGGCACCGCTTTCGTTTTAAAACGAATGGTTGCCGGCAGGTCATAAAGCTAGTTCTCTCGCTGCACTCTGGATACTAATTAATTTAATGTACTAGCAATTATTATATCGTGGTTGCTTAGTCAAAGCAACCTAAAGGCCGTATCTGGCACGAACTTGATCTTTGTTGATGCCATTGGTTATATTCGTGTAGCCCATGTTCTTCATGATGTGCGCGCTAACACCTGATCGACTGCCCGAACGACAATATAAAATTATCTCAGCGTCCTTTGGAATATCATTTAGTTTTTTGTCACCGGCCATCAATTTTGACGGTGGTATATTAATTGCACCTTTGACGTGTCCAGTTGCGAATTCGAATGGTTCACGTACATCTATAATAACTCTGTTCATATAACTCCAATTTTATTTATCTTTGAATCTATTTTAATGTAAATGGTTTACATTAGCAATAATATTTTATATAATATTATCTATGGAAGACATCGCAACACCCGAAAGACAAACTAAATATTGCCAATCGATCGAGCAGACTCTTCATGCACTTGGCCATGCAACAAATGCCGAAATTTTACTTGCTTTGCGTAAATCGTACCCTGACTTAAGTGCTACAACTATACATCGTGCTACCGTCAGATTGGCATCACGCGGCAAAATCGCTATCGCTCCAGCCGATAACAGCGGATCAATGCGTTATGACTCCAACACAAAACCGCACGACCACTTTCAATGTTCAGTTTGTGGCCGATTACATGACACCGACATCAAAGACAAAATTATTCCAATTTTAGAATCAACAATTGATGGTTGTAGTATTTCAGGTCAATTATTAGTTACTGGCGCTTGCAAAAAATGTACGAAAGGATATAAAAAATGAAACCGTTAATAATCAGCTTGGCGATAATCCTAGGAGTTGGCGGCATGTTATTTGTCGCTCAAAGTAACAGCACTAAAACCACAGTACCAATAATGACAATCCAGACCATTCAAACTGACATAAAAAGTGGCGCTCAATTAATTGACGTCCGAACGGCTGATGAATATGCCGCTGGGCATATTGACGGTGCAATTAACCTGTCGCTGCAGGATATGCAATCAGGCACAATGCCAAATATCACCAAAGACAAAACAATTTACGTCTATTGTCACACTGGTAATCGATCAGGCCAAGCCACGACAATTTTAAAAGCATCAGGTTATAAAGTCACCGACTTAGGTGCCATCACCCACGTTCAGTCACTGGGTGGAATTATTAAGTAAAAGGAGAAAATAATATTATGAAGATTACAATTTACAGCACCGAACGTTGTCCATATTGCGTTATGTTAAAACGTTGGCTAGACGAAAAATCAATTGAGTATACCAATTACAATGTCGACCAAAATCCAGTCGCCGCCCAAAACATGGTTCGATTAAGCGGCCAAATGGGTGTTCCATTTAGTACCGTCGAATATGGTGATAATAAAATTGAAAAAATTCTTGGTTTTGACCGAGCTAAATTTGAAGCTGTTTTTAAAAACGTGTAGTTACTTTTTGCTAGCGTAAAATTTTTTCTTCATAACCTCAGCCAACAGTAAATAAATTAATACGAGACCTATTAAGCTACCGATTTGCGTATACGATAATAATCCGAAACGGAATATTGTACGGATTGGTAATAATATTGCCAAAAACGCCGCTAAGATAACAAGTGACGTGCTAGCAACTAACATCTTTGAAGGGTAGCTTTGTTTGAATGGAATTAGTTTTGTGCGAATGACATAGACGACAAATACTTGTGTCATCATAGATTCCAAAAACCATCCAGATTGAAAAGTTGATTGATCGGCACGAAAAACAAACAGTAATAAACCGAATGTCGTAAAGTCAAATAACGAACTAAGTAATCCGTAAGACCACATAAACTTTTTAATGTCGGGGATGCTTAATGTGTGCGGTTTTAACACTTCTGACTCATCAACATTATCCAGCGGAATCGCAAATTGTGAAGTATCATACAACAAGTTATTAAGTAAAATTTGAGTCGCCAACATTGGTAAGTATGGTAAGAATAATGATGCACCAGCCATTGAAAACATGTTACCAAAATTAGAGCTTAGGCTCATTCGTAAGTACTTCATTGTATTAGCAAACGTCTTACGGCCTTCAACTACACCATTAACTAGTTCGTGTAAATCTTTACGCAACAAAATAAAGTCAGCCGCGTCTTTGGCGACGTCAACCGCATTATTAACAGATACACTGACATCGGCCGCGCGCAAACTTGGTGCATCGTTAATTCCATCACCCATATAACCTACAGTATGACCATTTGATTGCAAAGCTTGAATAATTTGCATTTTTTGTTCAGGATTAACCCTAGCAAAAATAGTTGTTTTTTCAACAACTATAGCAACCTCACGAGATGATAATTTGTCGATTTCATCACCGGTTATAATACCGTCTATTGGCAAATTAATATCACGCGCAATCTTTTCGGTAACGTAGGCATTATCACCAGTGATTATTTTAATACTAATGCCCATGGTGCGCATACGCTCCAGAGTCTCAGATACTGAGTCTTTGGCTGGGTCCAAAAACGCCAAAAAACCATAAAATGACAGCTTATTTTCATCATCTGGTTCGTAATGTTTTTCAGGACCAATCTGTTTAGACGCAACTGCCAAAACTCGAAAGCCATCACGACTAAGTTGATCATAAGTCGACTGGATAGCTTGTCTCAATTCATCATCTAAATGAACATTACCAGGCCCATAGGTTGTTGATATTTTCAAAACCTCTTCGGGCGCACCTTCAACAATCAAAAAACGTTGCTGTTGGTGATTATGGTGCACTACAACAGCTTCACGTTTGCGTTCAAAGTCAAAAGGAATCTCGTCAACTTTTTCAAACATTGAGATATCAACGCCAGTGTGCGCTTTGACTGCACTGTCGAGAGGATTTTTGAAACTAGTTGAAAATGAGCTTGCTAAATAGCCTAATCGTAAGACTTCATCGGAATCATTATTTTTGCCATCGACATATTTAACCAATGTAATTTTATCTTCAGTCAAAGTACCGGTCTTGTCGGTGCACAAAACATCCATACTGCCAAAGTTTTGAACGGCTGATAATTGTTTAACTATCACACCTTCTTTGGCCATTTTTAGCGAGCCTTTTGTCAGATTCAACGTAATAATTAGTGGGAGTAATTCAGGCGTTAAACCGACCGCCAAGGCTAAGCTGAATAGTATAGACTCCAAAATGTTACGTTGAAACAAAACATTGATTATCAATACAAAAACAACCAAGAAGAAGGTGATTTTGATAATCAACAAACTAAATTCTTTAATTTCGCGCTCAAATTCAGTCTCACGTTCGGCTGATTGTAAAGCTTCGGCAATATGAGCAAATTTGGTCACCTTGCCTGTTTTAACAATGCGCATGATACCTGATCCACTAACAACACCACTGCCCATAAAGACTTCAGCGTCAACCGGTTTACCCTGAGGAAATGACTCACCGGTAAGAGCAGCCTCATTGGTGAATAGATCTTTCCCATCAATCATAATTCCATCAGCTGGAATTACTTTTCCGGCCGACAAAATAACAATATCGCCTGGTACCAATTCACTAACGGCAATTAAGTGTTCTTTATCTTCACGAATGACGTGTGCTTTGACACGTACTTTATCCTTTAGTGCTTCGGCAGCTTGTTGCGAACGATAGGTATTTAAAAAATCCAATCCAACGCTTAACATCACAATAGCAATGATGATAAAAAAACTAGCCTTATCACCAAAAAAAAGTGATAGAGTTGCGGCTAATATCAAAATAATGACTAGCGGATTTTTAAACCGAGCCAAAAAAGCCAATAATGCCCTACCCCTGCCTAAATCGTCCTGTAACTCATTAGGCCCATACTGTTTACGTAACTTTTTTACTTCTTTAAACGTTAGACCTTTAATCATAAGTACTATTATAGTCTAAATTATGATTCTTGCTTCATTCCTTCGATTTCGTGCAGCCAAGACTTCAACATACCTGTTATTTCGGACTCTTTGACAAATCCAATTAGCTTTTTGCCTTTTGAAATCACGACCAATTGATCGCCTTTTTCAAGTTTTAATTCTTCGCGAGCTTTGGCTGGGATCACAACTTGACCACGCTCGCCGACAGTTGTGACACCCCAGATTTGTGGTTTATCGTGAAACATAATTATTAAGCCTTTGCCTTCGAAGATTTTATTTTTTTATCAGCCAAGTTTTTCTCAAAGTCAATATGTGTGCCATCAGGCAACCAAATTGTCGAGATTAAGGCAATAACGCCAAATACAATTGCATAGGCCAGTGACTCTTTGTTGGCTGAAGTTACAGACTGATTGCTGATACTGGTCATTTCTTCGCCAATTTTCGCCATTTGACTGAAGTCAATCGGTTGACCACTATTCCCAACATTGGACGACTTTTCGGCAATTAACTGACCAATACGCTTTTGGATAGCAGCTTTATCACTGGCTCCAGAAGCCTGTTCGGCTGCAACCTGAATTACAATTCCCTTTAAGTCATTTGGTATAACAGTGCTACTGTTTATGCCACTTGTTATATTAGCCGCAGCCACCGTTAACATGACTGAACCAATAACCGCAGTACCCAAAGTTGATCCAATCTGACGTAATGTGTTGTTAACACCCGATGCTTCGCCTGATTGCTCGGCTGAAACAGCTGACAACGCCAAGTTACTGATTGATGACATCATCAACCCCATACCAAGCCCCATAACCGCAAAAGAAAGCGCCAAGTCACTAGCAGCAGCATTAACATTAAGTGACATATACAATATTACATAACCCGTAATAAACAATGCCAGTCCAACCTGAACAAGTCTTTTGGGTGGAATTTTATGTGATAAAACACCAGCAATCGGTGCTGATATAAAAGCCATAATCGAAAGTGGAATCATCGCCAATCCAGTATCAAAGGCACTAAACCCGCGAACATTTTGCAAAAATATTGGCACAGAAAATATCAAACCGGCCTGAACTAGTGAAAACAAAGCAGTCGTAGTAACACTTGATACATACTGCTTATTAGTAAACAAATGTAACGACACCAATGGCGTCTTGCCTTTTCGTTCGACTCGCTTTTCCCATATCATAAATGCTGCCAAAATAATCACACCTATTGCCATTGCAAATGGTGTAATCGAATAACCCCACAAATCGTAAGTCTGCCCAAAAGCCGTAAAGGCAGTTTTAGCAGTCCACCAACCATATTTTGATGCTTCGATAATTCCATAGACAAACGACAGCATTCCAACCGATGACAAAATAACGCCAATAAAATCAAGTGATGGCTTTTCGACTTTTTCACGGTATTCTTTGATAATAATCGAACCAACAATCAAAACCAAAGCTACAATAACATTAATTCTAAACCCCCAACGCCAACTATAATAAGTTGCTAAATAGCCACCCAGTAGTGGACCAACGGCCGTCGATGCACCAGCTACACCACCCCAGATACCAAAGGCAATCCCACGATCACGTCCTTTGTATTTTGATACTAAAATCGAAGCCGTTGCTGGCATCATCAAGGCCGCACCAATACCTTCAATAATCGATTCACCGATTATCATCGTAGCCACATTAGTGCTGATTGAAGCAATAAACGAACCGACTGCAAACAACAATGCTCCAATGATAAACATTTTCTTTCGTCCAAACAAATCGCCTAATCTACCACCAGTAATAGTCAGGGCCGCAATCGTCAAAGAATAAGCCGTAATCACCCACTGTAAACTTTGAAAGTCAGTGTTAAGCTCTTTAGTGATAGTCTCCAAAGATACATTTAGTAAAGTTGCATCAATTAATATAATAGCTAGCGCCAAACTTAAGACAAAGACCGGTCCCCACTTTTTGAAAAACGATTCTTTTTTCTCGACTTCTATAACTTTTTTCTTTGGCATTGTTTGACTCCCATAGTTTTAGTTTTATCAAATATGATATTTCGTACTATTCATATTATATTAAAACGCCGCTACTATTTCAAGCTAATTAATAAACCGATAGATTATAAATAGCTACCAAATCTAATAAAATGACAGGTATATCCGTCAGGGAATTTCTGCAAATAATCTTGATGGTAGTCCTCTGCTAAATAAAATTTAGTCAAAGGTTCTAGTGTTGTAACGACAGGTTTTTTCCAGCGCCCAGAATAATCAACTAATTTGATAAAGTTCTCGGCATGTATTTTTTCAGCGTCTCCATCATAAAAAATAACTGATCGATACGAATCGCCAACATCATTACCTTGCTGATTTAAGGTTGTTGGGTCGTGTATTTGAAAAAAGAAATCTAATATCTTTTTATATGATGTTAGTTCCGTATCATATTCAACTTCAACAACCTCAGCGTGACCTTTATGATTTTCATAGCTTGGATTATCGATAGTTCCGCCAGCGTAACCAACACGAGTTTTAATTACTCCGGGCTGTTTACGAATCAAATCTTGCAACCCCCAAAAACACCCTCCCCCTAAGACTACTTTTTTTATCAAAACATCACCTCCCTGGGATAAACTTCATCGATATTGAATTGACACAATAACGAATATTTTTATCCGTAAAATGTTCGCCTACAAAGACATGGCCTAAATGACCACCACAATTAGTGCAAGTTATTTCCGTCCGGATTCCATCTGCATCCAGAGTTTTTATTGTTGCGCCTTTAATTTCATCATCAAAGCTTGGCCAACCGCAATCTGATTCAAATTTATCCTTAGAATCATAAAGTGGCGCATTGCAACGACGGCAAACATAAACGCCTGTCGCTTTATTATTAACGTATTCACCAGTAAAAGGAGCTTCCGTTCCCTTGTCGACGATTACTCGTTTTTCTTCGGGTGTTAACTCATTCATCCTGTATATATTATACTCTTATCAATAGTTGCGGTGTAATATTGCAACATTATCATTTTAATTTAAGTACTTTCTTTCACAATACGTATTATTAATATAAAATTAGGTTATTACATAATCACAGTATTGGTGGAATATAAAATATGAATAAAAACAATTTTTCTAAAGGCGTCGAACGATTAATTGATCCAATTAGCGTCGGAACCTTACATTTTATTCAATCTTTTAACCGTCTGCTGCCAAGGTCAATTCAAGCTCGGCTGATTACCGCTTCATCTCAAAAAATACCATACATGGGCTTTGTCGTCGAACCATACAGTAGTTTCTTGTGCTATGAAATCGCCGATATCAAAATGGCAAAAATATTACTACCTGACAATTTTGAACTGGTAAAAACTAAAATTTTCGAAGACGACGAACCAAAATATTACTGTATTTTTGGATGCTTCCGCGCTCACACTAGCGCATTTTGGGGCGCTAGGACTGAATTCTATATTATTGCCGAAGATCAAAAAACAGGCTTGCTTAGTTGGATAATTGTTGATTACGACACCGACACAATTAGTTATGACAAGAAAAATGGCTTGCGCTCACCCAATAGTAGCAAATCAGTTATCACTATTAATCACCGTGGTAAGTTGTTTGTTGATATTATGCGCGACGACAACAGTCGCGGACTGGCATTCGATGCCAACGTTGAATCAGGTAAAATGACAAATCTAGACCAAAGGCTATGGCTGGAAGGTAATTTGTCAATTGGCTATGGTAAGGTTTTATCCAACAACAATGCCGATATCTTTTCATTAAAATTTGAGCCTTGCGAAGTCGAAAAAGCACTTCAAATTCCACAAGATAATTTAAACTTAGAGTTAAATAGCTGGTACCCTGGCTTATTTGCGAATAAACCAGCCCAAATAGTTTGCTTCCCCTACGCACAGCACTTTATATCAGACAATGTTGGTTATTCAAGTAGCCTAGAAAACAAAGATGAACTGTTGGCGGCAATAAAATCGATTGATTTTAGCAAGGTCGCCACATTATCAACAAAATCATTCCGAATTATGTTTTTAGCTGGCGGTGCAGTTTCGTTTGTTACAACCGTCACGCTCTTGACGTTACTAATTCTAAAATAATCTAACGCAAAGCCGCCATTGTATAGCCTCGTGCCGCCAAACCTTCCACGATACATGGCATAGCTTCAGCTGTCGAATAATGTGTCGAATGCATCAAGACGCTAGCGCCAGGATAAGCCCCAGCCAGTACATTAGCGCAAGTTGTCGACGAACTTAGACCACCAACTGTTGCATCTCTTGACGCGTCATCCCATAAAATCAAATGTAAACCATTGGCCGCAGCGGCACTATACGTGGTCGCACTTCGATTACCGCCAGGAGGCCTAAAATATGTTGGTCTCACGCCAGTTATGCCTTGAATCGCACTAATCGAATGGCTCATATCATTATTTTGCCAATCATAACTACGATCACCATAATCATACATAGCATGCTCATACCCATGAGATTGAACGGCATGGCCTTCGGCAATCGCTCGACGAAGCTGAGCGGCATCAGTATCGACTCTGGTGCCGAGCTCGAAAAACGTCACTTTAACACCATAGCAAGACGCGTAGTCCATGATCCTATCAGCATATGTCATGCCGTCGTCGTATGTTAAGTAAATCGTACTACTACCAGCCGAAACTCGATTACGAGTGCCAATAGACGAAGCATGGTTATCGATTTGTAGATCATACGACCGTGGACTATTGTTATTTAAATTTAAAAATATGTTCTTAGTATTGTCACTATTCAGCCAGTGTCCACCGCTGCTAATTAAATACTGACAGCCCCCTACACTTGGCGCACCGTTATTTGTATTAACACTGGCAGCAATCTTGGACACCAATTCATCTAGCCTGGATGATGACCAATTAACATGAATACCAGACGCATCTTTATTAATGTCAATCAATGCCAACAAGTCTGTCGACGATTCAGTTAAATGATAGCTGCCGTTATTTACAGTCACTGGTTTTTCGGCTAATGATTTAATCTGATCTAACTTCGACTGCAAATCAGCCGTAGTCATATTTGCGGCAATAACATCTAAATAAACATTGGTTTTTGTCAGTCCAGACGCCAACCACTTTGGCAATTCCTGGCAATTTGACGCCACAACGAATTTCGTTCCGGGTTGGTCTGGTTTAATCTGGATAGTCTGGTCAAAATAAACCGAAGCATCAATCGGATTAACCTGGTTAATTACAATTGTTGTCAATGATTTCGTACACTGCGCATTATCATACTGCACAATTGTCTTGGGTAAATAACTCGATCCGCCAGCTAGCATATTATACTTTTCAGCTAAACTCATTTTATTTAGATCCATTATCGACCGACTAACAACATCCGTATCGAATGACACTCCTAAATCACTATAATTAAAAGTCCATGTTTTATCGCCATTAACTAACGTTATTTTGCGGCTACCAAAGTCAGACTTAAGGCTAACTAGCTTACTATCAAGTTGGCTTTTGTCTAAGTTACCCAGATTAGCATCAAAAAATGTAACATAAGGATAGGTTTTGGCGTCCGCCATCGACGATTGAACAAACCAGGACACTTTTGTCCATTGCCAAACACAAAATGCGCCAATGAACACCACCAAAATTACAGGTACAGATATAAATATTATTTTTTTATGTCGTGCTATTTTATGAAAAATACCAATTGGAAATTTTATATTACGAAACGACAAGATAAATTTAGAAAAACGTGATTTATTAACGCTCTTATCTGCGCTTTCGACTAGTTTTTTCTTGTGCTTTTTCATAACCTTAATATTATTTAACCACAAGCTTGATAATAACCAAAGAGTTTGGATGATATTTTGTATTATTATCGGTAGCTACTTTTATTTGTTTTGGATTGGCCTAATTATGATGAACCTTAAGGCCGTTAACAGTCCCACCATGAAATGCATCACCTTGTTCAATCTTTCCGATTGACTTAATCTCTCCAGACACTGATGCTTTTGCAAAACCAATATCTTCAGCTACTATTTTACCGCCGTGTATAGCGTAAGCCTCTGATATTTTACCAGCAACATCTATCACCCCACCTTCTCTTGCCATAGCAGTCTCTACATTACCTATGATTATTGCTTCGCCTTTATAAGCTACGTCAGCGTATTCGACATTTCCTTCAATAAACACTCTGCCGCCAGAAGAAACAAACAACCTTGCAACTTTACCAAGCACTCTCAATCGTGATAGATGCTCGACGTTAAGTTTTTCGATATCACCAGTAACCGTCCGGTAACTCTTTTGTTCTTCATTAGGTAAATCATTTTCCATAATGTTATTATATACTATTTATTACATATCGCAATCATATTATGGCGTCGCTCTAATGGTATAATAGTATTCACACATGCCAGATATAAACAACCAAAAACATGAACGATAATAAAAAACCAACAGCAATACTGACTTTTATGCGCCATGGCGAAAAAGCTGATGACGGTAACCTAACTTATAGTGGCAGATACCAGGCCAAAGACGCCGGCATAAAAACTAACCACTTAAACGACCAGATAATACTATTTCACAGCGGCGTCGACCGAGTCAAAGACACCGTTCGCACAATGGCCGCCCATTTGCATTTATCTGAAAGCCAGGAACATTTGTTAGAACTGGGTGGAAATATCGAAGATTATGTTGTTCCTAATCTTCATTATCTAAAAAACCCAAAGAATAAAGGTGACATGTTCAGTCATTGGGATAATATAGAATTCACTTACGCAAGCATATTAAATCGAATTGACAATTTTCTGAGTCTTGAAAACAACTCTTCTGAACCGGATGTTTACTATTCGCCAGAACAAATGGCAAAAAACATCGCCACAGTTATTGACACCGAGGTTAGATTTGCTAATTTAACAGATGCCAAACACCGGGTAAACTTTATCAATGGTTCACACGAACCTGTTTTGATGTCATTTATTTACTATTTTTTATCTAACTATCAGCCAGATTCAACTGATATGATTGATGACCTAGGGGGGCCAATCGATTTTGCCGAAAGTTTTGATATTTATATTTATCAAAACGCCCAAGACGGTTATGACCTTGAATTTAAATATAGACATATCCAAAAAACGCTCGACATCAACAAACTACGAGACTTTATCAAGAACTAAATTGATTTTAATTCGTTTGATATAACAACTGGTTCAATACTTTTCGTATATTTCTCAAAATCAAATTTTTGCAAATTACATGGCAATATTGTTTCGATATTCGGATCAATAAAACCATGTTCAGCAACTTCAATCAAACCATGCGAAGTGCTAGCTAAATCAATCTGGTGATAATCATCAGCGTTTGTAATATGAAAGAAGAATTCTAACTGCTCTTTTTCACCGTCATAAAATTGCTGAACAAACATCAATCGTCCAGTTTGTGGCGCGACGCCAGTTTCTTCGATCATTTCGCGGTGTAAACCAGTCAACAAATCTTCACCATCATCCAATCCACCACCTGGCGTTGACCAAAAATCGTTCATTCCGTCTTTGTGTTTTAATTTTTGGGCAAATATTTTGCCATCTTTATATATGATACCGCGCACATTAATTCGTCGTCGATACACGATTAACTCCTTTATAATTATTGTTATTTTATACAGGCGCTATTGGTTCGGCTCGTCCAAACGTGTGCGCATAGTGGATCCCGTGGGATCATATTAAATTTATTATATCATCTTGTTCATTTTTTTAGCTTTTTTGGTAACGTTTTCTTTGGCACGTTTGATTAAAATCTGTTTTATCTCGGCAGTTGGTACTGGTTGGTCGAATTTGATTTGAATAGTCTTGCTGCCTGTTTTGTAACCTTTTTCAGCTAATTCGGCTCGTACTTCATCATCCAAAGCAAAAGCTAATCCAAAACTGACATGACTAGTAAAGACCGAAAAACCGGCCAACAAACCATTATATTTATAAAACGGCACGCCCCAACTAATACTTTCCGTGGCCGCTGGAATGGTCGATTTAACTAATTCACGAAGCGCTTTCAATGTCGGACCAGCCGCCGGTTCGGCACTCGCGATATATTCATCAACGTCGGCAGCAATATAATTTCTCACTGATTAGATCTCCCTCTTTATCACTATTTTAACCTTTTTTGTAAATCTTAATTATTAAACAATTCTATTAGCTTTTCTGTCAGTATAGCCTCCTCGTTACTACCTACCGTGCTAAACCTAACAAGCGGGATGCCTGCATCATGTAATAATTTATTCTTTATTAAATCACGCTCATGCTGTTTTGTCGCACTGCTATTGCCCGCTCTGTGATATACATAACCATCAACCTCTACGGCAAGTATAGGTTGCTTTGACACCTTACTAAATACAACAAAATCGACCCTCGTCCAATCATTTTCAGCATATTCGCGTTCACGGTCTTTTAGCTTGCTAATGTCGATTAGAATTTTGATAGGATATTCTATTTTTGTACTAAGATTCGTAAAATTGTTATCTTTATATATTTTGTTCAGTAAATCAAACATTAAATCTTCAGCCGGAGAAGAACCGCGCCTTATCTTCTTAGCTTTTTGCTCATAATAACTTGAATAAAGATAGTCAAAAATTGAACGCGTAGAACTATTGGTAATCTCATAATTGTTATAGCGGATATAATCAACCAATTCATCTATGCCTGTATGAGAAGAATTATTATTTCCATTAGTTACTATTATTAATCGTTTTTTAGCCCGAGAAACAGCCACATTCAAGCGGTTTGGATTGCTAGCAAAATCACCAATTTTATTATCGACCGTATTTATTATAATAGTATCACGCTCGCGACCCTGAAATTTATCGACCGTTGCGGCTAAGGTGACCTTGTTGCTTAGTAAATCACTTATCGCCTTGGCTTGATTTCTATATGGAGTCACTATTCCAACGCTACCATCTGATAGATTCAAACCCTCTATTGGCACAACCTCATTCATTGTCACTTCTAATTGTCTATTATTAATGTGATCATTTCGCGCATGATTACCTTGAGCTGTTTCGTAAACTTTTAAAGGCACGTCAGCCGCTTCAGTTTCTTTTGTTAAGATTATTAACTGGTCATCATAGAACATTTTATTGCAAAAACCAATTATCTTTGGGTGGCATCGATAATGTTCACGCAAAAGCTGAGTCGGTATCTTATTGCCAAACAATTCAATCATCGAAGAAAGTGCGCTATGATTTGATAGAATATATTGTTCTGGCATATTGTTTTCCGATAATATCTCACGGTCTTTTCTTTTTGTCTCTGTGGTAATAACATTTGGCAATTGTTTAATATCACCCACAATAACAGCCCTCTTAGCGCACGAAAGCGCAAGAACGAGAGTCGCCAAATCAACCTGGGAAGCTTCGTCGATAATTACATAATCATATATATAGCCATTTGATAAACTATTGCGTAATGAATAGGTCGTGCTTAAAACCACAGGATAATCTTGGATAAATTTCTTGGAATTATTCCATAAATCTCTAATTGAATAATTTGATCTTCTTGGCTTCTTAAGATAACGTTTAGCGACATACGAACGAAAGATATTCATTGATAGGTCAACATGTCGTTTTATCTTTTCGTCCAGACCATGAATAGTAATATATTTTTCAACTATCTTAATCTTTTCATTAAGTTCGGCTATCTTTGTGTCATAAAATAATCTTTGTATTGTAGCTATAGTCGTAAATACAGACTGTCTAAAAAAACCATCTAATCTAACATGACAAATAAAAAATGTCCAAATCTTGTCAAAAATAGACAATTTTCCATTCTTTCCCTCAATTCTATTCCACAAATCCAATAGAGCATCCGCACTGGGCGTCCTAGTGAAATTTGGCATTATAGCTTGTTGGTAATTATCATTGTAGTAGGCATAGAAATGCCTAGATTCAATCAGTATCGAGTCGAGTTGTGAGCGTAGAATAGCCAGTCGATTCTTTTTTTGAAGAATACTCTCGATTTCTTGCGTTAAATAATCTATTTCTTTGTTTATATTATATTCGTTATAGTTTTTGATTTCCCAGGTAAGCAATTTTTCTTTAGACGGCACATATTGATCTGATATGAATTTTTGTTTATTATCAGAACTTCCGAGTCTTGCGACTATAAAATCAACTTCTTCAGCTTGTAATTTTTCGTATATATTATCAGTTGCGGAATTATTATTAGATACAACTGCAACCGTTTTACCATCTCTTACTATATTTGCCATTATATTTAATATTGTTTGGGTTTTACCAGTTCCTGGCGGACCTTGAATAATACTTAGTCTATTATTAATAGCATTTTCTGTCGCAATTTTCTGAGATTCATTAAAACCAAATGGAAAAATATTTTTATTAGCGCTAGGCTGGAAATTATTTGATATATCTCCACTAAGATAATTGGCCAATATCGTATCTTCTCGTACGAAATCTATCTTTTCGTAATACGAACCGAGTATGTTTTTACCATCGTCTGTACTTAAACTAATCGCCGAAGCAATTTTTTTAAAATAGTTAAATTTCGCTCTTGATTCATTGTCTTCAAGGCATGATCTGACTAATTCTATTGAAGCTATTGGTTTTGCTAATTCGCGAAGTGATACCAAGATTATTACCCTGCCTATGTTTAACGATTAATGGCCATATAATATAAATTCAACGCTACAGCCGCTGACTGAGCTTGAACGTCGCGCAATGTATTCCCTGGCGCCAGCGGGTCCTGCAAACATCGTTTTGTATAAAACCCAACAACCGCCGCTAGCAATTCAATATTCAAATCACCAACCCACGGTGAAACATCAACACCACGTCGAGCCATGTCCACCAAAAATTCTGTTGCTCCAAAACCCGATGATATATATGATGCCCAGTTCCAATCAACAAATTTTACCTGACCAGTTGATGAATTATAGGCAATATTATCACTGCGAACATCACAATGCCCAAAAAAATCATTCGGCTGATCAATCAATGCCGACGCTTTGATGGATAATTCCGACAATGCTTTTTCATCTGTCAATAAATCTTGCATTTTATGAATTACGTCGCGTAGTCCAGTTAGCGAATCGTCTTGTGCCATAGCGACGTACTTTTCAATCAACTGATTACGAATTTCGGCATTCTCAATAATTAGTTTAAGTCCACCATCAATCGCCAGTTTATCCCGAAAATACGGATGCAGTTTTAACCTATCAATCGAATCTTGATCAAACTTAACAGATTCAAGTTTTTTGGTTGCATCAACTACCGCTTGAATATACTGACGTTGTTCATCTGTATTTGACGGGAATTGCCACTTCCAACCATCAGACTCTTGATAACTTGGCATCAACAACACATGACCATCGGCAACTAATTTTTCCCATTCGGGCACCAGTTCAGGCACTGACTTTATTAAGTGATTGACGCATTCACAATCTTTATTCAACCAGCCCAACTCTTCGGCGCCATCGCTAGGCAATAAATCATGATCAACTTCTTTGACAAATATCCATCTGTCACCATATCCAACCAACGAACGGCGATTACGCGAATAGCCACCGCTAATCGACTTAACCTGTAAATCCGCAACTAAACAACCCAATTCATTAGCCGCAGCCTGAAGACCTGTTGGTGATATATTATTGCCGATGATAACTTGCGTCTGTTCCATGTGGTCATTATAGCAAAGTTGACATAAACCACTGCCCGAATTGATACCAAACATAATCTTTGGGGTCGTGGCTAAATCGTCCTTGTTGTTGACGCTCGCCAATTGTAAAACCATCAAATTCCACTAACTGTTCAATCGAATTGCCCGAACCACGTGGTTTATCTGCAATTTTACCCATATATTTTTGACTGAAAATTTTGGTTTGTTTATCGTCTTGATAAACAATTGTCTCGGTAAAACTGATGCTTTTATCATCATGCCCACTTAATAAATTAATGAAATCGATTGGCTCAAACCAATCCGCAACATCTTTCATATAACCACCAGGAAAGCCGTGCAGTGCCGGTATATCCCAAGAGGTATCAGTCACGACTACAGGTTTACCAACTAATTCATACGCCTTTCGGGCTTTATCTGTCGCAATCGCCGTAACATCGTGACTTTGAATCTCATCAATATCAAATTGTCTATTTTCAACTTCTATATCAAAATCAACTAGCGCAGCCTTTGCTTCACCTAGTTTTCTACTGTTTCCAGTTATCAAGATTATATGTTTCATGTAGTATATTATAGCAACTGATTAAGTTTTACATTTTGCCAAACCAGCCCATTATTATCAGTATACGATGCGCCATCATCTTTAAACCCAAGAGTCTTATTAACAGCCGCAATCGCTTGGTTGTTGACCAAGTGTCTAGAATATATAGTCTGATATCCAAGAACTTTATTTGCATAATCAATAGCTGATTTCATTACCGACGCGCCAATACCTCTACCTCGATATTCAGGACTACCAATAATAATATGAATGCTCGGCGCCTGAACGCTGTGATTGTGATATAGCTCAATCCACACGGCGCCAATTGTTTTATTGTCGACCGATATCATTCGGGTAATTTGTTTATTATAAGATTCAAGTTGAATAAATTGTCGGATCGTTTCTTTTTCGCCCTCTATCGTTGGTACCGTTATTTCATGTTCGGCATTACCCATACTTAGTAACGTTTGTCTGCCTTCAGGCCTATCAAACCAACCAAGCGCAAGAACAGCATCTCGTTCGACATCCGGAATTAGCAGTTTTATATCATCACGATTTGATTTCATGCAGTTTTTATCCATTCAGAAAAAGCGGCATACGAATCACCCTTAGTATCTAGTGATTTACGTTCATCATCGGATAACTCTGCCAAAACTTTATCTGTACCAGCAGGTATAAAAATTTTATGTAAATCGCTCCATGAATTATCTGCATTTACGTCAGCAACCCTCTCGGCTATAGTTCCTTTATACGGCTCATCTTCAAATATATGTTCCTGACCTAAATCGTCTATATAAACCAAACTACTTAAAAAATACGCAGATCGATCGTCATGGTGTTTAAGAAATTCTAATATTCCCACAATTCCAATCGTCGACAACATGTATTTTATATATGGACCAGGGAAACCGCCCAGTGCAGATATATGAAAAGAACTATCGTCGACAAGCACTGGTTTTTTTAACTGCGCATATGCTTGACGAGCTTTTGCCAGCGCCACTTCTGTTGAAGTATCAGCTTGCGGTTCAATCATATCCACCGATACTCTCTCGATGTCGATATTAATATCATTTTGTTTAAAATATCTTTGCAACGAAATAACCTTGCCCGCATTACCTGTTGCAAAATATATTGTCTTCATAGCTATATTGTATCAGGACTATCAATCAATCAGACCATCTAGTAGCAGCCGCGGTAAAACCATACATATAAACCCACTCGATGTTTTCAGGCCTGAATTTGATGAATACCAAAATATATCAGTTATTTCGTTAGAAATCTGAATATCGCCATCAACCTCAATCAAAAAATTTTCAACTTTTTGATCTTCATATTCATACGAATAATATGGTTCAAAAACGCTAATCGTTACGCCCAGTTCTTCCATAATCTCGCGATGCAAAGTCTCTTCAATCATTTCGCCATCCTCAATACCACCGCCCGGAGTCCAATAATAACCAGCGCCGTGGCCCGTTACTAACAAAACTTTTCTGTCTTTAATAATTATTCCGCGAATAGTATGTCTCATAGAAGTTAGAAAGATATATTCTTGATTGAATCATATTTATATATCAAGACTTCGTCGCCGTTTTGTGTCTTTTCAAGTCTTAGCGGCGCACCCAGTTGGGTGGCAATTCCATCTACAGTGCAAACGCTTGGCGAATTACTGATAGCATTACCGTCTAATATAATTGGTACATTCTTGACGGGGATAAGATTATTATTTTCAAAAACTGACTTATCATAAAATAGCGTCGATTTTCTTAGTTTGTTATTCTCACAAGAAAGCGGTAGTAATGTGTTGTACTTGTTGCCAAACAAATACATACTTGGTATTGCTGTGTCCATACTAGAATAACCATACCTGTAATCGTTTGCTATTAAATACTCATACCTATTTCTTAACACACTCTCACCTACCAAGTCAAAACTTTGAGTCTTGATAGTTGCATTCAATAAGGACACGATGTTGGCAAATAAAATCAATACGATGATGGCAATAATAATCTTTCTGATTAAACCTTTATGTAATTCCAAAGAAGCAAAACCAATTAGCATTGCCGGAACAATCATTATTAGATATCTTGAGGTGTCTGTTTTAAAGACTGGTTGGCCGCTGGCAATATAAACCATAATTGGCGTTAAAACTGAGATTGTAATAAACAAAATAAACTTTTTAGATAACTTTTTTTGAACCACTAGTCTAATAACAGCCAGGATCATCAAAGCAGCTAGCCCAATGTTCAACACCTGACGCCAACTACCCATCTCATTAGTTCCAGCAATTAACCTCAGCAGGTTCTTCGCAGTCTCTACAATTACTAGTTTGGGCTGGGAGAAAATCGCCAAACTTTGGTCTAATGAACCAACGCCAAAAAACTCAACGTGCGTAATACTTTTTACAACCGAAGTTAACAAAATCGACAGCAGATAGCCAATAATAACCGAGATGACGACAACTATCGTATTCTTTTTTTTATCAGTATCGATAAATATTGAATTGATAATTAAATACAGCAGCAACGACGTGGTTGTTATAAACAGCTGCATTGGATCAGCAAAAAACGTCACGGTCGAAAGTACTATTAAACTAATCACAAGCTTTGGACTAACTTTTTTACCTAATAACAGGCCAAGATATACAATACCTAAACCAGCTACTACCTCTATATTTCTTGAGTTTGTAAATTGGATCCAAAAAACTGAGCCAACAATAGTAGATAACCAAAGCATTAATAAATTAAATATTACCGATACGGGAATAGAAAAAAACTCGAGAATCTTTTTTACAATAATATAGATTCCGATATATGTCACCACGTTTATAATAAGCGTAGAAAATATCAAAAAGGCATTATGGTTAATCCCAATAATTTCTGCTGGCATATATAATGACACCATTTTGATAATATAGTTTGTTGGCGCCATCAACGAACCGCCTAGCGATCCATCTAGCCAATGTCTAGCCAATAACTGCTGCCCCGTCTGGTCAAAATTAACGCTTTTTGTATAAAATCTAAACAAAGTCCAGCACGTAACGAATAAAGATCCCAATATTAAAGTTACCGAACCTACTGTTGACTTGTTTTTTATTTTATTAATATTGGGCCAAGAAAAAACCATTACTACTTTATGTTAACATATTACATAAAATGACACCGATGAACGACTTAACTTAATGCGGCTTGTAGACCTGGCAAATCTAAAATTGTGAACAAATGCTCATCTTGGCCGACTAAACCTTCTTCAAATAACAACCCAAGGGCTATATTAGCGGTTTCGCGGGTCATATTTATTGAATCGGCGATATCCTTGTTGAGTAATTGGGGCATTAATAATAACTTTTTTGCCAACAAGTTTACCAAATCTTTCAGCATAATTTAACAGTTCTGAAATAACTCTTCCGCGTGCCGTTCGAAACTCCAGTGTTTGAATTCTGTTTGAATATACTGCCAATATACTGACGGCTTGTTTAAATATTTCCTGCGATAACCAACTGTTGCTGCCCATTGCTGTCCGCAATTTGTCCTTGGAAGCCCGTAAAACCGTCACGTCGGTCATGGCCTCATAATAAAGTCCAGTCGTCCTGGCACCGTCTAGCGCCCACGGCAAAGGTATAAATTCACCAGCTTCATGAATCAATAATAAATTAGCGTTGCCAGCTTTTGAAACAGAATAAGCCTTAACAAACCCACTTTTTATTAAATACACACCTTCGGGTTCATCAATACCATTAATAATAGTTTGTTCTTTTGTAAAATGCATCAGTAGGCCATCACTGAAGTGAGCGACGATACTTTCGCTCTCGATTTTAGGTATCGGTAATCCATTTAATGCATTCTTACTCACACCTTAATTATACTCTGATTAAACTGAGGTGATGTGATATTACTCACATACTTATCAATGTAGGCACACTATAATACCTGATGAAGAGCAAACGTTGCGCACATTATCGAAAGGAGGATGTTCGTCAAAGTTGTTGGGCATAACGTATTGGACATAAAGCATCATGGAAGGAATAGTTATGAAAAATAATTATCCAATCAAAAATAGAAACCAACACGAACACCCAAAATTGTCTTATCAGGATTATATTAATGTTTCCGGTAAGTTATTTGCTACTGACTCCAGCGATTTATCGGCAGACATTGAAATTGAGATGTCAAATAGTGTATTCGCTATGCGACGTGAGCTTAAAAGGACTGTCAAAAAACTCAGAAATTTGTACGTCGATAAAAAGTCAGATTTTGATGCAGTTGAATTCGATAATACAGATTCCCCTATGATCCCTTTCGTAAGAATGCATTTAGTAAAAAGGCACGCTATCGGGTAATCGGGTATAACTTGGCGCTCAACGTCTGAACTACATGTTCGGAAATTGAGCGTCAAGCCAATGGAAAAATTAATAAGGAGATAAAATATATGAGTTTAGTTTATTGGATAATTTTTGGCCTACTGGCTGGAGCCGTTGCTAGTTTTATAATGCCAGGCGCAAAAGGAGGTATTTTAGGGCTTATTGTCTTGGGAATAATCGGCGCCGTCGTCGGCGGTTTCTTCGGACAACTATTATTTGGAGTAGGCGTTACTGGATTTAATTTGAATTCGTTTATAGTTGCAGTAATCGGTTCGTTGTTGGTGATTTATGTTGGTGGGTTGCTAGCGAAAAAATAAGTATCGTACACTATATCAAACTAATCTAATTATTATTCAATAACATTGACCTTATGTTTATATTGTGCTATAGTACATACGAAATGTCTGAAACACTAAAAAATCTAAATAAACTAAAAGTCACCACTGGGACAATGTTAGCTATAAGTATGCTAGCGATAGGTATATATAATTCCGAAAAAATACTTGATGGTGGCAAGGCTACTATCAAGGCAATTGAAACGGCTTTTGAAGTAATAGACGGCGTAGATACGCAACCCGAACTCCCATTAACTGACGTTGCAATGCAGGCTACAATTAATCTACCTGAGCTAAAGAGGGATAAAATCGATGGACTTCGTAATAGCCCGTCAGTACAAAGTTATATTGCTGATGCAATCCGCCGAGAGCTTTATAAGCAAACGTCTGATATATTTGTCCAAGAAAAAATTACTAACACCACAGACGCAGAACTTGCAAGAGCCGTTCTTGATGAATATGATAATAAAGATAATGAATTTGTTGAACTTAATCGTGATAATGATAAGATTAAAATAGCCATTGGCGGACATGGCGAGATGCATTTACCAGATTTAGGTGGAGATTCAAGCCAAGTTGACGCCAGAATTGCGATACGAAGTGATCAAAAACCTAATACACTGAACAATAATCTTATTAAAGATGCACAGAGTCTAAGAGATGGTCTAAAAATCTCAGGGCAATAATAGAACTACGATTAATCTTTTTTACCAGCACACGATCCAGCCACATAACCAGTCGACCAACACAGTTGCAATGAAAAGCCGCCAGATGGCCGGTTGATATGCAACAAATCACCAGTCACAAACAGGTTATTTATTTTTTTGGACCGCATCGTTTTCATATCGACTTCAGTCAGCGACAAACCACCATCAGCGACTATGGCTCGATCCAACCCCATTAAACCTGTGATTGTAATCGGCAAAGCCTTAAATAAATTAACTATCTTTTTTCGATTATCTTTGGTCACTGAATGAACTTTCGTTTCCATATCCATATGCGCTGAAAGTAATGTCAAAATTCCCTTTGCCATACCTGCCGGCACCAAATCACTAACAATATTTTTTAGTGTTTTGTTTTTATTGACATCAAAAATACTAATTATTTGGCGCTCTAGACTGCCAATATCTGTTTTTGGAAACATATCAATTTCGGCAGTGACAATTCCCGTCGGTAATAATTTCGAAACTTTCGAAGCACTATTTAAAATCAACGGACCAGAAATACCAAAATGAGTAAATAATAATCTGCCATTTAATTTAAATTCTTTTCCCTCGTCAACAAAAAAAGTTATCTTCATATCTTCTAACGACACGCCTGACAATTCCTTGACCCAATTTTCTTTAACCGCCAAAGGCACCAAACTTGGCGTTGGACTGGCGACCGTGTGTTCTAACTGTTTTAGCCACTTATAACCATCGCCGGTTGATCCAGTTTCTGGATGCGATGTGCCGCCAGTGGCAAAAATATAATCTGTGGCAGTCAGCACTTCGTCTTTACATGAAACATATTCGATACTGCCGTCTTTAATTTGCACGCCCGAAACAGCACATCCAGTCCGCACCTCGACATTACCTCGACGCATATAATCAGCTAAAAAATCAACAACATCAACTGCACTTTGCGATTTTGGAAATACCCGATTATAATTCTCGACTACCAAAGGCAATCCGTTTGAATTGAAAAAATCAAATGCATCTTTTTCGCCGAATTTTGCAAACAGCGAATACAAAAACTGCTTTGAATTACCATATTTTTCCAACAGCATATGTTCATCCTGTATGGCATTCAATATATTACAGCGACCATTGCCAGTTATCAACAATTTACAGCCAAGTTGTCTATTTTTCTCAAGCAACAGCACGTCAAGTCCGCGCTCACCAGCCCGCCCAGCCGCTATCATCCCTGATGCGCCACCGCCAACTACTATAAGGTCATATTTTTTTGTCATGATTATACTAAAAGCATAACACCTACGATATACTTTTTGCTAACGCAATTGGACAGACTTCGCGACTATTCAACCATCACTAGCTAAAGTGAGTTTTGATTATTTCGAATAACTAAATTTTCGAACGTGCCCAATGTACCATCAGTATTCATCTTGACATATACAATAAGACTCCAGCTGTCATCTGGCTGCATGAAGACCTGAACAACCGTTTGGGTTGGATCATACGGGTCGACGATAGCAGAATTGATACTAACACTATAGGGAAGGGCTACTCCTGCACTTTGAGGAAATAAATGTAGGCTATAACTATTCAGGTAGCTGTAGTCGGGGCCAAACATAGTATGGTTATCCTCAAGATATTGATCCGCAACTGCTTGCCTCTGACTCATAGGCACAGCTCGTAGCTTCACTAAAAAATCCTGATAAACAGCTAGAACGGCCGCTACGGCAGGTTGCACATCTGCTCGATTTAAGTTCGTTGACAACCCACTTACGTCAACCGTAGGAGTTTTGTTTGCAGTATCCTCGGATGAATTCTGTGTTTTAATCTGTGAATCAATCGAGATTTTATCATCGATAACAACTGGCGTTTGATTTTTCTCAGCGTTAAGTGTCGCAGCATTATCCTTATTCTGAGATTCAACCTCAAGATTTTTTAGATCATTTTTTAATGCAAAAATGTATAGCACAAGGGCTGCTATAACAGCTATGACCGCCAGAACGGCAATTGCAATAACCCATTTACTTCTCTTCTTTGTTTGATATTCATTTTTCATAAACTCATCATAGCATAAAGACCCTCAGTCCGAAGATCTTTACATATAATCATTTTGACTCACGCCAGTAGTTATACTTCGAACTACCCCACGTTTGGTAAAATACTTGACCAAGAAGTCCACAACTCTTAACACTAATAACCAGTGTCTATTGATTGCCCAACTAACTCTTCTATGCCAAGGGATTTAAAATACATATATGTTTTATCGTAGAATTCTGATTTTCTTGTAGCGTCGGGTGGAAAGTTGCCGTTTGGCACAAAAATAACCATACCCTGTCTAGCTCTGGTTAAAAGTACGCGATAGGCATTCTTTGACTCTTGCTGGTTTGACTTGTTATTTTGCCAAACTATGCCTTTTGCGCCATTATTTTTAGAATTAAAATATTGCCAATTACTATCATTAAAACGCATGTCCGCATCCCAACACACTAATGAATAGTCAAGCTCTAGGCCTTGGCACACAAACTCAGAGGCTGCATCTTCCAAAAAATATGAACTTTTATTGCTTTCTTTGCCATCTAAAAAATAATGTATTTCATTAATACCCTTATTACTATCAATGGCAAATGGTATCAGTCGCTGCGCCCTGCTTGTGGCCAACATACCAGGGCGCTCTGTGCCTCTTGCATGGTTTCTTGTCCAGTCTTTAGCAAGTTTAAGGTCTCGGGTTATCCTAATCGGGTACTTATCTCTTAGCTCATCATATATGCTTTTTGCGGATTCATCCACATCTAATAGTGCTTTTACAAAATGTGATAATTTCTCAGCTCTAAAAGAACGCATAGAAGTTGCCAGATGAAGTTCTTTGTATTTTTGAGCATCCTGCGGCACGTTAACAACATTGTACTCGGAATCTACTATATTAGGTGATATTGCGATCTGCCAATTGTCTGGCACAGCATCAACCCAAGCGCTAATACCAGCCTCGCCTTTTTTCAGCTCTTGCCCACCGCCAACTAGACAAACTATACACGCCCAGTCTTCATGCCTGTCCATAGTGCTTATCAAAAATCCTGACTCAGATTCTCCATGAACCCATTGTCTATTTTTACGATTCATCCAGTTAGTAATAGTGTCGCCATCCCAGGCTCGTTGCGCCTCATCAAAAATTGCAACATGCTCGCTGGGCGCACTCTTATCTTTTATATATTCATCGCGATAATGGTGAACGATTTGGATGAAAGATTTCACTTGATTTCTAGCATCTCCAATTCGTGTTCCATTTTTATCTCTCTCATCCCTAGCTAAAGCTTCCGTTAGCACCTTCACTAGCGGCCCGTTTCCAGACAATAACACAGCGTGATCTTCTGGGCTTCTATCTCTCTTTTGTGTTGCAATATTTAGCCCAACGAGAGTTTTGCCTGCTCCAGGTACACCCGTTACAAAAATGATTGTTTTTTTATGCCGTCTTTTACAGTCGTCGATTATTTCATTTATTTTTACGCACGTTGCTGTTATATTATCACCGGCCTCATTCCTAGTGATCTCTTCTACTTTATGTCCAGAATATAACGCTCTTGCCGCTTCTATTATTGTAGGGGTAGGTTTATATGGCGATTCCTCCCAGCCATCAGCTCCATTCCCAACTGTATAATCTATTGTCTCTATATAGTCTTGGATGTGTGTTTTTCCCAAACAGCCAACACCGTCATTGTTATGTGGCTGACCTAAATATTCTGACGCCACTAATACTGAAAACATATCAGCATTATGCGAACCTAGGTGAAAATTTTTTAATTCTAATTCATAATCAATAACCTGATCTATATCTTTAGAAATAAATTTATTTTGTCCAATTTTAAATTCAAGTATTACTACATGTGGCTTGTCAGAGTGAATTAATAAAATTGCATCAATTCTCTTGCCCATACGTGGGATACTAAATTCTAGAAAAATAGTAGCATTTTCAATATCACGCAACTGGTCTTTTAGTATGTCGATTTCGCATAGCCATGTATCGAGCTGCGACTGTTCAACACTAAACCCATCACGAACACTACCCTGAGCAAGATGCCCAATTATAGAATCGTTATTTTGATTCAAAAAGTTGTCTATTGATGATTTATACCAACTTCTCATTGGCTAGCCTTTATAGCCATCGGTTTCTTCGTAATAGTAAGACTGCTCTATGCCTTTCATAAATACTTCACGATCGTCTATTTTGTCAGTTAATGCTGTGCGGAGTAACTCACGTAGTTCTGTAGTTTTAACGTGACTACGTATCATAGCCTCTAAATAATCATTTTTATTCACAGCTGACCAATCTATACATTTACTCAAACGTTTTTTCAAAATCAAATCAAGCCAAATACGCGCGCTTCGGCCGTTACCTTCCATAAATGGATGAGCAATGTTAATTTCTGCATATTTTTCAATAATTTCTTCAAAGGTAGTCTCTGGCATTTTTTCTACGCTACGTAAAGCATCTTCCAGATATAAAGAGTTAGCAAAACGAAATCCATCTTTGCTGATATTTAAGTTGCGGATTTTGCCAGCAAAGTCATACAGACCATCAAAAAGATATTCATGTACCTGCTGTAATCCTTTTGTTGTGCCGATTTCAAAAGACGATAATTCTGGGCTTCCAAAAAGCTTTATTGCTCGCTGTTTGCTTATTTCGTCAATGTTTTGCATATATGTATTATAGCATAAATTGCCAGATATTAACTGGTCTCACCACTGTTAGATAGGTCAAATAAGCCTGACAATTATTATGGCCCAAAACACCGCTCATAAACTAACCTACTTTACAGAATCTTTCATCGCGTTCAGACTCGCTTTCACTAAGTCTTTAACCAACCCCACAGGCAGGTCTTTTTCGACGGAAAAGCTAACAATACTTTTTGTTGTGACATACCCCGCAAGCTGTTTTTTATGGTTATCAATAACTGGAGGTCGCAAGTGCAAGCGCACGAAAGGTTCTTTGAAACTAAACCATACAAACATGCCATTGTAATCATAATTACCGTAGGAATATCCCGGAATTTGAAAATAGCTAACTGTTTCGATAGATTCAGGAGCTATCGCAAGTATAATTGACCTTATTTTTTTCAAACTCTCCTGAACATAACTTGGGCAGGCGGATATATACTCGTCTACACCACCAGGTTGAATAGATTTAACTTTTGGCATTATTAATCATCCTAAATCTATTGTAGCAACAAAAAATCCAGTAGCGTCAATATTAATGGATAGTCTGTAAATATATAATCTTGGCTATGCATTTAGACCATGGGGTAAATGCGTTATACTATATATAAATGAAAAAATGGGGATACTGGTTCGTCTCAATTATAGCTTTGTTAATATGCGGCATAGGCGCCTACGACTACATCATGACGCTTGCTAACAATACTGCGTATTTCGAATCACTGGGTTACGGCGCCAACCAAATAGCGTATTTTACCAACTACCCCTTGCCTCTAATTATTCTTTGGACGTTAGCAGTATGGGGCATGGTAATTGGAGCGCTAATACTGCCATTCCGACTAAGGTGGTCAGCTTACGCATTATTTGCATCAGTTGCAGGGCAGGTATCTCTTGACCTCATAACCTTCACTTTCAAACATCGATGGGACGTTCTCGGAGCAAGACTCGGCACACAAGACCTAATCATCCTAATACTAACCATAATCGCTGCTGTGGTAGTGTGGCGCTATAGTGTTAAATACGATAAATTGCATAGCTAATATTCATCCCTACGAAACCCGGACGCATTTTTACTGCTCATTCACAAGGCTGTTCTGCAAAATATATAAATTTAGTATAATCAATTTTAATGATATACAAAGTTATTATTAATACAGACATTATCGACTCTCCAAAGAATCATGAGATAAAAGCAGCCATGATTGTAGCAAATAAATATTTTAAATCTGATGTAATATTTTTAAGACAAGAAACCTATTCAACCCCGGACATAAGCGTAGATGGCAAAAAGTGGGAAATTAAAAGTCCACTAGGTAACGGCAAAAAGACTATAGACAATAACCTAAGAAGCGCCAGAAAACAGTCGGTTAATATAATTCTTGATCTTACTCGAATAAAATTACATCAAACGCGTGCAATCGCCAGATTAAAATATTACTTAAAATTGGGTCCACATGGATTTAAAAAAGTAATTGTAATATCTAAAACAAAAGAAGTGATTGAAATATTATAGTTTGTAACATATAATAATACACATAAAAGATGCGCAAGATACTGTACTGAATCAAACGCGTCTTTTTTGTTTGTCTAAGAATAATTGTATGACTGGACATCGCCTTCGGCTCTTCCGTTCATTCGCGAAAAAATGTAAACACTTTTTCAGCTTCACTCACTACACCGAACCACTTTTGCTGCGCAAAAGTCCTGGTTCGAGCGCCATGGCGCGGAGCCAAATAAAAAGCCCGCTTTACGCGGGTTCTTTATTTGGCTCCGACGACTGGGCTCGAACCAGTAACCTCGAAGTTAACAGCTTCTTGCTCCACCATTGAGCTACGTCGGAATACAAATAATATTATATACTTTACACTTTAGGTTAGTCAACTGTTACATGTGGAATTTTGTTTATAGTTTAAACCTTTAACCCCCTATTTCCCATTTCCCATTTCCCAACCCCAACTACTGCTTTTTCAAATAATCAATCAACCGCGTCTTAGTTGCGACGTGCGCACCGTCCAAATCTAGGACTTTTAAGGCACCGATTAAGACATATAATTCATCCAAAACCGCGGGGTTTTCAGCCTGTTCCAAACTGTTAAATTTGTCATTTATAACATTAATAATCCATTTTTCTTGAGCAGGTGTTGGACCGCGTTTTACTGGCGTATCGTCCAAATGAGTTGTCACGACTTCCAGTGACCTGGCCGATCGATCACGTTTGCGTAAATACCCTTTGGTCATCAGCCCATCAATATGAACTGCCACAGTCGAAACCGATTTATAACCCAGTGCGCGCATAATCTCGCGATAACTTGGACCATAGCCGTGACCTTGGATAAAACTATCGACAAAGTTTAGTAGTTCTCGTTGGCGTTTACTTGACCTAATATTCATTCTATTATTATACCTTTTTGACTTTATCCAAAGCCTTTACCTTATTTCCTATTTCCCATTTCCCAATCCCCATCGTAACCGCTGCCATTCCCCACCAAATTATCGATACCGTATCATCAACCCAAACTGGCAATAATAAACCAATTATCGCCAAGCCAATACCACTGGCAAATAATCCCAACGCCAACCAATTTTGGCGCAATTTCCATAGCCCCAACATGACCAGCGTAAATATATAAACAAATAATAATAACCCAAACCAACCGACTTCATGAGCCGTAAACAGATACTGATTTTCGATTATCGTCGGGCTGTTGCCTTGTAACGACGCCGATCCGGTACTGCCAACACCATCACCTAGCGGCTGGCTGGCCATCTGTTTTAGTCCGTCTTGTAGTGAACTAATATGACCTTCGTTTGAATTGACACTGCTGCCGCCATTCGGATTTTCATGCAAAAATATGTTTGAAATAAATTGCGTATTGCCTAGCATCAAAAAACCGCCAATCAATATGACCGTTACTAATCCACTAACCGCCCAGACTTTAGGTGACAGTTTTTTAGCACCAGCCAGTGCCAAAACAACAGCAATCGCAACAGCAACGGCAATCCAAGCGCTACGTGAATAGCTAGCCCACAGCGCCACAATACTACCAACTGATAAAATCAAAATCAAAGGCCATTTGTCTTTGATGTTTTTCAACTTCACAATCGCTGCCGTTATTAGCACCAATACCATACCAGCATAGGCCCCCAAAGGATTAGGACCACGCAGTGTGCTGTTAATGCGGATATAGTTTTGGTTTTGATCAACCGTTAAATATGGGCTGATGGTGTTAACGTTGTAACCTATATATTTTAATACGTCTTTGGGCAACAAAAATACTTGTAATAGTGCAAAGACTAACACTGCCAGCGCGCCAGCAATACCGACTTTGATAAACGCTAAACGATAGTTTGGATACAATCGCATCGCAATATAAACCAGCCCAAAATACAGGACATACCGCAAATCAATCGCCAGCCCGGCTAAACTCGACGACAAGCCAGTAAAGGTATAGCCCATCATCACCAGATGTAATATTCCATAAGCACCAATTGCAAAAATAATTGGGTCGCGTAGCATTTGCATTTGTTTGTTTTTATGCAACAAAAATAGTGCGATTAAACCCGCCACCAGCATCAAAATCTCTTTCCAAGATTTAATCAGCAATTCATATTGTGGCCACAATGTACCAAAACCGACGCTAATCGACCCCTGCAAAACAATCCCACCAAAAATAACCAACAAGATGGCAATATACACTCGTCCAAGAATATTTATTTTTTTTATCATGTTGTCTTTATTATATACGTTATTTCATTATACTTCGCCATTCTATCTCTATCACCTATTCCCCATTTCCCATTTCCCAATCCCCAATCCCTACCTTCTCCAAAGATGTTATAATTAGACTACTTATGCCAGGTAAAAACATCAAATTCTATAGTTTAATTCTCGTTTTAATTGACACATTTGTATTGCTGGGTGCTTTTACAATTGCCTATATCGCCAGAGTGGAATATGACCCACGACCACTTATTAACAACATCCACGCCTATGATTATTTGCGAGCTTTTATCCTGATAATTCCTTTCTGGATTCTAGTTTTTGCCGTATTAGGTCTGTACCAAGCCAGCACTTATAATCGCCGTTTAGTTGAGTACGCCAAAATTGCCATTGGTACATTCATCGGTATTTTACTGGTCATTGGCTGGCAATATGTCAGCGGTGATAATATTTTACCAGCCAGATTAGTTGCATTATATGGCCTAGTTGCAGCCTTTGTTTTGATTATCATCGAGCGTGAAGCTTTCAGATTTATTCGCGGTTTAATGTTTCGTTATGGTCGTGGCGTCAGTCGCGTTTTATTAATTGGCACGTCAGACATTACTAGTGATATAGCTCGCAATTTAGCTGACACTGTCAAAAGTGGCTATGAAATCGTCGCTATTGCTGGACCAAAAAAAGTCGTACCCGCCGAACTGGCCGTTTATCATTATTCTATCCTTGAAAAAGCTTTAAGTGACATCAAAATTAACAATATTACCGCTATTATTCAGACTGATTTGTATGACTCGTCTGAACGTAATCAAAAGATTCTTGGTGCCGCCCAGACACACCATATAAATTACAGTTTTATTCCTGGTGAGGCGGAATTTTATTCAGGCAAAAACACCATCGATGTCTTTTTAGGCTATCCAATGATTTCAGTTCACCAAACGCCACTGGTCGGCTGGGGTGCGATTGCTAAACGGATTTTTGACTTTATCGTCAGCCTAATCTTGGTTATTATTTTGTCGCCCATATTGTTAACGGTCTATGTAATCAAAAAAATAGTCGACCGCGGCCCAGCCTTTTACATCAGCAAACGACTTAGTCGTTTTTCAGAACCAATCAACCTGATTAAATTCCGCAGCATGAATCCTAAATATGGCAGTCATGATGCCGCCGAAGACTTCCGCAAAATGGGTCGAAACGACCTGGCATTAGAATATGAAAAAAATCGTAAAGTCGACAATGACCCACGCATCACCAAATTTGGAAAATTTCTACGCGCCACATCGCTTGATGAATTACCTCAAATATTTAATGTTCTAAAAGGCGACCTAAGTTTAGTCGGACCACGCCCAATTTTGCCTCAAGAAACTAAACTAGCCCACGGTCGCACCGCCCTACTGCACAGCGTCAAATCTGGCGTCACTGGCATGTGGCAAGTTAGTGGCCGTAGTGAATTATCATTTGATGAACGCATTGAGTTAGAACTTTACTATGCTCAAAACTGGACCTTTTGGCTTGACATTAAAATCTTGTTTAAAACAATCGGGGTGGTTTTGCGCAAGAAAGGCGCAAAATAGCTATTGGAAGGTGGCTATTAGAATATGGCAAATAACATAACATCATTTGAAGATTTAACTGTCTGGCAAGAAAGCCAATCGTTTGCCGTTAACATCTATAAACTAACAAGAAAATTTCCAAAAGACGAATTGTTTGCGTTAACTAGTCAATTACGACGAGCTGCTAGTTCAATATCAGCAAACATAGCTGAGGGGTTTGGCAGAGCTTCCGTTAAAGATAAACTGCATTTTTACGTTATGGCTTATGGTTCATTGCTTGAAGTAAAAAACTTTTTATATTTATCAGAAAAACTCGGATACATAAATAAACTAGAACTAAATGAAACAATTCTGCATAGCGTAAGTTGTCAAAAGTTGATTAACGCCTTTAAAGCGGGATTATTAAGATGAACCCGCCATATTCCAATAGCCATATTCCAATAGCCAAACAATCACCACGAGTGGTGATTGTGCACGACTGGCTAACCAACAAGGGTGGCGCTGAGAATGTCGTATTGGCACTTCATGACGCTTTCCCTAAGGCGCCGATTTATACTTCGACTTATACGCCCGAAACAATGCCGGCTTTTAAGGGTCTGGATATTCGCACAACATATTTGCAAAATTTACCTAAACCACTACGCAAACTACACAAGTTTTTTCCAATGTTACGCGTTAAAGCTTTTCAAAAACTAGACTTGTCCAATTTTGACATTATTATCAGCAGTTCTAGCGCCGAATCAAAACAAGTTCAAAAAACTCGCCCTGACCAAATTCACATCTGTTATTGCCATACTCCAATCCGATATTATTGGAGCCATTATGATGAGTACCGCGCCGATCCAGGCTTTGGCAAGTTAAATTGGCTAGTTAAATTAGCAATGCCACTAATGATACCAGCGCTAAAAAAATCAGATTACAACGCGGCCCAAAAAGTTGACGTTTTTATCGCCAACAGCAGCGAAGTTCAAAAGCGCATCAAAAAATATTACGACAAACCATCAACCGTCATTCACCCACCGGTCGACGTTGACCGATTCGAACCCGCCAGATTGCGTGGCGATTATTATGTCGCCTTGGGACGCCAAGTCCCATATAAACGTGTTGATTTAGCCGTAGCCGCCGCTACTGAACTTGGCATCAAACTGCGCGTTTATGGTGATGGCAGCGAACATCAACGTCTGGTCGAAATGGCCGGACCAACCGTACAGTTTTTCGCTGACCGATTCGGTGACGCATCCGATAACGCCGTAACGGCGGCCTTAAACAGCGCTAAAGGTTACATTTTCCCAGCCGACGAAGATTTTGGTATTGTTCAAGTCGAAGCTTTGGCGGCTGGTGCACCAGTAATCGCTTTTGGTCGCGGTGGTACACTCGATATCGTTCAAGACGGCGAAAGTGGAGTATTATTCGACAAACAAACCGTCGATTCCGTTGCTGACGCCATTAAACGCGCTGAAAAAATCACTTTTTTACCAGGCACATTGCGCCGCAAAGCTAAACGTTTCGACAAAAGCTTATTTATTACTAAAATTCATAAAATAGTCAGCGATCAAACGCAGTAATGAATAAATTGACTAAATTTATATATCGCATCTTCAGCAGTAAAAAGTTATTTTACGTCATCATCGGGCTGCTAGTTCTAAATGCCACCTGGTTTGCTTTGACTGTTCAATATCCGATGGCATTTGATGAAAATTATCATTTTGGCATTATTAAAATCTACTCTCATCAATGGTTGCCGTTTATCACCAGCATGCCAGCAAACTCTGGCACCTTTGGCGATTTAACCAGATACGATTCGTACATGTTCCATTATTTAATGAGTTTTCCATATCGATTAATCGCAATTTTTGTCCAGCAAGAAGTTGCTCAAATCATCATTCTAAGATTCATCAATATCGGCATATTCGTTGGCGGTCTGTTTTTGTATCGTCGCCTTTTCAAACGCGTTCATATACCCGAAGGCCTAATTAATTTTTCATTGTTAATGTTAATACTGATACCAGTCGTGCCGTTTTTAGCCGCCACAATTAATTATGATAATTTATTCTTTTTGCTCGTTCCCTTGCTGGTTGATTTAACGATTACATGCAGTAGTGCGATTACAAAATCTAAAAAGATTCCAGCCACTAGCTTTATATTATTTTTAATAGTAGGCTGTTTAGCTAGTCTAGTTAAATACGCCTTTTTGCCAATATTTTTGGCTGTTATTTTATACTTACTAATTATTTTTATCCGCGCACCGCATAAAACAAAACTATTAAAAACTATGTTTAAATCATTTACGTCCCTTCGCCGATATATGCAAATCGTTTTGGTAATTGGAATTATTATTAGCAGTGGTCTATTCATTGAAAGATACGGCGTTAACATTGTTCAATACCACAGTTTTGAGCCCGATTGCGCTCAGGTCCAACCCGTATCGCATTGTCTGCAATGGGGACCGTGGGGCCGAAATTATTGGATGGCCGACAATGTCGCCAACAACGATCCCGACCCATACCCTGTAATGAATGACTTTGTCTCAACTTGGTTCGATGGCATGATGGAGCATTTATATTTTGCGATTAACTATAATTACGATAACTTTCCGCCACTTCAAATACCGATATCACTTGCCACCGAGATTGGCTTATTTGGTTTATTGTTGTGTGTAGTTTTTTGGCAATCCATCCTTCGCGTAGACCGTCGGCTGATGTTATTCGGCTTGGTCGTAGTAATATATATCGGCGCTGTATTTTATGCTAATTTTGCGATGTATCTAAAATACCGAACCGCCCTGGCGCTAAATGGACGCTATTTGGTGATGGTTTTTCCACTGTTATTTGTTTTAATCGGATTGGCTTACCACCGACTATTAGCCGTTATTTTCAAATCATGGGCGAAATATATGACAGTTTTATTAACCGTTGTTGTTATCTTTTTAGCCCTGCAAGGTGGTGGCATGCTAACCCATTTAATGCGCGCTCAAGACAGTTGGTATTGGCAAAACCAAATCGTAATTAATTTTAATAAAAACCTAAAAAATATAGTTTCGCCACTAATTATCAACAACCGATAAGTCATCAATGTTATAATTACAGATGAATTATGAAGGTGTTTGTTCAAGTCCCTTGTCTAAACGAGGAATCAACCATACTATCAGTCCTTAGGTCTATACCTAAGCAGATTAAAAATGTCGATAAAATTGAAATATTAATTATTGATGATGGGTCAAGTGATAAAACCGTTGCGATAGCCAAAAAGTTTGGCGTCAAACATTTCGTAACCCACATTCGTAATAAAGGTTTGGCGAAATCGTTTCGTGATGGCGCTGACTATGCCCTTAAACACGGTGCTGATATCTTAGTCACAACTGATGGCGACAACCAATACCCACAAAAACGAATTAGTGACCTGGTACAACCGATTATTGCTGGCACCGCAGATATTGTTATTGGTGACCGCCAAACAGGCAGTATTGCCCACTTTTCACCATTTAAAAAGTTAATGCAGCGATTCGGTAGTTGGGTTGTCAACAAAGCTGCTGGGACCGATTTGCCAGACGCGGCCAGTGGTTTTCGGGCCTATTCACGCAAATCGTTAATTAAACTAAATATCGTTACGCAATTTAGTTATTGCGTCGAAACAATCATCCAAGCCGGTAATAAACGCCTAAGAATCGCTAGTATTAAAATCGAAACTAATAAAAAAACTCGTGAATCACGACTATTTAAAAATATCTGGCACCATATGGCCCAATCCGCCAAAGCCGTCATGCGAAGTTTTATCATGTTTAAACCTTACGTCGTCTTTACTTCACTTGGTGTCATTTTTTTGATTGCTGGCCTAATACCATTTATTAATTTCGCAATTTTATGGCTACACGGATCAAGTCGTGGTCACATTCAGTCACTAATCTTTGGTTCGTCAATGTTGCTAGGATCGTTGTTGTCGTTTGCTTTGTTAATTATCTCAGACTTGCTGCGTACCAACCGGATTTTAATCGAAGATCAATTAGAACGCATCAAAGAAATGCAATACCAAGATAAAAAATAGTATTCTATGACAAATAAATATCTGTTGGTCGGTCGTAAATTAATTCAAAGAATATCTCAATCAACCAGTGTTATTTATTTAAAAAACAACAAAAAAACAATTTCAATCGCCACTATATTCGCCTTTTTTATATTTGCTGGGTATTACCTAATTAACCATACTGAAATAATGCAGAATATCCTTGGAATTGGTTACTTAAACTCATTTTTATTGTTAATATTTTACGGTGGCGTACTGCTAACTAATTTTGGCATTATGTATGCCACAATTTTACTGTGTCGTAAAAAACTTTCAATAAAAAACAGCCTACTTTTGACTATTTATTCAAGTTTGATCAATTTTTTTGGACCGCTACAAAGTGGGCCAGCCGTTCGAGCGGTTTATTTAAAGTCCAAAATCGGCCTGCGCATCCGCGACTATACTTATGCTATGTTGTTTTATTATTTTGCATTCGCCGCGCTAAATATATCACTGTTATTCATTAATACGTTACCTTGGTTAACAATAATCGGTATCATACTGGCCATCTTTATGACTATCATCGGTATTAATAAATTTAGACTTCAATCGCTCAAAAAATACGTTCTTTATATATTTGCGCTAACAACAATTCAAATATTATTAATGACTGTCATTTATTCTATCGAGTTAAACGCCGTAAATCACTTGGCTAATTACAACATTATGCAAACAATCGTTTATACAGCCAGCGCCAATTTGTCATTGTTTGTATCGCTAACACCTGGCGCTATTGGTTTTCGCGAAGCTTTTTTGGTGATATCTGGGTCGCTACATAACATTCCACTGAATTCAATTATTGCATCTGGGGTCATCGACCGAGCAATCTATATTTTGTTTTTAATTATCTTATTTTTTGTATCAAGTGGCTTACATTTAAAGCAAGTGTTTATTCGCAAGCAACAATCTTAATTGTTCAATCAGCCTGCGATTAGATAATTTTTCTTGGTATAGCTTGTGGCCGTTTTGACCGATTTTACTTAGTTCTGCTGAATGATTTTTGGCCCACAATATAGCGTCCGCTAAGGCCTCGGCGCTGTTCTGTTCAACAACCAAAGTGTCTGATTTGTCGGTAAATATACCTGATTCTAAATTACGTCCAATAATTACTGGACACCCCATTTGCAACAACTGATAAGTTTTGCCAGTAATCACAAATTGTGATTGAGCCGTACCACCAAATGGCCCGCCTAAACATACGTCGGCCGATTGCATATATGATGGCAATTCGTCATATGGCACCCAGGTTTTATAATTCACGTTCACACCATCACGTTTAGCTTGTTCAACTAGCTGTTGAACTTTCGCTTTGCCTCCAACCAACTGTAATTCAATATCTTTGTCCTTTAAATTACGCATCGCTTGCATCACAAATTCGATGCCATGAAGTGGTAACATATTGCCGTAATAAAACACCCTAAAAGGCCCTTTGCGGTGCTTTGCAGCCACTTTAGCTCGATTAAACGTCTGTTCGTCCGTACTGACTATCAAAGGCACGTATTTGTCGATCGGCAATTTCATTAAATTTGCCGAGTACTCAGCATGCGACTGACTGTCGGTTGTAATTAAATTGACTTTTTTCAGCCAAAATCGATAATTACTGTGCAAAATCTTTGCTAACAAGCTTTTTTCTTTGATTTTATGATGTTCGTCGACTACCCATTCCACCAGGTTAATAAACTCATCAAATATCAGTGGCTTGCCAAGCATCAATAAACGCGTTATCGGCAACATTTCATAGCCACGAAATGTCAAAAAGTAAATATCAGGATGTTTGGTTAAACGAACCGCGATTAATTTACAGATTACTTCGATGTACCTCCACAATCCTGTGTGTTTATTTTTTACAACAATTAATTCAACGTCTTCAAGTTTACTCAAAGCTGCACGCAAAGTTTTAGCCCGAATATAATCGGGCTGCTTGTAGCAAGTAATAAGACAGACTTTTTTCATACCTTAACCCCTATCATACATCAAGGGATTGCATTAAAACCGTCAAGATTGTAATTTTTTGGCAACTTCACTTGTTCGATGGCTGACGTCTTTGCGTGACACCAGTATGCCGTCAGGTGTATTGACGACGACTATATTATCAAGGCCAATAACGGCAATTGGTTTATCCTCTTCGTTGCGAATATAGACATTTGCAACATCGATAGCGTGAATATTATTACCATTAAAATAGTTACCTTGTTCGTCCTGTGGAACAACATCGTGCAAATCCTTGAATGATCCAATATCCATCCAGTCAAAACTAGCCGACACTACCGCCAAACTTTTTGCTTTCTCGATTAGCGCAATATCAATTACTTGGTTATCTAATGCCAGATAGGCGTTATTGTATTGTTCAGACCCAACTTCGTTAATCGCCGCTAGACTATCAAAATCAGCTTGCAAACCCGGTGCGCTAGTCTTCATTTCATTCAAGAAAGTATTGACCGATCCGACAAAATAACCACAATTCCACAGATACTCGCCCGATGCTAAATAGCCAGTGGCGGTTTCATAATCTGGCTTTTCTTTAAAAGATTCAACCTTGAATACGCCGTTGCTGGCATTAATTACACCATCACGTTTGATATAGCCAAAACCAGTTGATGGAAAAGTCGGCTCGATACCGATTAGTGTAATCTGGTTATTTGTTTGTGAGGTTTCGGCTGCCAAGGCAAATGACCTGGCAAAACCACCAATATCTCGAACATGGTGATCGGAATGTATAAAGGCAATCGGCTCGTTTTTGTCATGTGTTCGCGAAATAACATCCAAAGCAAATACAATACAATGAGCCGTTCCTCGCCTACCTGGTTCGATCAAAAAAGCTGACTCCGGTAGTTCTGGTAATTGTTTACGAATGTGGTCAGAATGACTAAATTCCGTTACGACATAAATCGTATTGCCTAATTTAGATGCCCGATCGTACGCTGTTTGCAACATCGTCCGCTCGCCTGTTAATTTTAATAAATGTTTTGGATAATTCGGTGTTGATAGTGGCCACAGGCGTGTGCCTGACCCGCCAGCAATAATAACTGTAATCATTATCCCATTATAACCCATTTAAATTTATGCTATTTTTACTATCTACCAGCTACTGCTTACCAATTGCGGTATAATTATATTATGACAAAACTACTCATTACGGGTGGTGCAGGGTTTATAGGGTCAAACTTTGTACACTACACTCTTATAAATCGCCCTGAATATGAAATTACTGTTATCGACAAACTAACCTATGCTGGCAATATGGATAATCTGGCTAGTGTTATGGATAAAATAACCTTCGTCAAAGGTGACATTTGCGACCAACAATTAATGGATGATTTGGTAGACAAAAATGACATTGTTGTCCATTTTGCAGCCGAGTCCCACAATGACAACAGCCTACGCAACCCTCAACCTTTCATTCAAACCAACATCGTTGGCACATTCACTATCCTAGAATCAGTTCGTAAATTCGGCAAACGTTTACATCACATCAGTACTGATGAGGTTTACGGCGACCTGGCGCTTGATGATCCGGCTAAATTTAACGAAAACACGCCATATAATGCCAGCAGTCCATACTCCAGCAGCAAAGCTAGTTCAGATTTACTAGTCAAAGCTTGGATTCGATCATTTGGTATCAAAGCCACGATTTCAAACTGTTCAAACAACTACGGCCCTTATCAACACATCGAAAAATTCATCCCTCGCCAAATTACCAACATTTTAAGCGGCATATCACCAAAACTTTACGGTACTGGCGAGCAAGTTCGCGACTGGATTCACGTCGACGACCACAACAGCGCCGTTCACACTATCATCGACAAAGGCGTCCTTGGTGAACTATATTTGATTGGCGCTAATGGCGAACAAAACAACAAATACGTACTTGAAACTATCCTCGAATTAATGGGCCGTGATAAAACCGCCTACGAACACGTCAACGACCGTCCAGGCCATGACCAACGCTATGCTATCGACAGTACTAAATTACAGACACAACTGGGATGGAGGCCAAAATACACCGACCTGCGCGCTGGCCTACAGGCAACTATTGATTGGTACCGACAAAATGATTCATGGTGGCAAAACAAAAAAGCTAAAATCGAAGCTACCTACGCGGAAAAAGGACAATAAATAACATGCCAGATAAATCAGGTGAGTTGCAATTCAGCAAAGAACTATCAATCCAACCGACAGCTATCCCTGGTTTGCTAATTCTGGATTTGCCAGTTTACGGCGATGCGCGCGGCTGGTTTAAAGAAAACTGGCAAAATGAAAAAATGACCAAACTTGGTCTGCCAATACTTGATCCAGTCCAAAATAATGTTTCATTTAACGCTAAACGGGGCGCTACTCGCGGTATTCACGCCGAACCATGGGACAAGTTTATTTCGGTCGGATCGGGCCGTATATTTGGCGCTTGGGTAGATATGCGCCAAGGCGACAGTTTTGGCACTGTTTTTACAACCGAACTTGACCCAACCAAGGCAATTTTTGTGCCCCGTGGTGTTGGTAATTCATTTCAAGCACTCGAAGACAATACGGTCTACACATATTTAGTCAACGACCACTGGAGCGCTGATGCCCAATCTAAATACACATTCCTAAACCTAGCCGACGAGACTATTAATATCGAATGGCCAATCCCCCTCGATCAAGCTGAGCTATCTGACAAAGATAAAAATCATCCAAAACTATCTGACGTTAAACCAATGCAACCAAAAAAGACGTTAATTACTGGCGCCAACGGACAATTAGGCAAGGCATTGCAAATTGAATTCCCCGACGCCGAATTCACCGATTCAACCGAACTGGATATTACCAGCCCTGATCTTGAAAATGCTCGACCATGGAGCCAATATGACACTATCGTCAACGCCGCCGCCTACACCGCCGTCGACAAAGCCGAAACAGTTGAAGGCCGACAACTTGCCTGGAAAATTAATGCCCATGCTGTCGCCAACCTTGGCAAAATAGCCACTAAACACCACATTACTTTAGTTCATATATCCAGTGATTACGTTTTTGACGGCTCAATCGCCAACCACACCGAAGACGAATCATTCAGCCCACTAGGGGTTTATGCCCAAACCAAAGCCGCTGGTGATATTGCTGCTGCTTCGACACCAAAACATTACATCCTACGTACCAGCTGGGTAATTGGCGAAGGTAACAATTTCGTTCGAACCATGAAATCTTTGGCCGAACGTGACATCAAACCAAATGTCGTCAACGACCAAATCGGCCGCCTAACATTCACCGACGACCTCGCCCGCGCCGTCAAACATTTATTGTCATCTCAGCCAAATTCCAATAGCCAAATTCCAATAGCCAAATACGGTACCTACAACCTGACCAGCGACGGTGAATCAGCCAGCTGGGCAGATATTGCAGCCGAGGTGTATGAACTAACAGGACATGACCGTAATGACGTCACAGGAGTTTCAACCGCCGAATATTACAGCGGCAAAGACGGCATCGCCCCAAGGCCATTACAAAGTACACTAAATCTTGATAAAATAAAATCAACAAGTTTTAACTTGGTTGAATGGAAACAATCTTTGAAAGAATATCTTAAAAGCGAGGAGATAAAATAATGAAGGGTATAATTTTAGCCGGTGGATCAGGTACGCGTCTTTGGCCAATTACCAAAGGCATTAGTAAACAGTTGATGCCAATTTACGACAAACCAATGGTCTATTACCCATTAACAACATTGATGTTGTCTGGCATTCGTGACATTTTAATCATCACCACACCCGAAGACCAATCGCAATTTATACGCTTACTCGGTGACGGTTCACAATGGGGTATAAATTTACAGTATGCCATTCAACCATCACCTGACGGTCTGGCGCAAGCGTTCATTATTGGCGAAGAATTTATCGGTGACGACAAAGTTGCCTTAGTGCTTGGTGATAATATTTTTCACGGCAGCGACCTTGGTAAATCCCTTAAAAGTTGCGTTAACCCAGATGGCGGAACAGTTTTTGCTTACCGCGTATCCGACCCCGAACGTTATGGCGTGGTTGAATTCGACGCAAATCATCAAGCTATTTCAATCGAGGAAAAACCAACCGAACCAAAGTCAGACTTTGCCGTTGTTGGACTATATTATTACGATAATGACGTCGTTGAAATCGCCAAAAACGTCAAACCCAGCAGCCGTGGCGAATTAGAGATTACGACCGTTAACGAAGAGTACTTAAAACGTGGCAAATTAAAAGTCACCACCCTAGACCGAGGTGACGCATGGTTAGACACTGGTACAATCGACAGTATGACTGATGCCGCTGATTATGTTCGCACAATTCAACGCCGTACTGGCCAAATCATCGGCAGCCCCGAAGAAGTTGCCTTTCGTGAAGGTTTCATTACTGCTGAACAACTTAATGAACTTGCTCAACCGCTTAAAAAATCAGGTTATGGCGAGTATTTGTTGGAATTATAATATGAAAATACTAATCGCCATTCCTTCATATAATTGCGCCAGCCAAATTACACGTACACTTGACGAAATAGATGAAAAGCTTATAAACAGAGTAGCTGAAATTGCCATAATAGATAACGTAAGCCTCGACGATACAATCAAGACCGCCTTATTATATAAAAAAACAGGCAGGTTAGGGTCTAAGTTACACATATACAAGAATACTGTTAACTACAACCTAGGTGGCACACACAAAGTTGCATTTTTACATGCCGAAAAAATGGGGTATTCTCATGTAGTTATATTACACGGAGACAACCAAGCTAAAAGCGATGAAGCTAACAATTTAATAGACTTCGTTGAACAACACCCCAAACAGCAAACCGTGCTAGGCTCAAGGTTCAACAAAAATTCAACACTAATCGGTTATGATAAAAAACGCATTGCTGGTAACAAGATTCTGAATATCATCTACAGCATCGTGACTATGAGAAAATGTGAAGATTTAGGATCTGGGCTGAATATATTTGCACTTTCGGATATAAATAAATCAACTTACATTCAATTTGCCGACAAATTAACATTTAATTTTGAGCTACTTCTTGATTTGGTCAAGCGAAAAGTAAATTTTGCTTATTTGCCGATTACCTGGAGAGAAGAGGATCAAGTTAGTAACGCTCGTAACTTTAATGTTTTCAATACCGCACTATTAAACCTAGCCGGCTGGAGATTCGGCAAAATTAACAACTTAGGCAAAACACCTAAAGATTATACTTGTAAGGAGATAAAGTAATATGCCACCACTTCAAATTCTAATGCCTATGGGTGGCCTTGGACAACGTTTTCGAGATGCTGGCTATAATACGCCAAAACCATTAATTGATGTTAATGGAACACCGATGTTTCATAAAGCTCTTGCGGCCTATGACTCATATAACGGCAATAAAATATATATTTTTGTAATTCGCAAAGACACCGACGATGAATATGGTCTCGCCAAGCAAATATTATCGATTTTACCAGACGCCAAGATAAAAGTCCTAGACCACAACACTAGAGGGGCAGTAGAAACATGTCTTATAGCAGAAGATTTTATTGATCCAAGCTTACCGCTTGTAATTATGGACTGCGACATTTCATTCGATGCCGGCAATTACTTCGAGCTCATAAAACAAGCCGTTGAAAATAACTCATTTGACGGTCTATTACTATCCTTCGACTCAAATAACCCAAGATACAGTTTTGCGGAAATTAACGAACAAAATATAGTTTTACGTACCGCAGAAAAAGTCGCAATATCAAACAACGCCTTGATGGGAGCCTACTTTTTCACAAAAGCAAAAAGCTTCCTTGACGCAACACACTTATTAATGGACGAACCTATATCTGATACCATGAAGGAATATTTTGTTTCATTAATTTACAATATACTCATTACAAATCAAAAACGTATAGGCTTGGCTAAGGGCACGTTCTATTGCTTCGGAACGCCCGAAGAACTATTAGCCTACCTTGATAGCACAAAATAACATCAATACAGGTATTTATTTATCGTATTGCCGATAAAATTTATTAAGCAACACGACACTTACTGCATAATACTTAAGCACATTATCAGGGTTTATAACCACCCGGTGAGCTAATATGCGCCCAAACAATAACCCTGTATGGAATAGTACGGTTTTACTTTCTGCCTCTGTTAAATATTTCTTATAAATTTCCTCACTTAAATAATCGTAGAGCTGCATATATCGCGCAGACCTTCGATCATGATAATTGATAGTAACCGTACCACCTTCTTTTTTGAGTAAAGTTGGCTCATCGTCGTTATTTAAAAATTCATAACCAGCAATAAGCGACTGAGTGTGACGAGCAAAATCAATAATAGGCCCCCTAACTTGATTGTCATCTGACGGATCAATGATGAATGGTTTTTGTGTTTTCGCATTTATCAAAATGTTATCAATTGTCAAATCTCCATGAATAGCGTCCGAAGCTCTGTATGTCGCAATATCACGCCATGCTTCTTTATTGTTCTTTATCTTATCAAAAATTGTATAAAAATTATCATAAGTTTCACCATTAATTTTTATAGTTTTGCCTTTTACTGCTTCAACTAAGTCATCATTAACACTTAATGCTTTCTTCATTTTATTAATCAGTCTATCTTCAATATACAAATCACGCTCAACTAAATGTAGCGCCTCTTTTTCTAAAGAATACACGTTAGTAAATACGTAGCTCCAGACGTCATCTACAACCTTCTTTGATTGTTTCAAAGAGTGTGTATGTATATATTCAAAAAGTGATATATTTATCGGATCATAAGATAAATCTATCGCGTAGTAATCTTCGGTTTTGTATTCAGCGGTAACATCAACAATATATTTTTTACCCGAAAACCTTCTGAGCCATTTATATTGAACTCTTAATCGATCGGTATATTCAGCTGGTACAATCTTTTTTACAAATAATTCACCGTTTTTTAGTGCTAACACCGTGATGGCATCAGATCCACCCTTGAAAAACTTTACCAAACTTAACTCTCCATGAACTTCAATCTTATGTAATATCCGGCTTAAATCATGACCCCTAAAATATGTATCCAAAAAAGCTGGAAATTCTTGTGATATATCGTCATAGCGCAATAATTTATTCGTAAATGAATCTGGGTGTGTCTTAATGGTACCTGTTTCTGTAACTTTATATACAAACAAAGAGAATATACCAATTACAGCTATCGGCAACATCAGAACTGCCCATATTAGCTTGCCATACATATCAATATTTAATCCTACTATATCCATAGGTAAAGATATGGCAAGTTGATGATAAGCATTGGCATCCAGAGGGCTTAAAACAGGTAATGAAATAATGTATGGAGAAACAGAAGCAATCACGGATTGCAATAAGTTATTTATATGTAGTAATGGCACAACAATAATCAATGCTGATATAAAGTAACACAACCAAGACAATAACGCATATGATATATATCGTCTAACTAGTTTACGGTGGCTGAAAAAACTTTGTAAGCCAAAGATCAAGGACCAAATCTTAAATCTAATCCTGTTCTTAATTGATACATTAAATAAACTAGACATTAAATATATTAATTTCAGTAAGTATTTATTTTCTCTAGCTAACAATATAATCATCAACATAACCGTTGATGAAAAAGTCGCTGCAACAACAGCAATAGCGATAATATTAGTCGCAAAATGACCGCCAATAAATAACGCTCCAACGATTACGATAATACTCAAAAATATAACATCAGCCATTCTCTCAATAACAACTGCAATAAACGTGTATAGAAAGCTGATTCGTAGTCTTTTCGCTACCAACAAAGCTCTCACTATCTCACCCAACCTTAATGGCAGCAGGGCGTTGAACAAGTAGCCAATTGATAGCGCTAGAAACTGAAATCTAGAACTACTCGACGCCGCCTGATCAATGATTAGTTTTGTACGTTTTGCACGCAAAACATGCCCAATCATCTGTACAATAACCGCCAAAGCAATGATTAACAGCCAAACCGAATTATTAATAGCAAAAGATACAACATCACTTATAATATTGTGCGACAGGTATAAACCTAATATCGTCATAGCAACTGCTATTACTATTAATATACGTTTAATCATAGAAAGTTCCTTATATGTATAGTGTTTATGCCCGCAGCCTCAGCGGCAGATAGACCAGCATCGGAGTCCTCGAAAGCAATCACCTCGCCAGGTTTTAGGCCTGTTTTTATTAAGGCTAATTCATAAGAAGCTGGGGACGGCTTCATGTCCGCTACATCATCACCAAATATCATGTGAGAGAAATATCTTTCAAGGTTATGTTGCCGTAATACGGCCAAGGCGTTATCTTTTTTGGCAGTTGTAACTAGGACAGTGGCATAATGCTCAGACATTTGCGCCAAGAAAACAGATAAGTACTCGTTCAATTCTGAAATATTTAAATACTTTGGATACAAATCTTTCTTTTTTTGATTAATCGCAGATATCTCATTATCGCTAACGTCAAGCACTAGTTTTGGTAGAAATGATTTTGAATTTTCACCAGCCTTTATGACAACCCTTAGCTCATCACCAAGAGTAATAGATTTCACCAGTTTAACAGCATGGCGATAAGCCAAAAAGTTCGATTCATGAGTATCAACGAGAGTGCCGTCAAGATCGAAGAAAAACCCCTTAATAACCATATGTATTCATAACCTCACAATAAGTATTACTCACTAAACATATTATACTAAAACTTTTTGATTACGTCATATCTTTTTGTTATTAACGCTCAAGAGATATATAATCAACCATAAATGAATACAATTAAATCAATGCTTAGCAACAAGCGGCTCATGAGATATCTCATCATGGCAATCATTATTGTAATAATTGAGCTAATAACGTTTCAGATTATTTATCTTATAAATAATAACTATTATCTTGCTACCGTCATAAGCTTTGTCGTTGGCGTCCTTCTCAACTGGATAGTCGGAAGAATGTTCGTGTTTGGACCATCCACGCATCACCCCGCTAGAGAATTCATAATGGTTCTAATAGCCAGTTTGGTAGGTGTATCCATACAGGTATTAGTCGTAACTGTGGCTGTGAACGCATTATCACTTTACCCAATTATTGGGAAAATACTATCAATCGCCTTTTCGTTTTTCTGGAACTACTGGTTTAGAGCTAAATTTATTTACAAGAAATAATTATTCCGAACATACTTGGCTTCTTTTTAATGTTAGAGTCCAAATATCGGCTGGATATATACCCATTTCAACAGTGTTTCCAGTATTTGTGCTGCATACCCTTTTTACTTCAACGGACATAGTTGGTCGTTTACTTAATATCACCTCATAGCTAGCGCCACGAGAACCCGACATTGGTACGACTATTATTGCATACCCAATAACAACAGCTGAAAGAATAGTCTTCGAAAAATGAGTCTGTATTTTAAACCAGTCTTGAATTGCATACATTACCGCAAAGACAAATATCATCGTACCAGCGTAAAAGAAAAACCCTGGACCGCCATCGCTGTCGTACGTCAAAAAGGAATGAGTTATACCTGGTCTATTAAATACAAACCCAAATACATTAATTAGGATAGCTACAATAAAAAATAACAAAATATACCTATACTTATTAAAAAATGCAGCTGTTAAAACTGAAATAATCAACACTATTGCAATAATATTATTCATCAATATATTTATAGGAAATAGCAAACCATAGATCGATCCCCTGTAAATAATAGCTATTAATGAACCTGGCAGTAGTGGTCCATCAAGATAACCTGGTATTTTTGGTATCCCTTTTATATAGACAGCAACGACATACGCCGTACATATAACAAATAAAGATATGAGACTATAATGCTGAAAGGTTAGCGACTTTAAAAAACTTCGCCACTTAATAAAAAGTAGCTTAATTTCTTTTTTATAGCGCAATAAGGCAAATGGCAACAAAGCTATAGATATTATATTAGTTAGCACACAAAGCAAAAGTGTTAAATCTATCAAAGCAAATTGCCAATTATACTTTGCTAAATCGTTTTGATTTCGATAAGTAACCAGCAATGCTGTTATAAATAAAAAGGCAAACTTCAAATTCCCTATCGTACCAATAGCAACATAATCATAGCCCCCAAGAGGAACTATCAACAATAAACAAACTGTCAGCAATGCCAGTATTAGGCCCATTCGTTTCTTAAATAGCAAATAAGGCAACGAGCAAACCACACCCCAGAATAAGTATGAAGCAACTGCAAATGCTTTCGGTATAGTCTCAAACCCTTTGCCAAACATTGCATTAATCAACATCGCAAACTCAGCCACCATATACTGACCAACTACCAAATAACCATTAAATAATGTCGCCATCGCTTTAATTGGGCCTTCGTTTAGTATATTACGTAACCAAACAGTACCATCTTCGGCATAAAAATTAGCGTGGTTATATGCATATGGATATCTAAGATAAAACGCGTACGCACCAATAAATGACAGCAATAGCCAGCAAATCACAGTTGTGACAATTGGATGTTTCTTTAATATACCGTGCACAAATTTAATGGTATTCATATTTAATTACTATACCAATTTTATCATTATATTAGTATCTATAGCCAACTATCAACGGTTGAACTTTAGTGTTAGTTGCTATTGTGATTAGCCAGCATTATAATGTGTGTTGAGGTAATATTAATGAAAATAAACAATCATAATCTTCAAAATAAAAAGAAAATTATTACCATCATGTCGAGTTTATTCGTGATAATTTCTTTAATTGCTACCTACCCATATGCTAACAGATACTACGAAAATAGCACGATAACCACTTCAACCACAAAAAACAGCCCCAATTTAATAAATTATAGTAGCCCCAGTCAATACGAAATACAAGACGGCTCGGCAACAAAGAACAGCAGTATTAATAATAGCCAATCAAACAACACAACTGTTACAACAGATACAACAAAAAGCTCAACTAGGATGATAATTACCGCCCTTAGCCAAAACGGTTCCACTCTGCAAATCAGAGTGCAAATTAACACTATCGAGGACACAGGCGTATGCACTTTGACTTTACTGAAATCAGGATCTAATTCTGTAGAAAAATCAGTCAGCTCGCAAACACTTGCAAATACTTCAACCTGTAAAGGCTTTGATATTCCAACGACAGAATTGTCACCTGGAACATGGCAGGCAACGATTACTTACGACAGCTCAAAACACAGTGGATCGATAGCAAAAGAGGTTGTAATTAATTAAAATATATGAATAAGCAATTATTTAATATTAGTCCAATCATCATTAAGCTGAAAAATAATAGCTATTTTATATGTTTGATATTAATGGTATCTATTGCATTTTTATCGAACAGCCTTGCGCATGCAACGGCGGTTATCGGCTTCAATCCTGGATATATTATTGATGATTCGATTTTTATTAACAATAGTTCTATGAGCGTTCAACAGATTCAAGATTTTTTAAACAGCAAGGTGCCAGCTTGTGATACATATGGGACACAACCATCTGAGTTTGGCGGTGGCACAAGAGCACAATGGGCGGCAGCAAGAGGCTTCTCAACGCCCTTCACTTGTTTGAAGGACTACTCTGAAAACGGCTTAACTACTGCCCAGATTATTTATAACGTCTCACAGCAGTACCAGATTAACCCCCAAGTCTTAATTGTATTATTACAAAAAGAGCAAGGCCTTGTCACTGATACTTGGCCAACTAGTAATCAATATCGATCAGCCACTGGTTATGGTTGCCCGGATACTGCACCGTGCGACAGCAAATATTATGGACTAACCAACCAAATTACATGGTCTGGCAAAATGTTCCATGCAATCATGACAAACAGCCCAACGTGGTACACGTCATATATATTAGGCAATAACTATATACAATACAGCCCAGATAGTTTATGCGGTGGTAGTACAGTTAATATTCAAAATCGAGCAACACAAGCACTATATAACTACACTCCATATCAGCCAAATCAAGCTACACTGGATGCTGGTTGGGGATCTGCGCCATGTGGTGCATATGGTAATCGCAATTTCTACCAATATTTTATCAATTGGTTTGGCACTATAAATTATAGTAAAGTCCCGCCATTATATAAATCATCAAGTGCAAACACAATATACACAATATCTGGTGATAATAAATACGAACTCACCAGTTTTGAGATAATAAAAGCCTACGGATTATTAAGTTACCAGCCAGTAATAGTATCTGACACCTTCCTTTCAAGTTTCAATACGGGGACCACAATTTCAAGCACTATTGCTAAAAAGCAAAATGATATAAGCGGCATATTGTATATGTTTGATGACGGTAAGAGGTATCCGATAACAATAGACGCCTGCAAGACAAAACCCGATGGTACTTCAATTATCAATAGCTCTTGGAAGATTGACTGTTTTAATTCAAACACCACCCTATCATTACCAAATGAACTAATAGACAATTTCACGGTTCAAGATATCAACATACCCAATGTGGTAATCTATGATAATAGCGCTTGGAAAGTTGAAAACGGTAATAGACTGCGTATTACAGACCCTATTTTTGTAAATCTATTCGGAGGCTGGGGAGTTACTCGCGAAATGCAAACAATAAACATCCCAAAGGCGCAAGGCAAAATACTCATTCCAAACGAATCACTAGTTAAGTTCAGCGATAGCCCATCTATATATTTACTAGTCGATGCAAAACTTTACAAAATATTAAGCCCTGAAGATATTGGATACTGGAGACTCGGCGCAAAAAAGATATATATCATTCCGTCGTCTTACAACGAATCAGATCCTTTGGAAATTAGCCCCGAATACCTTAAGCAGTTTGTAATTGACGCCAACGGTACACAATATATTCTGTTTCCAAATGGGACAAAATCTATCCTTCCTGCAAATATTGGATCTCTGCAGCCCGCTCAGTATTCTCAAATCCCTGATTACATTATTAATGAAATACCGACCGTAACGATGCCTCAAGCGTTCAGAGCTGACAATGGTGAGATATTTACTATTCAAGATAATATGCGCTATATATTTCCGACAATAGATGACATCGTGTACTCTAAAATACCAATAATGAATATCCAACAAGTATCAAACAATATCGAAAGCACTTTTAATTATGGTGGCATGAAAATGTCAAACGGGAGACTATTTAAAGTTAGCGGCGATGATACGATTCGATACGTCTACGACAAAGGAGAAAGTCTTGCTGTATATTCAGTCAACATACCTTATCTGCCTTATGATAAAATTATTACAGTAGACAGCACGACTGGCGCCAATTATCCAGTAGTAGGCATATATAAATAAAATGACACTTCAAAATAAACTCAAACCTCGCTTCTATTACATTCTGATTCTGAGCTTAGTTGGATTTGCACTTATTTTTATAATCCCACCTTTCCAAACACCAGATGAGCAGACTCATCTATATAGGGCATACCAGCTGTCAGAAGGACACCTAATCGCAGACCATCTCAGTTATGGAGCCGGAGGTACATTACCGACTAGCCTATCCGATGCGTTTAATAAATATTCTTATTTAATATTTAAGCCCGATAACAAGGTAACGCTTAAGTATATTAGATCAACTATCACAGCACCATTAAATAGTACTGTGCGCAAAGAAACACGCTTCGAGAACACAGCACCATATCCACCGCTTGGATATTTACCGCAAGTAATCGGAATTAGTATAGGTAGAATTATATCCGCAAACCCCGTTATCTTACTATATATGGCGAGAATCTCTAACTTATTAGTCTGGATCTTAGGAATATGGCTATGTATGAAACGTCAGCCAAAATTATCCCTAGCTCTTTTTTCTTTCTCGCTTATACCTATAGTACTTTATCAAGCATCATCTGCATCAGCGGACGTCATGGCGTCAATATCTGCAGTTTTTTTAACGCTCGAGGTATTTCGCATAACACAATCCGATACATTAATCACCAAAAAAGAAAGGCTTGTAGTTCTTTGCGTTGGAGTAATTTTATCATTATGTAAGTTTCCTTATGTCTTATTAGTCCTGCTCGTATTGCTAATACAAAATGACAAATTCAAGTCGAAAAAGTCTGCATTAATATTTAAGCTATTGGCAGTATTATTGCCGTTATCTATTACATCAGCTTGGCTAGTAGTATCTATGAGTAGTTTTGTAAACCTACAGCCAGGCGTTAATACAGCCCTTCAATTACATTATATCCTAACCGAACCTATTAATTACATAAAGGTATTATTTAACACATATGCTACAACTAATAGCGATGGACTATATATTCAAATGTTCGGTCAGCTTGGCTGGTTAGATACAAAATTACCATTTTGGAGTATTATTTTCAGCGGATTGTCAGTCACGATTGCCACGATATCAATATCAATTAAACCAAACAGAATAAAATCATTCGCAAAGTTAGGAGCTATATTCGTAATGATATCTACGATACTAGCAATAACCAGCTTACTGTATTTAACCTGGAACACTCCAAGAAGTAACATCGTAGAAGGGCTTCAAGGAAGGTATTTTATACCGTTTATCGGTATAATAATATTTATCATAGGTGGACAATTAGCCTTATCGCGACAACAATCAAAAAAAGCAAGCCTCTTAGTATATTCTCTATCGGGTTTAACGTTGATTAGTACAATATCAATAATATTGTTGCGATATTATCATGTATAGCTTTAGCAAACAGAAATATTAGTTATTTCTTATATCGTTCCATATCATATCGGTTTGCTGAGGCCAAGTATAACCCAATGAATTATGTCCATTCTTTGAAATCTTTACTCGCAATTTTTTATCATCAATTAACATTCCAATTTTTTCAGCCATAGCAGCTGGAGACGGCTCACTAAGTAGGCAGTTTTTACCGTCTCTTAATAACCACAAGTTGTCTTCATTGTTGTTCGTTACGGTCGCCATACCCGAAGCCATAAACTCAAACGGTTGATATGACGGATGCTTCGAAAGCATATAGACAAAACCAATATCACAGCTTCTATATAAGTCAGCAACTTCCTGTAGACTACCGAGCAGTCCAAGGTTATTAATTTTACCAGTCAGCTCATATTCCTTCTCGTTCCAATGAGCACCCGCGGTTACTATTTCAATTTTATCACCATATTTTTCTATCAAACTCTTAATTATTAAGATGCCCAAATTAAATGCGTTCCTCGGGTTATTTGGTCTAGCATAGAAAAATATTCTAACTTTTTCATTATCAGCTTTCTTAATATTTGACGGATAATAGATTGATTGGTCCACGGCTGGAACAAAACTGATACCCTTCATGCCGTGACGCTTATTGACTGCGGCTAGCAAACCGGGCGTATTGACTAGGCCGCGGAACCCAAACCTATAAGTAGACTCAGCTAACGCGTAGGTTGAGCCGCCTGCGTAAAACAGTGGCTCATAATCTTGAACGAAGTAATATTTACGTTTAGTTTTATTAAACCTAAGCATAATATACGCCGATGTCCAAAATGTACAAAATGACAAATCAGACGCAGGTAATGAATTAACACCATCATGATTCATATCAAAAATAATAATTTTATATTTCTTAAGATTCACAAAGTTATCACTAATCTGCTCCTTCAACTTATCAACATCAAAAGAGGGGTTATCATAAATAATAATTCTATTCTCTATACCCTCAATGCTCAACTTTTCAATAAAACGAAAAATCGTATATATGCCACCAAACTTAATATGATCAAAGTTTGGAACAAACCAGTTAGCAGTTTTGATTTTTCTCGTCATCGGCACTGATACAGCATCGTTGCTTTTCTTTACATCCAGAGATGTAATTTGAAATACAGGATTAGAGATGTAATCATACTCTTCCCTTAGTGCCCTGTCAGTAGTCAAAGTCCTTTTATTGGTCGGCAGTCTATCGAAGTGATATTTTATAAACCCTCGACCTTTTTTAATTAACATCAGCCCGCCTTGATTTTTATATATGTTCATTGTTTTCGTAATTATCTTCACAATTTAACTCCTATTTGCTCATTCATTAAATCTAGGTTTGGATTAAAATATTTATCGCCAACTAAATGATATGGTTTATAGTATTCTAGTGAATGATCATAATCTAATTGTATACCATTATTATAAGACCCCACCGAAACACTCTCATAATGATACAAACTAGCAAATGGCCAATATATATTTCGATAGCCACCTTCGTGTAGTCGTAGACAAAAAGCTACATCATTTCCTGCAACAGTAAATATCTCATCCAGTCCGCCTACTTTTTTGTAAAGTTTTTTTGAAACCATCAAACAGGCAGCCGTCAAAGCCAGATAATTACGAGGCCAAACCGGTAAACCAAAGTCGGTCCAATCTCCAGGTTGATGATGCCTAAAAACATGGCCAGCCATAGTTCCCATGCCTAATATTACACCAGCATGTTGAATTCCATTTTTTTCTTCGGGATACAACAGCATCGGCCCAACAGCGCCAACACCCGGCTGAATCGCAACACCCAGTAGTTCATCGATCCACTCTGGAGTAATCACCTCTGTATCGTTATTTAATAATATCAAATATTCACCAGATGATTTTTTAACACCATAGTTATTAATCTTAGAATAATTAAATAAATGATTCCATTCAAAAGCTTTAATTCTATTATCTAGCCGCAATGATCTTATTAGGTCTTTTGTTTCTTTTTGAACGCTATTATTAGAAATGAGGATAATTTCGTAATTACTATATGTCGTCTTGTCAATTATACTACTGACACACCGCTCTAATAGTATAGGCCTATCTTTAAATGGAATTATTATTGAGACCTTTGGCTGTTTTTTCGGTAACACATATTTAAGCCGATAGTTAGTCGGACGCTCGGGAATTTCGACAACTTCTGCGCGAATCTTTCGACGCTTGACTGCATCACGTAGCGCCTCTTGTCCAGCATTATCGGCGTAGCTCTTTTCACCGACTGACTTTGCCGTTGAACCATCTGCCAACCTCCAATGATAAAGTATTTTTGGTATATGAATTATTCTATCTGTTATTTCAGTAAGGCGAAGTAGCAAATCATAGTCCTGCGCACCGTCATATTTGCTACGTAGCCCACCTAGTTTATCGATTAGGCTCCTTCTGACAACTAGAAAGTGGGTTATATAATTTACACCCAATAACAGGTCCGGTGACCAATCAGGTTTAAAAAACGGAAGCGACCTCTGCGTTCCATCATCAGATAATTTATCCTCGTCACTATATAAGACGTCGACATCTGCGTGTCGATTGATAGCGAAAACAACTTCTTTTAAGGCGTGTGGCGAAAGCACATCATCATGATCTAACAGACCAATAAATTCACCGTCGGCAAGTTTAAAGCCTTCATTTGTATTATCTGATATATGTAGCCCTTTTTTAAAATGGTACTTAATACGCCCGTCTAACTTAGACGTAGCGCGAATCGCCCGACTACGCTTAGCATCTGTTGAAGCGTCAGAAATACATAGCTGCCAATTCGAATACGTTTGATCAAATAGCGACTGAATTAGCGGTTTTAGATATTTATCAGGTGTATTATATACAGGCACAACAACACTAATTAACGGCTCTTTGTCATCTATATTTAATACATCCCATAACTCTGCCTCTTTAGTTGCGATCCACTTATGGTAATCTGATTTAAATACTTGAATATCTTTACTCATCAAGGAGCGCTTAACTCTACGGGCTACCGCTAGTAAACGTGGGTGTTTTTTTATATATAGCTTAAGTTTTGTTTTCATCTCAGTTCTTCTTTATTGATTTATTAATATAACCAATTATTTCTCTTAGTGGGTGAATAAGCTTCCATGTCTTTGAGTTATGAATTGAGCTTATTTCTAGGTTTAATTTTTCAATATGAGTCTTATCAATTTTATGGAGCTTCTTTAGGTTAATAATTTCATTAATTAAATCTTTATTTGTTTTATTAATATATTGATTTTGCTCATAAGAAAGGTTGTACTTTTTAATAATAAGAGATAGCGTCTCTGAAAACTCATTAAATGTCTGCTTATTAACTGTAACTTTTGAATCTTCTGAATTGTACGCCTCTAATTTATTGATGGTTTTTTTTACGCTTGTTATATTCTCTACATCTTTGGATATAAATATTATCTTCCTATACCCTACATCAACCATGGAATCTAAAGATAGAATATTTTTGTTATACCATGTATTAATATCACTCACTTCGCCAACTATATCTGGAATAGATGAAGATGCAAATAATAACATCTGCATCAACTGCCAATCACCTATTTGATTACTTGAAATCGAAACAGAACTTGCACCACTATTCTTAATTAAATTATTGACTTCTTTTTCGTCGGGAATCATATAATCAATATGCTCTTTTAGCCATTGGTGATCTTCATTAAATATATTCATATAGAAGTCATTTAATAACACCTCGGCTGATGACACTTTGTTTTCAATATCAACAGGTATAGCCATAAAAAATCCAATTTTACTAACCCTCACCGCCTCATTAATAAATGTTTGTCTTTTTTCGCGAGGGATATGCTCTAAAACATCAAAACTACAGGCGATATCAAATGAGTTGTCTTTGAATATCATACTCGTAGCATCACCTTTTATATAGTTATCGTAATTCTCATCAAAAACATCTAACACCGTAACCTTATCGTTTGGCATAAAATCTGATGTTCTGCCCAAATGACCACCTATGTCAATAATATTTAGTGCGGTTTTATTGTCACGATTAACAAATGATTCATTGATTAAATATGCAACTATTTTCTGCCTAGAAAACTGGTCAAAAGACAACTTCTTGATTAAATCATCCTCATTAGGCATAACTACGACTGATTCCATTGACCAAATAAATTAACCTTACCATACTGCTCTTGACCTTCATTAATGACGTTAAATTTCATCGCCTCTTCGCTATGGAAATACTCAATTTCTGCATTCTTATCAAATATTGCAACAGTTAGGGTATAGACGCCAGGGACGAATGCAAGTTTTGGAACTTTATAAATAACGTTTGAAGAACTATTTAGCTTAATTTTTAGACTATTCGGACCAGATAAATTTACTCCATATATATCCTTAAAAGCTAGTCCAACAACAATATCTTTTGGCTGATTTTTATTTATAAACTTTATATCAAAACTAACATCATTGCCCTGAGAAACAATATTGTCAGTATCATGTTTAGAGTTACCTTCATAAATCTTAACGTCATCAAGCACTACATCACCAGTACCCCAATTCTCTATAGCAATTGACGCATCTTCAGGCTGATCGTCGCTAATATTCATCCTTTGGTATATAGCAGCCGCCTTGCTAGGGTTATATATACCCGCAATTTTACCGTCTTTCAAAACGAGAACTCGATCACAAAACTTCTCAACAGCCGACATATCATGCGTTACAAATATTATCGTGCGGCCTTCTTCTTTCATTCTCCTAAACTCAATGTAACATTTTCTTTGAAATTCGCTGTCTCCAACTGCTAGAACTTCATCAACTAATAATACTGGCGTATTTGCCCTAATTGCAATCGAGAATGCCAGCCGTACTTGCATACCAGATGAATAGTTTTTCAGTTTTTGATCCATAAAATTTTCAAGTTCAGCAAATTCAACAATTTGATCAAACATCAAATCCATTTCAGTTTTACTAAAACCAAGCAGCGCTCCGTTCAAAAAAACATTCTCTCGGCCGGTTAGCTCGGGATTAAAACCCACACCCAACTCAATAAAAGGCGTTAGGCTACCATTAATTTTAATTAGACCAGTATCTGGTATATAAATTTCAGCCAGTAGCTTTAGAAGGGTGCTTTTGCCACTACCGTTACGGCCAACAATTCCAAAAAATTCACCTTTTTCAATCTCAAAAGAAATATTGTTTAGAATTTTTAGCGTTTCATATCCCTTAATGCCCTTAAAAACATTGATGATTCGCTGCTTAATACCACTATGCTGCTCATGAGGCAACCGAAAAGTCTTATAAACTCCTTTTACTATTACTGCTTTTTCTTTATAGTGTTTCATCATACATTCTCCGCAAAATATTTTGAATTTTTCTTAAAATACAAAGCGCCAATAACCAGTAATAAAATAGCTATGCCCAGAGGTATTAACACATACCACTCATTATTAAACAAGCTAGACACGGTTATCGTCTGGTGTGTGATTAAACTATATCTTGCATCCTGAATCGCTTGAGCTATCGGATTCATCATAAGTATTTTAGCCGCAACTACGCTCTTGTCCATTACTGTTGTTAGTGGATAAATAATTGGCGTAGCGTAAAATGCCGCTTGCATAATAATTTCCCAAATGTGACTTGTATCTCGGTATTTAACGTTGAGCGTTGAAAGTAAAAAAGCAAGACCAAGAGCTATCAAATATATTTCAGCTAGATAAAGTGGCAACATTATTATAGATAGTTGTATTTGAACACCACTTATAAACATAAACACAAAAACAATAAATAGATTTATCATAAGGTTAACTAAGGCAGATATTGTAGTAGAGAGTACTATTATGTATTTAGGAAAACTGACTTTTCTTATTACACCACCACGCCCAACTATTGACGCCAAACCTTGGTTAGTCGCCTCAGCAAAGAAAGTCCATAAAATAATACCAAATAAAAGATAGACTGGGTAATGTTCAACCGAACCTAACTTCACTAGAACACCAAAAACAACGTACATAATTGCAAATAAAAAAAGTGGCTTCAATAACGACCAGGCATAGCCAAGGACCGAACCTTGATAGCGTAATTTAAAATCTGTGATAACAAGTTCGCGCAACAAAATACGATTTCGTCTGCTAAAAATATTTGATAGTTTCATAAGTCTGTAGATAATTATATCAGACTAGCAGGACAATGTGACGCTTTTGTTATAAGATGGATGTATCGTTATGAACAAAGTTGCAATTGTTATTCTTAACTGGAATGGCGCCAATGACACCTTGGATTGTTTAGATTCGTTGCAAAAACAATCCTATAAAGATTTTCAAATCGTTATAGTTGATAATGGGTCGACCGATGATTCATGTAAGGTTTTATCCAAGTATCAGTTAAGTCACTCTAAAAACGTTGAATTAATTCGCAATCCAAAAAACTTTGGTTTTGCTGGCGGCGTTAACACTGGTATTGAATGGGCGCTGAACGGTGATTATGAATATGTTGCTTTGTTTAATAATGACGCAACAGCTGACAAAGACTGGCTGAAAAACCTAATAAGCGCAATAGACCATAAAAACATTGGCATCAGTACCGGATTATTATTACACCAAGACGGCAAAACAATCGACAGCACTGGCGACTGGTATTCAACTTGGGGATTGCCTTTCCCGCGTAATCGTAACGACAAAACAGCCTCTGCGCCAACGGCCGAAAAAGTCTTTAGCGCCAGTGGCGGTGCAAGTTTATATAAAACCGAGGTCTTGCGTGATATTGGGCTATTCGACGAAGATTTTTTTGCTTACTATGAAGATACTGACGTTAGTTTTCGAGCTCAACTGGCGGGCTGGAAAATAGCCTACACACCAGACGCCATCGCCTATCATAAACAAGGTGAAACTAGTAAAAAAATGCCCGGTTTTACTGTTTATCAAACCTTTAAAAACCTGCCTTTGTTATTTATCAAAAACGTCCCGCGCGGACTGTTGTTATCAGTTGGTATTCGCTTTTATTTTGCATACATCTTAATGTTCGCGAATGCCGTCGCAAAGGGAAGTGGCAAAATGGCCTTCAAAGGCGCCTGCCGAAGTTTTGTCCTGGGATTTAAAGCCATCGGCGAACGACATGATATCCAACGAAACAAACGCGTCACAACAGATTACATTAAATCTATGCTTTGGCCCGACCTACCACCCGACCAAACTGGATTACGTAAATTACGCAGATTTTTTACCGGAAAGTAAGTTGGTAGGTAGTAGTTGGTAGGTAGTAGACAATGAATAGTAATTAAGCGTGAATTTTGTCGAGGTCAATGCCGGCGTTATCGGCAAGTATCTGAATGTAACGTTCAAGCCGGTTAATTTTGTGATCCATAGCCGCCATTTCTTGGGCGTATGTATCAATTTTGCCAGCGTAACCATCGATAATATTCGTCAAGCCATCTATTCTTTTGTCAAAACGTTCTTCTAAGTTATCAAATCTCTTATCAACATCATAAAATTTGTCGCTTATTTGATTAGCAAAGTTGCTCATCAGCGCCGTCAAGTCATCAAAACGCTTATCTATTTTATTCTCTAGCTTAACTAAACCACTTTTTTTGATAGATTCGCTCATAACTTTATTATATCATCCTTTCTTACTGCCCAATTATTCTTATTTACACGAATTCTTTTAAATAAGAATAATGTGAACCGTTAGTATTATTTTCATAACTTAATAATAACTTAATTTTTGCAAATAATCTAGGGTAACAAAAAACCTTGACGGGAACGAGTCCAAGTCAAGGCGCTGTACTTAAATACTAGCATTTATTGATAAATTAATCAATAGACACGTACACCTACCTACTATCTACTATTTTTTACTGGCAAGTAAAGATTTAGCCTTTGGAATATAGCTATTAGAATATGGCGATTAAATTCCAATAGCCAATAGCCAAATTCCAATAGCCATCCTGAGTGTTATAATAGTACTAATGAAAAAAATCAGCATTTTAATCCCAGCATACAACGAAGAAGATGTCCTTGAGACGCTTTATCACCGCCTAGGTAAATTAGCAAACGATATTAAGTCTTACGAATTTGAGTTTTTATTTGCCGATGACGGTAGCACTGATGACACCTTAAAAATAATCAAAGAATACGCCGAAACTGATGACCGAATTGGTTATATTAGTTTATCGAGGAATTTTGGCAAAGAAACAGCCATGATAGCCGGTTTTGACCACGTCACGGGTGATGCAATGGTTATTATTGACGCCGACCTGCAAGATCCACCTGAATTGATCCCACGGATGATTAAATACTGGGAAGAAGGCTACGACGACGTCTACGCCAGGCGTAATATGCGCGAAGGCGAGACCTGGTTTAAAATGTTCACCGCCAACGGCTATTATTGGTTGTTGAATAAAATGACCAAAACCCAACTGATTAAAATTCCACAAAACACAGGCGATTTTAGGTTGCTTGATCGTCGTTGTGTCGAGGCCTTAAAACAACTGCGTGAATCCGAACGTTACACCAAAGGAATGTACAGTTGGATTGGTTATAAAAAGAAAGAAATTACTTATAATCGCAGTCCCCGACTAGCTGGCGAAATCAAGCAAAACTATCGCAAGTTGACTAATTTAGCATTCGATGGCATTACTTCTTTTTCGACTACCCCACTACGAATTTCAACCTTTTTAGGTATCATTGTATCTGTTATCGCCTTTGTGTATTTAATTTATATACTTATAAAATCAGCCATATTTGGTGATGCTGTTGCCGGTTATCCATCAATGATGGCAGTTGTGCTTTTCTTGGGTGGCGTACAATTGTTGTCACTGGGCGTAATTGGCGAATATATCGGCCGAATATTCAAAGAATCCAAAGACCGACCATTATATTTTATCGAGGAAAGTCACGTTGCGAAAAATACTAAAAAAACACGCTGAAAAAGTCCGTTTTGCAGTCGTGGGCGGTGCTAATACCGCGATTGATTTCGCTATCCTATTTATCTTGGTCGCTCTAGGAATACCTACAATTGTTAGCAATCTTATCTCGACTTCCCTGGCCTTGGTTTTTAGTTTTTTCGCCAATAAAAAATTTACATTCAAAAATGAGGTTACCAATAAAACCCAATTTGTATATTTTTTGGCGATTACCCTGTTTGGACTTTGGATTATTCAGCCGCTAATAATCGAGGGTATAAAGATATCACTATCCGCCCTATTCTTAAATAATTACTTCGTCCTATTTGCAGGCAAAATAACCGCCACCATCGTAACGCTGATTTGGAATTATCTGCTTTACAAACGTTTTGTTTTTAAAAAATAATATATAGACTTCAAAATCAAATTTTAAAGGTTATAAATCTTTAGGTTTATAGTTGCCACACCTATGGACGTACATTTTAAAGGTTACGAATCCGTTAGGTTAAGATTTTATCTACCCATAAAATGCTATAATAACCCAATGAGCCATATTGCAATTGATGCCCGAATTATCAACAGTTCAACTGGTACTTACGTCGAGCGTCTGCTGACTTATTTGCAAGACATCGACACTATTAATCAATACTCTGTTATAGTGCCGACCAATGATAAAGATTACTGGACACCAAAATCGCCAAATTTTAAAGTTATTACGGCTGATTTTAAAAACTATTCCCTGTCCGAACAGATTGGATTCAAGGGTTTTTTGGATAAATTAGCACCCGATTTAGTGCATTTTTGCATGCCACAACAACCAGTTTTTTACCGCGGCAAACATGTTACTACTTTTCATGATTTAACACTCCTGCGAACATATAACACCGACAAAAACTGGATGACTTATCACGCTAAACAACTGGTCGGGCGTTTTGTATTTAAATCAGTTGCAAAATCAAGCAAATTTATACTTACGCCGACAAGCTATACAAAGACTGAATTATTAAAATTTGTTAATATTCCTGACGAAAAAGTTGTCGTCACCCATTTAGCAGCTGATGTTTTTATCGATAAATTAACACCGTATGAACATCCTTTCAAAGAATTTATCATTTACGTCGGCCAGCAAAGTGATTACAAAAATATTCGCCGACTTGGCGAAGCTCATCAAAAACTGCTAGTCACACACCCTGATTTAGGGCTAATTTTAGTCGGCAACAAAAACGCCAGCGTGATGAGTAATCAAAAATACTTTACAGATAAGGGTTACAAAAATATTCTATTTACCGGATTTTTACCAAACACACAACGCGACTGGTTGTACACCAATGCCCGCGCCTACATATTCCCATCACTAATGGAAGGTTTTGGATTACCAGGGCTCGAAGCAATGGGTTATGGCGCCCCAGTCGTCAGCAGCAACGCTACCTGCCTACCAGAAGTCTATGGTGATGCTGCCTATTACTTTAACCCAACTGACACTGACGACATGACGCGCGCTATTAACGACGTATTAATCGACGATAATTTACGCAACAGCTTAATCGAAAAAGGCCACCAGCAAATCAAAAAATATTCGTGGCGACGCACGGCGCAACAGACTTATGACGTTTACGTGAACGCCCTACTTGGAAAATAGCTATTGGAATATGGCTATTGGCGAGCAAAAAAATACCCTGGATATTCTCCAGAGTATTTGCCATATTCTAATAGCTAAATTCCAATAGCCAACCCCTAACTTCCGGCTTGTGCAATCGTCAACTTGCGGTCATAGCCTTCACCTTCAGAGAAGGTGCGAATGTCACTGTATTCGCTGGCGACGCGGTGGACAATTCGTCTGTCAGCAGCATTCAAGCTGACAATATGAGAATCACCCGTTCGTCTGACTTCTTCAATCCATTCGCGAGCTTGGGCAGCAATGCGGTCAGCACGTTGCTTTTTGTAATCAGCAATATCGATATTAACGCGTGTAAACATCGCTTCTTTGTTACGTAGTACTGTCGAAACGATATATTGTAAGCTACGCAAAGTTTCAGCATTGCGTCCAATTAACAGACTGTTTAATTCATTAGATGGTACAGACAACTCAATTACATCTTCATCACAAGTCGAAGAAACAGTAATATTAGCCCCAAAGAAAGATAGTAAATCTTCTAAGTATTTTTGTGCAAATAAAACCGACTCTTCTTTGTTCATACCATTTGGATTGATTGTTGGATTCATGACTTCTCCTTCTTATTACTTTTTCTCGGCGCCGTATCCTTGGCGACAATACGAGTAATAGTTGCTTCGGTGGCTTGTTTTTCCCGCGCTTTGGCGGTAGCTTTTTTGTTTTGATTTTGATCAGTTGCCCGGTCGGCAATTTCAATCATCTCTTCACTATCTTCTTTCAAAATACGTCCCTGTTGGAAAACCGCGACAACGTTAGATACCGTGTAATACAAAACCAAAGCGCCTGGCAAATTAATCATAATAAAGAACATCATAAATGGCAAAAACTTAGTCATATTACTCATCACAACAGCATTCATTTCACTTTGGTCAGCCTGTTTACCATCGGCCGCTTCGTTCATAATATCGCGCAGTTTTTTGCCATTTGTCGGCGCTGGCGTTGTTTGTTTTGACATTATATATTGCGTGACAGCGGCGCCAATTGCCAAGGCAAGTACAAAATAATCAATCGTAAATGGATTTGAAACAATAGCATGCTTGGTTAAGTCTAAAAAGCCTAACATTTTTTCGTTAAAATTATTTGGGTTGGCAATTAAATTATGAATTGGCCCGATATCTTTTAAGAATCCATAAGTAAAACTAGATATCTTGTCACTGTTGTGAGTAATAAAAATTTGTATCACTTGATAAAGAGCGATGAATATTGGCAACTGAATGAAAAGTAAAATAATTGACTGAAATGGATTGATATCGTGCTTTTTATAAAGCTCCATCATCATTAGACTTTCTTGTCGTTTGTCGCCTTTAGTAAGTTGTTTAATCTTAACCAACTCAGGCTGCATTTTGCGCATCGCCTTGACCTGGTGTAGTTGTTTTTTAACCAGTGGCCACATCAAGAATCTAACTAAAATTGTAAATATTACTAATGCAACACCAAAATCACCGCCAGGAATCAGGCTGTAAATGACAAAAAGTAGGTTAAATATTGGCTGAACGATGAAAGTATCAAACATATGGCGGGTTTATAAACTCCAAATACACGGCTATTATTAGTATTTATTATACCATTTTTCACTCATAGTGAGTACGGCATTTTCATGCAATAATTAACACTTCTAGAGCACCGTCCTTGAGAGGTGTTAATTTGTGCATGTTTTTATTTGATGTTGGCTTGGGTGAAAAGTTGGTCGATTTGATTGGTTATTTCTTTATGCGCAACAGTTAACAATTCGCCGGATGTCACAATAATGACAATATCATAAACACCTTTAATGAATGGCAGTTTCAGTCGAATAGATTCATAGATGCGACGGCGAACTTTATTGCGTTTAACAGCACTTTTTAAGACTTTTTTACTGACAACAACCGCGATGCGTGACCTTTTGCGGTGTGGATTGGTTGTGAATTTAATAATTATCGAATGCGAACGAACAGCCTGGCCGTTATTGTAAACAAAGCGCAAACTGTTGTGGCCGTGAAATCGATTATTAAATGGAATCATAGTTGACTTGATTATACCTTGAATAACTACAACATCAAAACCCCTACAATCTCTCAAGGTTGGGATTGGGAAATGGGAAATAGGAAATAGGAAAACACAAGGAATAAAAAATCGCTTTATCAACAATTTAAACTTTGGGTATTTGTGTATTTTAAAAACACTGCAGTTTCCTGCAGTGTTTTATCGTTAAGCCGTCAACTTGGCGCGACCTTTAATGCGGCGTCGTTTGATGACAGCGCGGCCGGCTTTTGTTGCAACGCGAGCACGGAATCCGTGTGTGCGAGCGCGGTGACGAGTGTGGGGTTGGAATGTTCGCTTTGTTGACATATCTTTAACAGTGTACCTAAAAACAGCCATTTTAGCAAGGTGTTATTTGAAAAAAATCATATTTAATTTCTTAGTATATAAAAGTTATCCCCAAAAGCCGTCAACTTCTCCACAATTTAACTGAGGTGATGAACAATTGTGTATAAATGACACCCCTATATCAACCTAAACTTACTTATGAAATATTTAGGTTGTGGAAAACTCTCGGCTTCGGTATACTTAAAAGTAATAAAGTGTGTTTAATGAGAGGGGTTGCAGATATGCATCATGCGTTGTGGCAAAGTGTGCTTGGTGAAATCGAATTGACGGTTCCGCATGCCACGTTCACAACCTGGTTTAAAAATACCGAGCTTGTCGACCAAAACGACGCCGGTATCATCATCTCTGTCCCAAATATATTTGCTAAAAAACAATTTGAAGTTAAATATAATGATTTAATTAAAACAACTTTAGCAAAAAACAATATCACACCAAAACAAATAAACTACATCATCACGACAACTAACCGTAATTCCAGGGCTAATCGCGAAACAACTGTTAATACTAACCAACAAACAGTAACTTCGGCGGATGACTTAATATCCAGCACAACTAATAATACTCAAACACAAGCCACCTCTAATGCTGTTGGTGGTCTTAACCCTAGATATACATTTGATAATTTTATCGTTGGTTCAAGTAACGACCTAGCCTACACCGCTAGTCGTGCTGTGGCTGCCAATCCTGGTGTAAAATATAACCCAATTTACCTATACGGTGGTGTTGGACTTGGTAAAACTCACCTTATGCAAGCGATTGGCAATGAAATATTACGTAACGACCCCAAGAAAAAAGTAACTTATATTAGTTCAGAAACTTTTGTTAAAGAGTTTTTGGAGTATGTCAGATTCAAGAAAAAAGGTTTTTCAGATAAATATCGCGATGTTGACGTTTTGATTGTTGATGATATGCAGTTTATTGCTGGCAAAGAAAAAACTCAAGAAGAATTTTTTCACACCTTTAATCATCTACACCAAAACAACAAACAAATTATTATAAGTTCAGATAAACCACCTAAAAGCATTCCAACCCTAACTGAACGTTTGCGTAGTCGATTTGAAATGGGTATGACGATTGATATTCAATTGCCAGACTTTGAAACTCGTTGCGCCATCCTAAGTATCAAAGCGTCACTTTCAGGTGTTACACTCGGTCAAGATACAGTTGAATACTTGGCAACCAACATTAAAACTAATATCCGCGAACTTGAAGGTGCTCTCAATCGCCTGTTGGCCTACGCCGAGATGCGTGGCGTTGACCCAGATATTACTACCGCCGAAGGATTACTTGGCAATATTCGTCATTCACGCCCACAACACATATCCAGTAAACAAATTATTGATCGCACCGCCAAACACTTCCAATTAGAAGTTAGTGAGATTTGCAGTGAAAAACGTGATAAATATATTGTTGTGCCACGCCAAATTGCAATGTATCTGTTACGTAGTGAACTACATTTAAGCTTCCCTAAAATTGCCAACGAACTAGGCCGCAAAGACCACACTACTGCTATTCACTCAATCGAAAAAATCGAAAAAGCCATCAAACTAGATTTTCTAATTCGCGAACAAGTGGCATCAATTAGGGAGAAACTTTATGCTTAATTACCTACTAAATACGTGTGTAAAATATGTGAACAACCAGCGATTAATTAGCGGTATAACCATAGTAAACCTATCCACTAAAACCCAGCAAGCACTATCAAACATCACACCCTACGTAGTACAAACCCAATTTACCACATCAACTAACCCCTACTTTTACACCACTATATCCACATATGTAAAACAAATATTTCATCTGTTGCATAAAAGTTTTACTCACAATCCACAGCACCTATTATTAGAACTAAAAAGATAAATTAAAGAAAGGTAATAACAATGGAACTAACTGTCACCCAAGAAAATCTAACTCACGCACTATCAGCCGTTGGTCGTGTCGCTAACACAAAAACCCAATTACCAATTCTCAGTAACATCCTACTTCGTACTGACGGCAACCGATTACTAGTCGCTGCTACTAACCTTGAAATAGCCATTACACAATATATCGGTGCTAAAATTTCAAGACCAGGTGCGATTACAATTCCTGCCCGATTAATGTCAGAATTTATTTCGAGCCTTCCCAAAGAAACAGTTGAACTAAAAGTTGTAAATGATAATCTACATATTAAATGTGGAACATACACATCAATTATTAATGGTTTTATAGCCGACGAATTTCCTGAACTGCCAACAATTAATGAATCATCATCAATTCAATACAGTATTAAGGTTGAAGATTTTAAACAAGCTGTGTCGCAAACAATAATTACCGCCAGCAACGATTCAACTCGTCCGGTGTTGACTGGTGTTTATTGGCATTCGCATGAAGGTCAATTATATTTGGCAGCAACCGATGGTTATCGCCTGTCTGAACGCCGATTAGTAGCAACTAAAAGTGATTTATCGGTAATTATTCCAACCCAAACTTTACAGGAAGTTCTGCGAAACATCACCGAAGAATCAAATGAAGTTGATATTTTGTTTGATGATACTCAAGTTCGTTTTCGAATTAATGATGCTGAAATCATCAGTCATTTGATTGACGGCAACTTCCCTGATTATCGCCAACTTGTGCCAGCCACATCTGAAACAACCGTAACGTTAAACAAATCTGATTTTGTGCGCATTACTAAAATTGCTGGATTATTTGCCCGTGAATCAGGTGGTAGTGTGACATTGACCGCCAGTAGCGCTAAAAAAAGCCTATCAGTCCACTCAATTGCCTCGCAAATGGGTGAAAATACATCCGATGCCAACGCTGACGTAACCGAAGATGGCCAAATTACATTAAACTCACGTTATTTAAGTGAAGCTTTGTCGGTGGTTGAAGGTGGAACAGTTGAATTTAGTTTTAGTGGTAAAATTGCGCCATGTGTTTTAAAATCGACCGATAAAAACACTAATTATTACCATATAATAATGCCACTGAAAAGTTAATTAATTATGGCGGTGGTGAAAAAACTGTCAGTTCAAAATATCCGGTCGCATGATAAATTTGTCTTAAAATTATCCCCAACGACAACGGTTATTACTGGCAGTAACGGCAGCGGTAAAACTTCACTAGTTGAAGCGATTTATATTTCACTGCAAGGCACTTCGTTTAAAGGTAGTGATAGTGAGGTTTTGCGTCACAATTCACCCTGGTGGCGAATTGACGTTGAATTTGACGATTATATTAAACGAACGACAACATTTGACCCTAGTTTAATATCGGGCCGCAAAAAAATTACCGTCGATGACAAGGTTATGTATCGCCTGCCGGCCAAATTTAAACATCCGGTTGTCTTGTTTGAGCCTGACGATTTGCGATTGCTACATGGTTCACCAACCCGCCGCCGTCAGTTTATTGATCGATTTATTAGCCAGCTTGACCCACTTTATTCGACGATTTTACATAAATACGAGCGAGCGCTGAAACAGCGTAATAATTTATTAAAACAACAATACACGACGACCGATGAATTGTTTGCTTGGAATGTGACATTAAGTGAATACGGTGCCTATATTATTGAAAAGCGAATTGCATTTATTGAACGAATAAACAGTCAACTAAATGATGCCTATAATATCATCGCCAAAACAAACGATGTTGTGACGGTTCATTATTCGCACACTTATATTGGTGATATTAAGCAAAAATTATTAAATGAATTAACCAGTCACAGTGAACGCGACGCCATTATCGGCTTTACTAGTATTGGCCCACATCGTCATGACGTAGTTTTCCAGTTTAATTACTCACCCGCCCTGGCGGTCATCTCACGCGGCGAGGTGCGTACGATTGTGTTGGCTTTGAAGTTTTTGGAGGTTGATATTATCGAACAAATTACAAATATCAAACCAATCATCTTATTGGACGACGTTTTCAGTGAACTTGACGACAATCGCCAAAAATATCTGATGGACAGCCAAAAAGGCCAAATAATAATAACCTCCGCACACACGCCAGAGGTTATTAAGGATTATTATTCGGTTAAATTATAATCTTCTATTTTGTTGGGTTTAGATTGTCCAATATGTAATTAGGTATAGATGGATTGCCCGTTTTAGTTAAAATTAAACTCGGACCACCAACTAAACCCCATTTATTATTTACCGTATCTTTTTTAAGGACAATAAAATAAGTATCATAATTATCTGGGTCACTAAAACCAGAACCGCTAAATGGATTTATTTGGTAGACAACCAAAGAACATGAAAACCATTCGCCTTGATGATATACTTTTTTGTCTGAAATTACATAATTATTTGATTTGTAGAGTGAGTTGATCGTGTTTGTTATTGATGTATTTTCGTTTGCTAAAATATTATTAAGCTGGTTGCTATTGTCGAAAGGATCAAGATCTATTTTGGACGTATCTTTGGTTATTGAGAGTGAAAAACTATTTTGTGATAATTCATTATTTATGTAAAAAGCTGTATAATTACCAACCTGTAATTTAATCGACGATGAGTTGTTTGTGATTTTATACTCAGTTTCATGCCCGTTATTTAATTTGAGTTTTATGTTTGTATTTGGGTATGTGGAGTTAATAATGACATCTTTTACTAAAAGCTTATTATTGTAATAATTAATACCAAAAATAACTGAACTGACAATAATTAATAATGACACCAGGATGATGACTTTCTTCTTTGTATTCATTATTTCACCTCGTTAGTAAAGTTTAAGAAATTAATTTTATAATCCAGCGGGTTGTTAACTAAATTACTTAGTTGTTTCAAGGCTTGTCGTCTGCCGGTGGCATTCTGTGAATCAATTGTAAATTCTATCTTATAGCCATTAACTTTTGAACCAAAAACAGTGTAGTTTATCGTATAAAGAATATCCTGGTATGGTAAATTGTCGATAACTGGATAATCGTTTTGGAGCTTATTATATTCGTCGCTACTAAGTTCAGATACGTTAATAGTCGAGTCTGGTTTTTGTGTTAACGTTATAGCTAGATTAGTATTTATCTGATTAACTTCTATTGTTTTTCGATACTCATAATATCCGTCTTTCGTTGCTGATATTAAATATTGGCCAGGTTTAATATAGATATTGCCAGTATTTATTGCTTTGCCATCTAAAGTTATTTTAGTATTAGGCATAGATGACGATATATTTATAACGCTTTTTCCATTTTGATATATAAACATAGCCGTAAAGTAAGAACCTACTAGAACTAAAACTATTAGTATGGTTGCTATTATTATGTTTCGTCGATTTATCATTGGGTTACTCCAATGTCGTTGGCGATTAATGTGCCATCTTGTAATCTAGCCATCTTAACCCAATATGATTGAGTTTTTGTGGTGGTTTTACTGCTATTTGAATATAGTGTTGTTTGTATATTAACAACTAGTCTTTGACTTGTGCTTTCTGATTCGGATGACACAACTGAGATAGTTTTGGTAGTTGTTTTAATCGTGTTAGAGTTAAGATTTTGTAATTTATAATTATAAACTTGGCTATCGCCAGAAAAGTACATACTTAGTCGGCTATTGCGGTTATTGGTTGATTCGTTAATGTCTTGGGTGTCAAAATTCTCAACAGCCGGCACGGCGATCTTTGCAAGTTGTTCGAGCTGTGTTGTAACGGTGTAGTTAGTAGTAGTCGAAATTTGTACTAATGGACTTATTGTGTTTACTTCACGACCAAAATAAAAGACAGTTGTTAATATTGCAAATGACGATAATATTATGGCAATTACTAATAATATATATTTTCTATTCATAATTAATGTCCACTTGTTGACCAGTGCCATGATTCAGAGGGCAAATTATAAAATCCATATTTTGACGCATTTTGAGTTAACCAGTTGTTTATATCGTCACCTGGAGAAAAATCGATAGCTAGACCCTTTTCGTGTTCAGATTGGCCTGCTGGGGCGGTTGGCGGATTACAATCACTAGACGGAGAATTTACTGGGTCTGGACATCGTCCTGCTTCATGTCTCATGGTGTCTTGTTGCTCGTAGGTTCTAAAAGCTCCACTACTTGTTAAACCTACACCATCTTGTTTTGCCGCCGCTAGCATGTCAACTACATTTTGGGAGATTGTAGAGGCTACCTTACCTAACTTTGTATCACATAACCGAATCGTGAAGCCTCTTGTTGGGTGTTTATAAGTACCTTTATTGGTTGTTCCTTTGGCGCATTTTGTTGAAGAATAATTTGTGTTGTCAATTAAAGACCAGCCATTTTGGAGGCTCTGTGCTCCGTCTGGTGCGGTTGATCCGCTGACTGACGCTATGCCGCAATTTGGAACACTGACTGTTGAGGTTGAGCTGGACGAAGCGTTGCCGCTGCTATCGCTTGGCTTAACCTCTGGAATATTGGTTTTAGCTACTTCTGACGACGGTTCCCATTTGTTAGTTGTTGCAATGTAGGCCGTTATGGCATTGGCGACACTGCCGACGGTATTTACATAGGTTGGAGATGTGGCATAACCAGCTGCTTTAATTTCAGTTATATATTGGATTGGGTCGCCTGGGTAGTTGAGGGCATTTTTGTATCTAGAGTTACTAATAATAAAATCGCCATATCCGTCCCATCCAGCTTCTGGTGTAGGATATTTTCGGAAGGCAGCATCAACAATAACGGCGGTACCACTGTAGACTTCTCCTGTTTTCATGTTAATCGTCTCACCTGTCCATCCGGCACTAGCTTTGATTCCGAAAAAATTGTTAGCCAGTTGGGTTAGTCCTGATTGTCCGTAAGATGATTCGATAATGCCTTGGGCTAATATAGCCTCGTATGGTATGCCGTATTTTTTACCAATATCAAACGCCATTTGACCATAAGTATCAACGAAGCTTTCAATAGATTTTGTGGCAGTTGCTGAACCAACGCTATTTAAGGCCTCTTGTGAGTTAGCGGTTGTACAATCGTCGGGGTTGTAGAATAAGATGTCGTTGGCTGAAAAGTATTTTTGGTCATAGGCAGCGCCAACTATTCTTGTAACCGATGCCGTACAGATAACACTAGTAATTACTATTATAGCGAATGATTTGAATAATTGATTATATTTTGTCATTGGGCGGTTGCCCCTGTTGTGTCGGTTGTAGTTGTTGCGCTTGTTCCGTCAGTCGCCTGTTGATAACCAAGATAGTTCATATATAAAGAGTAATCGGCGGTTTTTTCATCCAACTCACAATTCTTTGCTTGGTCTGTTGATCCGTCTGTGCATATTGCCAGCCATGATTCCAAGCTAATAACACCCCTTTTGTCTATGTTTTGGCAGGCTGGGTTTATCTCGGCGCAGATTTTTATTGGATTGCCTTGTATGTCGATGTCGCCATTATCATATAAATCTTTTGCAACAGTGACGGGGTCACGGCTATTATTATCAAGGTATTGTTTAGGTATACCATAGATAATATTACAGAATGGGCCAGCGGCAATATCGTTATCTTTTATTTCAGGTATGTCGCATTGTTTAAAGTCGCTGGCTTCACTTGATGCCGCGCTGACTTTCAGTGGTTGCATAATTGTACTGAACGACCCAGCTATTATATTACCCATAATCGAAAGAGTCCCCGACATCGATCCGATAGTTGAGCTAGATTTAGTTAAGTATGGTAATAATTGTTGGACTATACTGCCTAACATAGTATTCGGATTGTTAATATCAAATGGGCTGTGGGTAGCTCGGTCTTCCTCGGCGTATGCTAGTTGAATTTGTTTTGTTAAATTAGTGTAACCAACGGCGTCTTGGGTCGACATTGGCATATTGCCACTTTGGTTAGAGGTTTGTGACATAACATGACTGGCGCCACTTACAAGGGCATCGCCGACATTTTCACCGACTAAATCCTTAGTTAAATCACCGGTAAAAAATGCCATAATTTTGTCGACTGGTATAGCTTGTATTAGTGGCTTGATTAAATATGGCAAGACTATACCGGCAGCTGTTCCTATCGCAACACCACCTAGGGCATTTATTACAGCCGGGGCTAGGCCCACCCCCGTTTCAGCTAGAGCAACTTCAATCGCTGCGCCAGTGATTGGGTTTGTGGCTTTTTCGCAAAACTCTTTTTTTGGCTTACTGCTGATTACTGAATTTACGCCACTTAGCTTAGATATTACTGTGAGGCCTGGAATAAAACTAGTGTAGTTATCGCTGCTGGCTTTTTTGTCGTTATTTATTACATAATTCATGCCAAAACCATCCATGGCCGACTTGCCGTTCACAACCTTTGTTAGTGAGTCGCCAATTGCACTAACTTCTGCAGGTGTGGCGTCCCCTGCCTTGATAGCCCCAAAAGCTGACAAAAAGACCATACCGTATCGGATTAGTTGTATTGTTTGAAATTTTTGAACTGCCCGAGTGATCATTGTACCAGCGTCAGCCACCATACAGCTGGCGCCAACGACAAGATTAACAAGACCTCCTTTTCCAGAGTGAGCTAGCTTTTTGGTTGAAGCGTCAAGTTCTTGTTCGATAGCTCCATCTACGATTGCCTCTTCTGACGAGACCACATTGTTTGCTTCTCCGTCTGGCGCTGCGTAATTGTCAGAAGCTGTCTTTATCTCGCCGTCCATACTTGAATTACTGTCTATCTCTGTAGCAAGATTTTGGTCGTCAGTCGTACTTTTTAATTTGTCTGTAGTATTAAAGCCAAATAAAGCTGCGACTTTACGAAATGCATTGCCCGTTAAAGTTAACCAGCGCGGACTAAATGCTTCATGGAAAGCGGCTCGAAATTCAACATTATTTGAAAGATCGTTTGATATAGTCTTTGCGGTAGACTTGATTGTATTACCAGCGCTATCCGTAAATTCATAATATGCTGGACGCGCATTTGGTACTAATGGCAGGTTTTTTTCGATTAGCTTACCACCTTTATCAAAAGCTTTAATATTATTATCACCAAGTTGAGTTAAAAAATTGTCTGATGGTCGTTCGAACTTACAAAATATATTAACCAGGTCGGTACAAAGACCGCTTGTGGCGCCGCCAGACAATTTACTGGCGAAAAATCGGTTACCACTGATTGTTGTTGTAGCTGAAATATCGAACGTTTTTACGATATTCGCCAGAATAGTCACTGGCAGCATAACGGGTGAAAATAAAACAGACAGCCCGAACGTGCTAGCTAGGAGTAATGTAGCAATAGAAACAATCGGTCCTTTACGTTTGAATATTCCTAATGCGCCACCTTGTTTTGGCGAGGCTGTTTTTTTGTAGTTTAATGGATTATCTGGGTTTTCAGTGCTATTTTCTGCTTCATTTAAGTTGCCTGAGTTTGAATTATCACCTACAGAATCGGCACTATGGTTATTGTTGCCTTTTTCTTCGGCTTTTTTTAGTGTATCAAATTGATTATCGGCATGTCGCTGTCCGGGATTTAGGTCTTCGTCTGAAATTCGTAGTGCCATAACTACCCTACATTATACCTTAGATTCTTGACCCTGGGTCGATGTAACTGCTGGCCCCAGAATTGTCCATAGGCATTGGTCGCAAGTTTTGATTTGTACCGACTGGGGTTGTTGAAATTAGTTGTTTTTCGGTTTGACTGGCTTCGATTTGAATGTGGACGTGACTTTGACCGGCAAAGAATAATCCTTGTCCAACTGGGAAGTTGGCTAGGCGCTTTTTTTCCTCTTCGGTTAACTTAAAGACGTCAGATAACACATCAACAGCGCTGGATGATTGCTTTAACAAAATTTGCATCGAACTGTTGGCGACAATTGCTCGGCCCATTTTGCTGCCCATAAAATCTTCGACGTCTTGAGTGATGGTTGTTAATCCTAGGAAGTATTTGCGGGCGCGTTTTGCAAGGCTGAACAAGAAGTTGGCCGAATCGTCATACTTCATTAATTGCCAAGCTTCATCAACGATCAACATACGCTTTTTTTGTTCAGTACGGATAATATTCCAGATGTGGCTGAGGACGATATACATCGCAACTGGCCTCAATTCATCTTCTAGATCGCGAATATTAAATACCACCATTGGGTTGTTGATTTCGGTGTTAGATTGTTGACTAAAGATGCCAGCAAAAGTACCGGTGGTATACTTACGCAAACGTTGCGCTAATTGTGGCCCACTGCCGCCCATGTGTAACAATGTGTCGTATAATTCGTTGACGGTTGGTGGTTGTGAATTGTGAGTTAATGGATCACTAGTAATGCCGACACGGGCGTATGTGTCGATTAAGGCTTGATCCAGATCGGCTTCTTCGGCTGGTGACAATGCCGACAGTGGCACGCCAGCGGCTGATGTTTGGGTGCTGCCTAGCATTAATTTCAGCAATCCATGAAGAGTGATTAAGTTAGCGCGCAAAGCATTGTCGGCCTCATCGGTATCGATAACACGTGGCAAATCAAATGGATTAATGCGGGTATTCGAATTAAGGCTCAGGCGAATATAACTACCACCAACAGCATCAGATAATTTTTGATACTCATTTTCAGGGTCGATAATAATAATCTCGCTACCCATCATCATGCTGCGCAAAGCTTCTAGTTTGACGGTAAATGATTTACCAGCACCTGACTTTGCAAAGACCACCATGTTTGCGTTTTCAAGTGTAAATCGGTCAAAGATGACCAATCCGTTGTTGTGCATATTAATGCCATAAAGGACGCCATTTTGTTGAGTTAAATCGGCGCTGGTGAATGGAAAACTAGTGCTGATGGCGCCGGTATTCATATTGCGACGAATTTGTAATTGGTCAGACATTTGTGGAATGGTGCTGTTTAGGCCTTGTTCTTGCTGACTGCTAGCAACTTTACTAAAAATCATTTGTTGACCGAATAGTGTCTCGATTTTGTGTTGAACAAAACCAAGTTCATCCAAGCTGTCGGCATACAGTGTGACATATAATCCATAACGGAAGAATCGCTCGGCGCCAACTTGAATTTGGTCGCGCAATTCCTCGGCATCATTAATAGCGGCCTCTAGTCCTGGGTCACGAGTCCGGCCTTTTTCGCTGTTAATTGACATCGAGGCTTCGAGTTGAGTTACCTTTTTGCGTAGGTTATTCAAAACTACTTGGCTGTCGACTGGATAAACGAACATACTGACATCCAGTACTTCGTCGATATTGATTAGCGAACTTAACCAGCCAGTGTAGATTTGTCGTGGGTAGCCATAAACATAGATAGTTCGGCCATATTTAGTGCCTAATCGAAAGTAAGCAGCGTGAATTTCCAGGCTACTGGGGGCAATCAAATCGCGAAGTGTTGTGACGCCTTTTAAGAATGCTTGTTCAACCTCAACTTGTTCGCGGGCGCGTTGTTGAGCGGCGATATCGGCGACATCAAGTTGTTTTTTGCGTGCCATTAATACATTCCTCCTGGTTTTATATATGGAGCCTCACCTGGACCTTTTTTGACATACATGGCGGTGACATCATTAAAATCACCCAGTGGCTCGCGGACGGCCGTGTCGGGGTTGTAAAAGTTGTAATACAACTCGCCTAGGGCCTTGGTGTCCAGTTGGATACTTTGAACACCCAATTGAAACAGCCCAGCCATAACGCCATCAACGCGGTTTTTGATTTCGGTCTTGGCTTTTTCATAAGTTACGGTATCGATTTTTGTGACAGTATCTTTTGATTTGCTGAATAATTTTGCAAAGCTATTTTTGCCTTGTTCGACAACGTTTGTAATATCACCCATTGGATAATATGGGATGGCGATAAAGAACGACTTATCCATAATATTTGCTTCTTGGGATAAAACATCGATAAAGTTAATATAATCATCCATCAACACATTCAGTAACATATTATCTTGGCCACGACGAATCTGAATCAGGTGCTCGATATAAGGACCAATATCGATGCGTTGCGATCTGACCAAGATTTGAATAGGATGATTGAGACTGTTTAGAAAATTTTGATAACTATACTCAACACCTTCGCGTTCGCGGCTACTCATTAAATCAAAATTAATTGATTTACAAGCGACTACAGCCCGAAACGAACCATCGGCCATAATAACCATATTGTCGCGGACTTCGGATAATTGCAGACTGTTTTGAGTTGAATTGGCGTTTTTTGGTTTTTGGGCTGGTTGGTTATTGGTTGCTGAACCTTTAGGGACAGAACTGCCAGCGCTGGCAACATCGGGTGTAGTCATCGGAAATTGATTTGTTGGCGGCATATATTTTGCTCCCACTCCCCTTTGTTATTATCGTAGCGAAACTATTACTTCTTGATTTAATTCTTGTTTGTCATGGATTCGATTGGCAACCCGTGCGATTGTTTCGATCGACAAATCAGAATTACTTGCGAGGTTAATTATATCAGCTGTTGCCACCTTTTCGCTAGTGGTTGGCGGTTCGGGTTGATGAAATTGCTCGGACGCATTAATAGGTTGCAAAACTGACTGCTGAATGTCATTAGGATATGGATTATATTGGATAACTGGCTCAACGACTGGGGCTTCTATAGCAACTGTGGTCGGTGCTGGCGTGGAGCCACTGAAGTAATTAAACATATCGGCTGATGGCGCAGCGGCGCTGGCTTGCCCACGTACCATATTAACCATTTCAAGGTGTTTACGGGCGTCATTTTGATCTAGTTTTTGATTCAGGGCGATTGCGATGGCATTGTTGCTGTCCAGGACGTCATCGACTTGTTGGGCTTCAAAATAAACGTCACTTCTCATAGCGCTATTTGGCGCTTGAACTCCTGTACCGCGTACCGCCCAGCCCTGGGTATCAACAATCTCAGCCAAATAACTAAAACGTTGTTGGGCCTCGTTTTGTGACAGATCCTTAGTACGCTGAATTTCGATAGTTTTTGGGACAGTTATTTCGATTAATGATTCAATTCCGTCAGCGTCCCAAAGGCGTTTGCGAGGTTTCAAATAAAACGACAAAATAGCCGCCATGTATACTTCCATCGGCTGATCTTTGCGTAGTGGTAGTGCCAAAGCGCCGAATACAATAATTATTGGTAACGGAATAATAGCCAGTGGAACAAATAATTGCGCCAACCCCCAAGCGATTGCAATAGCCAGTGCGACAATAATCAGATAGACGAATTGGCGAAAGCTAAACGGACCGATTAAATTATCGTCCGCCTCGACATCCTGTGGAACTTTGTACACTGCCATAGTGCTTATAGTATATCATTTATTGAACTTGGTTAAACCGTAATCAAGTTCGGTTATTTATATAAAAAACTTATGAGCGCAGTTGATTTACTAGAGAATGAATCCGCCACTATTGCCATCGTTTGGTCCTCTACCAACACCAGACTGCCTTGCTATTTGCTCCAATAGAGCACGGTTTTTTGGATTCATATCTTTTACAAGGTTCGCGTTTGACAAGATGCGGTTTGCTGTATCACGATTGACAACTTTTTTGAAGTTAGCTTCGTTGCTGGCGATTAGTTTTTCGCTTTGACCTGCAAGTTCCGTATCGTTTAGACCTTCAAATATATTTTCACCGGCTGATATGTCGTTGATTGTAGCGTAAGACTCTTTAACGTTTTTGCCGTTTGCATCTTTGACTACGTTGCCGTTTGCATCTTTGACGTCGTATGTTGCATTAGATGCCCATTTATCGAGCAAAATGTTTTGACCCTTAAGTCCGTACGTAAGGGCCTCTGATTTCATATTGCTCAAAGTTTTTTCGTTCTTTTCTGTTACTTTTGCTCCCTGAATAGCTTCAGCCATTAAGTTTCGTCCTGTATTGTTTACTTTTAATAACCTCATTGCTGCTCTTGCGCTGACACTGTCACCTTCCTCTATGGCTTGTATTAATGAAGTTTGTGCCCCGTTTAGATTACCAGGCCCTAGGTCTCTTCTCATTTGAGCAGATTTATTATTAACTGCTTTTTCGTCTAAGTCATTTGCGTTTGCAGCGGCATAGCTATCAAGTCTTTCGTTTGCAAATTTATCTGCTGCAAGTGGACTAAACCTTCCTCTTAGGCCTTTAGCTAAACTCTTCGTTAAACCACCCTTGCTTAGGTTTTCAGCGTATCGTTGATCTCGATATGATTGTCTGTATTGTTTTCGCTCAGCCCTGCCTCGTGCAACTGGCGTATTGTCATACCATTCTGAACCTTTTTTACCTAATGCTCCGCCCAATTTATCTCCTATTCCATTAAGTTTTGCTCCGATGCCACCAACCCCGTCGAGTGATTTCTTTAATAAGCTTGGTACGATGAATAGTGGAACAACAAGCACAACAGCCGCAATTATTTTACCTAGTGTTGGGTAATCTGAGTTGCTAGCTGTGTCGAATACGCTACCTAGAATAGTCGATGCTAACGTTGACGTACCAAAAACGACGGCAATTATTGGGAATAGCATCAGCATACCTACGAAAGCCTTTTGCCATTTTTTATACCAGTCGTTTGTGTTTGGCAGTAAGAAAGCGACAAAAGCCAATGGTGAGATGACTACTAATAAGATTATTAATGCCTGGCGAGCAGTCAATAGAAATAAAATCATAACAAGAGAAACAATAGCGGCCAATACTGCAGGTATTAGAACGCCAAGCGAAGCCCAGGCTATTGCAGCCGCACCAAGAATATCAGCAGAGGTACCTACCCAGTTGCTCCCAGATCCCCAGCCTGGATGCACGGTAGATGACGGTGCTAGACCAGCCAGAAAGCTTTTTAATGAGTAACCTAGAATATTTGAAATATCCACAGCTATCTGACAAATATAGTACGATACGTTGACTAATATAGCGGCGATAATTAACCTAGGCAGTATTTTTTTAATTCCATAATTGTCTATGCCGTAATTAGTTATTTGTGAAAATATAATCACCATAAATGCAATAACGAATGCGATATTTGCAATGTTTCGCATAGCAGACCAGGCTTCAAATGTTGGGTTTACGTTTTTACCTTCACTATTTAAGGCTGTATTTGTAAATATGGCAGGGCTTGTGCTTAGGAAATTATTTGACAGAAAAACAAACGATTTGTCAGCAATATTTGCTAAAAAATTAACAACTGGGCATATAATCCAACCAACACCATCGATAGAACAAGACTTTGTTCCAGTGGGAATCTCTTTATTTGAGCCGTTAGGGTCTACAACTGTCTTTGACAACAAGTCTGGGTTAGATTTTTCCCATGCTACACCGAATTTTGTTAAATAAGGTTGTATATCGTTATTCATCCAGCTAACTAGTGTTTTACAAGTTTCTTCGGTTCCAGAATTATCCGCATTATAAGATGTATCTAGGTTGGCCCCATCTTGAATACTTTGGTATGGTCTAACTCGTATACTATTATCTTTGTCAATACCTTGATACCAATATGTAGTTGGTGATGCCGGTAACGGATGTGTTGGGAGCTCGCTTGCGCCGGATCCAGACCAAGCGACCCACTTTACGTCACCGTAAAAACCATTGCCGTTTGGTACCGAGCCTGTATTACCAGTTGAGCCAATAGATGATATACATTTATTTTTAACTATTTGCCGATAATATATATATGATTGTTCGGTTGAAAGTTTTGGGTTGCCAGAGTTATGGTAGACGTTATCTCTAACGTATGAAGCAAATGATGCTGCCACTTTGTCGATGTTAGTATTAGTGTATTCTTTGAGCATGAAATACCCGTCTGCACCATTTGTATTATTTATGTAATCTATACAATCTTGTCCATTTTTTGTAGTTGTACTACCTTTAATGTAAAATTGTAAACCTATACTGCATAATACATTGACGGGGTTTAAGTTCCATATATAGCTACTTAAAGCTCCTGTCACAAGTGCACTATTGTCACATGTAGTGATGCCGTCATTGCCGATTCCATATTGCCCACTCATATAAGCCCCAGGTGACACATGTTTGTTTGAGGCCACCCCAAACCAGCTTCCGTTTTTTGCATCACTTAAGCTTAAAACATGATCCGTGCTACCTTGTCCGCCAATAGTAAACCCGTAATCAACTACAGTTGATTTGCCAAAGTCGTTTGCTATACACCAAGACACAGAGCCATACAACAAGAGTGATTTAATTTGACTATCATAGGATGTCGGGTCGTCAATTGATGTACTGAGCGCACTAACGTTCGATGATTGTATGATGGGTGCGAATGCAGTTGAAGCCGCAATTAATAATGCTAATAATATAATCCTAAATCTATACACCTTGTCCGCCATTGGACTTTTTATCTTTGGGCTCCTGTGGGTTTTTTTATGTTTGGATAACATATATATCCATTGAATCATAAAGGCCCCATTATTAAAAGAGAATTACAATGTCTATACTGGTGATTGCTGGCCGGCTATAAGTTAGTATTATTTATCTATCTGCCCAATTTAATGTCTGATAACTTTACGATTCCATTACTAATAGCAAACCATCTCGTAGAATAGTTATATTCTCCAGTCACGCCACCGCCAAATTTTGTACTTATTCTATTGAGGTTTGCATTGTCTGTATCATGTAAAGTTGTGTCTATTACTGTAATCGAATTTGTTTTAAAAGCAACAAATTGCTGTGAGTGGTCTTGCCCAGATGCTTCAATAAATTTAATTTCGCGCCTATAAGGAGCTATGTCGGCTGAGTTAGTATCTGGGAATGAAGTTAAGAAGTATGACCAAAGTGTTGATTTGTGAATCGTTTCCATACGTTTCGCCCAGTCGGATAAATCTTGGTTTGTTCTCCAGCCTTCAGCCAGCAAAGCGTCTTCAAAGGTTCCGTCATAGCTATTTGCGATTTTGGTTGCATAATCTTCCAGGGTGTCAGTAGACTTCATAGCGGCTTGAGCGTTTTCTGGTGTGGCACCGGCATTAATCCACGCCGTCACTCGCTCGTTGTCAAAGGCTCTAGCTAAGTCTTCCGGGCTAGATATAGTTGATAATTGTATCTCCAGGCCTTTTACTGTCAATTCTAGCTCAGGAGACTTTTCCTTAGTAGGCTCTGTCGAGCTGGTCGTTTCAGCTGTCGAAGTTTGGTTTAATGTATCTGTTACCTCTGGAACATTTTGTTGTTCTGTTGCATTGTTTGTATCGACAATTTGCTTTGATTTGTCAGCGGATGAACTTCGCGCCCAAACACCAACGCCGAATGCGATAGTCAGAATAGTAAAACCAATCCCTATTACTAACTTTTTGTTAATAAACCCTTTTTTTATTTCTGGTTGCTCTTCTGGATCGTTGTTATTTGTTGCCAATGAAGAATTGTTAATAGCACCAAGGTAGTTATTAGTGAGTGTCTCAGAATTAGTGCTGTTCACGGCCTGTGTTTTCCTTTACTATTAATAATCAAAATATGAGCAACGGTTACTACTTATATCTATACACTAAAACTCTTTAAAAAGCAATAGCTACGTAGTAACTCACCACCTTTGCAACATAACTAAACAAAAAAGCAGGCACTCCGTATACTGTAATTACTACTAAATAAGTTACAGAAACGAAAGGAGGCCTGCTATGGCCTATTCTATCAACCCTAACCTACCAAAAGCGAG
>Ga0194037_1000018_pt1 | contig 124532 bp, 106 predicted proteins | sample JunL306m_MetaG_FD_148653 | JGI IMG/M metagenome (GOLD analysis project Ga0194037, IMG submission 148653) | Anoxic zone freshwater microbial communities from boreal shield lake in IISD Experimental Lakes Area, Ontario, Canada - Jun2016-L304-6m | ecosystem: Environmental > Aquatic > Freshwater >...
TTTCAGGCAGATTCAGTGCAGTTGCCAGAGCAGTATAATCAGCAACAAGTGTTGAAGATTCTTCAGCCCGAATCCACCAGGCATACTCATAGGATGAGCTGTTTAGATAGGTGTACTCTATGGCAAGTTGTGTTTTGCCGATGCCTCCAAGACCATAGATGGCCTGCTGGGTCAAAGCGGTATGGTGCTCCCTGGTTAACGATTCCCGTAACTTCGCAAGCAGCGTATCCCTGCCGGTGAAATTCGGGTTGCGGCGGGGTATGTTCCATACTGGGGGAAGCGTACCGCGGTAACGTGTTGTCTGCGGTGTGGAAGTTATTGAAAAACCAATAGTTTGTTGGATTTTCTGAAGCAAGGTGTTTTTTGCTGCTTCATCACTCAAATTGACCAGATCAATATAGATAATAGCATTAAGCAGTCCTCGAAGTTCACACTTTTCAATACGAACAGGAATCAATAAACCTTTTTCCCCTGTGGGATCTTTAGCAAAAGTGGCTGCCCATTCCGGTCTGGCATATACGGAATCCAAATATTTTGGAGAAAGAACTGCAATGGTACGTTCAGTATTTTCAAGCGCTTTTTGCATCTGCAGAACAAAATTTCCTCCGGCATAAAAATCCCATGCTTGAATAATGACCGTATAATCAGCTTCCTTAAGTATCCTGGCAATCCACTCCGCCTGTTGCTGGTCAGCCCTGGTATAACTGATGAAGAAGTCCTTTCGGGTTTGTTCCATGATTTAACGTCAATTTATGGTGGTTTTACTTAAAAAAGTACCACAATGAGGCTCTATTCGCAACAGGAATAATTGGTTTTGCTTGCCACGAATACCAATGAGCAAATAGCTATCCTCCATATACCTTGCATTGAGCAGGGTAGCGGTGTTACCGGCAGTCTAAAAGCGCGCAAAAAATTGCCGGGTTGTTTTCTTATGTTATAATGTTTCTATACGTTAAAATAATAGCTGTAAGTTGCTGAGTATCGGTATAAGATCAGCATGTGTATCTGACGGCTGTTTTCCAGTGCCGATTATCGGTAAAGCCCTTGGTGTGCCGGGGGTGAATATTTTGATATGCTTTGCCGAACACACATACAACTCGCTTGATCAACCATATTTGCATCTGAAGCTTTTACCTCCATGAAACTTACCGATAACGAAAAGCGTGAAGTGATCAAGTGTCTCGAGGCAGGCAAGCCGTTGCCCGACAAGTACCGCTTTCTTCTTTTTGACGACAATCGCGAAGTTGAGCTGATCTGGAACGGCAAGACGAGTGATGTGAGCACTATTGTTTTGCCGTTTCAGGTGATTGAGCAGGTTGATGAGCCGCGTGCCGAAAAACCGGAGGAGGTGGCCTCACAGTTTGATCTTTTTGATTTCAGGGGAAGGCAGAAAGCGGGCTGGACAAACAAGCTTATCTGGGGCGATAACAAGCTGATTCTTTCGTCGCTGAAGAATGGCCCGATTCGCGAAGAGATTGAAAAGCAGGGAGGCATCAAGCTCATTTACATTGACCCACCGTTTGATGTTGGTGCGGATTTTTCAATGGATATCGAGATTGGCGACGACACTTTCACCAAAAGGCCGGGTGTGCTGGAAGAGATTGCTTACCGTGATACGTGGGGAAAGGGTGCCGACAGTTTTATTGCCATGATTTATGAACGGCTGGTGCTGATGAGGGATTTACTTGCTCAAAATAGCATCATTTATATACACCTTGATTGGCGCACAATCCATTATATCAAAACGGTGTTGGATGAAGTATTTGGTAGAGAAAATTTTATGTGCAATGTCATTTGGAAAAGAATTTCCAGTGGACGAAAGGCAGCATCAAATAAATGGCTTGCTGTTGATGACATCATGCTGGTATATACAAAAGGTGATTATTCGATCATTTCGCAGTATATGGACTATTCCGATGAATACAAGAAGCGTTTCATATATGAAGATGATCGAGGAAAGTATTTTTGGGATAATATTGGAACTTATTCGCAAGAACGCTTGAAAAAGTTAGAAAATGAGGGGCGAATAAAATATTCCTCCAATCCCAATGCTAAACCGAGGATGAAAAACTATTTAAATGAAGGTAAAGGAATCATAATTGATAATATTTGGACTGATATTCCACCAGTAAATTCACAAGCTAATGAAGATACCTCTTACGCAACTCAAAAACCAGAAGCTCTTCTCGAACGCATTATAAAAGCATCATCAAACGAAGGCGACCTTGTTGCTGATTTCTTCTGTGGTTCCGGTACAACACTCTCTGTAGCTGAAAAGCTTGGCCGGAAGTGGATTGGCTCTGACCTTGGCAAGTTTGCCATTCACACGACCCGAAAGCGGTTGATCGGTGTACAGCGGCAGTTGAAAACAGACGGCAGGGATTACCGCGCTTTTGAAATCCTCAACCTCGGCAAGTACGAGAGGGCGCACTATATCGGGGTGAATGTGAACCTGCGTGAAGAGGAGCGGCAACGGCAGCTTGAACAGAAGGAGAAGGAGTTCATTACCCTGATCCTGCGGGCGTACCGCGCCGAGGCGATTGAGAACTTCCGCTGTTTTCAGGGCAAAAAAGCCGGAAGGGTGGTCTCTGTAGGGCCGGTCAACCTGCCGGTTACGCGGCTGTTTGTTGAGGAGATCATTCTTGAGTGCAGGGAAAAGCGCATCTCCCGTGTTGATATTCTTGCCTTTGAGTTTGAAATGGGTCTTTTCCCGAATATTCAGGAAGAGGCAAAAGCGAAGGGTATTGACCTTGCCCTGAAATACATTCCGCGCGAAGTGTTCGACAAGCGTGCTATTGAGAAAAATCAGGTTGTGTTTCACGATGTTTCGTACATCGAAATCAAGCCGCTGGTCAAAAAAGGGTCCATTGCAGTTGAACTGACCGACTTTTCGGTCTATTACTCGCAGGATACGGTTGATCATGCTGCGGCATCTCTGGCTAACGGCAAAAACTCCATTGTGGTTGAGCAGGGGCAGATTATCAAGGTGAGCAAGGATAAGGATGGCATTGTTACCCGAGAGGTGCTGACCAGGAAATGGACAGACTGGGTCGATTACTGGAGCGTTGATTTCGATTTTGAAAACAAACGGGAAATTGTGCGGGTGCAGAACGAGGCTACCGGTGAGATTGAGGAGGTGTGGACGGGAGATTTCATTTTTGAAAATGAGTGGCAGAGTTTTCGCACCAAAAAGAGCCGGCAGCTTGAACTGGTTACGCCGTATTATGAGTGCAAACCGGGTCGATACAAGGTAGCTGTGAAGGTGGTTGATATTTTCGGTAATGACACCATGAAGATTGTGGACATAAGCATCGCAGGAGGCAGGTAATGGCTATGCACCCTTCTTTTCCGGTTTCTCCTTACGAGATTCTTGTTCCAGACTGTCGCTGGTTGCCTGCTGATGAGGCATTACGGGCTTCAAGTTACGAAAAGCTGCTGCCACCGCTGGTTCACAAGATACGCAAGGAGGTTCAGCAGTGGCGGAGCTGTGGCTATGAGGGCGCATCGGATACCAGCAGGGCATTGCTGTGCTGGTGGTTTGAAACAGAGCATATTATTCCCAAAGCCGATGGCACTTTTGAACCGTTCCGCTATTACTTTGCCCAGCGCGAGGCGGTGGAAACTGTTATCTGGCTTTACGAGGTGGCCGGAGCAAAGGACAAGTATGATCTGATCCGGTACGATTCTTCCGGTGCGGTTTCGACCGGCATGTTTGATGAGGAGTGGCTGCGGCTGGTGGTCAAAATGGCTACCGGCAGCGGAAAGACCAAAGTGATGAGCCTTTTCATCACGTGGTGCTTTTTCCACAAACTTTATGAGCCTGACTCGCTGCTGGCAACCAATTTTCTTGTCATTGCTCCCAACATTATTGTGCTTGACCGGTTGCGCTCTGACTTTGAGGGGTTGAAGATTTTTTTCAATGATCCTCTTTTGCCCGACAACGGTTATCAAGGGCAGAACTGGCAGGACGATTTTCAACTTACCCTGCACATTCAGGATGAGGTTTCCATTGTGAGGAAAACGGGAAACCTTTTTCTGACCAACATTCACCGCGTTTATGCCGGTAGTGAGGTTGAGCCGTGTTTTGATGACGAGAACCTTGAAGAGTATTTCCTTGGCAGGCGGCCTACTGGTAAAACTACTGACTCAAAGGTTGATCTTGGCGTTATTGTGAGGGAGCTCAATGAACTGGTGGTCATTAACGATGAAGCTCACCATATTCACGACAGCAGATTGTCGTGGTTCAAGTCGATTCAGGATATTCATAACCGGTTAAAGCAGAAAGATCATTTTCTTTCGCTGCAGCTCGACGTTACGGCAACACCGAAGCATAACAACGGCAGCATTTTTGTTCAAACCGTCTGTGATTATCCGCTGGTTGAAGCCATTACTCAGAATGTGGTGAAGCATCCTGTTCTTCCCGATGCGGCGAGCCGTGCCAGGCTTGCGGAGAGGGCAAGTTCCAGGTTTACCGAGCGCTATGCCGATTACATTGCCCTCGGTGTTGAGGAGTGGCGAAAGGCTTACCGTGAATGTGAAAAGCTTGGCAAGAAAGCGGTGCTTTTTGTTATGACTGATGACACGAAGAATTGTGACGATGTCGGGGAATATTTGCAGCAGAGCTGGCCGGAGTTTGCCGATGATGGTGCTGTGCTGGTTATCCATACCAACAGGAATGGCGAAATTTCCGAAGCGGATTCAAAAAAGAGCAAGGAGGAGCTTGAACTGCTTCGCAAGGCGGCAAATCAGATTGACAGCAGGGAAAGCCCCTGCAAGGTTATTGTTTCTGTTCTGATGCTCAAGGAGGGTTGGGATGTGCGTAATGTTACCACTATTGTCGGCCTGAGGGCATATGCTGCAAAAAGCAACATCCTGCCGGAACAGACGCTTGGCAGGGGATTGCGCAGGATGTTTCCCGGAAGTGACAGCACAGAGTATGTCAGTGTTGTGGGTACCGATGCTTTCATGGAGTTTGTTGAGTCAATTCGCAACGAAGGTGTTGAACTTGAGCGCAAGCCGATGGGTGAAGGCAGTGCCCCCAAAGCGCCTATTATCATTGAGGTTGATACAGACAACAAACGGAAAAACCTTGACAGGCTTGATATTGAAATTCCTGTGCTTTCGCCGCGCATCTACCGCGAATATAAAAATCTTGATGAGTTGAGCCCCCGGGCATTTGGAAATTCAAGGGTTGTTTACCGGTTGTTTGTTGAAGAGGAGCATCGGGCTATTGTGTTCCGTGATATTACAACCCATGAGGTCAGGCATACGACCTATCTTGATACCCTTGTTACGCCCGATTACCGGAATGTGATCGGCTACTTTACTCGGGAGATCATGGGGAGCCTTCGCCTGGTCAGTGGCTACGATGTGCTGTATGGAAAAGTCAAGGAGTTTGTTGCGTGTTACCTTTTTGACCGTGCTGTTGAACTTGAAGATCTCAATACGCTTCGGAATCTCTCGGAAGTTGAAGCTACTCGAACCATTATTGAAACTTTCAAGCAGAAGATCAACGAACTGACTGTTCGCGACAAGGGCAGCGCAGAAATCAGGGATTACATCAAGCTTCGCAAAACCCGTCCATTCGTTGTTAAAGACCAGGGTTTTCTGGTGCCGCAGCGAAGCATTTTCAACAAGATTATCGGCGACAGCCATCTGGAGCTTCGCTTTGCCTCGTTTCTTGAGCGTTGCCCTGATGTGATTGCCTATGCAAAGAACTATCTTGCAGTTCATTTCAGCATCGATTATGTCAACGCTGGCGGCAACATTTCAAGTTACTATCCGGATTTTATTGTTAAAACCGGTGATCATCAGCTTTGGGTTGTTGAAACCAAGGGTCATGAAGACCTTGATGTGAAGCTGAAGATGGAGCGCTTGAGGCAGTGGTGCCATGATATCAATACTGCACAACAGAAGAGCAGATTTGATTTCATCTTTGTTGATGAAGAGGAGTTCGAGCGGTATGAACCGGATTCCTTTGGAAGGCTGGTGACGATGTTTAATAAGTTTAAGTAATCATTCAGTTAATTCTTATAATTATAAGTGTTGCTATGCTATGGGGCTTTTACCTTTAGATGGCCAGTTTTGTAGCGTAGAGCTTCTTTCGGATGAAATTAGAGGGTAATTCCTGGATTATAGAAGATGCTGTTCAAGAGCCTGATTGATATATCATTACCATTAAAAAATCCAGTATTACAGTTCTCACTGATACTGTTTATCATACTGTTTACACCGCTTTTTTTTAATCGGCTGAAAATTCCGAGCCTGGTCAGTCTTATTATTGCCGGCGTAGTGGTTGGCCCCCATGGTCTTAATCTGATGCTTCGTGACAGCAGTATCATTCTGTTTGGAACAGTTGGTCTGCTTTATATCATGTTTCTTGCGGGATTGGAAATAGATGTTGCGGATTTCCGTAAAAACAGCGGGAACAGCATCATGTTCGGGCTTTATACTTTTTTGATTTCCATTGCTCTTGGTATTGCTGTAGGATTCTACATTCTTGATTTTTCACTGCTTTCCTCCATTCTTATCGGCAGTATTTTTGCATCGCACACCCTCATTGTCTATCCGGTTGTCAGCAAACTTGGCATTGCCAAGAATAAGGCGGTCAATATTGCGATTGGCGGAACCATTATTACCGATACTCTTGCATTGCTTGTGCTTGCTGTTGTTGTGGGAATCACCTCCGGTGAACTGATGAACGGTTTCTGGATAAGGCTTGTCGTTTCCATCACAGTGTTCGGGCTTGTGGTGTTGCTGCTTTTTCCGGTTATTGCCCGATGGTTTTTCAAACGCTTTGATGACAGTGTACTGCAGTATCTTTTTGTGCTGGCAATGGTGTTTTTTAGTGGTTTTCTTGCCGAAGCTGCCGGTGTTGAACCTATTATTGGTGCATTTCTTGGAGGGCTGGCGCTGAATCGCCTGATTCCAAATACTTCAGCACTCATGAACAGAATAAAGTTTGTCGGGAATGCAATTTTTATCCCGTTTTTCCTGATCGGTGTTGGTATGCTGATTGATATCAGGGCTTTTTTCAAGGATTATAACACTATAAAAGTTGCCCTTGTCATTACGGTGGCTGCTACGGTGGCTAAATACCTTTCAGCGTGGATTACGCAGAAACTTTTCAGGTTTTCGCTTGATCAGCGCAGGCTGATTTTTGGCCTTATCAGTGCTCATGCGGCAGTAGCTCTTGCAACAGTGTTGATTGGCTACAACATTATTACTGGTTATACTCCTGCAGGTGCACCATTGAGACTGCTTGATGAAAGTGTTTTGAACGGTACAATCCTGTTTATTTTGGTAACCTGTACTCTTGCTACTGTTATTGGTGAAAAAGGGGCGCAGAATATTGCGCTTGCCGAAGTTGCGGAAGAGGTATTGGATAGTGTGGTTCCAGTTGCTGCAGAACGGATATTGATTCCCATGAACGACATTACCACTGTTGATGAGCTGGTCAATCTCAGCGTAACGATTAAATCGCATAGTACCCATAATGGTATTTACGCTCTTGTTGTGGCCGATGGCAGTGTGAGTGATGATGCGGCTGCAAAGAATGCTGAAAAAATTCTTGAAAAAGCAGTGGTTGCAGCATCGTCGACCGATAATGAGCTGACACCGATCATTCGTTATGACTGTGATGTGGTTAATGGTATTGCCGGGGTGATAAGGGAACGGAAAATCACTGATCTGATTTTAGGTGTGGATTCCAAAAGCACTTTTGCTGAGATTTATGTCGATAATTCATTGGATGACATTTTCAGCCGGTGTAATGTTACAACCTTTATCTATAAACCGGTTCAGCCTTTAGCTACAATAAAGCGTACCATTGTTGTTATTCCCCCCAAAGCTGAAAATGAAATCGGGTTTGTGCAGTGGATACAGAAGCTCATTACTGTCGGGAAAAATACCGGTAGCAGGCTCGTGCTTTATGGAACAAGGCAAACTCTTGCTCATCTTAAGGAAACATATTTCGCTATTATTGCTTCTTCCGAGTATAAGATTTTAAAGGATTGGGATGATTTTCTGGTGCTTTCAAGAGAGATTAAGCATGATGATAACCTTATTGTTGTGATGAGCAGGAAAAATCATCTCTCTTATCACAGTAAAATGGCAAAGATGCCGACTTATCTTGACAAGTATTTTCAAAAAAACAGTTTTATTCTGGTTTATCCGGTACAGGCTGTTATTCCTGATGATACTGGTCAGGATAGAGCTGCTCCACCGGTTAAAAATCCGTTTTTGAAACTGGATGTGGTGAAGAGAGGGTTACAGAACATCAGAAAGATGTTACCTTACCGAGTTACATAGCACATTGGATTTATGTGGTTATATCTCCGGTTGATTTGAGTGTGATTCTATGGCCAGTACCATCTTCTTCAAAGATCATTTCATTGATTATCCACTTTTCAAGTTTTTTGACAGCATCAATGTAAAGAGTTCCCCTGCTTTTTGAGCCCTTAACTCTGATTGAGATGTTGGCGTTGCCACTTGGACCAGACACCTGAATCGTGCCCATCAGCATCTCAGTAGATATGGGCTTGCCAAGTAACAACGAAACTTCCCCATTTGATTTCAACTGCGTGGTAGCCATCTTGTAAAGATCTGTATTATTCAAAAACAGTGGAACTGTAGAAGAAAAAAATGCGTAAAGAGTTATAAAAAAAACAATAAATGCGGCGTGAACAATCAGTCCCCATGTAACCCATTTTCGCTGAACAGTTTTGAAACGCTCAATGCTTTCCCATTTTTTGTTTTGCCATGTCCATGAATTACCTTTGGCTCCAAGCACAAACATCATGATAATATTGACAGGAGGAGGAAGAAAGACCAGTAAGGCAACAAAGGTGTTGTTTCCTATTCCCCATATCCATGTCAAAAGGAATGCACCCCAATTCCACTTATTGATTTCTTGCGGAATGCTTGCCGATATACCATGACCTGATAAATTTATATCAGTCATATTTTCGTCTGTTGGTACATTGATTTGCATATTCGGCAAAGATTTAACAATGATTGTATTGAGTGGTTGCCATTTCAGGATAATGTTATGTCTATCAGTCAAGCTGTACTGTTAAATAGTAACAAAGTGTTCAGGCTATTGTAATTTTGTCAGTATTTTCAGCATTGATGTGTTTTTCAGATACCTGATGGTTTTGTTGCATGCAATTGAAATTTGATCAATACTGACCTTTTCAGAGAGAGATTATGTAGTTGTGCAGTTTAAAGACTGGGTACCGTGCTCAACATTTTTTCTGAATTTATAGTAACATTCTACGTGGGTGGTAATGGATGTAAATTAATCAATATAATATATTGTTGTGTTAACTCTGGTTTACTCGGATAACTTAGGGTGCCCATTATTGGCACTCTATCAAAGTTTGTGACTAATTATAAGTAAAGCAATAGAGAGTATGATATTACCGATCAATATCTATAGCGATGATATTCTTCGACAGAAAGCGAAGCCTTTGAAGGGCATTGACACCGGAATAGAAGAACTTGTACGTTTCATGTTTGAATCAATGCGTAATGCTCCGGGGGTAGGTCTTGCTGCGCCTCAAGTTGGCCATTCGATTCGGTTGCTTGTGCTGGATGTTTCGTGTCTGAAGAATTATGAGAATGAAAAACCTATGGTTGTTATTAATCCTCATATTCTTTCTGTGAAAGGGGGAAATGTTATGGAAGAGGGGTGCTTAAGTATTCCTGGCGTAAATGGGGATGTGGCGCGCCCTGCAGTTATTACCATGAAATACCGCGATGAGTATTTTGAGGAGCAGACCGGAGAGTTTTCGGGAATGGTTGCACGGGTTCTTCAGCATGAAATAGATCATCTTGATGGAACTCTTTTTGTTGACAGGATGGAGAAACGTGATAGAAAAAAAATCCAGAAGCGTCTGAGTGCTCTTGCCTCAGGTATTGTTCCTGCGGAGTACCCGGTCGTTCGTAAATCTCTTGCTGCCATTCAGGTCTGAAATTCTGCCGGTTTGGTAAAGTGCGAAGTTGTTACAAGGTTTTTTATAAATAAGTCAGTGTTATGAGGGTTATTTTTATGGGAACGCCGCAATTTGCCGTTCCTTCATTGGAGGCTATAGCTGCTGAACATAATACGTTCGAACTGGTTATGGTGGTTACTGCTTCGGATAAGCCTCGAAGGAGCAAATATGCCGATGCTGAACCTTCTCCAGTGAAACGATCAGCGTTGGCGCTTGGTCTTCCTGTGTATGAAACTGATGATGTTTCATTGCCGGAATTTGCTGAGGCTGTTGCTGCCTGCCGAGCGGATGTTATTGTTGTTGCCGCTTTCCGTATTCTGCCGCCTGCTGTTTATGAACAGGCTGTATTTGGAGCGTTTAATCTTCATGCATCGTTGCTGCCGGCTTATCGGGGTGCTGCACCAATTAACTGGGCGATTATCAGGGGGGAACGTGAAACTGGTGTAACAACATTTTTTCTCCAAAAACGGGTTGATACCGGTAACATTATTCTCAGAGAAAAAACTTCTATTGCTCCCGATGAAAATGCTACAGAACTTGCAGGGCGGCTTTCTGTGATTGGAGCAAAAGCAGTGGTTGACACCCTGCATTTGATTGCATCAGGTCAGGTGGAAGTATCGGGACAGGATGAAGCATATGCCTCAAAAGCTCCCAAGCTTAACCGCGACAATACCCGCATAGTGTGGTCACAGCCGGCGGCATCCATTAGTTGTTTTATTAGGGGTTTAGCTCTGAAACCTTCGGCATGGACAACATTTCATGGGAAAACCATGAAGATTTTCAAGGCTTGTGTGCCTGCATTATTTTTTGATTCATTATCCGCATTACCCGGATCACTTCTTGTTAAGGATGGCCATCTTTATGTAAAAGGTGGTGATGGATGGCTTGAACTGTTATCGCTTCAACTTGAGGGACGGAAGCCGATGGAAGCTGCTGAGTTTCTCAGGGGGTTCCGGCACGATCAAGAGCCTCTGATCTTTGTGTAGCGACTCAGCGTCGTCACAATTGTATTATTTGCTTATATTCCACACCTTGAAATTTTTTACCAGAATCAAACGTAAATTTTATGGCCTTGTCCAGTACAGAAGTTAAGCGCACCAGGAACTTCTGCATTATCGCACATATTGATCACGGGAAATCCACCTTGGCTGATCGCCTGCTGGAAATAACGCATACACTTGACCGTACACAAATGGCCTCTGCACAGGTTCTTGATGATATGGACCTGGAGCGGGAGCGCGGTATTACCATAAAGAGCCATGCCATCCAGATGAAATACCTGGCAGCAGATGGCGAGGAATATACGTTGAATCTTATTGATACTCCAGGTCATGTCGATTTCAGCTATGAAGTTTCTCGTTCGCTGGCTGCTTGCGAAGGCGCGCTCTTGGTGGTTGATGCCACCCAGGGAGTAGAAGCTCAGACTATTGCCAATCTCTATCTTGCCATTGATGCGGGGCTTGATATTATTCCTGTTATCAATAAAATTGATCTTCCTTCATCGGATGTAGAGGGTGTTGCCCGTCAGGTCATGGAGCTTATCGGAAGCAAACGTGAGGATATTTTGCAGGTCTCAGCTAAAGCTGGTATTGGGGTCACTGAATTGATTGAGGCGATTATCACACGTATTCCTGCTCCTGCTGATAACAATCATCTTCCTTTGCGGGCATTGATTTTTGACTCGGTTTTTGATGCATATCGAGGGGCGGTGGTTTACCTTCGTATTGTTGAGGGAGTTCTTAAAAAGGGAGACAGGGTCAGGTTTTTTGCCAACAACAAGATTTTTCTGGCTGATGAGATCGGTACCATGAGCATGAAGCGTCAGCCGAAAACCATTCTTGAATCTGGAAATGTCGGGTATCTGATCTGCTCCATCAAGGATGTCAAGGATGCTAAAGTCGGTGATACAGTTACACTTGCTGATAATCCTGCAAAAGAGAGGCTGGCTGGTTATAAGGATGTCAAGCCTATGGTATTCAGTGGTCTTTATCCTATCAACTCGAATGAGTTCGAGGATCTTCGTGAATCACTCGAAAAGCTTGCCTTAAACGATGCCTCGCTGGTTTATACTCCAGAAACATCAGTTGCACTTGGTTTCGGGTTCAGATGCGGCTTTCTAGGTCTTCTCCACATGGAGATTATTCAGGAACGTCTTGAGCGTGAGTACGGAGTCAATATTATTACCACGGTTCCCAACGTTGAGTATCGTGTTACCATGACTAACTCAGAGGTTGTCATTGTTGATAATCCTTCCAAAATGCCCGATACAGGCCGTATAAGCCTTGTTGAAGAGCCTTATGTTACCATGCAGATTATTACTCTTGCTGACTATATCGGTAATATCCTGAAGCTGGGCATGGAGCGCCGAGGCGAGTACAAGAATACTGATTACCTCGATACTTCAAGGGTGATTATGCATTTTGAGTTTCCACTTGCTGAAATTGTATTTGATTTCCATGACAGGCTCAAATCTATTTCGAAGGGTTATGCGTCAATGGATTATGAGTACATCGGTTACCGTGAGTCTGAGCTGGTAAAGCTTGATGTTCTGCTGAATGGTGATACGGTTGACGCGCTCTCAATTGTTGTGCACCGTTCAAAAGCTTATGATTGGGGTAAAAAGCTTTGTATAAAACTGAAAGGGATTATTCCGAAACAGATGTATGAAGTTGCTATCCAGGCTGCAATCGGCAGCAAGGTGATTTCGCGTGAAACCATTTCGGCAATGCGTAAAAATGTTTTGGCAAAATGTTATGGTGGTGATATCAGCCGGAAGCGCAAGTTGCTTGAAAAGCAGAAAGAGGGTAAAAAGCGGATGAAGCAAGTCGGAAGGGTGGAGGTTCCACAGGAAGCTTTTCTTGCATTGTTGAATATTGATGATTAGTGATTGCTGTTTAGTGAAAAAAGCAGAAAACATTTGCGCAGGATTTAGTGTTGTGTGACGGCAAATAGAAAAACAATATTCTTCCCGAATGGTGGGTTTATTTACAACTTTAAAAAAATGTAGCATTGATGAATCAAAAGAGTAAAACGGGAAAAAAACATTCAAGGGAATGGTTTGAAGCCTTAGTGATTGCAGCAATCTTTGCGATGTTTTTGCGTGTTTTTGTTGTGGAGTCTTATCGTATTCCTACCGGCTCAATGGAAAATACGCTCCTTGCCGGAGATTTTCTTTTTGTCAATAAATATGTTTATGGACCGAAAGTTCCGTTTACCGATATCCGGTTGCCGGGTGTTGAGAAAGTTAAGCGTAATGATATTTTTGTTTTCAAGTATCCCCAGGACCGTTCAGTGAACTTTATCAAGCGTTGTGTAGCCATCAGCGGAGATATTCTGGAAATTCATGACCGGCAACTCATGATCAATAAAAACAGGGTTGCTTTGCCGCCAAATGGACAATATATCTCAAGCTTGATACCTGCAGGAATGGGTGATGAGGGTATTTTTCCGAAGTATTCAAATTTCAACAAGGATAACTATGGCCCTATACGTATTCCTCGAAAAGGAGACAGTATTCAATTGACACCTCAAACATTCTGGCTTTACAGGGGACTTATTGCTGATGAAGGACATGAGGTGAGTTTGCAGGGAAGGCTGGTTGTTGTTGATGGTGTTCCGACTTCAGAATATTCAGTCAAAGAAAACTACTATTTTGCGATGGGTGATAACCGTGATAACAGCCTTGACAGTCGTTTCTGGGGTTTTGTGCCTGAAAAAGATCTTGTTGGTCAGGCACTATTGGTTTACTGGTCATGGAATCCGGATATTTCAATACTTAGTGACCCGATAGGCAAACTTGCTTCAATTCGTTGGCAACGTTCCGGGTTGCTGGTTCACTGAATTCGATACTCTATGCAAACGTTTTTTCCAATTTAGCTCTCTGTTTTTTATGCAAGCAGATCAACAGAATGCCCGTTATCTTTTAAAGCCTCTTTTCAAGGAGATCCATGCTGATACAGAGACACCGGTTTCAGTTTATCTAAAGCTGCAACGCCCCTTTTCATGCCTTTTAGAGTCGGTTGAAGGTGAAGAGTTTCTTGCTCGTTTTTCCTATATAGCAATAGATCCTGTTGCAATTCTCAAAGGTTCTGTGGATGGACTGGTCAATATTGAGATTCTTGATGAAAAGTTCGCTGATCTTCGCAGGATATCCGACTCGGAAACTGATTTTCGCCGAAAGATTGATCACTCTCTTGCCGCATTCGATACCGAAGAGATACCAAGAAAGAAAAATGGGTCGCATCAGATGATTACGTCAGGTGTATTCGGCTATTTCGGTTATGATGCCATGCACCTTGTGGAAAGGATACCAAAGCCTCAGTGTGCTGATCCTGCTGGTATACCAGATATTTTTTTGCTTTTTTGTGATACGCTGGTTGTTTTTGATAATATCATGCGGAAGGTGTTCATTGTTTCGAATTATCTTGATGAGTCTGACAAGCCGGCTGCGATTAGGAAGATAGAGCTTCTTGCTGATCAGATTTTTCGTCCACTTCAGCGTGAAGAAATTGCTTTTAAGTCTGAAAAGCCTGAGCCAATAGTTTCGAATACTGAACGGGATGAGTATCTGCAGAAAGTTGCAATTGCAAAGGAGTATATTGTTGCAGGAGATATTTTTCAGGTACAGATATCGCAACGTTTACATCGTACTCTCCATACCAGGCCTTTTGATGTCTACAGGATGCTGAGGACGATTAATCCGTCTCCTTATCTTTACTTCTTTGATTTGGACGGGTTTTACATTGTTGGTTCATCGCCTGAACTGCTGGTTAAAGTTGAGCGTGATAAAAACGGATGTCGTATGGTCGATACGCGGCCTATTGCTGGTACCCGGCATCGAGGATGCAGTTTTCAAGAGGATGAACGTATAGCGATTGAGCTTCTTGCCGATCAAAAAGAACTGGCTGAGCATCTCATGCTTATTGATCTTAGCCGGAACGATATCGGAAGGATTGCAAAAATTGGAACCGTTGAGACTAATGAGATGATGGTGGTTGAAAAATATTCTCATGTGATGCATATTGTCAGCAATGTTCGAGGTGAGTTGCGTGAGGATCTTAGTACCATGGATGCTTTCTGGTCGTGTTTTCCGGCAGGTACGCTTACTGGTGCACCAAAGGTTCGAGCGATGGAGATCATCTACGAGCTTGAAAAGGAAAAGCGCGGTTTGTACGGTGGTGCTGTAGGGTTTCTTGACTTCAAAGGGAATCTGACTACTGCAATTGCAATTCGTACTATGGTTATTACCGATAACACGATCTATTTCCAGGCTGCAGGTGGTATTGTTGCTGATTCGAGGCCTGATGCAGAATATGAAGAGACGATGAACAAGATGAAAGCCGGATTAACTGCTATTGAAAATATTCAAGCACTTGTATAAAGACCCATAAAGTAAATTCAAGTAGAAATGATGAGCAAGAAAAAATCATTCATGAAATATCTGCTTCTTGTTTTGGCAGGTACCTTTGTAGGAGCTCTTGTTTTTTCCAATTTTGAGTTCAACTTTTCTATTAATGGCACGGGCTTTTCCAGCCGTCCAAATTTTGCTACGGCAAAGAATAATATTGAAAACTATCCGATTCAGTCACTTAAAAGTTTCAACGAGGCTTTTGTGGAGATTGCTGAATCTACAACCCCTTCGGTGGTGACAATATTTACTGAAAAAAACGTGAGCCAGCGGTTAATTTCTCCATTCGACTTTTTCGGGCGTTCTTTTGATGATTTTTTTGATATGCCGCAGGGCGGTTTACAAAACGGTCGTAAAGAGGTTCAGCGTGGCCTCGGTTCAGGAGTCATTGTGACTGATGATGGTTATATCCTTACCAATAATCATGTTATTGATGGTGCGGATGTTGTCTATATTCGTACGTTTGATAACAGGAAGATTGAAGCAAAGGTTATTGGCAAGGATCCTAAAACTGATCTTGCTGTTATCAAAGTTAATGCGCAAGGACTGAAACCTATAGTCATTGGAGACAGTGATAAACTTAGGGTTGGTGAGTGGGTTATTGCCATAGGCAGCCCCCTTGGTGAAAATCTTGCCAGAACAGTAACCCAGGGCATTGTAAGTGCTAAAGGTCGGGCTAATGTTGGACTTGCAGATTATGAAGATTTCATTCAGACAGATGCAGCCATTAATCCAGGTAACTCTGGCGGTCCGCTGGTAAATATCAATGGTGATCTTGTCGGCATAAATACAGCCATAGCGAGCCGTACAGGCGGATTTGAGGGTATAGGTTTTGCTGTTCCTTCAAATATGGCTAAACAGGTGTTGACTTCACTTATTACTTCAGGAAAGGTTACAAGAGGCTATCTTGGTATTACCATTCAGGATATTGACGATAATCTTGCAAAAGCCATGCATCTGAACGCGGGTGAGGGGGTGCTTGTTGGCACAGTTGTTGACGGTAGTCCTGCGGGGAAAAGTGGAGTAAAAACTGGTGATGTTATTCTTGATTTTAATAATTTAAAGGTCAAAAGTAGTATTGAACTTCGCAATGCTATTGCGAGTTTAGCGCCCGGTACAACTGTAAAAATGAAAGTGTGGAGGGATGGAACAATCAGATTTATTACTCTCCGGCTTGAAGCGCAGCCAACAAAAGAGACAGCTTCTTCAAAGTCGGAAGAGCGTGAGAAGGTAAATGCTGCTCTTGGTTTCAGGGCTGAAGAGCTTACAAATGCATTGGCGCAAAAGCTGAATATTAAGGCCGGCACAGGTAAGGTGGTAATAACAGCTGTTGACCCCTCGTCGAATGCCTATATGGCTGGTTTGCGGAGTGGTGATGTCATTCTATCTATCAACAAGCAGAATCTGAGTTCATTTGTTCAATACCATTCCCTTATTAAAAATATCAAAAGTGGTGATTTGTTGTTTATGCTTATTGATCGTGGTGGGAATAGGATGTATCTGGCATTTAACGTGTAAAGTTTTTTTTCCTGAAAGAGTAAGAATTATTGTACATTGAATAAAGTAAAGTCAGTATGGAATAGCTGGCTTTACTTTTTTTGTTTGCTTTCCTGTCCTGCTTATCCTCGCGTTATTATGTTAATATGAGCGTTGTTTTCTATTACTATCAACAAAAACAGTATTAAGAAATGAGTGACAGAATTTACCTGACAAAAGATGGGTATAACCGGCTGAAAGAGGAACTGCATGTGCTGGTTACTCAAACCAGAAGGGAAGTTCTGGAAAAAATTGCTGAAGCAAGGGCACATGGTGACCTGAGCGAAAATGCAGAATACGATGCGGCAAGAGAGGAACAGTCACATACTGAAGCGCGTATTGCTGATCTCGAAAACAAGCTGGCATCAGCTACTATTCTTGATCCCAAACAGATCAAGACTGACAAAGCTTATATATTTACATCTGTCAAAATGCGTAATCTTGATGTTGATAACGAGATTATCGAATATACGCTTGTCTCTTCCGAAGAGGCAGATACGGATCAAGGAAAAATTTCAGTACGTTCACCTGTGGGCAGGGCACTTATTGGTAAAACTGTAGGTGAAAAAGTGCATATAATAGTTCCTAAAGGGGAACTGCATTATGAGATATTGGAGATTTTTGTTAAATAAGCGCAACTTAAATCAACGATCTAATGGGGAAACGTCAAATAATCTATCGTCAGAATCGGATCAGCGGTAATCAGGAACTGCTGCATCGTGAAGTCAATCTGGTTACAAAAGAGGCAAGAGTATGGCATGGATATATTGTTGCTGTCGGCAGCACGGATATTGAACTCAAGGATGCCCGTTCAGGAAAACACCGCTTCAGCCTTGATCAGGTCGATCGGATATATTGTGATATAAAAACGGAATATTAAAAGTATGCGTAGAAAAATTGTAGTTGGCAATTGGAAAATGAATAATACCATTGCCGAATCGGCTTCACTTGCATTGGAATTGCTCAGCGCGCTTGGTGAAGGGTTTTCAGGATGTGAAGTTGGAATTGCGCCAACCTATGTTGCTTTACAGGAAGCAGGAAGAATTATAGAAAGAAGCTGTGTTCAACTTGTAGCTCAGAATTGCCATTATGAAAATGATGGTGCTTTTACCGGTGAGGTATCGGCGAAAATGATCAAGGCTGTCGGGTGTTCATTTGTTATTATTGGTCATTCAGAGCGGCGCCAGTATTTTGGTGAAACCAATGCTACTGTGAATCTCAGAATTAAAAAGGCTCTTTCAGAGGGTTTGAAGGTGATTCTTTGTGTTGGTGAAACCCTTGAAGAGCGGGAATCTGAAGTTACTTCAGTTGTTGTTTCTTCCCAAGTTAAGGAAGGTTTGGCTGGTATCAGCGATATCAGTGATATTGTTATTGCCTATGAACCAGTCTGGGCTATAGGAACAGGAAAAACAGCATCTGCTGCACAGGCTGAAGAGGTACATCTTTTGATTCGCACAACAATTACTGAACTGTATGGTCAAACAGCGGCTGGACATCTTCGCATACAATATGGTGGAAGTGTAAAGCCATCAAACGCTGTGGAGCTTTTTGCAATGCCGAACATTGACGGTGGTCTTATAGGTGGCGCTAGTCTGAATGCCGCTGATTTTGCTGCAATTATTCGGGCGGCTTCATAAGTGTAAGCAGGGTAGCAAATGTAAAAGACTAAAAAGGCGTAGATTCTACGCCTTTTTAGTTTGTATTGTCATGATTCTTGAGGAGTGGTAATACTGAATGAATCAGGTTGTGGTGCTCACTTTTTTCTGTTACTATTCTTGATTTGCTGCCTCTTTTGATTTTTTCATTGAGCAGAAATCAGGTCCGCACATGGTGCAGAAATCAGGATTTTTTTCTGTTCGCCCGCTCAACGCCATACTTTTTGTGTGTGCTTCACGGGTTTTTACCGGGTCAAATGACAGATTGAACTGATCTTCCCAGGCAAATGCATACCGTGCCTTGCTCATCAGTTCGTCATGCAGCCAGGCGGCGGGACATCCTTTGGCTAAGTCGGCAGCATGCGCTGCAATTTTGTGGGCTATGATTCCTTCCCGTACATCATTCCTGTCAGGCAGACCGAGATGCTCCTTGGGAGTAACATAGCAGAGCATTGAGCAGCCGTAACTTGCAATAAGAGCGCCTCCGATTGCAGAATTGATATGGTCATATCCTGCAGCAATATCGGTTACCAGTGGCCCAAGCGTGTAGAACGGGGCTTCATGGCAGTATTCAAGTTGTTTCTGCATGTTTTCTTCAACCATATGAAGAGGAACATGTCCAGGCCCTTCAATCATGACCTGTACATCGTATCGCCATGCAATTTTTGTCAACTCTCCAAGTACTTTGAGCTCACCGAACTGCGCCTCATCGTTGGCATCAAGGATTGAGCCGGGGCGAAGTGCATCACCAAGGGAAACGGCAATATCGTATGCCTGAAGTATTTTACAGATCTCTTCAAAATGGGTATAGAGAAAGTTTTCCTTTTTATTGGCTTTGCACCATTTAGCCATGATGGAGCCTCCTCTTGATACGATACCGGTATGGCGTTGTTCGGCAAAGGGAAGATGCTCACGTAAGATTCCGGAATGAATAGTAAAATAATCGACACCCTGTTCCGCCTGCTCTATCAGCGTATTGCGATAGATATCCCAAGTCAGTTTTTCGGCTTGACCGCCAACTCTTTCAAGCGCCTGGTAGATGGGAACCGTGCCGATTGGTACCGGAGAGTTTCTCAGAATCCATTCTCTGGTTTTATGGATATTAGTTCCGGTACTCAGGTCCATGACGGTGTCTGCTCCCCATCGGCAAGACCAAACGGCTTTTTCCACTTCTTCACCTATTGAAGAGCCGAGTGCCGAGTTCCCTATGTTTGCATTGATCTTGACACGGAAGTTTCGACCAATAATCATCGGTTCCAATTCAGGATGATTGATATTAGCCGGAATGATAGCTCTGCCTTTTGCAATTTCCTGCCTGACAAATTCCGGTGTTACCGGGATACGCCTTGCTTTATTTCTGGAAAATGAAGAGATCCACTCCTCAAGTTTCTGGTTTTCCCTTATAGCAACGTACTCCATTTCCGGAGTGATAATTCCCTGGCGGGCAAAGAACATTTGTGTAATGCTTGTACCATCTTTGGCTTTACGCGGTGTTCTTGCTGAAACGGTTTCTTTAGTAACAAAGGCTGTTGATGGTTCAGTGTTGTTGACATGGAACCCCCATGTGTCACGAAGGGGTGGAAGTCCTTTTTCAGTATCAACGGTGAACGAAGGATCAGAATAAGGCCCACTTGTATCATAAAGAGGCATTGAAGAAAACTCGATTCCTCCACAACAATAGGTTCTGCTCAGCCTGAGTGTTTTCATCCCTACATTAACAGGATAAAGTGTACCTCTGACAAAGGTTTTTTCAGACGAAAGCCCGTTAATGCGGAGATCGGGACAGTATGCTGTTTCAGTAGTAGCGTGGGTCATAAATGATGTTTAGACAGTCACCAGTGCGGGATAGAAGGGAACCGGAAAAAGGATAAACTGTTGTTTTTTTCTTGCTTCAGTATTACCTGTATTACATTACATATATTAAATCTTAATAAACTTTTTTTATACGGGAACAGATTCAGTTGTTCCAAGAATTAAAGTTTGATTCCACAATACTTAAATTCAATATATTTTACAAATGAGGTGAGGAGTATGAAATTTTCTCCTATGGGTTTACACAGCTGCCGTTATCATTTTTTTGTTGTCTGTAGATATTGAATTGCAGTGTGCGTAAAACACAGGTTGTCTGTATTCAAAAACGTTTTATCAAATAAGAGGGAAGTGGGCATTCATAATTATTTAAACAGAAATTGATGGGAACTGCATCTCAATACAAAGGAAAGGTTCTTGTTGCTGGAGCGACGGGAAGAACAGGTCAATGGGTTGTGAAGCGTCTTCAGCATTATGGAGTACCTGTAAGAGTGTTTGCACGTGACAAAGAAAAGGCTTTGAGGTTGTTCGGAGAGAGTGTTGAATGCTTTACCGGCCAGATTCAATCGGATACCGATGTTGCTCATGCAGTAAAGGGATGTGATGCTGTTATTTCTGCACTTGGTTCCAGTTCGTATGCCGGAGAATCATCACCGGGAGAAGTTGACCGCGATGGAGTAATCAGACTTGTAAATGAGTCTGCAAAGAGTGGCGTAAAGCATTTTGCTCTTATGAGCTCTATGGCTGTTACCAAATGGTATCATCCCCTTAATCTTTTTGCTGGTGTTCTTCTTAAAAAATGGGAGGCTGAAGAGCATTTAAGGAGGGTATTTTCAAAGGATGGTCATTCCTATACCATAATAAGGCCAGGTGGATTGAAAGATGGTGATCCTCTGCGTAATAATCTCCATGTAGATACAGGGGACAGGTTATGGAGCGGTTGGATCAACCGGTCTGATGTTGCCGAGCTTCTTGTGCTCTCTCTATGGGTTGAAAAGGCTAAAAATAAAACTTTTGAAGTGATCAACGAAACTGAAGAGGCGCAGCAGAGTCTTGAACACTATTATGACAAGTTGCCCTGATAGATTTTCAGGTGTTCATTCTGGGATGGACGAAGGGTACTTTTCCAAACAATGGAACAAAAAGATGTACTGAGTCATGATGAAAAAACTACTTTTGCTGGTTGCCTTTTTTTGTTTTGCAATTACAGGAAACGCTGGTGCCGTTGATACTATTGTACTTGATGGCTCAACTACGGTTGGTCCTCTTGCAAAATCTTTTTCTGCATATTTTACCAAAAAATATGGGGCTCGTGTTTCTGTCAGCGAGTCGGGAAGCGGCAACGGCGCCAAAAGCCTGATTAACGGGTCGTGTGCTGTTGCAACCATGTCGCGTTCAATGAAAGAGCAAGAGCTTGCTGTGGCAAGAAAAAAAGGTATTAATCCAGTTGCCCATGTTATTGCAATGGATGGCCTTGCTGTTGTTGTGCATCCAGCAAATCCGGTTCGTTCACTGACAAAAGTCCAGATCAGCAGTATGTATACGGGTAAAATCACAAACTGGAAGGAGGTTGGAGGGCCTAATGCAAGTATTGTGGTTATTCAGCGTGAGTCCAACAGCGGCACCCAGGAATCTTTTAAGGAACTGGTTGTTGGAAAGGGAGTTCACATTAAAGGGAATGCCGAAACCCAGTCGAGTAACGGCGCTGTAAAAAGCAGGGTGAGTTTGACTCCTTCGGCTATAGGTTTTATTGGTTTGGGGTTTGTGGATCGTTCGGTAAAAGTTATTGCGGTGAATGGTATTTTTCCTGCTGTGCAGAGTGTGAGAAATGGTTCCTATCCGTTATCAAGACCGCTCTATTTTTATACCAATGGTCAGCCTGCGGGAATTGTCAAAAAGTTTGTCGATTTACCGAAAACTGCAGATGGAAAGAGAATGATCAGTGAACTTGGTTTTATTAACCAATAACTATCATTGCATCGGGGGCATTTTAAAGTTTTTTTTATTTGTTATTTCCTTTAAATACTTCAACAATGTCCGGTTAAAATAAAGCCAGTTGAGGTGCCGAATTCCTACCTTTTTTGAGATAATGTTGTTCTAACTATATAAAATATCAATCAACAACAGTAGCTTCACGAGGACAACAGTAGCGATCATTCTGATCCATTCATCAGGAAAAATCATGAAAATATCTTCGAAAATCCCTATAGTATTTATAGTATTGGTATTAACAACATCTACAGCATTTTCTCAAGATGAGGATATTGAGGCAGTGATTAAAAGAGTTCAGTGGGTGAAAGGTCCAGCCATTGGTAATCTTGGTAACACAGCTGAAATCCGTGTGCCTGAAGGATATATTTTCGCAAGTGGTGATGATACTCGACAGTTACTGGAGGCTATGCATAATCCGACCGATGGTACAGAAGTTGGTTTTATTGCATCTACTTCATCCAATTGGTTTATGTTTTTTAATTTTAAAAGTATTGGATACGTTAGTGATGAGGAAAAAAATAGCTTAGATGCAGGCGCCATGCTAAGATCAATAATAACAGCAACTGAAAAGGCTAATAATGAGCGGATAAAAAGAGGATGGTCAACAGTTACTGTGATCGGATGGCAACAAGAACCGCATTACAACTCTGAAACTCATAATTTAGAGTGGTCTCTCCTTGGTCAGGATAAGGGTGAGCAGATTGTAAACTGGAATACTCGTCTTCTTGGCCGCAAAGGTATAATGTCAGTCACACTAGTGACTAATCCTAGCACAATAAGCAACATCTTGCCTGAATGCCATAAACTACTTGCAGACTTTTCTTACAAGCAGGGAAACCGTTATGAGGAATACCGGTCAGGCGACAAATTGTCTGAATTGGGGCTTACTGCACTCGTGGTTGGTGCTGGCAGTGCTGTTGCCGTAAAAACAGGACTGGCAAAATGGTTATGGAAGGTTCTTGTTGCAGCATTCGCTGCAATCTGTTTATGGCTAAAGAAACTGTTTACAAAGAAAAAACAATAAGTTTGTATTATGACCGACGGTCAGATCCTGCTTCTCATTCTCTGGCTGATCTACTTTACAGATTGTTTTGTGTGGCTCAATAAGCACTCGGTATTATTCAGCTCATGGTGGGGACAAGAATGGAAAACAACTACAGCAAGTGCCAATTTCGGAACTGCATCTGGTGGGTTCGGAATGCTGAATCCGTTTCCTCCGTTAGGTTGGCATTGCGTTAGCCAAGTGCTTCCGCTCTCATTTTCTCCCGATCACATCGTTGTTTATAATTCACAAACCATTACAGTAGCTGGTCGACCCGCACAAAGAGGGACTGTACTTGCTTATGCGGATATTGGAGATGTCGAGACGAAGGATTCCGAGCTTTGGATTAATAGAAAGTTATTCTGTAAACTTTATTGTCATGAGTTGGCACTATGTATTAGAGATTTGCTTTTCCAGTTGTGTCAAGCTTCCAGAGACGATCGAATAGGTCTCATTGATTCATTTTGGGAGCAAAGACTTGATGCCAAAATAGCTCAACAGAAGCTGGACAGTATGCATACTCATCTATCTTCCTTACGTATTTTGTGTATGATTATGTTCTTTTACCTCTTTCTGATTATTCCTTTTTTAACAACTCTTTATGGCTTGGCCAGGACGCTTATCCCCGTTGCAGTAATCATGTTCATGATGACATTGCCTATTATTGTTCAATACATTGTTGCACACCGCAGCTTAAATATAGGAATTCGCTCGGACAGACTTGCAAATGCATTCAAAATGTTCTTGTCTCCTCCTGTAGCAGTCAGGGCGAATGACCTTGTAATGAATAAAGTCATTTATCAATATGATTTACTGTCATTGGCTTCATTCTTGCTAAGCTCTTCAATTCGCGAACAGTTCTTTATGCTCTATCTTCGCGATCTTAAGTATCCGATTAGGATTGATTCGGAAGATCCTGCAGTTGAGCAAGCATGCCGTTACCAAAACAACATAATATTGGAGATTGCAAGGCGTCAGTTGCCAGAAGTGGCATCTATCGTTAAGTCTGCGTTTACACCACCTCAAAAAGAATCTAATGATCGTCTATCATATTGCCCTCGATGCTTTGTTCAACTTCCGGTCAAGGACAATGATTGTCCTGACTGTATCGGCATTGGACTTAGAAGTTTTGAACCGGTATAGTAAATCTTCAAATGAAGAAAAACTCTGAATAGTTATATGGATATACAAGCGATCATAACGGTTGTGATTGCCTTTGGTATCGGTTATATAATAGTCTCAATGATAATGAACCGATTTAAGAGTGCACAACCTTCAGGACAGCAGGAGTGGAAACAATGGGAGAGTCACACGAAAGTCAGTGATGCGAACGACAACAACAAATGGGGCGATTTGCACAATGAGCAGCATAGAAAAAATCAATCTGACAACTTAGATACACAGCATATGATAGTTAGGGATGAACAATACTATGCCAGTATTCTTAGTCTCACAGGGAAAGTAACATTACAAGATATCCATAAACGATATACAGAATTATCTCTTCAATATCATCCAGACAGGGTTAACCATCTTGGGAAAAAAATTCGTGATGTAGCTGAAAAGGAAATGAAAGAATTAAATGAAGCTTTCGACTATTTCCAGCGCCAGTACGGAAAATAACTTCAAGTTGTACACATTCATAGTATTTCTCTGCCTGAGAAACGGTAACACATAGGTGTAATGTCACCTTTTATTTGAACCAGATTGATGTGGGGTATTTGTCGTGCAACTTATGGTCGAGTCCGAGCCATTGCCCGGAAGGAAAAATCATCATCATTACGGCAAAAAGTATAAATGGGGGAAGTGAGAGGTTGTAATATCCTCCGGCTGCAAAATTGAGCAGCAGGAATAGTGCAAATGCGGCATTAGCTCTTGTAGCAATTCCTAATAAAAGCCCGATACCGATTATGAGTTCTCCAATTGTAACAATCCATGCGATGGGAAGAGCCAAGGGAATTGCAAATTTGGTAAGGTAGAGAGCCTGAAAGGAGTCGGCAGGTAGTTCGGAAACTCTTTTCAGAAAATATCCCTGCATGAGGTCGCTCCAGAGCCACCCTTTGACCAGTTTATGCCAGAACCCATAAAGAAAGAAGAGGGTAAAAATAAATCGGCCTGTTAGAAAGAGGATAATTCCTGCAGTTTTGAGAGGATGCTCCTCACTTTGTTTGTTTTCTCGCATAGCGGACAGAAGATACTTTGTATCAAAGCCATACCAAACCAAACACGCCATAATAAATGACGACTCATCCAAAGGGAAACCGAATAATGCTATTTGTCCGCCGTCTTTGTATAAGGAAAAACCCCACAACATAATTCCCGTCGTTATCACATATCCTATAATCGCTCCTGCTATTTTAGAACTTTTCGCAATAACTGATTGAATAATAATTGCTCCTATGATGACTGGATTGAATAGCATAAATTCCTCCTCTTATTACAATGATTAATTTTACAGAAACCACTGATAAGGCTTTTTTTTGTTTCAATAAAACTAAACAGCATATTTAGCAAACATCCTTTTTGCCCCGTCCCATAAAACCAGACCAGCAAAAAGTAGAGTTTTCTAATTTCTACTTCTTTTTAGTTCAAGTAATGAATGGGGAAGATATTCAGTGCGCCACATAGTTTCTTAAGTTTGAATAGAAAACTGGAACTACAGGAATTACACTACTAAGTACCCGTTAAAAAATAAAACCGTTTTGTATTTCTTCATAATTTTTTTTAAGAAAGCTGTATTTCATAAACTCTGGTGGATGTATAATCACGTTGTGCAGTGAACTGAAATGACAGATTGTAAAGAGTTTCGTGGCAGGTTTTATCAATTCGGAATACTTTTTGTGTTATGCATTGGGTTTATCTGATGATGGCAATTCTCTCTGAAGTTGCGGCAACTTCAGCGCTGAAAGCTTCCGAAGGTTTTACCCGTTGGCTACCCTCATTAATGGTTGTGGCTGGCTATACTTCAGCTTTCTACTTTCTTTCTCTGACTCTGAGAAGCTTTCCGATTGGGGTGGTCTATGCTGTATGGTCTGGTGTCGGGGTTGTACTGATTACGCTGGTCGGGTGGATTGTGTATAACGAGAAACTTGATACTGCTGCTCTTATTGGCATTGCTTTCATTGTGGCTGGAGTGATTATACTGAATGTGTTTTCAAAAACAGTTAATCATTGATTTATATGGTGTTTTATGGCCATTGAATGTTTCAGGCGCAGAGCGGTTCGGCGTGGATGATGACTCGGCTGGCATTGGGCAGGGAGCGGTAAATAGCTCCTTCGAGCTGGCTGGTCAGTGAGTGCACTTCTTCCAGAAGAACTTCATCGTGGAATGAGCAGTGCAGGGTGACAATGAGTTTTTGTGTTGTTTCGGTTTTTCGGATCTGGATGTCGTGGACGTCTTGGATTTTTTCAATGCCTTGTGAGACGTTGACAATGGTGTGGCTTACCTGCTTTTCTTCTTCTGCCGGAAGGGGAGTGGTGGTGTGTTCCTCGTTGCGGAGCGGGTCAAGATGGATGCAGATATCGAGTTCTTCGTCGAACTCGCGGTGCAGTTCCTCTTCGAGCGCAGTTACGGTGTCGTGTGCCTGCTTTATGGTAAGCTGCTGTTCAATTTCCACATCAAAGGTAATGTGCTTTTTTTCTCCCGTGAGATTAGTGGAAATGTTATGGGTATGAAGGTTATGGTTCAGCCCGATTACATGAACGCGTTCTGCAATGGTTTCTTTGTTCAGGGCAATCGGACGGGTGTTGATGGTAATATCGGCAAGGGTGAACTCATCTCGCACCTTCTGTTCAATATCGGTGCAGATTGCCTGTACTTTTTCAACAGAAAGCGTGCGGTTTACACTGATAGCCATTTCAATAAATACTTGTGGCCCGCTGGGTTTTACCCTGATTTTGTCGATGCCGATTACTCCGTCGACGGTCATGGATATTTCTTCAATTCTTTCGGCAAGGCCTTCCGGTGCAGCATCGATGAGAATGTCTATGGTTTTTTTTCCGAGGTTGAAAGCGGCTCCTGCTACCAGTATGGCCACGGCAATACCAGCTACGGCATCTGCCCAGGTAACACCAAATGAAGCAAAAATAAGACCGACGATGACCACAGCTGAACTGAAAATATCGGAGCTGAAGTGCAGGGCGTCAGCTTCAAGTGCCTGACTTCCGGTCTCTTTTGCAATTTTCTTCAGGGCGCCGGATCGGGAAATATCGACAACTATTGAAATGACCATAATGAGAATAGCGTACCAGGTACCCTCAATTTCAGTTGTGCCGGAAAGCAGCCGTTCAACTGCGGCATAGATAATCCATGCACTTGTCAGGATAAGAAGGCCGGTTTCAATAAGTGCAGAAACACTTTCAACTTTTGCATGGCCATAGTGGTGTTTGCTGTCGGCAGGTTTGTCGCTTACTCTGACGGCATACCAGGTAAGGGCGGCTGCTCCAAAATCGAGGGCTGAATGAGCCGCTTCGGATATAATACCGATACTGCCGGTTAGTATGCCGACAACAAGCTTCATTGCGGTAAGCAGAAAACTTGCAGCTACCGAGCTTAAGGCCACCCGTTCTTTTTTATTACCCTTTTCTTTCATATGATTTTTCTGATGCAGAAATGGTTTTCAGATGGTTTGGTGTTGTTATTCCTGAAATTGAAAATGTGTATTATGGTGGATTACCTTTTTAGTCAGGGCATGATTTCCCATTGAACCATAATCTAAGCAGGGAAATTGATAAAATTCGTATGTTTTTTTACGGAGTAAGTGGTATAGTCACTCTGTGAAAAAAGCTAACGTTAACTCTTTAAGAATGGCTACATGACGTTCTGCGGGTCAACATCAATAATGCAAGTTAATCCTGATGAGCGAAAACGGGCGCTGACATCGTCAATCATATTCTTGATAAAGAGAGATGAGAGTTTAGCGTGAAAGAGTTTGACGAGTACTTGGTAGCGAAACCGACTTTTTATTTTTGCAATTCCTGCTGGAGCCGGTCCTAAAACACTTCCGCTCTCTTTGGGAAGTTGGGTTTCAAGGATTTTTTTGCAATAGAGTGCGGCTGCTTCTGCCTGCTTTTCATCCGTTGAGCTGCATTCGAATTTTATAAGTCGTGAAGCTGGTGGATAGTGGAGTTCTTTTCTTGCTGTCCATTCCTGATTAAAAAATTTTTTATAGTTGCCTTCCAGAATGGCGTTGAATACGTTATGCTCTTTGTTGTAAACTTGAAGATAGACTTCTCCCTTTATTTTTGATCGTCCTGCACGGCCGGCGACCTGGGTGAGAAGGGAATATGTTCGTTCCGAAGATCGGAAGTCCGGAATATTGAGCCCTATGTCTGCCATAAGCACTCCTACAAGCGTGACAGATGGAAAATCAAGTCCTTTGGCTACCATTTGTGTACCGAGAAGAATGCTGGCCTTTCTGTCGCGAAACTCTTTTAGAATTCGTCCATGAGAGCCTTTTGCTGTTGTTGTGTCTACATCCATCCTGAGGATTTTTTCGTCAGGAAAAAGTTTTTGCAATTCTTCTTCGATGCGTTCAGTTCCACTGCTTTTAAAAAAAAGATTGGTTGAGGAGCATTTTTCACATGATGCGGTATACTTTATTGTATGGCCGCAGTAGTGGCAACGGAGATGTTTTTGAGCTGCATGGTATACCATTGGAATATTACAGAATGGGCAGACGGTGGTATGACCGCACTCCAGACAGAAGATGCTTCCGGCAAAGCCCCTTCTGTTCTGTAGAAGAATAACCTGTTCGTTTTTTTTCAGACGGATAGATATCTGTTGAAATAGTAGTTCGGAGATTGATGCTGAAGCTTTTGGACTCTCTTTCATCGATATAAGAGTGATGGCAGGCATTGATACACCATCAATGCGTTCAGGCAGATCAAGCAAGGTGTATTTACCGTTCAGGGCATTGCTGTAAGATTCAAAGGATGGTGTTGCTGACCCGAGCAGGCAGATTGCGTTGCTGAACATTGCTCTCATTACAGCAGTGTCCCTGGCATGATAGCGGGGAAGACGATCCTGTTTATAAGCACCGTCATGTTCTTCGTCTACAATAATTGCTCCGATGTTTTCGAGCGGTGCAAAAATTGTTGAACGGGCACCGAGGGCTATTTTTGTTTTTCCAAGTCGAAGGCTGTGCCAGGCATCATATTTTTCCTGGTTATTCATGCCGCTATGCAGTATGGTAATGTTGTCGTGAAAGTGTTGATGGAATCGGCTGGCTGTCTGGGGAGTCAAAGATATTTCCGGTACCAGTACAATGGCGGTTTTTCCTGCCGCAAGAACACTTTTTAATAGTTCAATATAGATCAAGGTTTTTCCGCTTCCGGTTACGCCGTGCAGTAGAAACGTGTGGTATTGGTGTTTTTCAAAGGCACTTTTGAGCTGATCAAGTATGTTTTGTTGTGAAGTTGTAAGGATCTGCGGTAGCTCGTTATTTTCGGAAAAGCCAGTCGAAAAATTGCTCTTGATCTCAATTTGAATCTTTTCCACAAACCCTTTTTTTATCAGTGTGTTAAGGGTTTTCCACGAGGCGCCGATGGTTTCGGCAAAAGAACTGGTGTTGGTAATGCAGGAGAGTGTTTGTAAGGCTTCAAGTTGTTTAGGTGAACCGAGAAGAATTTCCCCAATATTTTCGGGTAATGGTTTAGTCAATTGATAAGCTGTTCTTTGTTTTGGTTTTGTTGATAAAAATTTTTTAGTGACTGTAAGATGTCCCCCTCTCTCAAGTTCAGAGAGGGTTCGGTAGAGTTGTTTTTTGCCAAGCCGCCGTTGAAGTTGATGAACCGTTAGCCTTTTTTCTTTTGTTATAAGTTGCAGGATTGAGCGCCGGAGTGCCGTGTTAATAATTTTTTTGGTTTCGGATTTCAGTGAAAAGCTTGTCAGTTCAACGACATCATGAATAGTGGTTCGTACGGCAGCAGGCAATGCTGCTATAAGTGCGTCAATTCTTCTTGTTTGATAATAATTTGCTATCCACTTTGTTAGTTTTAACAAAGTGGCGTTCAGGACAGGACGTCCGTCATAGAGTAAGTCAGCTATTTCTATATTGGAAGAAACCTCTATTTCTTCTTGTGTAAGTTGCAGGATGTAGCCGATTGAAAGGGTTTCATTTCCTTTTTTCCGGAAAAGAAGTACCATACATCCTGTATGTATTTCTTGTTCCAAAGAGTCAGGAACCATTGCGGTAAATGGTTCACCTCTAAAAAGTTTTTCTGCAACAATCAGTGCTTGCATGTTATTGAATAAAAAAAGTCAGCGCTATGCACTGACTTTTTTTTAAAATGTTTTTATACACAATTTTCAGGCATGAAGTGCGTCAAGAATTTTATCACGGATTTTTTCAACACTTCCGGTTCCATCAATCTTGTGGTATTGTAATCCTGTTCCATTAGTCATCGAAAGGCTCTGATAGAAGTCGATCAGGGGTGCCGTCTGTTTGTGATAGACTAACAGGCGTTGCTTTACGGTTTCCTCCTGATCGTCAGTTCTCTGCACCAGAGGTTCTCCGGTTTCATCATCAACGCCTTCAATTTTAGGCGGATTGAAGCGTATATGGTACGTTCTTCCTGAAGCGGGATGCACTCGTCGTCCACTTGCGCGTTCAATAATGTCATTGTCGTCAACATTAAGTTCAACAATATGGTCGATCCTGATCCCATCTTTTTTCAATGCTTCAGCTTGTGCAATTGTACGGGGAAAACCATCAAAAAGACATCCATTGGAGCAATCTGGTTCGGCCAGCCGACCTTTGACGAGACCGATGATTATTTCATCGGAAACAAGCTGCCCGGTCTCCATAATTTTTTTTGCCTGGATGCCGAGCGGTGTTTCTGCTTTTACGGCAGCGCGCAACATGTCACCCGTTGAGATTTGAGGTATACCAAGGGATTTTGATATGTAATTGGACTGTGTCCCTTTCCCTGCACCTGGTGCTCCAAGTAGAATAATTATCATTACTCAGTGTTTATATGTTTTTTTTAGTAGTAATGATTGTCACTTTTGGTTTTGAAGGTCTTGTTTCATATGTGGTTGCCAAGTTTTCGGAAGTAGCTGATATGGATCCATTCCGCAGAGTATCCCCTGTTTCAGGAGTATTTACAGTAGCAGTTTCACTGCTTTTTTCCAATGGTTTGAGCTGAATGGTCTGTACGGCGGGTCTTTTCTTGAATTCAATGCTGGTGGCTTTTGGGCTGCCCGCTGGTTTTTTTTGATGCTGAAGTTTTGCTTCGTCAAAAATCTGCTGAAATGCGGCAACGGCACTATTGGAATCTACAGAACGATTCTGATAGTCTTCTTCTTTGATATGTTCGGTTCTGAACTCAAAATCCAGTGCACCGAGCATCATTCTGATAATCCTGCGGCTTTCTCCAAGGTCTCCTTTGGATTCGATATGGGTTTCAGACTTGGCGTTGACTGTAGTAATTACAAAGTCGTTGATATCCTTTTCCTCAAACAAGCCAAAGGTCACATCAATTTTCATACCGAAAAGTATAAATGACGTTACTTCCGCTCGGATGGTTACCATCCCTCCCACAGCTGTTTTTTCATTTTTCAGTTCCCAGCCTACCCAGTGATCAATTTTGTTGATAATAAAATCAGAAACTGATGCAATTGGTTTTTCGTATCGTCTTACTTTCAATTCATTGAATACAGGTTTTTCCGAAGTATGGGTTGCATTGCTGTTTAAGCCGTGATAAACTTTGTTAAATTCCTTCTGAAAAGGAATTAAATCGAGTAAATCCATGATTTTATTATGGTTATATATTGTTACAACGCTGCATGCCAGTTATAGCAAGTTGACCGCACGCCGCATTAATTGTAGTTCCATAGCTTTTTCTGATAGTGACATGAAGGCCTGAATCAATGAGGTAGCGTGTGAATATGTCTCTTGAAGAGCTATTAACATTTTTGAAGTTAATATTAATGATTGAATTATAATCAATCAAATTTATTTTACATAAAAAGCTATGTGCAAAGCGGGCAAGCATTTTTGCGTCTTGCAGAGAATCGTTGATTCCTTTTAAAAGCATATAAACAAGAGTTACAGGCATTCCCGTTGTGGCTGTATAATCTTCGAGTGATCTGCACAGTGCTTTTAGCGGATACTGTTTTGCTGCCAATGGCATAAGCAATTCTCTTTTTTGCTGTTCGGCGGTGTGTAATGATACTGCAAGCTTTGTTTTTATTCCCGACTTTGCAAGTTTCTGTATTTCTGGAATTACTCCGACAGTCGAAATGGTTATTTTTTTCTGGGAAATACTGAAACTGTAGTTCTTTTTACTAAGAGTTTCAATGGATTCAATAACATTATTCCAGTTCATAAGCGGTTCCCCCATTCCCATAAACACAATATTTGTGACTTTTTTGTCTGGATCTTTGGTAAATAGTGTCTTGTTGAGAGCATAGACTTGTCCGGTAATTTCTCCTGCACTGAGATTTCTTTGTAATCCCATTTTTCCTGTTGCACAGAAGGAGCATTGGAAAGCGCATCCAACCTGAGAAGAGATACAAGCTGTCATCCTGTTGGTGGCTGGGATGAGAACCGTTTCGATCAATTCGTTATCGGGTAACTTCAGTAGAATTTTTTGTGTAGGGTTGTCATTGTTTTTTTCGCTGGTTACCAAATGATCAATAACTTCAAGCGGCTGGATTGAGAATCTTTCTGCCAGTTTTTTTTGTAATGCTCGGCTGAGATTTTTCATGTCGTTAAAGCTTGCTGCGTGATGACTGAAAAGCCACCGGTGAATTTGGTCGGCTTTATAGTATGGTTCATCCAACGATGCGAGTGTAAGTTGAAGCTCCTGACGAGTCATGTCAATGATATTGGGAAGGTGTATAGTCATTACTCAGCGAAAATGTTATTGATTAAAATCGACCGATGAAGAACTACTACAGATCGGTGTGGCTTGCTTCAGTTAGGAATATATGCTCTTTTGTTCAGGTCAAGAAAGCTGTAAGCCAGTTATTAGCTCTATTAAAATTTAGGTGCTCTTAAGTGCCTTTTTGAAAGACCCCTGAGTATTGTAAAGTTTTTTAACATTCGTTGAGTATTCATTCAGTTTGAAAACAGAGGGAGTTTCTGTTTTTCGTAACGGGAAAAAAGTATAGATTAGGCTTTTATTTTTTGATAAAGTTACTGCATAGTAAATGATATTACCAGAGTATGGAAGGACGCTTAAAACCGCGGAATGGTCTCCGGTAATTGATGAGCTTTTGGCTGGTCAGCATATTGTTATTACAACGCATGAAAATTCCGATGGGGATGGCCTCGGTAGCGAAGTTGCCCTTGCGCTGGTGCTTACTTCATTCGGTAAAGAGGTTTCAATTGTCAACCCTACTGATGTGCCTCCTAACTATCAGTTTCTCAAGCAGCTTTATCCCATAAACCTTTTTAATGCCCGTGATGAGGATGCAATACAGGCTCTGTCGTTGTGCGATGTTCTGGTTTTGCTTGATGCAAATTTACATGACAGGATGGGTTCATTGTGGCCGCATGTAAGTTTTTCAAAGGAACTCGGGAGTCTGAAAATTGTGTGCATTGATCATCATCTTGATCCGGATGATTTTACGGATGTTATGGCTTGTGAAAGCTATGCATCGTCTACTGGTGAGTTGATTTATGATCTGATTTATGCTTTTCAGGAGCGATTGGACTGTGAACTTTTTACTCCTGACATTGCTGAGGCTCTTTATACATCTGTTATGACGGACACTGGCTCTTTCAGGTTTCCGAAAACAACTCCTTATGTTTATCGGCTTGCAGGGGATCTTGTGAGCAAGGGTGCAGATGCTTCGAAGATATACGACAGGATTTACAACTCTCTTACCTGCAATGCGCTCAAATTGCTTGGTGCCGCGTTGAGTGCCATTGACATTCTCGATAACGGTAGTATTTCGTGGCTTTTCATATCGCAGGATATGATCAAATCGACAGGGAGCAAACTATTTGATACCGATCTCATTATCCGTTATCTTTTAAGTGTTCCAACAGTTCGGATTGCTGTGCTTTTGGTTGAAATGCAGGATGGCAGAACCAAGGCGAGTTTCAGGTCGCGTGGTAATATTTATGTCAACAAGCTTGCTAAAAAATATGGTGGAGGAGGGCATATGAATGCTGCGGGATGCCTTTTCCAGTTATCATCTGACAGGGCTCAGAAGGTAGTGCTTGATGACGTCCGGGAGTTTTTGAAAACAGGAAAATATCAGCTTGACAGCGTTAACGACGAATAGAAATTATGAAAATATCAGTAACAAAAATTGGTCTTGATCGTATTAGCACCGATCTTCTCGTTTTGCCGTTCAGTACTCGAGAGTTGAAAAAAGAAGCAGGAAAACTTTTTGAGAGTCTTGAGCTTAATCAACAGGCATTAAAAGATTTTAAAGCTGATGCTGGCGAGGTTGTATTGCTTTATGGTCATAATGGGAAATGCACTGCAGAGCGGATTGCCCTTCTCGGTAGTGGAGAGGGCAAAAACTTGGATGATTGGCGTAAAGCTGCGGCTTCCATTGCTTCCAAAGCCGTAGAAATGAAAATTGAAAAATTTACTATTGATTTTTCATGTGTTGAAGAATTTGCAGCTGTTGCAGGGCAAAGTGTTTCAACACTTGTTTATAACTTTGTTACCGGTTGTTTTGCGGGTTCATATCGGTTTGATCGCCTGAAAAGTGGCAAGCTGGATAAAAAGGAGTCAAAAGGGAAATCGAAAGGGCTTGTTGAGCTTGTGTTCAGAGCTGATTCAGCTGTTTTTGATGAGATTCAGAAAGGTGGAAGCGATGGGAAAATTGTTAGTTCATGCCAAAAGGTGGTAAGGGATCTGGTTAATCTGCCAGGAAATTATTTGAAAGCAGAAGATATTTCAAAAGCCGCAGAAGTGTCAGGTAAAAAGTATGGTTACGAGGTAACGGTTTTTCGTAAAAAAGAGATGGAGTCACTCGGTATGGGTGGCTTACTTGCAGTAAATAAAGGAAGTTTTTCCGCACCAACGTTTACGGTACTCGACTACAGGCCAAAAGGACAGATCAAGAGTGTTGTTGCTTTGGTTGGCAAAGGTGTTACCTTCGATTCTGGTGGCATTTCGCTCAAACCTTCTGAGAATATGGGGGAAATGAAGTCCGATATGGCTGGAGCTGCAAGTGTTCTTGGAACAATTGAAGCGATAGCCCGCCTTGGACTTCCCCTTCATATTGTTGGATTGATTCCTGCTACTGACAATATGCCCGATGGTAAGGCTCAGACCCCGGGTGATGTTATTACTACGTATTCGGGAATTACTGTTGAGGTTAGTAATACAGATGCCGAGGGCAGGCTGATTCTTGCTGATGCCCTTACTTATGCTGTTGAAAAATATAAACCAGATGTTATAATTGATCTTGCTACCCTGACAGGTGCTTGTATTGTGGCACTTGGGTATTCTGTTGCTGGTCTTTTCAGCAACAATGATAAGCTGGCCGATGAGATTTTTCAAGCTGGTGAACAGTCCGGTGAAAAGGTATGGCGTATGCCACTTTGGGATATTTATGATGAGCAGATAAAGTCAGATATTGCTGATGTCAATAATACAGGTGGGCGAGGTGCTGGTTCGGTTACTGCTGCAAAATTTCTCGAAAAATTTATTGATAAGCATAAAAACTGGGCTCACATTGATATTGCTGGCCCGTCATTTGTGCCAAAAGGTGGCGGCAAAATAAATGGAGGTACTGGTTTTGGGGTGAGCCTGCTTGTTGAGTTGCTTAAAAAATGGTGTTGAATCAAACTATACGGGTAATTTTCTTTTATACCCATGCAAATTATACGAAACTATAGACATCATGTATTTTCACTTATCACTTAGTTAAAAAGGCAATGATGCTGGTTTTCATATTGTTAATGAGGAAAAAGCTATTTTCCTGATAGTGGTGAAATGTTACTATTTCAAATACCATTTTCCAGCATTGCATAACACGTAGTATGACATAAAAGAAAAGGGTCGAACAATGGATTCAATGTCTGTAAAAGATAGTCGTCTCAAGGTTGCCGGTGTTGTTTTTTTTGCTTTTTTTTTGATTCTATCGTCTTGCAGTTCTGAAAAACCGAGGCAGGATCCGAGGCAGGAGCATCTCGAATCCATTACGGCTATTCTTGCTCAGGTACAGAAAAATCTTGGTAGAATTCAGCAGCAAGAAGCTGTTGTTGAACGTCTTTCTTCTGGGGTAGAGGGCAAGGACAAGGAGACTGTCGAGCAAATCGGAAAGGATATTACAGCTGGAATCCGTTTTATCGATTCTACCCTTGCGGCAAGCAAAAATCTGATTCGAAAGCTTGAGGAGGAGAATAGGGTGTCATCGTATCGAGTAGAATCTCTCGATAATCTGGTTTCAGAGTTGAAAATGGCAATTAATACCAAGGATGGTGAGGTCAATATACTAAAAGGTCATGTGCAGAAGCTCAACAGCCAGATATCGTCTCTTATGGCAACTGTTGATGTGCTTGATGAATATATCCAAGATCAGGATGCCCAGCTGTACACAGCATATTACATCTCCGGAACTTTTGATGACCTTGTTAACAAAGGTGTTTTAGTGCGTATCAATCCTCTTGAAAAACTATTTGGCACAGAGTACCGTCTTGCATCCGATTTTAATATCAATCGTTTTAAAAAAGTTGATATAACTGAAACACGTGATCTTTTTTTTGATTGGCCGCTGAAGAGGCTCAAAATTATTACTCCTCATAGCGTAGGTTCTTACGAACTTGTTGGCGGTAAAACATCTTCACTTCTTCTTATCCGCGATGAAAGCGCTTTTTGGCAGAAATCTCGTTGTCTTGTGGTAGTTCTTGAATAAAAAATATAGAATGCTGCTTTATTCGTTTTAACAATAAGGGCATCTCTGCAAATCAATGTTGTTTAATGAAAATAACCATATTCGGGTCAGGTTATGTTGGGCTTGTAACCGGTGCCTGCTTTGCAGAAGTTGGTAATGACGTACTTTGTGTTGATATTGACCAGAAGAAGATTGATCTTCTTAACGATGGTCACATACCCATCTATGAACCTGGTCTCGAAGAACTTATTATAGAAAATAGTCGGGCAGGTCGTTTGAAGTTTACTTCAAATCTCCATGAGGGAGTAGAATTCGGCTTGTACCAGTTCATCGCTGTTGGGACTCCTCCTGATGAGGATGGTTCTGCTGATTTGTGTCACGTACTCAGTGTGGCTGAAAGTATTGGAACCTATATTCAGGAGTATCGGATTGTTATCAATAAATCCACGGTACCTGTTGGTACTGCCGATTTGGTGCGGCAAACAATCAGTTCAGTACTTGCTGAACGACATTTTGAAATTGACTTTGACGTTGTTTCAAATCCTGAGTTTCTCAAGGAAGGGGATGCAGTTAACGATTTCATGAAACCCGAAAGAATTGTTGTTGGTGTTGACAATCCAAGAACTAAAGAGCTTCTTCGTTTTTTATACTCACCATTTAACCGTAGTCATGAACGATTTATCGCTATGGATATCCGTTCAGCCGAGTTGACAAAGTATGCAGCCAACTCAATGCTTGCGACAAAAATTAGTTTCATGAATGAAATTGCCAACATTGCCGAACTGGTTGGTGCTGATATTGAAGCTGTACGCAAAGGTATTGGGTCTGATTCTCGGATTGGTTTTTCCTTTATTTATCCTGGTGTAGGTTATGGTGGGTCTTGCTTTCCAAAGGATGTGCAGGCACTTGGGAGAACAGCTCATAAGCATGGCTATCATTCACGAATCCTGCAGGCAGTTGAGGCCGTTAATAATGATCAGAAAAGTAGCATTGTTAGAAAAATAAAGACGCATTTTGGGGATGAAATTCATGGTCGAGTTTTTGCGCTATGGGGGCTTTCCTTTAAACCGAATACTGATGATATGCGCGAAGCTCCCAGCCGTAAAGTAATTGAGGAGCTTTTAAAAGAAGGTGCTGAGGTTAGAGTCTATGATCCCATTGCTATGGATGAGGTTGAAAGGATATATGGCCAGATTGATGGCTTGTATTATGCGTTAAATGCTGAAGATGCGGTGCAAGGTTCCGATGCACTTGTAGTACTTACTGAGTGGCACGTGTTTCGAAGCCCTGATTTCGAAATGATCAAAAAAAATCTAATAACACCGATTATTTTTGATGGAAGGAATATCTATAACCCAGAATTCATGGAACAGTTTGGATTTACCTATTACTCAATAGGTCGACCACCTCGGGGCGTGTAAAAAACCTATTTCCAGAGCGTGAAACCGTGATGCAGTGGGCCGCAGCCTCTCCCAAGGTTGTAATCTGTTCCGGCTTTAAGGGCTTCAAGTGTATATGCTTTGGCTTTTTCTACAGCATAATTCATAGCTTCACCTTTTGCTAAAAATGCTGCAATAGCTGATGAAAGTGTGCACCCTGTGCCGTGAGTATTGCAGGTTATGACTTTTTTTGAGCGGAACCAAAAAAACTTGTGGTTATAGAGTAGACAGTCATGGCATTCGTTTCCTTCGCTATGCCCTCCTTTTATGAGTACTGAGGCAGCTCCCATTTTTTGCAGTATCGTGGCGGCAGTTTCTATTGCTTCGGGTGTAGCTGGAGGTTTGTTCATGCCTATTAATATGGCTGTTTCCGATAGGTTAGGTGTAATTAATGCTGCAAGAGGAAAGAGTTCTGCTTTTATGGTCGGAATAGCTTTCAGTGGTAGTAGTGGTCTTCCTCCTGAGGTACCGAGTACAGTGTCCAGAATAACAGGGGGTGTTCCTGGAAGTTCCTTTAGCATTATAGCTACAGCTTTAATCATCCCGGTACTACCCAGCATTCCGATTTTTACAGCATCAATATGAATATCATCAACAATAGCTCTGAACTGTTCTAAGACACATTTCTCTGAGAGATGGTAAATTTTCTTTACTCCGCTTGTATTTTGGGCTGTAATGGCCGTTATGACCGATAATCCATAACATTCAAGGGCAGCAATTGTTTTGATATCCGCTTGAATACCGGCACCACCGCTACCATCTGATCCAGCGATGCTAAGAACTGTTGTGTAGTTTTTTTTCAAGGATATTTCCTGTTTACGGCTTCTACAAGTTCACGGGTTGCAGTGAAGGGGTCAACAGCTTTGCTGACGGATGAAATGACAGCTACGCCCGATGCACCTAGGCTGATAACTGTTGGGGCATTTTTAACGGTGATGCCACCTATTGCAATGAGTGGTACAGAGATGAGTGACGCAACATTTTTAAGAGCATCCTCGCCAACCGGAGCAGACCTTTTTTGTTTTGATATAGTCCTATAGATATGACCAAATCCAATGTAATTTGCTCCATCTTTTACTGCTTTTAGTGCTTCTTCGGATGAAGATACCGAAACACCTATGATTTGTGACTCACCTAAAAGTTTCCTGGCGGCATGAGCAGGGAGGTCCTGCTGACCAAGGTGAACACCATCAGCGCCGCTTGCAAGGGCAATGTCAACACGATCATTAATAATGCATAGGGCGTTATATGGTTTGCAACGTTTGCAGATTTCGACAGCCCAGAAGAACAGTTTACTGCCAGAAGCAGTTTTGTGCCTTAACTGTATCATGCTTGCTCCTCCCCTAAGAGCGTCTTCAGCAAGAGAAACAGGGCATTTTGTTTCATCGGTTATGACACAAAGAAAAGGAGGAACTGGAATCATGTGTAAAGGATACGGTAAAATTTTTCAACGTTTTCAATAAATTTAGCGCTCGGTACAAAAAGAGATATTCCTGCTACTCCATACGCACCGTTATCTATACATTGCGAAGCATTTTGATGTGTTATTCCTCCAACAGCAAAAACAGGTAGAGACGTTGAACGGCAAAGCTTACCAAGTTTATCCGACCCTTGGGGTAAGCCATATTTTCTTTTTGAAGGAGTATCAAAAACCGGCCCGAAAAGCAAATAATCAGCACCCGATTCCTCAGCAATGAGCGCCGATGATGGAGAATGAACACTGCAACCGATAAGTAATTCAGGGGCAACCGTACGAAGTTTATCAGGCGGGCAACTGTTTTCAGGAAGATGAACACCCTGCAGACCTGTAGCTACAGCAATATCCACCCGTTCATTAATAACTAACAATACTTCTTTAGACAAAGTGCTTTCTGCAGCCTTCAGAGCTAAGTAAAATAACTGTTTAGCTTCAAAATGCTTTTCCCGAATCTGAACTATGCAGGATAAATAGTGGGGAAGGAGCTTAATCTGTTCCATGAGCAACGTTCCTGTATAAGGATCATCCTTTCCACTGCTGATCAGATAAAGACGCGGAAGAGGATTACTATAACGTTGATAAAGCGCCATATGATCAAAATCCTTTGATTATTAAAGGACTGTAAAACAAATTACATCAATCCTTTGTGAGTTGCTAAAAATTCGGCGGAGGTAAAAATTCAAGAATTTTTAAAAATAGTACCAAAGCAACTACAATACGAAGTATTACACTGATTGGCAGTCAAACTGACCACTCTGTTATATTTGCACAAGATATTCAAACTGATTTTGAGTTACATTTTCAACATAACTGCATTCCCACAGTTTTACGGTGATCAGAATACACTGAATAGTCATTTTAGATAGTAAAAGTAGTCGCAAAATCCATTTAACAAAAGAATTTCTTATGAGTAATATCGAAGATAAAATCATCAAAGCTGGTTTTACACTGCCAACATTACCTACCGCAGCGGGTCTTTATTTACCAGCAATCAGGATAGGCAATCTTGTCTATACTTCGGGTCAGCTCCCTCTCCGAGAAGGAAAATTGATAGAGCCGGGAGGAAAAGGCAAGGTTAATGAAAGTAATCGGGAGGATGCTTTCAATGCGTCAAGAGTAGCTCTTCTCAATGCTTTGGCGGCCATTAAATCAGCGACAGGATCTCTTGACGGCATTGAAAAAATTATCAAACTCACAATCTATGTTGCAAGTGATCCCTGCTTTTCCAGTCAGCATCTTGTTGCTAACGGCGCATCTTCTTTGCTACACGCCATCTTTGATGAGAAGGGATTTCATGTAAGAAGTGCTGTAGGCGTGGCAGAATTACCTCTTAATGCAAGTATTGAAATCGAACTTATTGTTCAATTTAAAAATACCTCACCATGCTAACATTAAAATAAACTAAACTACTATATTTTTATATATAAAAATAATAAAATACATCAAATATTTTGTAAATAAAAAATATAATAACTTATTATAAAATAATAGTTTATTGTGTAATAATAATTTACTTATTAATAAGTAATAATGATTTTATTGTGATATACTTTTAATATAAAAAGAGCTAATAATTTTTTTTAAAATAAAATTTTAATAATATTAAATATCATAAATAATAATTGATATTAAATATTATAAGTTATTTTATTAAAATCTATTAGATTATTTTATCTAATAGATTATTAGTGATATTATGAGTATAAAAAATACTTGAATTTTTATTATTTTTATATTGAATGACCTATGACTTAATTTTTTTAAAAAATCGGTTTATCTTATTGATTTGTTTGGTTATTTTTTCGGTTCTATAAGTTTTACGTTATTATTTTTTTGTAAGAGTAAGATTTATTTTTTACTGTTATTCTTTATCATAATTCATATATATGAATGATTTTTAAGCAATATTTGTTTGTATTTTCATCAGTTATCTGTTTTTTAATTATAGGGTGATTTATTGATTGCGTAATGTTTTTTTGTGATTTTGATTTATGATCAGTAAACTGTGCTTCGTGGTATACAAGCCTATTCTTTCATCCCGTAATTAATCCACTCTTCATGTTTCGCCTCCTGACTATCGCTTTATTAATGCTCATTGTACTTGGATTTGGTTTTTTGCTTGGCAGGCTCAATGGAAACTCAGATAGCTTGAGTGACGGGCAGCAGAAGAAAATGCTTGCAGCCTATAGTTTGATGAAAACGCTCTATGTTGATAATGTTGATAGTGATAGTCTTGTTGCAGCTGGTATTCGAGGTATGGCTGAATATCTTGATCCTCATACGGTCTATCTTGATCCTGAAACAGTTTCTTACTCCAAGGCTCAATTTGATGGTAATTTTGATGGCATAGGTGTCGAGTTTGATGTTAACAGGGATACTCTTGTTGTTGTTACACCAATTTCTGGAGGTCCAAGCGCTTCAGTTGGTGTTTCACCTGGAGATCGTATTATCGCCATTGATTCTGTTTCTGCTTTAGGTATAACTAAACAGGAGGTACTGAAAAAACTTAGAGGGATGCGGGGAACGCAGGTGATGCTGAAAGTATTCAGGCCAATCAGCGGCAGAATTATTGATTTTACAGTAACAAGAGGGCGAATATCAACATCAAGTATTGATGCTGTATTTATGTTCAATAATCGGGTAGGCTATATCCGATTGAATCGTTTCATTGCAACCACAGCTGATGAATTTCGTCGTGCATTGACCCTTTTGAAAGCGCAAGGTATGACTCGTCTTGTCATTGATCTCAGAGGGAACCCCGGGGGGTTTCTTGAGCAGGCAGTCGCAGTTGCCGATGAATTTCTTACTAAGGGTCAGTTGATTGTTTATACCAAAAGCCGTAAAGGCAGTATGAATGATGAACGTTATATTGCCAAATCAGGGGATAGTTATGAAAAAGGTGAACTACTTGTGCTTGTTGATAAAGGAAGTGCATCTGCTTCCGAAATTCTTGCCGGAGCACTCCAGGATAACAAACGGGCAGTCATTGTTGGTGAACAAACCTTTGGTAAAGGGCTGGTGCAGCGACAACTCAAACTTACTGACGGTTCAGCGATTCGGCTCACAGTCTCTCGATATTATACTCCGTCTGGTAGGCAGATACAGCGGATGTATCGTAAAGGCGGCTCTGGCCGTGAAAGCTATTTTCAGGATGCACTTACAAACTTGCATCCAGAGAAACTCTTTACAAAGTCTGACAGTTTATTGTATCTGAAAAACAGTGATGTAAAGGTATACAGGACATCCTCGCTTACTGGATTGTTATCTGCTCTAAAAAAAGGGTCGTCAAAAGAGAGTAATCAACTTGCATTAATGAAAAATGCAGGCGGTGTTATTCCTGACTTTTGGGTTGTTGGGAAATCTGCCTCTGATTTTTATCAAGCACTTTTCCGTTCTAGTTCTTTTGATGATTTGGCTCTTAAAATTCTTGATGATTCCAAAAGTTCAGTTCAACGGTACCGGAATTCACTTGAACGTTTTATTACTGATTATTCTGATGAAAATCTTTTTGAAACTTTGCTCGTAAAAACTTGCAATGCGAAAAAAATAATATTTGACAGGCAAGCATTCATCACGGATAGGCAAAAACTTTTTCGTGCAGTGAAATCAAGGATAGCGCATCAGCTTTTTGGTACTGAAGGTCAAATAAGGTTTATTGTACTTACTACCGATCCAGTTGTAAAGATAGCTGCATCAGTTCCTCTCAGTCGGAATTGACGGTTCAAGCAGCCGATTGATATTTTTCTGTTTTTTTTAACCATTAAAACGCGGAGAACATGTCATTACTTGAAAAAATCAAGAGCGAAACCTGTACGTTACGAATGAAAAACGACTGGTTGAAAATATTTACCTGTCCGGTACCAACCTCCGATTTTCTTTCGTTTGTTGGTATTGCTACTATTGATGCTCCCCAGCATGCCATTTTAAGTCTCTTGTTTGATGTTGAAGCGGCAACTGAGTGGGTCTGGAAAACCAAGGAAATGCGCTTACTGAAAGATCTTTCGGAAGATAACGGGCGTATTGTTTATCAGCTTGTCAGTGCTCCTTGGCCTATTTCCGACCGTGAAATCATAACCCGTTCCCAAGGATATATGGATCCCGATACCTCTGAGATTTTTATCAAACTTGAATGCATGGCAGACTATCTTCCGAAGAATGATAAATATGTTCGTGTTCCCCATCTTGAAGGGGCATGGAACATTATTCCGCTCTCAGAAAACCAATCCAGAGTAATTTTTCGTCTTCATATCGAACCTGGTGGCGAAATTCCGTTCTGGCTTGCCAATATTGCTGTTATAGATACTCCTTATCACACCATGAGCAATATGCGTGACATGGTCAAAAAAGATAAGTATTTGACACCTGTTGACGCGCCATTTATAAAATCTGCCAAAGATGTAATACAGAACTATGAACAATTTATTGTTCAGTGATTTTTACTGATATATCTATTATTCTTTGCCAAGCACATTCAACCACAGATTAATATTATGGTAAGGATTGTAGCATCAATTCTTACGAAAAACCGGGATTTTTGTGTTGATCATAAAGGGCTCAAAATATTTTCTTCTGAAGTTACTGGTTCCGATATCCAGAGTTTTAAGGGTGAAACCAAGTTGCAGGTTCCATTTAAAAAACTGATGGATCTTTTTTACGACATGGCGAATTATGGCCGTTGGGTGCATCAGCTGGCAGAACTGGATGTTATTTCAAAAAGACGGTATCAACTATGTCTTGCGAAAGATTATCACTATTCCGTGGCCGTTACAAAAAAAAGAGATTATTATGCGTACTGGACTTGTTCCGGTAGGGCAGAATTATATACCCATAACCCTGACTGGTGATCCTGATTATTTCCCTGTGAATTCCAATTATCATAGGGTTCGTTACTCATAAGGGTTCCGGGTCTTTAATCCCAACGGTCACGGAAATGTTCAACTCACATTTGTGATGCATGTAGATCCACGCGAGGATGTTCCCACTCAAATTGTTAATATCGGTTTGTTTGATGTGCCTTTGTAATTCATTGAGAAATAAGCGCTCAACAACAAGTCATTTGGTAATCTTTTTCGAAACCGACGAGGATTTGTCTGGCTTGTTCTTTAGCGGTTTTGGTGTTTTTTTGATGATTTACATGTTTATCGGTTTCGTGACTACCCATTTCATTACCGAACCAATTCTTGTGGAGCGCTTAGCAGGACTCTTGTGACGGATCATTTCATATAACCCACCATACCCTCATGAAATAGATCAGTATTCCTCTATTTTTTGCAATGTTTTTCAAATGCTTTGAGCAGTTTATCCGGTTTTACTGGTACTGCTCCAACTTCTTGACAGACTGTACCAGCGGCAAGATTCGCAATGGTGGCGTTGGTGCCGATGTCTATACCGGCAGCAACACCTAAAGCCAGCACTCCGATAACGGTATCTCCAGCTCCTGAAACATCAGTAACCTCCAGCGATGTTGCGTTGATATGCTTAAAAGAACCGTTATACAGCGACATACCTTTATCACTTCTGGTAACAACAACAGTTTCAGTTTGAAGCTTTTCCTGAAGTAAACGGCAGGCATTTTCAACTTCATGATCATTGTTCTGCAGAACAATACCCAGTGATGCTGCTATTTCAGAAAGATTTGGTTTGAAAACCGAACAACCTGTGTAAGCAAAGAAATTTTGAAGTTTTGGATCAACAAGTACCGGAATCCCATGATTCTTCGCTGATGCAATAATTCTTTGAATAAGGCGTTTGCTGAGAAGTCCCTTGTTGTAGTCTTCCAGGACAATAGCATCAATCGAACTGATAACATCTTCAAAAGAATTGATGACTAATTGTTCAATAGTAGAATCAATCTCTTTTCTGCTTTCGAAATCGACTCTTGTAATATGGTGGTTTTGTGACAGGATTCTTGTTTTACTGGTAGTTGGTCTTGACGTATCACAAATCAGTCCATTAGTGGCCAGTCCACTGTCTTGGAATAACTCAAGAAGTATTGATCTGTTACTGTCAGCTCCGGTAATTCCGAATAGCATGGTTTCCGCACCGAGCGAAAGTGTATTGAGTGCTACATTTGCAGCTCCTCCTAATCGGTGCTCCTCATAGTTGACATCAACGACTGGTACAGGGTATTCTGGTGAGATTCGAGAGACGTGGCCGAAAATATATTTGTCGAGCATAATATCGCCGATCACAGCAATCCGTTTGTTCTTGAATGAGTCTAAAAGGGCTTCTATGAAGTCTGCGGTCATAACAATATTACTTTTGTGATGTTTTCTGTATTGTTAGGTAGAAAAAATAGCAGTAATAAGCCAATCAAATACGAAAGATATGATTGTTTCACTTTATTTTTTTTGCAATATTTTGTTATAATTAAAGCTAAGTATTTTTAAGCCTTATAGAAAACAGTAGGAATTGATGTTTGACAGTCTAAGTGATAAGCTTGAGGCCACCTTTAAAAAACTTGCTGGCCAGGGTACTATTAACGAGATCAATATTGGTCTCGCTATGCGCGATATCAAACGGGCACTTCTCGGCGCTGATGTCAACTACAAGGTAGCAAAAAATTTAATTGAAGAAATCAGGGAGAAATCTCTCGGTGAGCAAGTCATAAAAAGCGTGGCGCCTTCGCAGATGATTGTCAAAATCGTCTATGATAAATTGACCGATCTAATGGGTGGGGAGCAAGCGCCATTGAATCTTTCCCCAAAGAAACTTCCATCAGTTATAATGGTTGCCGGTCTGCAAGGATCGGGAAAAACTACATTTTGCGCCAAACTTGCGCTACGGTTGAAAAAAAACGGTAAAAACCCACTGTTGGTTGCGGCTGACGTTTATCGCCCTGCTGCTATTGATCAGCTTAAAGCTCTCGGGCTTCAAGTAGAAGTACCCGTTTTTGCCATTGAAGAGCATAATGCAATGAAAGCCGCACTTCAGGGTATTGAAGCGGCTCGTTCCGGTGCCAAAGATGTTGTTATAGTTGATACTGCTGGACGATTACAGATTGATGAGCTTATGATGGCTGAAGCCGAAGCTTTGAAGCATGCACTCAAGCCCGACGAGCTACTTTTTGTTGTTGATTCCATGATGGGTCAGGAAGCAGTAAATACCGCAAAGGCTTTTAATGATCGTCTTGATTTTGATGGTGTTGTGCTGACCAAGCTTGACGGTGATGCAAGGGGTGGTGCCGCCCTTTCTATTCGTCGTGTCGTAGAAAAACCGATTAAATTTATCAGCATCGGAGAAAAAGTTGATGACCTTGATCTTTTTTATCCCGATCGTATGGCCCAGAGGATTCTTGGTATGGGCGATATTGTCAGTTTTGTGGAAAAAGCTCAGGAAAAACTTGATCTTGAAAAGACGCTTGACATGCAGAAAAAGCTGATGAAAAATCAGTTTGATCTCAACGACTTTTTCGATCAGTTGCAGCAACTCAAAAAAATGGGATCAATTCAGGGCCTAATTGAAATGGTACCAGGACTGAACAAAATGGTTCCAAAACAGGACCTTGAAAATCTTGATTTCAAGCCAATTGAAGCCATGATAAACTCTATGACAAAACAGGAAAAAACAAATCCTGAAATTATTAATGGCAGTCGCCGTCAACGCATTGCCAAAGGCAGCGGCACGAGAGTTCAGGAGGTAAACCTTCTGCTCAAGCAGTTCGGTGAAATGAAAAAGATGATGCGTTCCGTATCAAAGTTGTCACAGTCCGGTAGAAAGATTACCTCGCAGAATCTTGCACTCGAAAAGTTTTTAAAACGATAAACTGATATATAACGTTTAACACTTAACATTAACTAAAATACTTGAACCTTGGTAAAGATCAGACTCAAAAGAGCAGGAAGAAAAAAATTGCCGGTATACCAGATTGTCGCTGCCGATGCGCGTTCACCCAGGGATGGCAAATTTCTTGAAGTTATAGGAACCTATCAGCCGACAGCAAAACCACATGCGGTAACAATTAAAAAAGATCGTGTCACCTACTGGATGCAGGTTGGTGCACAGCCAACAGCAACTGTCCGTAGTCTGATTCGTACAACAGGCTTGCTGCATGAACTGAGGCTAAAAAATATGGGGCGTAGTGATGCTGAAATTACAGCAGAGATGGAACAGTTTCAGGCAAGAAAAATCGAAAGAAGTAAAAAAAGGCTTATTGTAAAGTCGCGCCGCCGTCAAGCCAAAAAAGAGGCTGAAGCGAAAGCCGCTACAGGTAGTGAGGCATAATGCTGCTTTCAATATGAGTTAAGAGTGGAACTCTATCAGGCAGGTATCATTCTCAAGCCGAAAGGGTTGAAGGGTGAGGTAAAAGTTGAGGCTTTTACTGATTTCCCTGAAAGTTTTCTCACTCGTAAGGAGTATTATGCAGGTCGTGGCACAGAGGTTGTTGAGCGGTTGAAAGTTAAAAAAGCTACTCTTTCCTGCGGATTTGCATGGTTGTTCTTTGAAGGAATTGACAGTAGGGAAAAAGCAGAGGCGCTCGCGGGTTTGCTGTTGTTTGTCAATGAACATCAGCTCTTGCCTCAGCCGGCTAATCGTGCTTATCTTCATGAGCTTATTGGGTTAAAAGTTATTGATCGAAACCATGGAGAGGTTGGCATAGTAACCGATGTTGTCGCTATGCCAGCGCATGAAATCTATGAGGTTCTGGTTGGTAAAAAGAAAATTCTGATTCCTGCTATTGAAGAGTTTGTTGAAGAGATCAGCATTCGTGAAAAGTATATTTTTGTACCAAGATTTGACGAATTTCTGTGAAAGCTTGTATTTGAATTGCTTATTGAAACTTTTCTCAGCAAATGGGTGCAATAAGGATTGATGTGATTTCCGTCATTCCGTTTTTTTTCGATTCACCGCTTGATAATGGATTATTAAGCATTGCGCGGAAAAAAAAACATGCAGAAGTTCACATTCACAATTTGCATGACTACGGACTGGGTAAATACAGGCAGGTTGATGATTCTCCTTTTGGCGGTGGCGCAGGAATGATACTTAGGCCTGAACCTGTTTTTTCCTGTATTGAAGCACTTCAGTCCGAAAGAACGTATGATGAAGTGATTTTTCTTACCCCTGACGGCAAGCAGTTTGAACAGTCTATGGCAAACCGGCTTTCAAGGATGGAAAATCTCATTATTCTTTGTGGTCATTACAAGGCTGTTGATGAAAGGATCCGTCAGAAGCTGATAACTATGGAAATTTCCATCGGTGATGTAGTAGTTTCAGGAGGCGAAATACCTGCACTACTGCTCATGGATGCTGTTATCAGGGTAATACCGGGTGTTCTTGGCGACAGTGAATCGGCTTTAACCGACTCCTTTCAGACCAAGCTTCTTGATTGTGCGTATTACACTCGTCCGGCTGAATTTAGAGGGATGAAAGTTCCCGAAGTGCTGATGTCGGGTCATCACCGCAACATTGAGCACTGGCGGAGTGAAAATGCGCTTGACCGAACAAGAACCCGACGTCCCGATCTTATTGATCATGAAGTATTGGAAGAATTAAAAAAAATAACGTAAATAATTTTGAAAATGGATCAGTTAATTAGGTTAGTTGAAGCTACACAAGCAGTTGCAGATTTTCCGCAGATTCAACCGGGTGATACCGTAAGGATCCAGCTAAAAGTTATTGAGGGCGAAAAAGAAAGGCTGCAGGCTTTTGAGGGTATTGTTATCAGCGACAGGGGAGTCGGTGGTTCCAAAACCATTACTGTACGCAAGATTTCGCATGGAGTTGGAGTGGAAAGGATTATTCCGGTCAACTCTCCCAACATTGAAAGTGTTACGGTGGTCAAGCATGGTAAGGCAAGAAGGGCAAAACTCTTCTACCTGCGCAAACGTACAGGCAAAGCTGCATTGAAAGTTAAAGAACGCAAGGTTATAGAGAAAGCTTGAACTGATATCGTTAATCCGGCACTCTTAATGATGCCGGATTTTTCCTGTTCACACAGGACTTTTTCTATTATAGAAAGTATGCAGCAAAATACCGAAAGTAACGTTTCGCGGTCGAAAAAGTTCTCGTTATATTTGTTGCATGAACATTCTGTATTGAGAAAAACACCTCTCGGTATTGAACTTGGCTTCATCACCCTCTTGACAGCAAGGCTATGGCAGAACCATTGATGCTCGTTCCGGATTCCGTCATACTGAAAAACTCACCACACCTTACTCGTCAGACCCTTACACTCTCCCAAGCCTACAAAGATCAGGAACTCCTTGTCACGGATGCAGCCTTACAAGCCATCGGCACACTGTTATGGCAGGCACTTGCTACGGATACCGATGCACGGCTGCAACAAGCAAAACAACAAGCAGGGTTATCCATTCTGCCCATAGTCATAGCCAGTAACGACCCTGCAATACTGCAACTGCCATGGGAAACCCTCTATCATCCCGCATACGGCTTTCTTGCCCGGCATGAGGGATTCACGCTCTCCCGTCACATTCCTTCAATCAAGACCGGACTGCCGGACATCGAACAGGGCCCATTGAAGATTCTGCTCTTTTCCTCACTGCCTGATAACCTTGACGAGACCGATCAGCTTCAGATTGAGGAAGAACAGGGGCGGGTGCTTGAAGCAGTTGGCCAGTGGCGGCAAAGCGGTCATGTGGTACTTGAAATGCCCGATGACGGCCGGTTCAGCGAGTTCAAACGGATACTCAAAGCATTCCAACCACATCTGGTCTATCTCAGCGGACATGGCATATTTGAAAGCGACCCGCTGAACCATCAAGGCAAGGGATACTTTTTCTTTGAGAACGAGCATGGTGATGCCAGTGAAGCCATTGATGAACACCAGCTTGCAGAAGCATTCACCGGAATTGATATACAGGCAGTCATCCTCTCAGCCTGCCAGTCAGGCCAAGCCATATCGGCCAACCTGAACAACGGCCTGATGTACCAATTGGCACAAAAAGGCATTCCCCATGTCATCGGCATGCGTGAATCCATTCTTGACCGTGCAGGCATCCAGTTTGCCCAGGCATTCTTTTCAGCATTGCTGCATGAAAAAGGAATTGCCTCTGCCCTTCAGCAGGCACGCCAAGACGATGAAGAGGCGAAAAAGTCGCTCCAGTCTGAACTCTCACTGGGCCAATGGTGCCTGCCGATGCTCCTGAGCAGAGAACATAACCGCCCACTCATCAACTGGCAGTTTACTCCGCAACCAATGTGTGCGGCAACTCTTCTCAACGGCACCCTCGACAATATCTCTCTGCCGGCACAGTTTATCGGCCGCCGTCGGGAGCTGCGGAAACTCCAGCGGGCGTTTCGGGAAGGGAAAGACGAAACAACAAATGTACTGTTGCTCACCGGAGCTGGAGGCATGGGAAAAACAGCACTTGCCGGTAAACTCATCAACACACTCAAAAGTGATGGCTTTGAAATATTCGGGTTTTCGGCACGAGCTCAACACGACTGGCGTGATACCCTCTTTCAGATGGAACTGGCGCTTGACAAAAAGCGTACCGAAAAATACGAGAAGATCCAGAAACAGTATACAGATCCCGCAAAACATGCATCATGGCTGCTTAAACTGCTGCTTGAACAGTTTAAACGGAAAGTTGCGCTCTTTTTCGATAACCTTGAATCCGTTCAAGATCCGGTTACCCGCATACTCACCGACCCTGAACTGCAGCTCTGGATTAATGCTGCGGTTCGCCTGAAACAGGAAGGTCTGCGAGTCGTGCTCACCTCGCGGTGGGCACTGCCGGAGTGGAAGGAGCCTCTTCATCCACTTGTGAAACCGGTCTATCGGGACTTCCTTGCTGTGGCACAGCAAAAGAAACTGCCAGAGAGCTTCCTCAAGGAATCCAGACGGTTACGGAAAGTCTATGAGGTGCTGCACGGCAACTACCGCGCACTGGAGTTCTTTGCGGCGGCATTGCAGAAGATGAGTGCTGATGAAGAACAGGATTTTCTTGCAAGCTTACAACAGGCCGAAGCGGAAATCCAGGTTGACATGGCACTCGAAAAGGTCTGGAGCCACAGGACAGCCGAAGAGCAGGAACTGCTCCGTCGCATGACAGCTTATGATGTTCCAGTAGCTTCAGAAGGCATACAGAAACTCGCCATGAATGAACTGCAGCAGACAAAAGAAGCACAGCAAACCCTGCTCTCGGTATCATTGATTGAACGATATGAAAACCAGAGATGGCAGACCGACGAGTATCTGGTATCGCCGCTGGTGCGGAGCTGGCTGGACAAGCAGGGCGCAGCAAAACCCGAAAAGAAGCTGCTGCAAGAAGCCGCAACCTATCACAAATGGCTGCTGGAGCACGAACGGCAAACGTTTGATCAGGCCATCACGACCCATACAGCGCTCATGAAAGCAGGCATGGACGAAGAAGCCCATCGCATAACGCTAGACCGGATTGTTGGACCAATGAATATGGCCGGAATGTATCAGTCACTGCTGCAAACATGGCTGCTTCCAGCCTGTCAATCTTCTGATCGGAACACTCTGGCGGAAGCGTTGGGAGAAACCGGAAAACAGTATCACCATGTAGGCGAGTATGGCACAGCGCTGGACTACATGAAACAATCCCTTGCGATAAAGCAGGAGATCGGCGATAAAAAAGGTGAAGGTGCCACGCTCAATAATATTTCGCAGATATATGATGCCCGAGGCGAGTATGACACGGCGCTGGATTATCTGAAACGGTCGCTTGCGATAAAGCAGGAAATCGGCGATAAACAAGGCGAAGGTGCCACACTCAATAATATTGGTAATATTTATCATGCCCGAGGCGAGTATGACACGGCGCTGGACTACCTGAAACGGTCGCTGGCGATAAGGCAGGAGATCGGCGATAAACAAGGCGAAGGCACCACGCTCAATAATATTTCGCAGATATATGATGCCCGAGGCGAGTATGACACGGCGCTGGACTACCTGAAACGGTCGCTTGCGATTCAGCAGGAGATCGGCGATAAACAAGGCGAAGGCACCACGCTCAATAATATTTCGCAGATATATGATGCCCGAGGCGAGTATGACACGGCGCTGGACTACCTGAAACAATCGCTCGCGATAAGGCAGGAGATCGGCGACCGTGCGGGGTTATGCTCAACACTGTTCAATATGGGGCATATCCAGCGACAAAACGATGATATGCCCAATGCTTTATCATCGTGGGTAACGGTTTACAGGATAGCCAGCCAAATCAATTTTGCGCAAGCCTTAGAGGCATTGGCGGATCTTGCTCCACGGCTCGGATTGCCGGAAGGGCTTGAAGGATGGGAGAAGCTGGCGACGCAGATGGATGAGAACCAATAACGATCATAACTGCCATGAGTTTAGAACAGGGAAACATTTTTGACTCCGTTTCACCACAGAAAAAGGATGACGAGCTTGAAAAAGGATTTGCTGCGATTGTTGTGGAGCAGCCGAAACTGCTTGATGAGCTGGGTAAACAGCTTGTTACCCTCACGCTCGCCATTCCGGGTCTTTTTGCAACCATCCTGAAACTGACGAGCGGCGACAAAGCAGTTATACCGTTGCATCCCCTTGTTGTCGGGGCATTTCTCTGCTGGTTTGCTGCCTTGATATGCAGCCTTTGGAGCCTCATGCCACGCAAGTGGAAGGTTGACCGGCAGATTGTACCATGCCAAGAGCCTGCAGCAAAAGGTCAGCCACTGAGTATTGAAGAGTTCTTTTTGAAAAGCGCCCTCTATAAACGGAGTCGCCTGATTGCTGCAAGCCTGTTTTGCTTTATCGGTATTGCTTGTGCTGGCCTCAGCATCTTTCAATAAATAACCCGACACCCAAAAAACATTACCATGACAGAACAAAACGTTCGCCAATCAATCCGGTGCTGGCAGTGCAAAGAGGTATTCACCCTGCTTATTGACACGGCGGGTAATCCTCAATTATCCCTCACCTGCCCATACTGTGATGCACCGATCTCTCTCAACCTTGCGCAATACCCCACAACCGTCACAACAGTAGTGCGAAATGGTGGCAATGCCCAGCCAAAAGACATTACGGTGTTTCTGCTTCCTGACATGATCGAGTCACAGGAACCGACCAATTTGTAGCCATTACCGTTATGAAATGGCTACTTTTTTGTGCAATTGTTTTTGTTTCATAACTCTTTAAAGAGAGAGAGGATTCCAGATTGGCTACCCTTGTTTTGCCGCAAGCGGCGATTGACTCTTTTCATGCAAAAATTTTTGCGTTTTACCGCGAGCACTCCCGTTCCTTTCCATGGAGAAACACTACCGACCGTTATGCGGTCATGATCAGCGAAATAATGCTGCAGCAGACTCAAGCTGAAAGGGTTGTTGAAAAATTTACTGAATGGATGGAGCGGTTTCCTGATAATGCAGCCCTTGCATCAGCCTCTCTTCGTGAAGTGCTTTCGCTATGGAGTGGTCTTGGTTACAACTCCCGTGGCCAGAGGTTGCAGGGTTGTGCGCGAATCATCATGGAACAATTCAACGGAATAGTACCTGCCCGTCCGGAACTGCTTAAAAAACTGCCTGGAATAGGGGAGTATACCTGCCGAGCCATTCCGATTTTTGCCGATAATCTCAATGTTGCTACAGTCGATACCAATATCCGCAGGATTATCATACATGAATTTGCCCTACCGGTTGATACTGCGAAATCAATCATACAGAGTGTGGCCGAACAGCTTTTGCCCGAAGGCCAGAGTCGGGAATGGCATAATGCTCTCATGGATTACGGTGCCCTCTCTCTTACCAGCCGTGTTACAGGCATCCGACCTTTGACCCGCCAATCGAAATTTCAGGGTTCAAAACGCTGGTACCGTGGACAGCTTATCAGAGAGCTTATCAATACAGAGGGGATGTTTCTTGAAGAGATTGAGGCAAAATATGCTTCCTGCCCGTGGGATATGAATACCATTATTGGTGAACTCGTCAGCGAAGGATTGGTAGAACGAAAAGAGAGTTTGGTACCAGGTGAGCGAACGTTGCTGAAAATAAAAAGTGAATGAGTACAGGGTGCCTACTCAGTGTTGTACAGTGAATTGATGCCGGTGTATACCTTTTCGATTTCAGCGGCATATCTGTTGATGATTGCTTTTCGTTTGAGTTTCAGTGTTGGAGTCATATTATCATTTTCAACTGTAAATGCTTCGCCGATCAGCAGGAACTTACGAACCTTTTCATGGGTTGCGAGTTGCTGTGAAATCTTTTGCAAGAGTTGTTCATAAATCTGCAGGATGTTTTTGTTCTGAATCAACTCCTTGTCGCTTTCTGCATGAATTCCTTTTTGCAAGGCATATTCCCTAATCTTGCTAAAATCCGGAACAATAAGAGCAATCAAAAAGGGTCGTTTTTCACCAATCACAATAACCTGTTCTACATAAGGGCTTTCGGAAATCAGATTTTCGATAGGTATTGGTGCAATATTTTTTCCTCCTGAGGTAACAATGATATTTTTTTTTCGGTCGGTTATTTTCAAATAGCCCTCTTTATCAATTACTCCGATGTCGCCGGAACAGAACCAGCCATCTCTGGTAACCTCTCTGGTAGCTGCATCATCCTGCCAATACCCTTTCATGATGTTCGGACCCTTTAACAAGATTTCTCCATCTTCGGCAATCTTTACTTCAACATTGTCAACAGCAGCTCCTACAGTTCCAAACTTTATTTTTTCCGGCCTGTTGATATGAGTAACTGGTGCGGTTTCTGTTAAGCCGAATCCTTCAAGAATGAAGATGTCGAGAGCTTGAAAAAACTCACCGATTTTTCGTGGAAGGGCGGCTCCTCCAGAAACGAAATAACGGAGTCGTCCACCAAACTTTTTTCTTATTTTTTGATAGACAAGCTTGTCTGCAATGGTATGTTGCAGAGCAACAACTGTTGACGCATTACCTTTTTCATCGATCTGCCGGTGATACTTTTCTCCTGTATTTAGTGCCCAGTAAAATATTTTTTGCTTTATGGCGTTTTCTGTTGAAATCTGCTTGATTATGCTCATTTTCATACGGTCAAACAGCCGCGGAACGGTAAAAATAATTGTTGGACGGGCTTCACTCATATTCAGGGCAATCGTTTCAATACTTTCCGCCAGATAAATGCTTACTCCACATGAAAAAAGCAGATAATAACCACCGGTACGTTCATAGGCATGCGAAAGAGGTAAAAAAGAGAGGCTGCAGTCGGATTCGTTGAGACCGATAATCGATGAACACGATTTGACATTTTCACAGATGTTCCGATGCGTAAGCATTACTCCTTTTGGAATGCCTGTGGTTCCAGAAGTATAGATGATGGTAGCAACATCGTCAGTTTCTACTGGTTCACCTTCCATTATAGATGGGTTTGTGTCAAGTATTTTCAGCCCCTCATCCTTCGCCTGATTAAGGTCTATAACATTCTCGATCTTTTCTTCCAGGCGGTTCATTATTACTACAAAGCTCAATTCAGGGAGGTTCTTCCAGATTGAGAGGATTTTGCCCAGTTGAAGCATGTTTGAGACCACTATGGCTCTCGCACTGCAGTTTTTGAGCATGTACTCTATCTGGTTTGGAGTTAGAGATGGATAGAGGGGAACATCAATTGCGCCAATGCTCAGGATAGCCATATCTGCAAGGTACCAGCCAGGTCGGTTCTCTGATAATATAGCGACACGGTCTTTAGCCGATACTCCTTTGTGTTTCAGGAACGCCGAAAAGTGATGAATATCTTCTTCAAGCTCACGATATGAAATTGGTTCATATACTCCGTTAATCTTTCTTGCTATTGGAAATCTTGATTCCTGGTGTCTGAAATGAGTAAAAACAGAAGAAAAGAGTTCCGGCAGTGTTTGGAAATCAGGATTAATAAGACCCATCAGGGAGAGGTGTTTTGCTTATTTAGTAAGAAGGACTGTATGAGAAAACACAACCAGTAATAGCTTCAGCGTTTACCGAAACCGTCGGGTCATGTCTGGTACTCACACTTTTACGTGCAAATTTCCGCTGCGCAAATCATTTAACAAATATTTAACAATACATTATTATCTTTCCAATCCTTGGAAGTAGTGAAAAAAAAGTTTTGACCGTTTTTTCAGACTTGTTTTCAGATTTTTCATGCAAAATCCCAACAAATCCGGTACCTCATGGACTGGTTATGCCGGTCTTTGTCTCGGAATTATTCTTATTGCGTACCTGTTCAGTCAGATTGATCTTGCCGGAGCGATTGGAAGGATTTCCATTATCGGTTTTTCATCACTGTTTATTCTTTTGCCTTATCTGGGGCTACATGTCCTTGAAACCATTGCATGGTTCAAGCTCTTTCCTGAAAGCAAAACACCAATATCTTTTTTCAAGCTTCTGAAAATCCAGCTGATAGCTGAAACTGTTTCCATGACTCTTCCGGCTGGAGTGGCTATCGGCGAACCCCTTCGCCCTTTTCTTTGTCTGCGTTTTATGGCAATTCCTATTCCTGCAGGTGTTGCAAGTGTTGCGGTACGCAAACTCATGCTTGGTTTGGCGCAGGGAATCTATACCGTTTTTTGTGCCGTAGCAGGGTTTTCATTTCTTCAGGCGGTTTCAATTAAAATGTTGGGATTCGAGGGGCTTGGCTTTATCATGATTGGTACAGGCATAGTTCTTTTTTTTATTTTCCTTTTTTTATTTCTGATACTGCTTAATGGGAAGGCTGCTACTACTTTACATGGTTTTTTAATGCTGGTACCATTCAGAAAGGTGAAATCATGGTTGCTTTCGAAGGAATCGGAATTTCTCGATACCGACGTTGAGCTGAAACATTTCAACGGTCCTTTTTCCGCCCAGCTTGTTCCCTCTATGCTCATCTATGTTTTAGCTTGGTTCATGTTTGCAATTGAAAGTTATATTATCCTGAACTTGCTGGGCATACAGGTCTCCTTTTTTCAGGTACTGGCCATTGATGCAACATTGACAATGCTTCGTGTCTTGTTTTTTTTCATTCCTTCAGGACTTGGTGTACAGGATCTTGGTTACATGGCCTTTTTTCAGGCACTCGGTATCCAAGATTTTCTGGTTTATGGAGGAGCATTTGTGCTATTGAGGCGCTTCAAAGAACTCCTTTGGTACGCCTTCGGTTACGGAATAATGTTTTTTTCAGGGGTTAATCTGCATGATGCTGAACAAGTCGATAACTCATAACTCATTAGAAAAAAATCTATTTATTTGCTGTAAATATTTTTTTTATCTCTTTACTTATGTTTAGATTTATTAAAAGAAAATTATTTCTCTGTATAAGTTAATTGCTTTAAACCTTTTATCATTTTTTCGTTGATTTTTATTCCTTGAATAAAGTACAGGGATACAAAGCAGTAGAGATATGAAACTGGATTGAGAAAAAACCTTTTCTGATATAAAGCTAAACATATCCAGATTGATCAAGACCTGTTAATCAATTGTTGACGAAGTTATCGGTGTTTACTTTGGTCTGAGCTAACAAGCTATTTACGGTAAAGATCATTACAGGAGAGTGATAAAAATCAACAGCTCTTATTTGATCGACTCGATACGCAAGATGGATAAGTCAACGAAATCGAACGGTCATTGTAGGTGATGAAGGGCTGATAAGAGAGGAGCCATGCATGATCAGCAGTAGAAAAGTTGATGACCTGAACCCTATCGTTCAGGAAAAATGCCGCAAGTTTGTTGATGAGTGCGAGAAGGCTGATATTGATCTGTTAATTACCAGTACCTACCGCGACATTGAAAGTCAGAATGCGTTGTATGCACAGGGTAGGACGACGCCCGGGAAGATTGTTACAAATGCTAAAGGCGGGCAGTCATGGCATAATTGGCGTGTAGCGTTCGATGTTGTACCTCTTCGTAACGGAAAGCCGGTATGGAATTCCACAGGTAATGACCTTGTATTGTGGCAAACTCTTGGACAACTTGGGAAAAGTTGCGGTTTGGAATGGGCTGGAGATTGGAAAACATTTAAGGAGATGGCTCATTTTCAGTACACCGGAGGGCTGACTTTAGCTGACCTGCAAAATGGCAAAACAGTAACAGCTTAATGGAAATACAGCAGACGTATTAACTTGTATCGCCTCATTTTGTTGAGTTTTGCTTAGTATTACAGCTTGATTATTTACATAAAAATAGACAGTAATGGTAATATCTCAATAATAAATGGAGCACTATGAATAGTAAGTCTCAACTAAGATCATTGGTAGTCCTGTGGATTTTTGCTGTTATTGCAGGGTGCAGCAGCATGAAGCTTGAACAGCCAGTAACAATAAGGCAAAAAATAGCCTATGCCCAGGCCTCATTAACCGAGGCTACAAAGGCGGTGACAACAGCCCTCAAGAAAAAGGTTATCGACAAACCGACGGCGGTAACATATCGCAATAAAGCCAAGGACGCACAGGCTACCCTCGACACCGCGCTCGAAATGGATAAATCGGGAGGTGACGCAAACAATGCTTATAAGGTTGCAGAAAAAGCAATTAATGCCCTTAGGGAAATTTTGATAAAAAATAAAATTTTAACGCCATGAGTAAAGTAATAGATTTACTGCTGTTGATACTTGATAAGCTTTCAACAGCATATGAAAACGGCAATACCAGTATTATTTCGATACTTATGCCTGAAATCAAAAAAGCAAGTGATATGATTAAAGCTGCTAAAGATGAGGGGCGTGACTTGACTGATGACGAATTAAACCAGCTTAAAGCAGATCACCTGTCCGCACTTGATGAATTAGATAAAGAGATTGCAAAGGAGTAACCAACGCAAAAGAAATAGACTGACTCAGTCGAATGGAAGAACTTGTGAAATTCCATGAGGGTGTGGATTTATAAAAAGTGAGCGGTATTTTACACTGAGATCAGAAAATTTTCAAAGTAGCCTCCAGAAATGGAGGCTTTTTTATTGATCGGTTTTGCCTATCTTTCAAGCTGTTATCGGAGATACAAAAAGCCTTTAAACATTATGTTTATACGTAATCTCTGCCACTGCAAGAAAGTAAGAACTTGTTAACTACATACAAATAAAATAGTTACATTTAATTGAGAAAAAAAGTTCTTTTTATTTGTGGCTCTATGAACCAGACCACCCAGATGCATCAGATTTCTGGATGGTTGGGCGATTATGACCAGTATTTTTCACCCTTTTTTAGTGATGGTCTTCTTGGTACAGCAACTGATATCGGGTTGCTTGAGTTTACTATAATGGGTCGTAAACGCTCTGTGCGTGCACTTGAATACCTCCGCTCACACCATTTGAAACTTGATATCGGTGGTCTTGCTCATGCTTATGATCTTGTAATAACCTGTACCGATCTCATCGTACCAAAACATATCCGTCGAAAAAAAATTGTTCTCGTACAGGAGGGCATGACGGAACCCGAAACTATTCTTTACCATCTCGCAAGGAATTTTCAGTGGATTCCCCGATGGATTGCCGGTACGGCTGCAACAGGATTGTCGGATGCCTATGAAAAGTTCTGCGTTGCCAGTGAAGGGTATCGTGATCTTTTTATTTGTAAGGGAGTTAACCCTGCAAAAATTGAGGTAACCAGCATTCCCAATTTCGACAATTGTGAGCAGTACCTCACGAATGATTTTCAATACCATGATTATGTGCTTGTCTGTACATCGGACAATCGTGAAACCTTTGTTTATGAGAATCGCCTGAAAAATATCCGGAAGTATCTTGAAATGGCTGAAGGTCATCAACTTATCTTCAAACTTCATCCCAATGAAAATGTTGAAAGAGCGACAAGAGAGATAGAACGTTATGCTCCGAACAGCATTGTTTTCAGTGAAGGCAGGACTGAAGAGATGATTGCTAACTCCCGGATGTTGATTGCCCAGTTTTCATCTACAATTTTTGTAGGTTCCGCCCTTAACAAGATTGTGCACTGTGGAATTCCTCCCGACGAGCTGAAAATGCTTACTCCGTTGCAGAATAAATCAGCAGCAAAAAATATCGCTGAGGTGTGCCGTAAAGTAATAGAGGGCTGAACCAAAGCCATTTCATTATATTTGAAAAATACGCTAATTTATAAGTACGAATAGATTTTTCATGCATACCGTAGCAATTATTCCAGCAAGAGGCGGATCGAAAGGCCTCAGCAACAAAAACATATACCCTGTAGCAGGAAAACCGTTGCTTGCCTGGACTATCCTGCAGGCATTGGCATCAAAAAGCATTGAGCGGGTTTTTGTCTCGACAGATGATACGGCTATTGCAAGCGTTGCTTCAGAGTATGGAGCGGAGGTAATTGTACGACCTATTGAACTTGCCGGTGATAAAGCGAGTTCAGAATCAGCCATTCTGCATTCCGTCGGGGTTATTGAGCAACGCTACAACCTTCCGATCAAAACCATTGTTTTCCTGCAGGCGACATCCCCTTTGCGACTTTTTGGCGATATTGACCAAGCGGTAAATCTTTTCCGTCAAGAACACGCTGATTCTCTGATCTCCGTTACCAAAGCTGATGACCTCACTATCTGGGAATCAAAAAAAGGGAAATGGTCAAGTGTAAACTTCGATTACCGTCATCGCGGTATGCGCCAGGACCGTCCAGCGCAGTTCATCGAAAATGGTTCGATCTACATTTTTACTCCGGAAACCCTGAGAACTTATAACAACCGAATCGGAGCAAAGCTAACAGCCTATCAAATGGAGTTTTGGCAGACCTGGGAGATTGATACTATTGAGGAAATAGACTTAATTGAGTATTACTTATACAAAAAAAACCTGGCAGACCAGGGTGTAAACCTAAAAAACCATTAGATCACTGTTGTTATGAATTTTTTTTTATCCACCGATCTTGTTATTGGGGTAAACGAAGCACTGAACCTCAATGAATATCTGGCGCAACTATCGGTGCAGAAGTCAGGTATTATCTACGATGCGAATCTGGCAGGAAATCTCTATTTCCAGGATGTTCTGAGGAACCTTAACTCAGGCTACAATCACTCGGTCATATACTGCAACGAATTTGCAGGGGAGCCGACCTATGCTCATCTTGAAAATGTTGCGGAATTTTTCAGAAGCAACGTACCCGACGGTATTGTTGCAATAGGAGGCGGCAGTACGCTCGATCTCGGCAAAGGGGTAGCTCTTCTGCTGACCAACTCGGTTCCCGCTCTCTCGCTCAAGGGATTTCCTAAAGACGTTAACGATCCGTTACCCCTGATTACAGTTCCAACGCTTCTTGGAAGCGGTGCAGAGGTAAGCTTTAACGCCGTATTTATTGACGAGGCAGAGGGACGCAAACTCGGTATCAACAGCCGGAAAAACTTTCCTAAAAAAGCAGTTATTGATCCAAAACTTTCCATGACTGCCCCTATGGAAAGTGTTATTGCCTCAGCTATGGACAGCCTTGTTCACTGTGTTGACAGTTTCGGTTCAGTCAAGCATACTGAGCTGAGCAGAATTTTTTCCATTGAGGGCTTTCAGCGCACTTTTTATGCCCTTCAGCAGGGACAACTTGACCGGACTGAATCGCGCCTTGACCTTGCCATTGGCAGTGTTTGTGGCACAATAGCACTTATGAACTCGGGAGATGGCCCTACTAATGGTTTTGCTTATTATCTCGGAGTAAAACAAAAGGTACCGCATGGTCTTGCCGGAGCGATTTTTCTTAAGGAGGTGATGCGTTACAATCATAATCAAGGGTACGAAAAATATGCACTCTTGAACCCAATGCGCAGCTCACCATCACCAAGGGAAGCTACAATCGAACTGCTTGATGAAATGGATGAACTCTACCGTCAACTTCAGATTCCAACTCTTGTTCCATATGGGTACAGCAAGAGTAATGCTGCTGATTTTGCCTACAATGCATCGGAAGCCCTGAAAGGATCATTTTCGGGAAATCCGGTAGCATTTAACGAAGAATCAGCAAAAACCGTTGTTTTTCAATTAACCTAAAGGAGTATAAAAAAATATGGCTGGTGCAGAACTAATCGGTCGTGAGGAACTGGCCGAAATTCAGGAGCTTTTCAGCAGGGAAAAAGTCAACCTGTACCGTTATGGTGGAGGCAACTACAAGGCCCGGGAGTTTGAAGAAAAATTTGCCGCCTGGATGGGGGTAAAATATGCCCATGCAGTCTCTTCCGGTACGGCGGCCATTCATTGCGCACTTGCTGGTGCGGGTATCGTACCTGGTGACGAGGTTATTACCACAGCATGGACTTTTATAGCTCCGGTAGAAGCAATCAGTGCTCTCGGCGCTGTGCCTGTTCCTGTTGAACTTGATGAAACCTACCATCTTGATCCCCTTGAAATTGAAAAGGCCATAACTCCGGCAACAAAAGCTGTAGTAGCAATTCCCATGTGGGCATCGCCAAAAATGGACGAAATTTCAGCGCTTTGCAGCAAACATGGTCTTATTCTTGTTGAGGATGCTGCTCAGGCACTTGGCGCTTCATACAAGGGACGGAAACTCGGTACCATAGGCAGTGTTGGTTCCTTCTCGTTTGATGCAGGCAAGACCCTTCACACCGGTGAAGGCGGAATTATTGTCACTAACGACAAAGAGATCTACGACCGTGCAGCGGAATTTTCCGATCATGGTCACATGCACCTTCCTGGGTTGCCAAGAGGCAAAGACCCCAGACGCTCAAAAGGCCTCAACCTCCGCATCAGCGAAGTTACCGCGGCAATCGGCCTTGCCCAGCTTGCAAAAATTGATACCATACTCAGCAGGTCAAAAGAGAACAAACTCAAAATCAAGGAAGGGATTCGCCATCTCGACAACATTATCCTGCGTCCTTTTGCTGATGAAGCGGGTTCACAGGGAGATACCCTTATTTTCAGGGTCAAAGAGCGTGAGGCTGCGCTGCAACTTGAGGCTCATCTCTTGGAACATGGGTTTGGTACCAAAATCCTGCCCGAAGCGCTTGACTGGCATTTTGCTGGCGTATGGGGACATCTTCTCGGGGAATATGACCGCTATCATGATGTTGACCTTGAATCACTCTGGCCAAAAACAGGTACCATGCTTCGCAGCAGCATCTGCCTGAATATTCCTGTACTGATTGATGATCAAACCATAGACAAACTTGTTCAAGCCATTATTTCAGGCGCGAAAAAGATAGGATAGTCTGAGATGTAATGGAGATATTTTAACAAATAAAGCCTGCTCAATACAGGCTTTGTTTGTTACTGGAGGCGAAGAGCGGATTCGAACCGCTGTACAAGGTTTTGCAGACCTCTGCCTGACCACTCGGCCACTTCGCCATTACAGGGTAGTAAAGGTAAGAAAAACTTATTGCTTTACAAAAAAAGCCATTCCGCTTTGTGAAAGTATAGAGTATTTAATACGTTATGGTTAGCTTCACTGTGCAGTAATCAGCGCGGTTTACAATAAACAACTGTTTTTCTTCGCTACACAAACCTGAAAAGAGTGCAGGCGGGCAACTCTCTGCAAGTGCAGAAGAAAAGGAGAGAGCTAGTCTGTTACAAAATTTTCATTGACCATACCGTTATATGTCATTTCAGACACTCCTGAACAAATACAGGAAATATTCTTTTTCTGAACGTGACAAGGGCGATAGGTTTGAACGGCTCATGCAGGCCTACCTTAAAACCGATCCCCAGTACGCTTATCGTTTCAAAGAGATCTGGCTCTGGAATGAATTTCCCTGCCGTAAGGATTTAGGCGGTAAAGACAGTGGAATAGACCTTGTAGCCGTGACCCATGAAGGCGATTACTGGGCAATCCAGTGCAAATGTTTCAGTTCGGACGCAACCATTGATAAAAACGCCGTTGATTCTTTTCTTTCCACCTCAAGCAGGGAGTTTTTAAACAACACATTGCAAACCGTCAGGTTCTCCCAACGGCTCTGGATTTCAACCACAAACAAATGGGGAGTAAACGCTGATGAAGCCATAAGGAACCAGAATCCTCCTGTTTCAAGAATAAATCTTTATGACCTTGAACACTCTCCGGTTGACTGGGAGCGTCTCGAAAACGGAATTACCGGAGAAGAGGCTCGAACAGCAAAAAAAGAGATCAAGCCACATCAGCAGACCGCGATTGACAATGCGCATGACTATTTCAAAACCGCTGAGAGAGGCAAAATCATTATGGCTTGCGGTACAGGGAAAACATTCACCTCCCTGCGCATTGCCGAAACCGAAACGAATGGGCAGGGGCTGATACTTTTTCTTGTTCCCTCAATTGCCTTGCTTGGTCAGACCCTGAGGGCCTGGACCTCTGATGCACAGGAGCCAATCACTCCTCTCTGTATCTGCTCGGACCCCAGGATTACCCGAAAACATACACGCAATGACGACAGTGATTCAACCAGCGTTCTTGATCTGGCATTGCCAGCAACAACTGACGTGGCAAGCATAGTCCGGCAACTCAAAAAGCTCGAAACTGCTCCGGCAAAAGGGATGACGGTTGTTTTTTCTACCTACCAGTCCATTGATGTTATTGTCCAGGCACAGAAAGAGCTGCTTGGTGACGGGAAGCCGGAATCCCGTTATGGCTTTTTTGATCTGATTATCTGTGATGAAGCCCACCGAACCACCGGAGTCACTCTCAGTAACGATGACACATCGTCATTTATCAAGGTGCACGACAACAACTTCATCAGGGCGAAAAAACGGCTTTACATGACCGCTACGCCAAGGCTTTACAGCGACGATTCCACAAAGCGAAGGCAGCGCAGGCGGAAGCTCTGCTCTGTTCGATGGACGACCCTGCTCTTTATGGTGAAGAGATATACAGAATAGGATTCGGCGAAGCTGTTGAACGAGACCTGCTCTCTGACTATAAGGTGCTTATTCTCACCTTGAGCGATACCGATATTCCTCCTGCATTGCAGAATGCCATTTCCAATCAGGAGCATGAAATCAATGCTGACGACGCATCAAGGCTCATAGGATGCATCAATGCGCTCTCGAAGCAGATCCTTGGTGATGCCGGTGTGCTGAAAGCCAGCGATCCGGAACCCATGCGAAGAGCCGTGGCATTCTGCCAGACCATTGCCGTTTCAAAAAAAATTACCGGCAGCTTTAACGCAACGACGGCACCATGCTGGCTCCGCAGCGCGATGAACTGCTTGGATGGCTGCAGGCAACCGCACCCGATGCAAACGAATGCAGAATACTCACCAACGTCCGTTGCCTCAGTGAAGGTGTTGATGTGCCGACGCTGGATGCGGTTCTCTTCCTATCAGCCCGCAACTCGCAGGTTGATGTGGTGCAATCTGTCGGCAGGGTTATGCGAAAAGCCAGAGGGAAAAAGTACGGCTATATCATTATTCCCGTTGTTGTTCCCTCAGATATTGACCCCGCCAAAGCATTGGACGACAATGAACGGTACAAAGTTGTCTGGTCAGTGCTCAACGCTCTGCGTGCCCACGATGACAGGTTCAATGCCACCATCAATAAAATCGGGCTCAACAGAAAACGCCCTGAGCAGATATTGGTTGGCCCCCCTGATGCTGGCTATTACGGAACAGGTGATTCCGAGGGACTTGTTATTCCCGAAAACGATGCCGCCAGTAATTCTGCATCACTGCTGCGCGAGCAGTTTGCAATGCAGTTTCAGCAACTGCAGAACGTCTTTTTTGCCCGCATGGTACAACGGGTAGGAGAGCGCGGATACTGGGAACAATGGGCAAAAAATGTTGCCGAAATAGCACAACGGCAGGTCGAACGAATCAACACCCTCATCAAGGCCGATGCCGAACACCGGCAAGCCTTTAACGACTTCCTGACCGGATTGCAGCAGAACATCAACCCCTCCATCACTCTGCAGGAAGCCGTAGACATGCTTTCGCAACACATCATTACCAAACCAGTTTTTGAAGCCCTGTTTGAAGGGTACTCTTTTGTGCAACAGAATCCTATTTCTGTTTCCATGCAGAACATGCTCAATCTGCTTGAAGCTCAGGCCATTGAGAAGGACACTGTGACGCTCGACAAATTTTATGATTCGGTGAGGAAGAAGGCCAAAGGGATCGACAACGCCGAAGGCAAACAACGCATCATTATAGAACTCTACGACAAGTTCTTCAAAACTGCTTTCCCCAGAATGGTGGAAAAGCTCGGCATCGTTTATACACCGGTGGAAGTTGTTGACTTCATCATCCACTCCGTTAATGACCTCCTTAAAAAAGAGTTTGGCCGCACCCTCTCTGACGAAAACATTCACATTCTCGATCCATTCACCGGTACAGGTACCTTCATCACCCGTTTGCTTCAAAGTGGACTGATTGGGCAGAACGACCTTGAACGCAAATACAGAGAAGAGATTCACGCTAACGAAATTGTCCTGCTCGCATACTATATAGCCGCAGTAAACATCGAGAATGCTTACCACGACCTGATGGGTGCCGAAACAAGCTACCAATCCTTCGACGGCATCTGCCTCACCGACACCTTTCAGCTTGGTGAAACCGATGCCAGCACTGTACTTTTCTCCGAAATGTTCCCCCAAAACTCCGAACGCGTTTCAGCCCAGAAGAAAACCCCTTTGCGTGTCATTATCGGCAACCCGCCCTATTCTGTTGGCCAGAAATCAGCCAACGACAATGCGCAGAATCAGAGCTATCCAAAGCTTGATAGCCGGATAGCGAAAACCTATGCGGCAGCTACTGATGCCACCAACAAAAATTCACTCTACGATGCCTACATCAAGGCATTCCGCTGGAGCACCGACCGGCTTGACACGAAACATGGTGGTATTATTGCCTTTGTGTCAAATGGTTCATGGCTTGATGGTAACAGTGCTGACGGGTTACGCCACTGCCTTGAACAAGAGTTTTCAAGCATCTATGTCTTTAATTTGAGAGGGAATGCAAGGACTCAGGGCGAACTCAGAAGAAAAGAGGCTGGTAACGTTTTCGGAGGTGGCTCCCGTACACCCATTGCCATTACCCTGCTGGTAAAAAAACCTGATAAACCCGCAGGCAAAGCCACCATCCACTATGTCGATATAGGCGACTATCTCAACAGGGAAGAGAAGCTTGCTGTTATCAGGAAATACCGATCAATTGGTAATTCGGAAATGCCTTGGCAAACCTTACAGCCCAATGAACACGGGGACTGGCTGAACCAGCGGAATGATTTGTTTGAAACATTTATTCCGATTGGGGATAAAGAAAACAAGCGGAATACTACTTTTTTTAATCAATTTTACAGCAGAGGTCTTGCTTCAGCGCGTGATGCATGGTGCTACAATTCATCAAAGAGTGAGCTGATCAAAAACATTCAAATTCTAACTGATTTTTATAATCAACAGCGGATGGAATTTTTTGAAAAAAGGGGGGTTCAGCCCTCTTTGCAAATAGAAGATTTTGTAGAATTTGACTCGACAAGAGTTACCTGGAATCGCGGTTTAAAAAATGACTTGGAACGAAACAAAGAAATCATTTTCAGCAATGATTGTGTTTTCAAAGGAATGTATCGGCCATTTTTCAAGCAGAATGTTTATTTCTCCAAAGAATTAAACGACATGGTCTATCAACTTCCCAAACTTTTCCCCACATCCGATACCAATAATCTTGTCATTTGTGTTTCATCTATTGGTGCAAATAATGGTCTATCTGTCCTGATAAGCAATTGTATTACCGATTTACATTTCAATGGCGATACGCAGAGCTTTCCCCTCTACTATTACGAAGAACGCCAGAAATCAAACCCAACCCTGTTTGATGCAGCCACAGAGCGTGAGTATATCCGCAGGGAGGGAGTTTCAGACTTCATTCTCGAACGGGCACAGAACATGTATGGCAACCGAGTCACCAAAGAGGATATTTTCTACTACGTTTACGGAATCCTGCACAGCTCTGAATACCGCATCCGCTTTGCAAACGACCTGAAAAAGATGCTTCCCCGTATTCCCCTTGTCGATGAACCCCGCGAATTCTGGCTGTTCACCAAAGCCGGCAGGAAACTGGCAGACCTCCACCTCAACTATGAATCAGAACCACCTTCTGAAGAGGTCACCATTACCGGAGCCGAAAGCAGCCTTTTCACCGTCGAAAAAATGCGCTTCCCCAGAAAAGGCCAGAAAGACGCCATCATCTACAACAGCGCCATCACCATCAGCAACATTCCCGCTAAAGCCTACGACTACATCGTCAACGGCAAAAGCGCCATAGAGTGGATCATGGAACGCTACCAGCTCACCACCCACAAAGAGAGCGGCATCACCAATAACCCCAACCACTGGGCAACCGAAGTCGGCAACCCCCGCTACATCCTCGACCTGCTCCTCAGCATCATCACCGTCAGCCTGAAAACCGTCGGGATTGTGGAGGCTTTGCCGAAGCTGAGGTTTGAACAGGATATTTCAAGGGATACATTGAATCTTTCACCTTATGATTGATAACCATAAAAAAAGGCCACTTTTTTGAAGAGACCATATACAATTCGGTAAATTGTAAGACAGATCAATAAATAATAGATTTTTTTCTATGGTGCAGTCGTGTCGTAAAAGCAGGTTTTTCAAAACACGATGCTTTTCAAATGATGGTATTGATTCACCTAACATCATTGAATTCAGGCCGTTTTATTAATAAAGATAAGTCAGTACCCATGAATCCTGAATCCATGATTTCTTTCCTGCAGTCAGCTGATCCCTTATCAATATATTTTTTTCTGTTCCTGATAGCATTTTTGAAAAATTTTATTCCTCTGGTGCCTCTTGACGTTTCTATCGCGCTGATCGGATATCTGCTTCTATACACCAAATTAAGCCATTGCATGGCTATTATATGGCCATCAATTGGCTCAACATTGGGCTTTATGGTTATTTATATGCTGAGCAGGAGGTTTGGCCTTAAACTTTATGACCCGAATAACACATTGTTACCATCCAAATGGACTGAAAGAATTCATCGAATTTTTCCTTATGCCGAGCTGTTGCTTGTGCAGAAAAGATTTGAAAAACATGGGTACTTTGCTGTGTTGATCAATCGATTTCTTTTAGGTTCACGGTCATTAATCTTGCCTGTGGCAGGCCTGATGGATCTGAATATCGGTATAGTATTTCTGGCTGCAGGATTAAGCGCAACAGTTTGGAATGTTTTATTGATTTACGGAGGCTATTTATTAGGGTATAATTGGCAGCATATCGGTGAATTTGTTGCGCTGTACACTATTCCCGTTACGGTACTTTTTTTATTTATCATTGCATTTGCTGTTCTTAAATATGTTAAAGAACGAAAGGATTTGCTCCAGTAAGAGAAGTCTCTTTTATTGATGTATTATATTCGCAATGTCAGCTCAACGGCATCAATCTTGAACTGTTTGCTGTACTGACGACGATTTTGATCTTTTGCCTGTATGTTTTTTTGATTATTTCTTTGCAGATAGTCGAGAATTTCCAGAGAGGTGTGGGAGCAAGTATGACTACTCTCCGAAAGGCTAAAGGGCTTCTGTTTTGCTACTTGCTTTTGCAATATTAAGCACACGGCAGTTTCACCCTTCTATCTCGGAATGCTGAAACTACCTTGAATGCCGTTTTTGGAAAGCAGCACTTGCCATAATTGGTTGGTTCTCGACCTGAATCCACCAACGCAGCTCAGCAGGTAGTAACGCCACATGCGTTGAAACTTTTCGTTGTACCCCGATTGAAGCAATGGCCACTTGTTTTCGATGTTTTCATACCATGCCATGAGCGTTTTGGCATAATCGTCATGGGTAAAAACATGCCAGTCCTCAAGTGTAAACAGCCCTTCATAGTTTGCCGTGATCTGTTTGGCTGACGGGACATTTGAGTTCGGAAAGATGTATTTGCTCATCCATGGTTCAGCACAGGAGGTCGAAGTGTTTCCTCCTATGGTGTGCAATAGGAGCAAGCCGTCTTCTTTCATGCATTGGTTGACAATTTTGAAATAGTCCCGATAATTTTTGTATCCAACATGCTCGAACATGCCGATGGAGTAGATCCTGTCGAAAGAACCCTGCAGGTTCCGGTAATCCATTACTTCGATGGTAACGGGCAGGCCGGCGCAGTACTCGCGCGCAATAGCTGCCTGTTCTGTAGATACAGTTACCCCATAAACCGATACTCCGTAATTTTCCGCAGCAAAATGTGCTGCACCACCCCATCCGCATCCTATGTCAAGTACCTTCATTCCGGGTTTAAGCTGCAGTTTCCGAAAAATCAGGTGGAGTTTCTTTTCTTGTGCTTCTTCAAGGTTTTTGGCCTCTTTCCAGTAACCACAGCTGTAAAGCATCCGCTTGTCAAGCATTGCCTTAAAAAGGTCATTGCCGATATTGTAATGTTTTTCTGCCACTTTGAACGCTCTTGAAGGATGCTGCATATTGTAGAGCTTACTGATTACCGAGCCACAAAGCATGACAAAGGGAGTAACTTTATCCTCTGCCCTGGAACTGATAAGTCTGTAAAAAAATTCATCAAGCCGTTCACAGTCCCACCAGCCCTCCATATAGGCTTCACCCAAACCAAGGTTTCCTTGGGTTATGGTGCGGCGGTAAAGTTCCGGTCTATGAACATGAATATCCCACTGCCGGTTGCCTCCTATTTTGATATCGGCGTCATCAAAGATGCGCTCAATCTGCTTTTTATAGACGTTATTCAACATACTGCAATAATTCAGTTGTCAATAGTTGTCTTTAAGAAAATCAAGCGAGTAACGGTTACCATTACATGGTACCAGAGTGTCAAGAATTATGTGCTCGTTAAGCTCATTATCACATGGTAAGGTTTTGCCTTTTGATTCAATAGCCTGTTCAAAAACACTCCAAACAAATCTTTGAGTGAACGTATTCTTAGGCTGCGTTATAAGAGCGCAAACATATAATACTAACCATACTGACGTGATAAGTATATATAAAATATATGGTTAAGAATTAGCTACAATACTCAGAAATTACTATATAATAGTACAAAAAAATTTTAATTTCGAAAAGACTCTGAACTTTTGATCTGCCGGAGCCTTCTTTACCTGTGTGGCAAAGATACCGAAAGTGAAAGGAAAGAGTCTGTGAGCTAAAGTGTTAAACGGTCATAGTTTCTTATCATGTAAAAAGGAGCAGAGCTATGATCACAAAAAAAATAGCGAACTCAAGAGAACGAAAAGGCACTGATCCAAGCTTTTTATGGACTTTTTTACGCTTATTATGCCGCATACAATCTTTATTGACCTTGCACGGGTAAGGCTGGTCTGAAGCCTGTTGCTGATGGTTCGATGGTAGTTTGAACCAGATTTAGTCCAGAAATTAGAAGGGTTCTGGAAGGGGAGTGCCGCACCAGTTCATAGTCGTGAGTTCCAATAATGACAGTAATGCTTTTTTGATTAATTCTTTTCAGATAGTCGAGAATTTCCAGAGAGGTGTCGGGATCAAGATTTCCTGTAGGTTCGTCGGCAAGTATGACCAATGGTTCGCGAACTAATGCTCGGGCAATTGAAACTCTCTGTTGTTCGCCTCCCGAAAGGCTCAGTGGCTTCTGTTTTGAGGCATGTTGAAGACCTACGCTTTCAAGCGCCTGCATGACTTTTTCTTTTATGAGCTTTTCTTTTGTTCCGGTTACTTTCAGTACAAAAGCCAGATTATCGTATATATTCCGATCTTCGAGCAGGCGAAAGTCCTGAAAAACAATTCCCAGTTTTCTGCGAAGGTGTGGAATCTCTCTTTTTTTTATGGTACGGGAGCTGTATCCGGCAATCCGTATCTCTCCTTTTTTTGGACGGATATCCATATAGAGTGCCTTGAGAAGGGTTGTTTTGCCGCTTCCACTTTTTCCGACAATATAGACCAGTTCACCGGAATCAATGGTGAGGTTCAGGTTTTTGAATAATGTTTTTTTATCAAGTTCGAGGTCAACATCGATAAATGAGATCATCATGATGGTGTTGTTTGTTTTCTGTTGTTTGCAATCCTGATGGCAAGCTGTGTTGCTTCATAGAAGCTTTTTTCGGAGGCAATTCCTTTTCCTGCAATATCAAAGCTGGTGCCGTGGTCTGGTGATGTTCGTACAATAGGTAATCCGAGTGTAATGTTAACTCCTGTATCAAATGCCAGTACCTTAAATGGAAGTAAACCTTGATCGTGGTACATGGCAACAACAATATCGTAGTTACGGTAAGTTTTTGCACCGAAAAAACCATCAGCCGGAAATGGCCCTTCAATACAGATGTGTGTTGAAAGTTTTTTTATACAAGGCAGGATAATATCCTTTTCTTCATTTCCAATCACACCGTTGTCTGAAGCGTGCGGATTGAGTCCGAGCACCGCAATGCGGGGAGTGGTAATTTGGAAATCAGTAGTCAGTGCTTTGCAGAGTGCTGTCAAAAAGTTTTCAAGGTTCATCTGCCTGATCAATTCCGGAACATCTTTGAGTGGTACATGAATAGTGGCGAGTGCTATCCTGAGTTTCAGTACGGGATCAAAAAACATCATGATCGGAGAGGGGACTGCAAACATTTTTCCGAGGAAGTCTGTATGGCCTGTTTCCGCATAACCGGCAAGGGAAACAGCCTCTTTGTGGATTGGGGCTGTTACAACTGCATCGCATATGCCTTTCCGGCAAAGTTCTGCCGCTGTACTCAGCGATTGCATGGCAATGCTGCCCGCATTGGCAGATATTGTTCCGGGGTTGATGGTTTCGGGTTCGGCAACATTCAATACAGTTAAAATCCCGCGGCAATTATTAGTATCGAATGCGTTTACTTCGGTAATATGGTCAATGCGTTTCAGTGTTACGGGGAGGTCAAGTACTCTTTTGTAATACTCCATTGCGGAAAAGGAACCGGCAACAAGAAAGGAGTGATCTGATTGTTGAAGTTTCAGAAAGCTTTTCAGAATTATTTCGGGTCCGATACCATGCAAATCACCGATTGACCAGACAATGCGCATAGTATTCAGAGCCTTTTATATGCATTGGCAATCTTGTCATCTTTTTTGATTCCTTTCAGAGCCAACCAAAAAAGTACAGGTTCCGGCAGCAGCATGAAAAATCCCGCTTCGGGTTTGTGGGTTACAGTTGTACCAATATGTTGAAAGTACTGGTTCATGAAGTGTGCTGCCGTAAAAACGGAGAGTATATCAGCAAAGATGAGGAGCATGGCAAGCTGCACAAACCTGGATTGGAGAGAACGGTTTTTAAAGAGAAAAATGGCAGTAACCGATATGATTGCGGTCAAGAGCGACAAGATTCCGGTGGCATTGGACATCTGCATGATTCCCGCATCGGGAAAAGTAGAGGAATAACCGATATAAAAGAGAGTTGTGGCGTTGAAGCTCCAGAAATGAAAACATATGGTTGTTGCGGCAAGCAGGCCGGCAAGCAGCAGATAGAGGGAGTGAATTCTGGCTACCATGGTTTATGTTGTTTAACAGTCATTGAAGCAATTTTTATAAATATACGTAATCATAAGAAAAGAGCGCCGAGGGAAAAAGCTTTGTATCTGCTTGATTATGTTTTTTTACTGTTTGTGTTGTTGATAATATTATATATGGTGGATTTGTTTCAGCTGATGTTGTAACTGAAAAACCCTTTTATTTCTGCTATTGTGTAATTTACCTGTACTTTATACGTATCGTTTTTTCCTGCAAATTTTCCATAGAGTATTGTTCTCATTTTCCTTTGGTATTGAAGTAGAACTGTTCAATGCTTTCTACTATTTTTACTGTTGCACCGCTTCGCTCTTTAACGAATTTTTTTGCAATGTTTCCTGCGTTTTTTCTGAGTAAGCTGTCTGAAATCAGTTTGTTCAGCTTAGATGCAAGTTCTTTTTGGTCATGAATAACCGATGCTCCGCCTGCAGCAACAAGGTCTTCGGCTTCTGGAGAGTTGTGGTAGTTAGGGCCGAAAAGTATTGGAATACCGAACACTGCCGGTTCGAGGGTATTATGTACATTCACTCCGAAACCTCCTCCAACATATGCTATAGATGCAAATGAATAGAGTTCTGCGAGGTAACCTATCTGGTCAATAATCAGAATATGTTGTTCAGGATTAAATGATTTGCTGAGAGCTGATACCTGAACAAAGGCAAGTGAGCGTTTTTGAAGATCTTTTGAAAGGCGTATCATATTTTCGTGGCCTACTTCATGTGGAACAAGAATGAGTGATGGCTTTTTTTCAAGCTTCTGCCATGCGTCAAGCAGTATCGCTTCATCTTTTTGCCATACACTTCCGGCAACCAATACCATTTGGTTTTCGAACAACGGGTTGAGGTGATTAACCTTTGAGGTATTGCCGCTGCGAAGACAAACCTGGTCAAAACGTGGATCGCCTGCGGTTTCTACATTCTGGCACATAAATATTTTCCTGAATGCAAGAGTGTCTTTTGCTGATGCGGTATAGATGCAATCGAAGAGTTGAAAAATGCTTTGGTAAAAGCTTTTCAGCAGGGGCTTGAAGTAAGGGGCATGCTGCTGCAACACGGCGGCGGCGAGTACAAGCCTTATGTTGTTACGTTTTGCTTCTTTCAAATGGTTTGGCCAGAAGTCGTAACGCATCAAAAGGAGCAGATTGGGTTTGAGCAATGAGATCAGTCGTTTTGCATTACTCTTCGTGTCGGAAGGCAGATAGAATACTGCTGAAGCGTCAGGAAAGTTTTTTCTTGCATTGTAACCGGAATTTGAGAAGAAGGAGATAAAAATAACAATATCCGGATGCTTCTCTTTCAAGGCAGCAATGATTGGGCGAGCCTGTTCAAATTCGCCAACCGAAGTGGCATGAATCCATACTTTGAAAGAGGAATCAGAGATTTTACTGATTTTTTTTTCCAGTTCTTCAAAGAGTCCTTTCCGTATCAAAAAAAAAGTATGGAGTTTTGGGTGCAGAATGCTCAATACTTGCGCAACTCGTTCAAAAACAGGAAAGAGCAGGGTATAGACAAAAAGAAGTGAACTGTTCATGATTGCATGCTTTTGCTTTTTCGCATGAAGATAAAGAACAATACAACTCATAGCTATGGCAATCGTATATTATTTTTTTTGAACTGGTTGACGAGTGGTTTTGAATGGAGATAGATGGATCCATGAAACAGACGCAGAGAAAAAAAGGAACTTTCCGTAGAAATATACTTGCTTTTTTCTACGGTATTTTCAGGCGTAGCATGCATTTCAAGGGAAATGCCCGACAGTTCTATAGTTTGGTTCTGAATTATTTTCTTCGACTCAATCTTAATCAGGACATTCCTTTTCTTTTTGTTGCTGTGTGTGTAGGCCTCATGACAGGGTATGTGGCAGTTTTATTTCACGATGCCATCATGGCAATCAGCGCAATGAGTTTTACCGGGCTTCGTTCGTTAGGAAAAAACACTGTTATTGATAAGTACTGGATAGTTTTTTTGCCGCTAATTCCAGCAATTGGTGGTCTGCTTGTCGGATTGTACAATGCTTTTGTAGTCAAAGCCCGACCAGGGCATGGTCTTGCATCCGTTATCAAGGCGGTAGCCCAGAATGATGGTATTATGGACCGTAGGTTGTGGTTTCATAAAACTATAACATCGGTATTGAGTATTGGTACCGGTGGGGGAGGTGGACGTGAGGCTCCAATTGTTCAGGTTGGTTCGGCAATTGGTTCAACGATTGCCCAGTTGTTACGATTTTCGGCTAACAGAACAAGAACTTTGCTCGGTTGCGGCGCAGCCGCGGGACTTGCGGCTGTATTCAATGCGCCTATCGGTGGTGTAATGTTTGCTATAGAGGTGCTGCTTGGTGATTTTAGTGTAAAAACTTTCAGCCCGATTGTCATTTCAGCTGTTATTGGTACCGTGCTTTCAAGAAGTTATCTGGGTAATTCTCCAACTTTTAAGGTACCTGAATACAGTCTTGTTTCTAATACTGAACTGTTGTTCTATTTTATTCTTGGCATTCTTGCTGGTCTCTCATCGGTGTTGTTCATCAAAACGTATTACACTATCGAAGAGTGGTTCCAGAGAGTTGAGAAGCGATGGAAAATTCCTGTCTGGGCTATGCCGGCCATTGGTGGATTTATGAGCGGTCTGATCTGTATGTGGTTTCCCGGGCTATACGGATTTACATATGAAGCAATCAATAGTGCCGTTCATGGTAATGAAAGCTGGAGCAACATGATCGGCATTTACCTGATGAAGCCTGTGGTTGCTGCTTTGACTGTCGGTTCAGGAGGATCGGGCGGTATGTTTGCCCCTGCTATGAAAATGGGTGCTATGCTCGGGGGCATGTTTGGTAAGGTTGTCCATATTTTTTTCCCTGCAATTACAGCTACTTCAGGTGCATACGCCCTTGTTGGCATGGCTGCTTTGACGGCAGGCATCATGCGGGCGCCTCTTACTGTCATTATCATTCTTTTTGAGGTAACCGGCAGTTATGAGATTGTTCTTCCGGTTATGTTTGCGGCGGTAACCTCAGCCCTCATAGCACGCCTTACCTATCGTCACAGCATGGAAACATATATCCTTGAAAAAGAGGGAGTCAGGTTAGGATTCGGCATAGCTTTGACTGTGGCAGAGCATATAAGCGTTTCAGAAGTCATGCAAACAAACTATGTAAAATTCAGTAATTCGGAAAGCGTTGTTAGCATGATTGATTATTTTTTCAATACATCCGAATCGAGTTTTCTGGTTACCGATGATAAAGGTGTTTTTTCAGGAATTATAAGTCTTAATGAAATCAGACTTCTTCTTAAGGATGAATTGAGGGTCTGGTTGGTTGCTAACGATATTGTAAAAGAAAATGTACCAATACTTTATAACACATCAAAGCTTGACGAGGCACTCAAACTTTTTGAAATTTCTGATTATGACATATTGCCAGTTCTTGATGCCAGAAATAATAAGCTTCTTGGTGTGGTTCGTCAAGAGGAGGCATTTGCCTATTACCGCAAGCAGCTCAATTTGTACGGGACGGATTATTATGAAGGGCATAAATTCTGATTGTTGAAGAACAAAAAAAAGCTTGAAATATTTTATAACAACGAGTATTCTGGGCGTGCAGAATAAACTTTATTTTTCATTGTATTAGGTTTGCATCATTGTAAAGTCGAATTGAATGCTGGGAATCAAAATGGCAGTCAGTTGGATGGCCGCATATGTGAAGCTACCTCTGCCCGAACGATTCTGTTCATATACTTATGGTTTGCTCACGATAGGCATTGTTTGACTTTGCTGCACAGGAAGAACGTGTTGATTATTCATTTCAGAAGCTTGCTTTGAAAGGTATTAAACAAGGTTATACGTTATCTTTTCAGTCTTAAGTGTTTGTAGATCTAACATAAATCGGGTCGTGGTTATGACTGAACCAGAGGCCAGCACAGGAGTAGAGTAGGAAAAAGAATGAACCGTTCTGATGGACTTTTGATAAGTGAAGCCGTAAAGTTGTTGCCTGGAGAGTCAGCCGTCCGATTAGTCGCAAGGAATCACAGCGATTGATTGATTAATGCTGTTCTGACAGAAAACTTGCTGAAACTGCCTGAAGAGTAGATGTTTGTAGTGATTACTCGTTAATGAGGTTCCTTTTCAGTACAGTCAAACAGGCTTTATTGCTGCGACCGCTAAAGGTATTGATAGAAAATAAAGTTTTATACCAAAATTTTGCTGAAACCGGTAAAGAATTAACAGTAAATGATAGATTGTTGATGTATGAGAAATTTAGTTGTAGGTTGTGGCTTTTCCGGAGCTACTATTGCTAATAAAATAGCGACGGAATGGAATGAAAATGTGCTGGTCATTGATAAAAAACTACATGTAGCAGGTAATTGCTACGACTATTGGCGTGATGGTATAAATATTCACCAATATGGGCCACATATTTTTCACACAGATATAAAAGAAGTATGGGATTATATTAGTCAGTTTACTAAATGGTTTCCCTACCAGCATAAAGTTAAGGCACTAATTGATGGTATGGAAGTTCCAATTCCATTTAACCTTAATTCAATTCATCAAGTTTTTCCGCAAAGTATCGCTAATAAATTGGAGCAGAAACTTTTGGATACTTTCGGCTTCAACGTGAAGGTGCCAATTCTTGAGTTTCGTAAGACTGGTGATAAAGATCTACTATTTCTTGCGGACTATGTGTACGATAAAATTTTTCTTCCCTATACGTTAAAACAGTGGGGAATGACTCCAGAGGACTTGAGCCCAACTGTAACGGGACGTGTGCCAATCTATATCAGCAGAGACGATCGTTATTTTCAGAATATTTATCAAGGTATTCCGTTGAATGGTTACACACCCATCATTGAGAAAATGTTAAATCATTCAAACATTGAAGTAAGACTGAATACAAATTATAATGTGGTAAAGAATGAAGATCAATATACCCGTGTTTTTTATACAGGTTCTATTGATGAGTTTTTTTGTTATGAGTTTGGAGAACTTCCCTATCGAAGTCTGATATTCGATTTATTTGCATTTGATAGGAAAAATTTCCAATCAAATGCACTTATTAACTACCCCAGCAATTATGATTTTACCAGAATTGTTGAGTATAAGTATTTTTTGGATACTACAAGTGATAAAACTTTTGTTTCCTATGAATATCCCCAAGTATTTATGCGCAATGAAAACGATAGATATTACCCCATTATTAAGGATGAAAACCAAGCATTATTCCAATGTTATCTTAAAAAGGCTCAGGCTCAGAAAAATACATATTTTTTGGGTCGCTTGGGGGATTACAAATATTATGATATGGATCAAGCTATTGAACGTGCATTTAAATGCATATTTAATATGCAGAGAATTTAACGATTTTTGAAATATGAATACAAACACTAAAATACTTGTTGCATATCATAAACCAGCTATTTTATTTAAAAATGATATACTTACGCCTATTCATGTAGGACGTATGAACGCAAAAAACAGAGGGATGTCTAATGATAATTATCAATGGATGATATCAAATACTATAGGAGATGATGATGGGGAAAATATTTCAGAACTCAATCCTAATTTTTGTGAACTAACTGCAGTATATTGGGCTTGGATGAATTATGATAAACTGGGAAGTCCTAACTATATTGGATTGGAACATTATAGGCGACATTTTAATATTGATGCTTCATTGCCAGTTTTTTTAGGAGATTATGATATTGTTGCTCCAATTGAATCTCTTAAAAATGAGACTATAGAATCCCAGTTTTCTAATGGGCATAAATCTGTTGATTTCAGTGAAGTGATTGATTTTCTTTGTTCATTATGTCCTGAATATGCAAAAATCGCAAAAAGTTATACAAAGCAAAATAATGGGTATTTTTATAACATGTTTATCATGAAAAAACATGTTTTTTTTGAATATTGCGAATGGATTTTCAAGATTTTATTGCAATTACATAAAAAAACAGATTATTCAGAATATAATGAATTTGATCAACGTATGCCTGGGTACCTTGGTGAGAGGTTGTTGGGAATATTTATTCAAAAAAAGAAATTAGAGGGTCTTAAAGTAAAAAATACAAAAGTTATTTTTAATAATAATACTTCGCTTAAAAATACAGTCAAACCTATCTTCGAAAGGAAAAGTATCCCTATTATCTTTACTTGTGATAATTTTTATGCTCCATATCTGGATGTTGCAATTAGGTCAATTGAGTTGAATGCAAGTGTTGAATATAATTATGAAATTTATGTGTGTCATACAGAAATTTCCAAGAGGAATCAAGACCTAATTTATTCGAGACACAAGCATAATATATTAATAAAATTTATTGATATTTCCGGGTATTTAAATGATGTTAAACAAGATATTTTTTATTTAAATGGGCATTTTTCTTTAGCCGTATATTTTCGTTTTTTTATTCCTGAAATTTTTAAAAAATTTAAAAAAATAATTTATTTAGATTGTGATATCGTAGTTAATGATGACCTTTCTAAATTGTTTTTTGAGGATTTACAGGGAAAATATTTAGGTGCAGCTTTTGATATAGAGGCGAATCGTATTATGAGGACAAATAATAATTTTAAAAAATATGTGCAGGAAAAGTTGAAATTAAATAGCCTATCATCATATTTTCAGGCAGGTGTTTTGATTTATGATATTGAAAAATTGATAGGTTTTGATGTTGTTAACAAATGTATTCACAAATTGAAAGAATTAAAAAATCCACACTTTCTAGATCAAGATGTATTAAATTGTGTTTTTAATGGCCATGTTCATTACTTTAATATTGCCTGGAATGTGGAGTGGCATATACCGTTATATGTTCCGGATTTTGATAGAGAGCTTTCAGTAAAAGTATATAAAGACTATATGAATTCTCGCAATAGTCCACATATTATCCATTTTTCTGGGAAGATAAAACCGTGGAATTATCCTGAAGCAGAGTTGGCAAATTATTTTTGGCAATATGCCAGAGACTCTCCTTTTTATGAGGAAATTTTACATTTATATACATTTGAAGCAATTAAAAAGTTTGAAGCAACTAAAAATATTTATAAACAATATAAGCTGAAGTATTATTTATATAAAGTTCTTTCAAAAATCACAATTGGAACAACAAGGCATCGTTATAAAGAAAAACGACAAAAATATAAAAAAAACCTTAAAATTGCTCAACGAAATTTAACTTAGATTAACTTATTTAAACTATTAAGCGTTTAGCGAAAAGTCCTACCGTAATTCTTTATGATGCCTCTGTATTTTGCTGAAATGTTCTTTAATGTTTATCCGTTTACTTTTTGGATGCTTTATAAGCATCATAAATACTCAGCAAATAAACATCAGCAAAATACTGAAAACTTTTTGAATGCATTACGTAACGACTTGTTGCTGAACGTTTATCAATTAACGTAACAAGTCAGTCTGCAAACTGATAACGGCAGTAAATTTGAATCTGGAAAAGTCAAACAATACCTCAAAAAGATGGAGGTCAATCACGAGCTCACCCATGTAGCAACATCACAGGAGAACTGGTATTATTAAAAGCCGTCACTCAATTTTTGCAGAAGTTGTCTGCCGGAATTATGAATTTGAGACGTTGGGGCAAACGCAATAAATTAACTGTATGTCTCTTATAATATTACCAGAATATATAGTTCCAAGTAGCTTTTCCAAGTATGTTGGGTTAATTGCATTACAGAGCACAAGGAAAGGCGGGGTAAGTACCGGTGCGTATTCTTCGCTTAACCTTGGAAATAATACAGGGGACGATCCTGAATTGGTACATCAAAATACCTTACGGTTATGTCATGCCGCAGGTATTAATCCTGAACGGATGGTCAGTTCCATTCAGATACACGGCACCGAAATACTTTATGCCGAAAAACCAGGTCAATACGATGGATATGATGCTTTCATCACAAATAAAAAGAATTTATTTCTCTGTATCTTTACTGCAGATTGTTTTCCTGTATTGCTGTACGATCCTCTTAACCATGCTTTGGGAGCAGTTCATTCCGGGTGGAAAGGCAGTTCCGAAAAAATTGTAATGAAAACGGTTAAAGCAATGGAGAGAAACTTTAACTCCATACCGGCCCAATGCCTTGCGTTTATAGGAACAGGGATTTCCAGCGTTGCTTATGAGGTTGGCTGTGAGATTGCAATGAAGTTTGACACAGATTTCTTCCGAATTTTACCTACACGGCAGAATGAAAAAAAATACCAGCTTGATCTTGGAGGCGTAAATTACCAGCAACTTGTCGCATCAGGAATTCCAGCTTCGAATATAGAGTATTCACCATTCTGTTCTTACCGCAATAGTGAGCTTTTTTTCTCTCACCGACGTGATAATAGTAAAACCGGGCGGATGGTAAGCTTAATCGGTATGATCTCGGACTGCCATACTGAATGATATTTCACAATGTAACGCAAATTTCCGCATTGCTTTAGGGAAGGTTTGCCAAAGTTCTGTTTTCAAGTCCAGCGATTAAAATCACACTTATCCCCTATAGATGTGTTAAAAAAAACACTGCATCCTTTATTCATAAGGTATTCTAAAGACTAAAGATTGAGGCTTTTCATTGCCGGAGCAATAACACTTAGGAAGGCTCCCTTCATAACTTGATTGTTTCTCAAAGCATTTCTTGCTATTGTGGTACAGTTTTCCAAGTTTTGGTATGTAAGGAGTGTAATACCGTGTTGCCTTTAGGATAGTTTCTTATTTTGCCAAACTAAGGCCGGTCATTTTTTCAGTACTTCCGTATTGCTGAGTATTAAGTTCAAGAATGAGAAAATTGAGAGTGACAATCAGGTTTTGCTTGCATGGGGAAGAGTGGAGTGGCTATTTGGTATAGAGGGTTATATGCACTATATGATGGTTTTGGTAAAAAGCGATGAGTTTAGCTATAGTTAAAAGGGTCTGTTTGGCTTTTGATTACTGTTGAGTAAAGGGGAGTTGAGTTGAGTAATAAAGAAAAACGATCATCAACTGTTTAAGGGGCTTTACGGTTATGAATTTTGTGCATTTACATGTTCATACGCATTATTCAATGCAAAGCAGCCCGATTTTTCCGAGTGAACTCTTTGCTTCAGCGGTACGGTTCGGTATGACCAGTATTGCTGTTACAGATTATTGTGCCATTTTCAATATGCCTGAGCTGTTCAGAGAGGCGAAAAATGCCGGTATCAAGCTTATTATCGGCAGTGAGTTACTCTTGCTTGAGTCTGATGCGCACCAGAACACCCGTACTCCTGCCTCGCCGTCACTGGTGCTTCTTGTTCAAAATGATACCGGGTACAGAAATCTCTGTGTTCTGCTTTCCAGGGCAGCAAAAGATGGTTTTGTCAACGGTATGCCGCATGTTGAAAGCAGTCTGCTTGAACACTATCATGATGGGCTGGTTTGTCTTTCTGGTTACCGTTCAGGACGAATAGGCCGTGCGTTGCTTGCCGGTGCAATTGATGAAGCTGAATATTTCAGCATGTATTACCAAGAGATTTTTGGCGATAACTTTTATCTGGAGGTTCAGAACCACAACAATTCTTTTGACGAAAAGCTTAACTGTGAGACCAAAGCTCTCGCTCAGAAATGTGCAATTGAACTTGTAGCTACAAACAATGTGCACTATCTCGAAAGAAAGGATGCGGGCTGCTACAGGGCTATGGTTGCCAACAGAACCAAGGAAAAACTTTCAAGCCAACACCTTCAGGCGCTTCCAGGTTCGGATCATTATCTGAAGTCTTTTGAAGAAATGGGTCGTCTCTTCAGTAATGAAAACCGAGAACTGAGTAATTCACTGCTTATTGCTGATACATGTACCTACACTTTTTGCCAGAAAGAACCTGTTTTGCCGCACTTTCCCTTACCGGAAGGATTTCGTGATGAGTTTGCATATCTCAGTAACCTTACCTGGGAAGGAGCAAAGGAAAAGTATGCGGATTGCGAATCTGATGGAATTACTTCTGATGAGGTCAAGGCGAGAATAAAGCTTGAGCTTGGTGTAATTGAGAAAATGGGGTTCAGCTCCTATTTTCTCATTGTCAGTGACCTGATTGCCGCATCCCGTCGCCTCGGTTATTCGGTTGGTCCCGGGCGGGGATCAGCCGCAGGGAGCATAGTTGCCTATCTTACCGGAATAACAAGGATTGATCCGTTGAAATACAAGCTGTTGTTTGAGCGGTTTTTAAATCCTGAACGTTCTTCAATGCCGGATATTGATATTGATTTTACTCCGGTAGGGAAGCAGAAGGTTCTTGAATATACAGTTGAACGATATGGTACCGAGAGTGTTGCAAAAGTTATTGCAATCGGTACTCTTGGTGCTAAAGCGGCAATTCGTGATGCTGGAAGGGTGCTTGAGGTTCCATTGCGCGTTGTGGACAAACTTGCAAAACTTGTTCCAACCAAACCGGGCATCACTCTTGAAAAAGCTTTGGGTGAGGTTAATGAGTTGAGAGTTTTTGCTGAAAGTACACAGGAGATCAGGGAGCTTATGCAGTATGCTCGCGCTCTTGAGGGGCGAGCGCGGAATGTGTCAATGCATGCTGGTGCTGTTGTTATTACGTCAGGTCCTCTGGAAGAACAGGTTCCACTCTATGTTTCAAACAAGATTGAAACTGAGGTACGCAAATTCGCCGATGAAATTGATCTTGATGAGCCTGAACATGGAAGTGGAAAGACTTCTGACGGTATTGAGGAGAAGCAGTTGGTTACGCAGTTTGACAAGAACTGGATTGAAACTGCTGGATTACTCAAGATAGATTATCTTGGTCTGGAAACCCTTGCTGTTATTGATGAAACACTGCATTTGATCAAAAGAAGGCATGGACTTGATATTGAGCTTGAGAAAGTGCCTATGAACGACAGGAAAACCTTCAAGATTTTTCAGGAAGGCAAAATGGCGGGTATTTTCCAGTTTGAATCGTCCGGCATGCAGAGCTACATGACCCGTCTTCAACCTACCCAGATTGGTGATATTATTGCAATGAGTGCGCTGTATCGTCCTGGAGCGCTCAATGCGCGAATAGATGAGCGACGCAATGCCGTGGATCTTTTTGTTGATCGCAAGCATGGCCGGGAAACCATTGATTATATGCATCCCATGCTTGAAGAAATCCTCAAGGAGACGTATGGTGTTATTGTCTATCAGGAACAGGTGATGCAGATTTCACAGGTTATGGGTGGATTTTCTCTTGCAAAGGCGGATAATCTTCGTAAGGCTATGGGAAAAAAGAAGCCTGAGATCATGGAGAAATACAAAGCTGATTTTGTGCAGGGTGCTATAAAACAGGGAGTGCATGATACCCTTGCTACAAGGGTATTCGAGCTTATGGCCGAGTTTGCCGGATATGGTTTTAATAAAAGTCATTCTGCCGCATACGGTGTTCTTGCTTACTGGACAGGCTATTTGAAGGCTCATTATACTATAGAGTTTATGACGGCAATCCTGAACAGTGAAATAGGGGATACCGAACGAATGAAGCATTTGACAGATGAGGCAAAAAGCTTTGGAATATCAATACTTCCCCCCTCCATTAATAAAAGTGACGCCTTGTTTGCCATTGAAGATTCAAAGAACGGCCGCTCTTCAATCCGGGTAGGCTTGAGTGCAATCAAGCAAGTTGGCGGAGCTGCAAGGGCTGTTGTTACCTCAAGGCTTCGCCGAAAACGCGATTTTCAGAATCTGTTTGATCTGGCTGCATCGGTCGATCTGAGAGTCATGAATCGCAAGGCTCTTGAATGCCTTATTCTTTCTGGAGCATTCGATGAGTTGGACCAGCATCGAGCCCGGCTTATTGCCAATAGTGATAAGGCAATAAAATTTGGTCAGATACAGAACCGCTCGATAACGCTTGGCCAGTGCGGATTTTTTTCCGTTGAACAGGGTACTTTGCTTGAGGAAGATCATTATCCTGATATGGACCAGGCTGAACCGATGCCTGAAACCGAAAAACTTTTGCATGAAAAACGACTGGTTGGATTTTACCTGAGCCATCATCCACTTTCGCCGTATCGTCGCGACTGGCAGGCTTTTTCAACACTTCAGCTTGATGTAAACGAGGTCGTAGCATCAAAACAATATAAGGTTATTGGCGTTATTGTGTCGGTGAAGCCTTATCAGGACAAGAAAGGAAAGCAGATGCTGTTTGGATGTATTGAGGATTTTACGGGCAAAGCTGATTTTACCATGTTTTCCAGTGTTTATGAACAGTACGGTCATTTTGTAAAACCGGAAGCAGTCCTCATGTTGATTGCTGAAGGGGAAGTGAATGGCGGAATGCTCAAGTTGCTGGTCAAGGAGGTTGTGCCAATAGGAAAGGTCAGAAATACGTTTCTCAAAAAAGTTATTCTTAAAATTGATGCCGATGATCAGGTGCAGCTTGAAAAACTTGCCCATGTCAAAAAAGTATTCGATACACATAAAGGGGGAACACCGGTTGATTTTGAAATAACAGTGCAATCGGGGGAAAGTATTGAAAGGATCATTGTTTTTGCCCGCAATACACCTATTGATGCCGCCGAGAGTACCATTGCAAAGCTTGAAAAAATTCTTGGTCCTGATAAAGTTTGTATTTCCGGATAGTTGAAGGAATGTTCTAAAGGTTAATTTTCTGAAACCTTGTACGGAGATGCTTTATTTTATTTTTTTTGTTAATTTAGAAGTATGTAGGTAGTAGTGCAGGAAGGTTGAAAGTATCGTTAACTAAAACTGGTTTATAAAAAAGTACAATGAGTGGAAAATATCTTGTGGCAACAGACCAGAATTTCAAAACCGAGATTCTTGATTCGGATAAAGTAGCTCTGGTGGATTTTTGGGCTCCATGGTGTGGCCCATGTAAGATGTTGGGCCCAATTATTGAAGAACTTGCGAATGATTATGCAGGTCGGGCAGTTATTGCAAAACTCAATGTTGACGAAAATCCTGCAATTGCCGGCAAATATGGTATCAGAAGTATCCCGAGCTTACTTATTTTCAAGAATGGTCAGGTTGCAGACCAGATGCTTGGAGCTATACCAAAAAACCAGATTGCTAAAAAAATTGATGAACAGATAGCCTGAAATACATAACCCCCGTAGCGCTGTAGCGGGGGGTTATTACTGCGTTTGGCAGGTTAACGATTGCTGTATTATACGTTCCGTTTCCGGATAAATACATCCTTCTTCATCAAGTTTGTGATAAGGCACACCTTTTTGCCTTAACTCCTGCCCCTGGCAGGGGTAAATGTATTCAACAAGAGTTTGTCTAAAAAGTACGGATACCTCCTGCAATTGGAATGTATCTTCTTTGGTTGCCGAATATTTTTTCTCCACCGGCCAAGAATGTCAGCACTGATTCCTAAACTGGCTGGCGTGTCTTTTATTGTAGTATTAGCAGTTCAACGGCATCAATCTTGAACTCTTTGCTTGGACTGTCTGTGATTCCTCGTTCACCTGCTCTGTTATGGCTCATCTCTCCTTTTAGTTTAAGAAACCGTTTTTCACACCGCCTCTTAAAATGCAGCAAGTTCCCTTTACAACTCTCCGTTTTTTGGGGAGAGGGTCATGTATTATTGTGAGGATAAATAAATTTGAGTATATCAAGAATGAAATACATGCAAGAGGAAAAATAGAGCAGGACAGAAGGCGCTAATCTTTTTAGCGTTACCTTAAATAGAATTTATGTTTTTATTGCGATCAGCAAGGGATTTTGCTGATCGCAATAGAAATTGTACCACCCTAAGACTATGAATTTTCATAATAAAAAACATCCCTATCTTGAGCACTTGCTAAAAAAAGCAAGACCGATAAAGCTTAATCATTCGTCAAAAATTCTTATTCTCAGCGACCTTCACATGGGAAATGGCGGCAGACGGGATGAGTTCAAGCGAAACGCTGAACTGGTCAAAACCATGCTTGGCAGTTATTATCTGCCAGAGAAATACAGTCTGGTTCTCAATGGTGATGTGGAAGAGCTTTTGAAGTTTTCTCTTGATAGCATTGTGGCTGAGTGGGGTGAATTTTACAATCTTTTTCTCAAGTTCAAGGAAAATGGTTTTTTTTGGAAAACTTATGGGAACCATGATTCGGATTTGCTTGAAGAGAAGGAGTATTTGCTTGCTTCATCGCTTGTAGAGTCATTGAAATTTCATTATGGCAATGAAACCATCCTGCTTTTTCATGGTCATCAGGCTTCGGTGCTTTTATGGGAAACCTATTCCTTTGTCAGTAAGGCAATTGTTTTTTTTCTTCGCTATATAGCAAAACCTGTCGGCATAAGAAATTTTTCTATCGCTTATAACAGTCGCCGGAGGTTTGCAATTGAAAAATCAATTTATGAATTTTCAAACCAGTCAAAGATTGTTTCCGTTATAGGTCATACCCACAGGCCATTGTTCGAATCGTTGTCGAAAGTGGATTTTTTGAATTACAGAATTGAGGAACTTTGCAGGGCATATCCATTTGCCGAAGATGAACAGCGTTTAGCAATTAAGCTGAAAATCGTTGCATTGAAAACAAGGCTGGAGACTTGTTATAAGGAAGGGAAAAAAATCGGTCTTCGAAGCGGTCTTTACAATAATATTACTATTCCCAGCATTTTTAATTCCGGCTGTGTTATTGGAAAGCGCGGCATCACTGCCTTGGAAATTGAAGGCAACAAAATCAGGCTTGTTTACTGGTATAACGGCAAACAGAGCCGGAAATTTATTAGTGATCGCGATAACCAACCATTGGAACTTGGGACTACTGGCTTTTCAAGAATTATTCTGAATGAAGATTCTCTTGATTATGTTTTTGCCCGTCTTCACCTTCTTGTTTAAGATGCCAAGCTGGCATTCCTGCGCTGTTTGTTTATATGCTGACGTATTGAAATTTTATAGTTTCGAACACTTTTGCAGTATGCTGATTATCTCATCAGGATGCCGTATCAGTTTTTTTGCTCCAAACTCAAGAAGTTCACTTTCAGGTCTGAAACCCCAGAGTACACCAAGAGGGTACATTCCTGCTCTTGAGGCTGTTAACATATCAATACCACTGTCTCCGACATAAAGAATTTCAGAAGGGTCAGTATGCAGCATTTTTGCAACAAACAGAGCACCAGCAGGGTCGGGTTTATGTGCAATCCCGCATTGTGTACCCATTACAACATCAAAATGCCATTGTTGCAGCAGAATATTTGCACAAAGCTGAGTAAACTGATCAGCTTTGTTTGAAAGAATTGCTTTTTTTATGCCCTGTTTTGTTAAGGTATTAAGCATTTTGGCAATACCGGGATAAGGGCGTGAATGGAGATTCCAGTTTTCGGCATAATGCGCCATAAACTCCGGAAGCAGGAGGTCAATGGTTTCCGGTGTAGCGGCAGTTTCAGGAAGTGCTTTTCTGACTAGCTCCCTCATTCCATTTCCAATCAGAAATCGACACTCTTCAAGGGTATGGATGGGATAATTATGCTGAGCAAGTACATTGTTGAGTGTGTTAAGTAGATCTTCAATGGTGTCGAGCAGTGTACCGTCCAAATCAAATATAACAGCATTAAAAGTCATACATGTAACAAGGTTATTGATCGTAATGAGGGGTAGTATTACAAGCTTTAATTTTTTGTTGCGGTTGCCAGAAAAATTGTATATGCAGTGTTTTTTTCTTGTTTGTTTTTTTTGTTGAACGTGAAGATCGTTTCAAACGATGTTTCCTTTAAGTCGGCAGCTTGCATCATTGCTGATAGTTCTGCCCGATCGAATCCGTAATGAACTTTTTCCTTCTGGTCTTCATGAAACGAACCATCTTCAACATCAAGATCAACAATGGCAATCACTCCCCCTGGAACGAGCAGATTCGAAATCTGGTTAAGAAATCCGAAAGTATCATTGATATGATGAAGGGTCATGCTGCTATAGACCAAGTCGAATAATGTTTTGTGTTCCATAAACGTGCTTAGTAATGACGGATAGGCAGAAGTCGCTTCAATATTCTCTATCCGGAAAGTACTGATTTTTTCATGCAATATTTTCAGCATTTCCATTGAAGTATCAATAGCAATAACCTTTTTGACCAGCGGAGCAATTTCAAGAGTTACCAGCCCTGTACCGCATCCTACTTCCAAGGCATGCATGGTTTTCACTGGGTTGGTTTTTGCAATGATTGCTTCAGCAACTGCCATAGCAAGTTGCCTTCGTCGAGGATCTTCATCCCATTGCGATGCTTCACGATTGAATTTTTCGGAATTATTCCACGTTTGATTCATGGGTGTCTCAATAAATTATTATAAGGCCATGTAAAAAATAATCAATCACGGTTAAGCTCAAAATGATTACAGGGCACCTCCAAAAATAGAAGTCGAACAGTCCCTTTGATGCATTCTATTGGATTTCGATCGAAAGTTGCTAAAAAATACAAGTTACCGACAAATTCAAACCATAAGGAACCGATTGACACAAAACATTTAGAGCAAGTTTTTCCTGCTGCACGCAAGAAGAGGCCCGACACCGTCGGTTCGAATACATTGAACTCTTTTTCAACAATCGGATACCAGTGAACACAGTTCAAAAAGTAAAATCAGATTTTTTAACCGGAAAAGCGTTTCACTACATTTCAGACCTCTGAGAAATTTTTCTATGTATTAATTTCATACAGGCAAAGAGTCAGAGAAATTCCTCAAGATCATATTGTTTACAAAGAAAGCGTCGTTGCTATCCCGTTGTTTTTTATATTTTAATTATGAAGAACTAAACTCATAAGGTTATGGTGGCATGATGTTATGAAGAATAGGATACATCGGCTTCGCAACCTGTTTTTATTTTATTTACATTAATACTACGTCATAAGGAGGTTGGTGATGAAAAAAAGCATCTGGCTTGCAGCAGGAGTAGCTGGAATGTTGCTCGGTAATCCACATACTGATGCCAACGCAGAAGTCAACATACGTATCGGTGATTTGCTTCACCTCAAAACAGGAAACAACAGGCCTGCACCCGCTTTTGTTGTCAATACTCGGCCGACCTTTGTTTACCTTCAGGGTCAAGGTTTTTCGGTGTCTGTAGGAAGCCCGTATGATATGATTTATTACGATGACATGTACTATATCTACCATAATGGTCTCTGGTACAGCTCTTCGTATTATCGGGGCCCTTGGGTTATAATTCGAGAACAGAGACTTCCCCGTCCAATCAGAAGACATCGTTGGGATGATATCAGGCGATTCCGTGATAATGAGTATCGCAGACATGATCATAGGTACTGGGAAGAACAGAGTCGACGTAATGATAGGGGGCGCAGGGATCAACCCGACCATCGAGGCCCACAGGATCGGAGGGATCAACCTGACTATCGAGGCCCACAGGATCGGAGGGATCAACCAGACCAGCGCGGCCCACAGGATCGGAGGGATCAACCAGACCAGCGCGGCCCACAGGATCGGAGGGATCAACCAGACCAGCGCGGCCCACAGGATCGCAAGGATCAACCAGACCAGCGCGCCCCACAGGATCGCAGGAATCAACCGGATCAGAGAGGTCCACAGGATCGGAGGGATCAATCCAGATAAGATAGCTTAGAGAATGAACTCAATGCCTTTATTCAAAGGGCTGTAAGTGAAAAATTTTGTTTTTTCACTAATACAAAAAAAGGCAGTCAAAACAACTGCCTTTTTTTGTGTAATGCTTAAGTGGGTTTTAACTTATGAAGGCCCTTAAAATCTCTTTCAGGAATTATTTCACTTATTTATTGGCCGCATTCAAGTTGTTACGTTTTACGATAACAGCTGAGCAACTAACCTCCTTTATGCTTTGAATGCACCAGTATCGACCCACTCGTTTTTCAGCAACGTCCACCAATCAACAGCCAAGCCTTTCAGAACATAATCGTACGGTAACCATCCATAACCACTCATGCCCCAACCAGTACCCCATGAATTCCTAATCAATAGTGCGCCTGTGGATTCTGAAGCCCCAGCAGCGGTGTTCTTGATTTTTATGGTGTCATCATAACCAACAGCCATAATAGCATGGCCGCCAACAATTTTCTCTCCAGCAGTTGGCAGTGGTATTTTTCCGGTGGTAGCTGCCTGTGTATAAGAGCTGTAGACTGTAAAACCGAACATTGATGGAAGGCCGGCAGAGAGATTTGTTTTTATCGATGATAATAAAACAGTCGCAGGCGTGCCGGTTGGATCGAGCCTGTAGTAACTTATGGCTTGAAAACTCTGTGCAAAAGCATAACAGAAAGCTGATGGTTCATTATCAAAACTGGCAATATCATAGGGGTAGTACTCTTCCGGCGGCACGCCAAAAAGCACTAATGCTCCCATTGTAGAGCGAAGAAATGCTCCAGTATCTCCCGTCCAGTGCAAAAGGTTTCGAGTAGCCTTGTAAAGAAAAAGTCGGGATGCATCAATATGTTTACCAAATGCTCTCCTTTCAAAATACTCCACCATTCCAACACCGGCATTGGCTGTACATGAACCAAGTGAAAGCTGGTTCTCAATCGGGGAACACCATGCCCTCAAATCTACGGAAGCAGGAATCTTTACGGCAGGTTCAGCAACTCCGATTTTGGAACGCATGGCTTTAATAGAATGTTTCTGACCTAACTGCTTAAGAGTTGAGGAAACTTCATCTTGCTGTGCAGTGTAATCTCTGTAATCAGGATAGTCAGGTAACCATCCCATTCCTGTTCTTTCTACTATCTGGCTCATATTGGCTCCATTATTTTATTATTAGGTGAAAGTTTTTTTGAACAAACACAAATAACGTTGTTGCCGGCAGTGAGCATAATTTCATACGGTTATGCACATTTGCTGACCTTTTGCGGTAAATGGGGGTTCTCTTGTTTTTTCCATTATAGAACTTTTTCGTTGGAAACAGTTGAATGTCCGTGTTGCTATAAACAGTTTTATTACAACACTTAATAAATCGGAAAGATTACTGTTAAATCGTCAGGTTCTGAATAAGGAATTCTCGAAACAAAGCCTCAGGGAATTAGACCCTTAGAGAGTAAAAACAACTGAGTGTTCTGTGTGTCAGGTTTTTATTGCTGTTAATCCGTAAAACGGATTTGCTTAATCAAAAAGAGCACTCAACTCTTTCAACGTAGTGAGGGGGTTTACTGGTAACCAAAAAAGTTACTCTTAAAGTCTACGAAATATAATCGCATTATCCAAAGCAAAGTATTCTTGCTCTGAACTTGCAACAAAAACACAGACCCCTTGATTATTGAGGCAAATCGTGAAGTGGTCATTGTGAAAAAAGCGTATGACTTTTCAGATAGAGCAACCTTGAATTACTTTTTGAGTATGACTTCGCAGTCAGGGTGAAGCTCAATAAAGTGTTCAATTTCTTCAGGCGGAATGTTGCCGGTTGAAAGCTCTATTTTTTCAAGATTCTGCAGTTGCATCAGCGGATAGATTGATGAAACAAGAGTGTTTGAAATGTCAAGCTCTTCAAGGCCGTCAAGCTCTTCAAGCGCATCTATTACGCTCACCGCTGTATTTGCTATGCTCAGCTCCCGAAGACTTTCAAGAGGTCTCAGCGGCTCAATACTATTGATACCTGTTTTGTTGCAACGGAGATACTCAAGATTTATGAGTGAAGACAGTGGAGTCAAGTCGGTAACGGCTGAACAGTTGATTCCCAGTTCAATAAGATTTTCAAGATCTTCAAGTGGTTCAAGGGAAGAAACATCGGTTTTATAGCAGCTCAATTTCTCAAGATTGATAAGCTTTTTCAGGGGAGAAAGGTCATTGATAAGCGTTTCCGAACAATAGAGCTCCTCAAGATTGAGAAGAGCGCTGATTGGCTCAAGAGTGCTGACCTGAGTGCTTGATATCCAGAGCAGTTTCAGTTTTATAAGGTTTCGAAGGGGTTCAAGCGATGAAAAATCGCAATCAAAAGCGTAAAGCCGCTGCAGTTTGTCGAGATGTGCAAGAGGTTCAAGATTCTGAACAGGCGATTCGTCACACCGGAGCTGCTGGAGCTTTTCAAGCATCCTGACAGGCAGCAGATCATGAATTCTCCGGTTATCACACCGCAGATGTGTTGTGTCAAAAAAGTTCAGCAATTCAGAATCTGATGGTTCCCGCACTACCTTCAACGTTGTTTTAATGACCTCTTTCCATTCATCAGTCATGGTTTCCCACCACTTTCTTCTTGCAGACCCATCTTTCAGAAGCTCTTTTCGCGAAATCGTTTCAAGGTACTCAATTTCATTGCGCTGGTAGTAAGGATGCTGAATACGTTTCTTCTGAACAGGCTCAACAGGTGACTCAACAAGATGTTCAGCCGGGTAGTTCGGACTGCAATTCAGTTTTTCTGTAAGGCAACGGGTAAACCATTCAGCTTTTTTTCCATCTATATTCTGTCGGTACAGCTCTTCAGATTGCTCGTCAAGGGCGGATATTTCTTCAAATATATCATTACCGCATCGAGGGCATACCGCACTCTGCAGGGTGAGGGGATAACCGCAGACCGGACACTTATTATAGGTGTGTTGCTCCAAAATGATAATCTCAGTTAATTCATTACAATTGAAAAATGATCAATTTATAAAATAAAAAAAAAAGTGTTACTGCCATACTATGCAGGGAAAGTTAATAACAGTCGAAATTGCAAGCCGGCAAATTGGGATGTTGAGCAATAAAGCGACCGGAAAGAATGAAACGAGCATTATCCACGGTAATACATGCCCAAAGCATTGACAAGGTATTAAATACGCTCAGGAATAAGTAACTTATTCGTTATTCTGAAAATACAGAGAAAAACCGACACCACCCTGTATCCTATGATTCAGAGAGTGAATGCCCTATGCCTTTCCGCTTAAAATGCCAATTGAAATGGAGTTGAAACAACCACAATGACATACCCCCGATACCAGACAGCAGTTCAGCACTATTTCAAGGCGTTATGGAATTACAATGCCAGAACAGACAACGAACACACCTACCGCACCGATCTGCAGAATTTTCTGCGCGAAGCGTGCTCGGAGTTTCAGGACAACATTGAGCCTCGCCACGAAGTCAAAGACGGTCAGCACCAGCTTGGTGTGCCGGATTTTTCATTCATCGACAACAAAAAGCTGGGCACCGTCGGTTTGCTCGAAAACAAATCCATCGGTGCCGATATTAACGCTCTGGTTCACAGCCAGCAGGTCAAAAAATACCGCAAACGCAGTGAAAACATCATTCTGACCAATTATCACAACTGGTTGCTGGTAAAAGAGGGCACTGTTACCCACCAGGCCAGCCTTGGCACGCTTGACGATATCAAGCACAAGGCTCAGCCGGATGCCAGAGGCGTTGCCGATCTGCAGGTGTTGCTGACGGCTTTTTTATCGCAGGAACCGAGGGGGATCAGCCGCAAAAAGGAGCTGGCCGAACAGCTTGCCCTGCGCTGCCACGATCTCCGCGACTTTCTTGTGCAGGAAATGGAGCGGCAGAAGAGAGCCGGAGAACAAAGCCCATTATGGGATATATTTGGAGCATTTCAGGAATATGTGGACAGCGAACTGACCCCCGATGTTTTTGCCGATGCCTTCGCCCAAAACCTCGGATACAGTCTCTTTCTTGCAAAACTCAATGTTCACCCTGAAAACACCATTATCGATCTCGATAACGTCCAGAGATTTATTCCGCAGAATTTCGGCCTTATCAAGGCGCTGGCAAATTTTCTGAAAGCACTGGACGACGAACAGTATAATCCAATCCGTTATCGGGTAGAAGAAATTCTGGGTATGATGAACTACCTGGATCTCAGCGAAATTACCAGTGACCTTTCATTCAATACCCGTCTGAACCTGCCGGACGATGAAGCGCGGTTATTCGAGCGCGACCCCTATATCTATTTTTACGAACACTTCCTGCAGGCATACGATGCACGCATGAAGGAGAGCAGGGGAGTCTATTATACTCCGCCGCCGGTTGTGAATTTCATCATTCGCGGCGTCAACCATATACTGAAGCATGATTTCGGAATCGCTGAAGGGCTGGCCGACGAGCAGCAGGTGCAGTTGCTCGATTTTGCCACAGGAACCGGTACCTTCATCCTTGAAGCGCTCATGCAGATGTTTGAAGAGCCTGACATTGCCGGCAGCAAGGCAATGCAAAACCTCCTTGTCAAAGACCATGTGCTGAAAAACTTCTATGGATTTGAATATCTGATTGCCCCCTATACCATCGCCCATCTGAAACTGTCGCAATTTCTGAAAGACAAAGGGTTCAGAATTGAAAAGCCGCTCAAGATATATTTAACGAACACGCTGGATATGAAACCGCACAACAAGCAGTACCATATCCCTTTCATGCAGACATTGAAAGCCGAAAGCGAGGCCGCCCACAAGGTGAAGGAGATGCCCATCCGCGTCATTGTCGGCAATCCACCCTATAACGTCAAGTCGAAAAACAGCGGGCCGATTGACGAGCTGGTGAAAGAAGCTTATGCACCCAAGGATGAAAAAAAGATGAACTGGGACGATTACGTCAAGTTCATCCGTTTTGCGCACCATAAAATGGAAACAATAGAGCGAGGAGTCATTGGCATCATTACCAACAACTCCTACCTCAATGCCGTTACCCTGCGCCAGATGCGCAACCGGTTGATGCAGGATTTCAGCGCCATCTATATTCTGAACCTGCATGGCAACAGCCTGATTGGTGAACAGGCGCCGGACGGCAGGCAGGATGCCAACGTGTTCGATATCCGGGTCGGCACCTGCATTGCATTTTTCGTCAAGACCGAAGCAAAGCCGAAACATTGCAAAATTTACTACGCTGCCATAAAATCCTCCAAACGGCTGGATAAGTACAAACAGCTTGCGGAGGGCGACATGCACCTGTTCGAGCCGCTGGATGTTGCTGCATTCAACAAACAATTTGCAACGACGCGGTGGGCAAAGCGTTTTACCGAGCCATTAAGCTTTTTTGTGCCGTCAGGTGATGATTTCGCTGAGCGCCTTGAGGCTTATGGTGATTTTTGGGGCGTGACGGATATATACATTGAATATGGTGGTGGCATACAGACTGATCGTGACAAACTTCTCATTAACCATAATGCTGAGAAATTGGCTGAACATGTACGAAAGGCTTTTGACGGGCACTATGATGCTGAGTTCAAAAACAAATACAACATTGAAAATTCCAGTAGTTACCCTCTTCTGGAACGATTGAAAAACAACAAGTTTGATAATGCTTGTATTCAACCCATCCTTTACAGACCTTTTGATACACGAAAAATTTATTATAGCGTTGGTTTTACAAGTCGGCCAGCTTGGGAAATCATGCGCTATTTAGCAGAAGAATCTGAACAGTATGGTTTGGTTTTTTGTCGTCAACTTGTTATGACTGAATGGAAACATATCCTCGTTACTGATAAAATTTGTGAACGTTGTTACGTGTCCATTAATTCGAAGGAACTTGGATATATAGCACCTCTTTATTTATACCCTTCTTCCGATAAAGGTCAAGTCAATATGTTTGCTCCCAAAGAAAAGCAGGAAAATTTCAGACCTGCGTTTCGCCAATGGCTCGACAATAAATACGGCCAAAAATTTACTGCTGAACAGGTGTTGGGCTATATGTACGCCGTTCTGCACAGCCCAACCTTTCGTAAGCGGTATCAGGAGTTCCTGAAAATTGATTTTCCGCGTATTCCGTTTGTGGACGATAGCCAGCAGTTTGAAGCGCTCTCCTCACTCGGCTGGGAACTGGTGCAGGCGCATACCATGAAAATTATTCCTGATGGAGTAGTGGTTACCTTCCAGGGGGAGGGCGACAACAAGGTGACAAAGGTTGCCTACAACTCCGAGTCAAAAACATTATACATTAATACCACGCAGTATTTCAATAATGTACCAACGGAAGCATGGGAGTTTGTCATCGGCGGCTATCAGGTGCTCGACAAATTCCTCAAAGAGCGCAAAAAAGCCGACCGACCGCTGGTATTGGCTGAATTACAGCACATTCCCAGAGTAGTCCGCATACTCTGCTTCACCCATGCCCAGATGCAGAAAATTGATGAACTGTTCACCTGCCCCTGAAACATGAACAAAGAAACAATGAAGCACTCATTAATAAATAGAGTGCACCTGTTTATCGGTAACTGTACCAAATATTTCTCGGCAATAACCCTGTTGCTACAACTTATTCTCTTTCCGAGCCTTGTCGTTTACGCCAACAACCCGACCGAATGGCCATATGGCGGGAAGTCTGATGCTTCGAGGAAAGAACCATGGATGGATCAAGTACCTCTTAATTTTACTCAACCGGCTGATTTCACGGGCTCAACGTTCAAAGGAGCGGCTGATTTCACGGGCTCAAAATTCAAAGGAGCGGCTGATTTCACGGGCTCAAAATTCAAAGGAAATGTTTATTTCACGGACTCAACGTTCAAAGGAAATGTTGATTTCAGGGAGTCAACGTTCACAGGAAATGTTGATTTCACGGGCTTAAAGTTTACTGGAGATGCTTATTTCTCGGGCTCAACGTTCAAAGGAACGGCTGATTTCAGGCTATTAACGTTTCCAAGAGATGCTTATTTCACGGGCTCAAAATTCAAAGGAGCGGCTAATTTCACGAGCTCAACGTTCACAGGAAATGTTGATTTCAGGCAATTAACGTTTACAAGAGATGCTGATTTCACGGGCTCAACGTTCAAAGGAGCTGCTGATTTCACGGAATCAACGTTCAAGGATGAGGTTAATCTCAAAGATGTCAGATTTGAGAAATTAGTCGATTTTTCTGGTACAACGTTCAAGGATGGGGTTAATCTCGAAAATATCAAATTTGAGAAATCGGTCAATTTTTCTGGTACAAAATTCGAAAAGGGGGTTGATCTAAGAAGAACATATTTAGAAAAAGCCACAATACTTATTGATCATAACACTTTTTTTCCGAATGGCACATTCCATGCAGACTGGACAACGTTGCAAGGTCGTTTAGAGATTAACAAAGAAAGTTTCCCTAGTTTTTTTAAGTTGAATGAGAAAAATAATGAATTCAAGTTCTATAAACTTGAATCGACTAAGCAAAAAACAAAGAATACCGAAACTCGATTGGCACATATCATAGCGCAACGGGATAGCCTTGCTATGGTCATGACTCAGGAGCAATATAAGTTAACGAAAATTTTCTATGAACGGTTGCGGGATAACTATCTGGCACAGAATGACAAAAATTCTGCCGATGCTGTAATGTATGAGCTGGCAGAAAAAAGACTTGAATCTCTTAGTGGTTTCTCGTGGTTGGTATGGTGGATATATAAGTGGACCTTCGGGTGGGGGTACAAGCCGTGGCAATTTTTACTTATAGGGTTTGTTATTGTTGTTTTGCCGTTCTCTCTTCTCTGGTATATGCGTTTTTATCACCGTGTTGCAGTGCTTATGGATAAATCGCTGAGCGATGAAGAGAAAAAGCAACTTGCCAACCCTGAAGCTCTTCGACAAAGAAAAAGGTTGAATATTCGCTATACCGTTTATAAGCACGATGACATTTCGGAACTGATTCCCTTTTTTACCCGATTAGGTCATGCTCTCTTTTTCAGCATGTCCGTATTGCTCAGCATCAGGTTCAAGAAGGAGTGGTTTGATCGGAGCGATCGTGCATTTTACATATGTGTTGTAGCAGAATGGCTGCTCGGCATAGTATTGTTCATCCTGTTTGCCATTCTGGTAAAAAGCAATCAGTTCGATAATGTAAAAGGTCTGCTCGGTTTTTGAGGCTTGCCGGCAACAAGGATGACAAGAAGAAACAACAAGATTATCAGCCGTTGAAAGGGCTTTATTGTTCTGGATGTTGTTCATTTGCACGGCTATTCTGCATAGTCCGAGCCAGTTGCAGAAGATTGATGTCGTGTTCAGTTGCCCATAACGAGATTTGCTGCAAAATAGAAGCCGGTAATGAGCAGCAGCAGACCGGTTCCTCGCTTGATAGAGATCATGACGATTGATTTGCCTGACCAGTCAAGGTAGTGTTGCACCAGAGTGATCATACTGCCGGCAAAAGCCATGACTGTTGCATGAGCGATGCCAAAAGCTCCAATAAGCAGCACTGCTTTAAGCCAGTTCTCAGATGCCATATTGAACACAACCCCGAGAACGGGTGCAAGAAAAGCAAAGGTGCATGGACCAAGCCCTATACCAAAAAGAAGACCCAGCAAAAAAGCCCCCCACAGTCCGCCACGCTGCTCGTCGGCAAGAGCAATTCCATTCCATTTTAACTTGATGATCTCCAGAAGATAAAGCCCCATCATGATAAATACTCCGGCAATAACATAGCTGCCCACCTTGCCGGTATCGCCCAGCATTCTGCCCATTGAGGCTGTGATGATTCCAAGAACTGTAATAGTAAACAAACTGCCAGCTGCAAAAAGCAGGGAAAGAAAGAGTGTTCGTTGTGCTTTTATCCGGCCATTGCTGCTGATATAGCCGATAACAAGCGGAATACCGGAAAGATGGCAGGGGCTTAGCAAAACGCTCAGTATTCCCCAGGTGAATGAAGCGGCAAGAGCAACGAGATAACTCTGGCTGAGAGCCATGGTCAAGCCGGCAAAAAGAGAGTCAAGCATATTTTTCAGTCATTTATTTCAGCGGCATTATACCGTGTTGCTTCAGGAGCGTATCAATCTCTTTTTCAGAGAAAAATCCTTCGTGTCGAAAAAATTCCTTGCCATTGCCATCCATAAAAACCTGGGTCGGGATTATCCTGATGGAATACAGTTTTGCGTAATGGCGATGTTCAGTACTGGACACATCATAAAAAACAACCTTCAGCTGCCATCCATATTTGCTTTCAACGGAACGCATTACTGGTTGCATCAGCTTACAGGGAATGCAGCTTTTTGAGCCAAGCTCCACAAAGGTTACCTGAGGCTTCATAATAGGGTTTACAGATTTGACCTGAGGCTCGTCAGCCAGTGCCGAAGTAAAAAATATGAGCACACATGCTGCTACGGTCATCAAACATAATACTTTGGCATGTTTCATTCTGTAGCCTCTGCTGATTAAGAAAATTGATGTAAACCTTGTTTTAAAGGCTTTCACCCTTTAGACCAATAAAGGGCAGTTTACGTTGGTAACTGCAAGTTCATGCAACGGAAAGGCTCAACCTGTTTTTTCTATGCACATTCATTTTCGAAACTCTTGAATATTTCAGAACTCAATCTACAACCATTAGGTAACAAATTTTTCGGAATGTTTTTTTGAGACGTGAATGAACAAATGGTGGCAATTTTTCGTTAAATCAACATATAATGGCAGCGTTATGATGCTGTTGCCTGGCAGATTGGGGCGGGGATTGGTATAAAAGCATCAAAAATGGTTATAGTTGATCTTGGTTATCGGTACTTTAACCCGGCAAGTGTAACGGACATAAAGGGAAATAGTTTTATTTTATCCAGCAGCAATTTACTTGCCGGCATACGGTGCAGTATGTAAGCTCATGTGGTAACAACCTTAACCCGAGGCTTTTTTGTAGAGCGGATGTTTCGTAAGTTTTTGTGTTATGAGTTTTTTTTAAACTGTTGACAATGGAAAGAGTATGAAGATCAGGGTATTGTTTATTGTGCTGATGGCAGTTTTGGCTGCACGTGTTGCGGTTGCGAAGAGTGATGTTGTGAGTTACAGGGCTGAAACCCTGGAAGATAATGCAAGGGTCAGCAGCTTCGATTATTATTCTTACGAAGAGCGGTATGAAGCAGTTCAAGAGCAGGCAAAAAATGAATTACTTTCAGCTGATCAGGAAGCTGCTTTACTTGCGGCAGTTCCAAAGGGCGGGATGCTTGATGCTGAGTTACTTGGCGCCACATGGGAAATGGCAAATGGAACCAACTGGACATATGTCATTATTGATGAATCAGGAAAAGAGCTTTTCAGAACCAAAGGAGGCAATTACAGAGAGCCTGCTCCTGCTTATGAAACTCGTGGTGCTGCAGTTCGTACCATATTTGGTATAGAGACGTTCAGGCGCGAAGAGCAAGTTGCTCCTCAAAAGACAATCTGGGGTGCACCAGTCTATATTGTGCGCGATAAAACAGATATACCTGTTCAACTTCCCGACAAATTCAAGGTTTATGTTATTGATGGTATTAACCACACCAGGTGTTCTTATCAGGTGACAAAGCGTCTCCATTAACCAAGATAAATTGCTGGTATAGTAAAGAGTCCATCTGAACTGTTTTCCACGGTTAACTCACCGCAGCTTATTGTGCACCTTCGGTTTTGAATTCTGATGTTGTATGGAATTCCAGATCGGGGTAGTCCTCTTTCGCTACTTTCAGCATCCATTCGCTTTCGGCAAAAAAAACCGGATGATTTTCCCTGTCGAGTGCTATAGCGCTCCATTTACGTCGAAGAAATTCTTCAAGCATCTCTTTGTTGTTGCCGGTTATCCAGAATGCCTTGTGGAATCTCAGCGGTGTGAAATCACATTGGGCGCCATATTCGTGCTCCAGACGGAATTTTATGACGTCGAACTGTAATTCACCAACTGTTCCGATAATTTTGCGGCTGCCGTGTTGTATGAACAGCTGGGCAATTCCTTCCTCAGTGAGCTGGCGTATTCCTTTGTCGAGCTGTTTCGACTTCATGGGGTCGCGGTTTTCGAGCGCTTTGAAAATCTCAGGTGAAAAGCTTGGTATTCCTCGGAAGTGAAGTGTTTCTCCTTCAGTGAGAGTATCGCCGATTTTCAATGAGCCGTTGTCGTAGAGGCCGATGACGTCTCCTGGCCATGCGTCGTCGATAATATTTTTTTCATTGGCCATGAATTGAGTCGGGTTTGAAAACCTGATTTTTTTTTGCAGTCGGGTATGGTAATAAAATTTGTTGCGTTCAAACCTGCCTGAGCAGATTCGGAAAAAAGCTGTGCGGTCTCTATGGTTCGGGTCAAGATTAGCGTGTATTTTAAATACAAATCCACTCATTGTCTCTTCCGAAGCGTTGACGGTTCGTTCGGCTGCATCCCGTTCACTGGGACTTGGTGCAACAGTCAGGAATGTTTCCAGCAGCTCTTTAACGCCGAAATTATTAATAGCACTGCCGAAAAAAACCGGAGCGAGCAAGCCATCGCGGTAGATATCCACATCGAACGGCTCATAGACACCTTCAATCAGGGCGATGTCTTCACGGAGTTTTTTGCTGAAGCTTTCCGAAATCCATTTTTCCAGAACAGGGTCGTTCAGGTCATTGATTCTGATAATGCTTTCACTGATTTTAGTGGTATTGGCTTCGAAAAGGTTAAGCCCTTTTTTGTAGAGATTGTATACTCCTTTAAAGCTTTGCCCCTGGCTGATCGGCCAGGTAAGCGGCCTGACACTTATTTGCAGCTTTGCTTCAAGTTCGTCAAGCAGTTCGAAGGTATTTTTTCCTTCACGGTCCATCTTGTTGATAAAAATAATAACGGGAGTGTGCCGCATACGGCAGACCTCCATTAACTTTTCTGTCTGTTCCTCAACGCCTTTGACACAGTCAACGACAAGAATAACGCTGTCTACCGCTGTCAGGGTTCGGTAGGTATCTTCTGCAAAGTCTTTGTGGCCGGGGGTATCGAGAATATTGATTCTTTTTCCTGCATATTCAAAGCCCATGACCGATGTGGCAACCGATATTCCACGCTGCTTTTCGATTTCCATGAAATCACTGGTGGCTGTTTTTCGGATTTTGTTGCTTTTTACTGCTCCGGCAGTCTGGATAGCACCTCCAAAAAGCAGAAATTTTTCGGTCAGTGTGGTTTTTCCTGCATCAGGGTGGCTGATGATGGCAAATGTTTTCCGTTTTGCGGTTTCCTTTATTAAGTCCATTATTTGCTTCCGGCTTTCTGCTTCCAGTGTCATACTGTTACAGTGTGTTGTAAAAAAAATACGTTACTGCTTTGTGCGTAGTTCAAATATCTTTATGAATCAAGTGCTGCAACAATCTAATGTCAGAACCTGAATGCGTTTTTCTGAGAAGGTGTGATGTCGTGATTCAGAGTCAATTGTTGTTGTTTGCTGAGTGCAGCATAACTGCTTGCCAAGATACAAAGAAGCTGATTAATAAAAAGAGTTCAAAGATCCGCTCGTCAAGCTGAACATTTTTCGGCTACTTCTGGCTGCGACGGCTGTAATGACTTTCAGAAAATGACTTTTTCGAGATGCCCTTTTATTTATCTTCTTACCATGCGGTTAATGAAGGTTGAGTTCAGTAAAAGGATTGATGTATTTGTTTTTATGTAATAACGAGGGAGGGGATTGTAATGGGTATGGTAATGCCGGCTGTTTTTTTAGGGCATGGCAATCCGATGAATGCGCTTCAATCAAACGTCTATACTGAGAGTTGGCGGCGGTTTGGTTTAAGCATACCGCGCCCGAAGGCGATACTTGCCATATCGGCACACTGGTATATTCCTTATACGGCGGTTACAGGAAGTGTTTTTCCTGATACCATACATGATTTTGGCGGTTTTCCTCGGGAGCTCTATGAGGTAACGTATCCGGCTCCGGGGGATCCGGAACTTGCAGAGAGTATCCGGAAACTGCTTTTACCTGTTGAGGTGCAACGTGATGACTCTCGAGGTTTTGATCATGGGACGTGGGCGGTACTCTGCCATGTGTTTCCGGAGGCGGGTATTCCAATTGTTCAGCTGAGTATTGATGAAACGATGGAGCCGGAATTTCATTATGAGATTGGTTCGCGTTTGCAGAAACTTCGTGATGAAGGTGTCCTGATTGTTGGAAGCGGCAATCTTGTTCATAATCTTCATGCCTATCTGTGGGGTCATGAGAAAGCCCAGCCGTTCGACTGGGCGGTTCGATTTGAGGAAGAGGCCAGGAAACTTATGCTTGAGGGTAAAGAATATCAGCTTGTCAATTACAGGAAAATGGGAAATGATGCCCAACTTTCCGTTCCAACGCCTGACCACTTTTTGCCGTTACTCTATGTGTTGGGTTTACGAAGAAAAAATGAGGAGATTACTTTTCCTGTCAAGGGCATTGAAGGTGGGGCGCTCTCAATGCTTTCGGTACGGGTTGGGTGAAAAAAATGACAAGATAACTTTACATGAACATTATTATGGATCAATACAACATCGCTGTTTTTATCGGCAGTATCAGAAAGGAGTCATTCAATCTCCAGCTTGCGAATGCCATAGTCAAACTGGCTCCGCCTGAGTTCTCCTTCAATCAGGTACCGATTGGTGATTTGCCGCTGTACAATCAGGATGAGGAGGCGAACCCGAGCGAATCTGTTAAACGGCTGAAAGGGGCGATAAGTGCGGCACACGGGCTGATTTTTGTTACCCCTGAATACAATCGTTCGATACCTGGCGTACTGAAGAATGCGATTGACCACGCATCGCGTCCTTATGGGCAGTGTGTATGGACTGGTAAGCCTGCAGGAATTCTGGGAGTTTCGATTGGTGCCATTGGAACAGCTTTGGCGCAGCAGCATCTTCGCAACATTCTTTCATTTCTTGATGTGCCGACGCTTGGGCAGCCTGAAGCGTTCATCCATGCAAAGGATGGTTTGTTTGATGAGAATGGCAATATTGGGGCAGGGAGCAGGCAATTCATTCAGGCATGGATGGACAGATATGCCGCATGGATAAAGCAACACAATAAGTGAAACTGAATATCCTGTTCATGCTGAATGAACACGGCGGGATTGCTGATTATCATACTTTTTTGTTTGCCAGCTATTGCGATCCGTAGCAGATGGGTTCAGGGCGCTTCGGGTTATCAAGGAGTATGGTGTGGGAATGCCTCTATTTTGGCCGGAGGGCTTCCACCGGGTTGAGGTTTGCTGCTTTCCATGCAGGAAAAAGCCCGAAAGCCATGCCGATTGCTGAGCATACCACCATAGAGACTATTATCCAGAGCAGGGGAAGTATCGGCGGGAGATTGAATTTAAGGGCAACGACATTGCCTGCTGAGATTCCCGCAATAATGCCGATGATTCCACCCGCAATTGAAAGAAAGAGTGCTTCAAAAAGAAACTGGCGAAGAATGGTGGTACGGGGAGCTCCGATTGATTTTCTTATTCCGATTTCTCTTGTTCTTTCAGTAACGCTGACCAGCATAATGTTCATGATGCCTACACCGGCCGTGAGGAGGGCCATAAAGCTTATGATGAACGCGCCAGTGCTGATTGCCCGCTTTATATCGCGGAATGAGTTGATGAGTGATTCGTTGGTTCTGATTTCGAAGTCGTTAGTATCTTTGACGGTCAGCCCTCTGGCAAGTCTCATTGCACCAATTGCCCGACCAATGGTTTGTTGATATTCTTTGCGTGAGAGAGCTTCAACAGTGATGCCCAGACTGCTTTTTTCGTTGATATGGTCGAGGTAGCGTGTTATTGGAATAAGGATAAAGTTATCTTGGCTCTGGCCGAAAGCGGCGCCTTTTTTTTCAAATATTCCAGATATCGTATATACTTCGTTGTTTACTTTGATAAGTTTGTTCAGCGGGTTTTCGCCCGATGGAAAAAGGGTTTCGGCAAGTTCGCTTCCTATGACTGCGTTGTTTGTTGCAGATCGGATATCGCTTTCTAACAGATTGCGGCCTGCTGCAATTGTATATCCATTGGATGCAAAAAATTTTTCATCACCGCCGTTTATGGTTACGTCTGGATTGGTGGTACGGTTAGCATATTTAGCAATCCCCCCCTTGCTGGAAATGGTGAAGCCAATATTGCGAGCGTATGCTGCTATGCTTTTGCGGAATACGATAGCCTGTTTATAGGTTATATCTTTCCTGTTGGCATAGATGTTTCGGCTGTGGCCGCTGCCGAAAGTGACGGCGGGATTTTTTTGTATCTCGAAAGTGTTGGCACCCAGGCTTGTGAGACCTGATTCAACGCTTTTATCAATAGCATCAAGGGCAGTCATGACAGCAATGATGGAGAATACTCCTACGGCAACTCCCATAATGGTGAGCCATGAGCGGAGTTTGTTGACGGTCAGCGAATAGATCGCCTGGGTTATCGTTTCACGCAGCAGCATAAGGACTCCTATTCATACCGTAGAGAATCTGCCGGATCAAGTTTTGATGCTGTAACTGCCGGAGCAATACCTGATGTGATACCGGTAATTACAGAAACAGCAAGACTTGCCATAACAAGGCCAAAAGAGAATTCTACAGGAAAATCAGGCATGATGCTTTCAATTGCAAAAGTTATCAGAAGGGAAGTGCCGAGCCCGACAATTCCTCCGATAAGGCAGATCATAACCGATTCTATGAGAAACTGCAAAAGAATGGTCTGCCTTCTGGCTCCGAGTGCCTTGCGTAGCCCTATTTCCCGGGTTCGTTCCTTAACACTGACGAAGGTGATGTTCATGATTCCGATAGCGCCAACAAAAAGTGACATGCCTGTAATGAAAATACCGGCAATCGCAATGCCGTTTTTGATTGGATCCAGCTGGCTTTTAAATGCTTGTTGTTCGTTGATTGAAAAATTTTCTTCCTTGCCAGCGGGAATTCTGCGAATTCTGCGCATCAGTCCGAGTAGTTCCTCCTTTGCTTGTTCAACATGTGCCTGATTTTTAATTTTGACCCTGATGCTGATGAACATGTTTTTGCCGTAGATTCTTTCGAAGGCACCGAGTGGAATGATGATCTGGTTGTCAAAACTGAAAAGGCCGAGGAATTTTCCTTGTTTTTTAAAAATTCCGATAATACGGCATTTGCGGCCTTTGAGCTGAATGGATTTGTCGATAGCTGGTTCATTTGGAAAAAGACCGGTAGCAATATCGTCCCCTATGACACAGACCATTTCACTTCCCGTGGATTCTTTGAGTGTAAAAAAACGCCCGGCGGAAAGTGCGCCGGATGCGGTTTGCGGGTAGTCGTGCGTAGTGCCGAGGGAAAAAACCTGTTCAAGGTTCCGATCCCGGTATTTTGCTGTTGCCTGATAGGTGGACATTTGCGGAACAGCAATGAGCAGTTCGGAGCGAGGGTTGTCGGCAATGATTCTGTTTACCTGATCGGCATACTCTGTTTTAAGGTCGGGACGGTTTCTGTAAAGCCACCATTGACCCATGGTTGTCCACGATGATTTTTGTACATAAATAACGTCGTAGCCGATCATGGCGAGGCTTTTTGCAAATCCACGGTCGATGCCGTTGATTGCTGTTCCCATCATGGTAATGGCGACAATACCGATAATAACGCCAAGCGCGGTAAGAAAAGAGCGTGTTTTATTTGCTTTGATCTGGAATAGAGCCATTTTGAGGCTCTCCGAACTTTCATAGTGGAACTGTCGGTAACTTTGATTCATTGACGGGTGTCGCTTTCAATTTTGCCATCTCTGAGCCGGATGATACGGCGAGTGTATTTGGCAATGTCCTCTTCATGCGTGATGAGGATGATGGTGTTGCCCGCATCAGAAAGCGCACCGAAGATCTTCATGATTTCCTGACTGGTTGCGGTGTCGAGGTTTCCTGTAGGTTCGTCGGCCAGAATGATTGATGGCTTGTTGATGAGTGCTCTGGCGATAGCAACACGCTGGATCTGGCCACCGGAAAGTTCCGATGGTTTATGTGTTATTCTGTCACCAAGTCCTACATTGATAAGTGCTGCCTTTGCACGTTCTTCTCGTTCTGCCGGGGAAATTCCGGCATAAATCAGAGGCAGTTCTACATTGCGAAGGCAGTTGAGGCGGGGAAGAAGATTGAAGGTTTGAAAAACGAAGCCGATCTCTTTATTCCTGATACGGGCTAATTCATCCTCATCCATGTCGGCAACTTGTTGACCGTTCAGTTCATAGATGCCTGATGTGGGGGTATCAAGGCAGCCGATGATATTCATGAGTGTTGATTTTCCGCTGCCGGAAGGCCCCATGATTGCAGCATAGTCGTTAAGCTTGAAGTCGAGGTTGATCGAATCAAGTGCTTTTACAACCTGGTCGCCCATTTCATAGAATTTGCAGAGCGACTGCATTTTGATTATGGAAGATGTTTGTGCCACGGGTTATTGTTGCTGCTTATTGACAGCGCTACCTTCCTTGAGTTGGCTGGTAATGGCTGTGTAACTCCCTGAAACAACCTCTTCTCCTTTTTTGAGCCCTTCAATGATAATAATATGGGTATTGTCAGTTGTGCCTGTTTTAACCGGACGGAATGACGCCTTCCCTGCTTTGACAACAAAAACACCCTGCTGGCTTTCGGCAGCTTTGCTTTTTGAGATCGTAATTACGGTATTTCCTTCGTGCTTTGCATTTTCCGGTTTTCTTGGATCACTTCTTGTTGTTACGCTTTGAATCGGCACAACAAGTGCGTTTTTTATTCGTTGTGATTCAATCTCAGCAGTGGCGCTCATGCCGGGTTTCAAAAGACGGTCATGATTCAAAATGCTGATTTTTACCGAAAAATTTGTGACCTCTTCCTGAGTGCCAGCGGCTTTGGAAATAGCTGAATTGGATATTTCACGAACAATGCCTTTGAAGACCCGGTCTCCATAAGCATCAACTGTAATTGAAACGGGATCGCCGTTTTTGACATTGACGATATCGTTTTCGTTGACCTCTACAACCACCTGCATATTGTCAAGATTTGCTAACCTTAGCACTTCGGTGCCTGGAAACTGGCCAGTACCGACAACTCTTTCACCGGGTTTGCTGTTAAGAGCAATAATGGAGCCGTCAATCGGGGAGCGTACTACGCTTTTTTTTAGCCGATCCTGGTTTTGTTCAAGCAGGCTTTTACTTTGGGCAATAGCATAGACCGAGGACTGATGCGCCGCTTGTGCTGATTGTGCATTGGTTTTTGACATAATGAAATCTGATTCGGAAATCAGTTTTTCTTTGTACAGAAGCGACGCTTTACGATAATCATCTTCTGCCTTGAGCTTTTTTGATTGGGCTTCAAGGCTTTGTGATTTTGCCGCATTCAGTTGCGCGAGGCTTTGTTCCACTTGATTGATGTAGAGGTCGGGCTGAATTTTGAAAAGAAGATCACCTTTTTTGACATTCTGACCATCTTTGACAGGAAGTTCGATGATTTCACCTGAAACGTCAGGTGACATGGCTACAACAAGTTCCGGTTCAATTTTTCCTGTTGCTGTAATAACATGTACAACTTCTTTTATAAATGCTTTTTCGGTTGTCACTTCCACAGGTTTTTCGCGTAATCGGAGCAGTGCAAACGTTACTCCAGCAGCCACAAGGAGTGCTGCAAGTGTTATCAGTAATATTTTTCGTTTCCGAAGGGATTTTTGTTTGCTCATTGGAATACTATACTTGGTTCTGTTTGCTTTGGTTAGGGTAAATTGCCAGTTGTGAAATCAAGAACATTTTTTTGAAGTGCCAGATTATAGATCGCCTGAGAAAGGTTAGATCGGGCATTGAAAAGTGTAGCCCGAGCGGTGCTTAGCTCAACAAAGCTTGCAGCTCCGAGTTCATATTTTCTCTTGACACCATTATAGGCCGATTGCGCAGCCGTCAGGCTGGCTTGAGAAGCCTCTATTTGCATGAATGCCGACGTATACTCTTTTACTGCCTGTTGGATATCGATAATAATGTTGTTTTTCAGATCCTCATAATCAAGTTGCTGGTTGAAATGATTGATTTTTGATGCCTGAACATTGTAGTGAGTCTGGAAACCGTCAAAAATTGACCACGTAAGGTTCAAGCCTACTGAATAACTTATTGAATTTCTAAGTTGATCCGAAAGTGGGGGAAAGGAGTATTCGATTGGAGGGATACCACTTATGGTTTGGTTCAGGGATGCGGTTCCTGAAGTGCTGGCATTAACGTTCAGGTCAAGGTGCGGGTACCATGCTGAACGGGATTCAGTGATCTGCCATTTTGATGCCGAGCTTTCAAACCCTTTGCTTTTTAAGTCACTGCGCCGCGCAAGAGCACTGGTAACAAGGCTGTCTATATCGGATTTTCTGGTAAAAGTCGGCTTCAGTTCATCTGGAGATGGTTCAAGTGAAATTTTTGTCATGGGATCAATTTTCAGCCGGCGTAACAGTTCGAACATGCTGTGTTGCATACGAGTTTCCGCCTTGATGACCGAAAGTCCGCTCTGTGCAGCTTCAGCTTGTTGCTGGTCGCGATCTATCATGGATTTCAAGCCGACCTGAAACTGCTTGTCGGTAAGTGTTAGCTGATCTTGAACTGATATGAGGTTTTCCTTTGAAATATCAAGAAGCTGCTGGTCAAGCAGAGTCTGGTAGTAGGCTTGCGTTACATCATAAGCTACGGCCTGCAACGCACGTGAAAGAGAGTATTCTGCTGCCCGTTTTTTATTTAATGAAGATTGTAATGCGGCATAATCACGGAAACCATTGAAGAGGTTCAGGGAGGTCGTCAATGTGAGATCAACCGATTCACTTTCTGTTTTGATTTTGGATATGTTATCTCCGAGGTAGATTTGCGAGTAGGAACGACGGAGCACATTGGGCATATAGCCTATGGCCACAGAGACCTTTGGCAAAAAACCACCGTAACTTTTCAGCACATCAGCAGCTTGGAGCTTCAGGCTTGATTCGGATTTTTTTAGTGAAGTTGCATTTTTCAGTGCTATTTCTATACAGCTGGAAAGTGTAAGTTTCTTTTCCGCTATTTCGGCACTCATGCCGGTCAAAGGGGACGTTATGAAAAGCGCACTGATACAAAGGTATGAAAAGAGTCTGGAAAACAACGTATTAAAGAATAACCAGTTTGAATTGTTTTTTTTCAATGATATTTATCTCTCTATTATAAGCCTTTTAAAGCCGTTAATAAGGTAAATAGTTCCATTTATGACGAAATCGGGTGATGGTTACAACTTTTCAAGGAGCGAATCAATTTCTTTCTGGTAGTTTTCAGCGTTCTGTGGCTTGAGCGGAATAAGGAGTGTATAGATTTTTATTGCTTTTTTATAAGCTCCTTGAGAGGTGAAAAGGATGGCAAGGCTTTCAGTGGGAACAGCAATGGCTGTATCGTCTGAAAAGGGTTTTTTTTGTTCAAGGATCGGTGTTGGGTCAGCGTTTTCTGTTGTTTTTACTGGTTCAAATTCCATAAGTGCCGCTGTCAGTTTTTCAAGCTCGTCAGTTATGGGATCGAACAAGAATGCTGCTTTTTTGGGATTTTTTTCGGCAATGGTAACTTGAAGGTCTGTAAGTTCTTGCCAAGCGACTTGGTTTGCCGGCGCAATGGTGCAGCATTTATGGAGATACTGGCTTGCCAGATCGTAATTATTGATGCCCTTGAGTGCTCGTGCATAGAGCAGGCAAAACAGATATGAATCCTGAAACAGGTTAATGTAAGGCAGAATTTTATCAATGCCCGACTGAAATCGGCCTTTTGAAATGTCGAGCGAAACTTCAGCAAAAAAAAGGTACGGTTCGCTCATCATGTCAGAATTATTTTCAGCACCGTCAGCCGGATCAAGAATAGTCATGAGGTCAATTCCTGAGAGTTGCAGGGTGTTCTGTTTTCCATGGCAAGCTTAATCAGGCGTTCTATAAGCTCAGGAAAAGGTATACCGGTCGCTTCCATGAGCTTAGGGTACATGCTGATATCGGTAAATCCAGGTATGGTATTGACTTCGTTGAGTATAATGCTTCCTGTCTGCTCGTCAACAAAAAAATCTATTCTCGACATGCCTCGGCATCCCAGCGATTTGTATGCCTTGATCGCAACAGTTCGCACCTGTTCCTGCAGCTCTTTTGAAATTCGTGCCGGAATAAAGAGCTTGGCTGTGTTGTGAATGTATTTATCCTGATAGTCATAAAAGTCGCTGCCGGGCTCAATTTCACCGCATACCGAGGCTTCAGGCCGTTCATTACCAAGTACGGCGACTTCAATCTCTTTTCCTGTTATAACTTTTTCTATAAGCACTTTTGAATCGAGGGTACAGGCTGTTTTCAGCGCGGCAGGAAGTTCTCTTCTATTATATACCTTCGAAATTCCAACAGAGGAGCCAAGATTGGCTGGTTTGATAAAAAACGGATATTCGAATTGTTGTTCGATAAGGGTATGGAGCAATTCAGGGTCGGCTTGGTAATCATTACTGAAAAGCGTTATGCCTGATGCGACAGCAACTCCTGCATCGGTTACACAAAGTTTTGTAAGTGCTTTATCCATTGCCAATGCTGAAGCGAGAACGCCGCAGCCGGTATAAGGAACATCGCAGGTATCCAAAAATCCTTGAATACGGCCATCTTCTCCATAGTTACCGTGAAGCGCAATAAACACAACATCAATACCCGCAGCTTTGAAATCAAGGTCAAAGGTTGTTTGTTGAGCTTGATCTGTCATGTTACGAAGGATTTTTGCTACAGCATCAATTGAAGAGGTTTTCAGTAGCGATGCAACATCAATGTTGAGAATTTCCTGGGCAACGTCGTCACAGAACCATCGACCTTCAGCGGTTATATAGATTGGAACAACCCGATATCGTTCATGGTTGATGTTTGCGGCAATTGATTTTGCCGAAATAATTGATATTTCATGTTCAGTAGACCTGCCTCCGAAAATAAGCGCAACTGTTTTATGTGGCATGAAAATATTTTGACTGTTGAAAATTTTACAATAAGTGTTTAGTGAAAAAAACTGACGTGGAAGCACAATAGAACAGTTCTCAATCACAAAAAAACAAGCACTGGGCTTAAATTTTAGTGATGCTTGATGATACTTGATCTATTTAACAACACTGAGATCTCCATTGCTTTACTCGCTATATCAATATAGTATAGCAGCTTCACGCTAACAGATATGAGATGTGCCGCTTATAGAGTAAATGACATGGATTTATTAATCCGTCATGACTCTATTGTCTTCTATTCCAAGGGTTTCGAGTTTAACTTGAGCGGTTCCGGATTTCAAGATTCCAAGTTCTTTTGCGGCGCCTTTAGAAAGATCAATGATTCTGCCTTTGGTAAATGGACCACGATCATTGATGCGTACAACGACGTCCTTCCCAGTTCGTAGGTTAGTTACTCTTACCCATGTACCGAAGGGTAGCGAAGGATGAGCTGCGGTAAGTTGATGTATATTGAAATTTTCTCCGTTTGCTGTGGTATGCCCATGAAACTGATTGGAGTAGAAAGAGGCTTTGCCCTCACCGATAAGGGTCTTAATGGAAGAATCATTTTTTTTTCTAGCCTCTGTAAGTAGAGCTGCTTCAGCAGAGTTATTATAGAAAGGATTTAACTGCTTATTTACTACAGTTAAATGTGATCCTTTCATGTCAGCCAAAAATCCTGTTACTATCAGGATTATAATAAACGATAGAGAAATCAGTTGTTTTTTACCCTTCATATAGTTTTCATGGCTAAACTTGTTCTCAAGCGGAGAGCGTTAATACATTAAAAATAAACAGGCCATATAAACGACAGGCAATAATACCTATTAACGGCAAATTATAGTTTAAAGTACACAATTTATTTGTAAGGATAAAGTATATCGTAATCATTGTAACCATCATCAGTATACTTAAAGGCATATCTATTTATTATTTTTATACTTAAGTGTTTTTCTAAAGTTTTTTAAGATAATCAAAGTTTTCTTCTAAAGCTCTTTTCCTGTTATTTCTATAACCCATACAGGGAAAACAGTACTGTTCTGCATTTGGGATGGGGATTCTCGGTACTACATCCCAATCATAGGACAGATTGTTCATGCACCGGCCTTGGTATAAAATAAATTCGTCTTTAAACAATGAAAATCGTATTATGATTGCGTTTTAAATGCGTGGTGAATATGCTTAAGAAAGGACGCAGGGTAATTCGCTGTTTTACTGACCAGCGTTTAACCGTGTTTGTAACGAGACGATGGCGCTTGGTATTGTTAGAAGGTGCCCGGATGTTTTCGGTTGATGAGAACTCTTCTTCATTTTTTTCTTTCCTGTATTGCTGCCACCTCAGCCTCGAACGAGGCTCTTTTTATCAATGATCTGGGAAAAAATACACAATGAGCGAAAAGCTTCTATTGCCGCAGGATTTCCGCAGCCTTTTGCTTGCGGAACCATTATTGAAAGCGCTTGAAGATGTTGGTTATGAAAACCCAACTCCCATTCAAGCTGAGACTATTCCATTGCTTCTCGAAGGACGTGATGTTCTCGGGCAGGCACAGACTGGAACCGGAAAAACTGCAGCATTTGCTCTGCCAGCGCTTTCCAATATTCGCCTTGCCCTTGCCGAACCTCAGGTGCTTGTACTGGCACCGACACGAGAGCTGGCCATACAGGTTGCAGAGGCCTTTCAACGTTATGCTTTACATCTCAAAGGATTCCATGTTGTTCCTATTTATGGTGGTCAGGATTACGGCATTCAGCTTCGTATGCTTAAACGCGGCGTGCATGTTGTAGTTGGAACTCCTGGTCGTGTCATGGACCACATGCGGCGTGGTTCACTCAATCTCGATTCCTTGCAGCTTCTTGTACTGGACGAAGCCGATGAAATGCTACGCATGGGATTTATCGACGATGTTGAGTGGATTCTTGATCAGGCACCTAAAGAACGACAGGTCGCCTTGTTTTCGGCAACCATGCCTTCTGCAATACGCCGTATTGCACAAAAATACCTGAATAATCCGGCACAGATAACCATACAGACAAAAACCACGACGGTTGAAGCTATTCGTCAGCGTTATTGGATTGTTGGCGGAAGCCACAAGCTTGATATCCTTACGAGAATTCTGGAAGTTGAGCCTTTTGAAGGGATACTGATATTTGTACGAACAAAAACTATGACGCTTGAACTTGCTGAAAAGCTTCAGGCAAGAGGATATGGTGCTGCCGCTCTTAATGGCGATATGGTACAGAACCAACGTGAACGCACCATTGAGCAATTGAAGAATGGAACGTTGAATATTGTTATTGCAACCGATGTAGCGGCAAGAGGACTTGATGTTGAGCGCATAAGTCATGTAATCAATTACGATATTCCTTCCGATACCGAATCTTATGTGCATCGGATTGGCAGAACCGGTCGTGCAGGTAGAACTGGTGACGCTATCCTGTTTGTTTCTCCGAGAGAGAAAAGCATGCTTTACGCTATTGAAAAGGCAACACATAGCCGCATTGAGCTTATGGAGCTTCCTTCAACGGAAATTATCAATAACAAACGAATTGCGAAGTTCAACCAGCGGATTACCGATACAATTGCCGCCGAAAATCTTGAGTTTTTCACACGTCTGCTCGAAAAGTATTGCAACGACCATGATGTGACGGTTATTGAAGCTGCTGCTGCGCTAGCCTCAATGCTTCAGGGGGAAACCCCATTACTGTTATCTGCAAAGCCTGAAAAAACAAGATCTTATGATGATCGGGAAGATTTTTCCAGAGAACGTGCTTCAGATCGGGATCGTGGGCCTGCGAAAAGGAAAAGCAGGGGAGAGACCTATGGAAGCGAAGGTAAAGAGCGTTACCGCCTTGAAGTTGGCGGTATGCATGGGGTGAAAGCTGGCAATATTCTCGGAGCTATCCTTAACGAAGTTGGTCTTGATCCTGATTCAGTAGGTCAGATTTCTATTAACGATACATACAGTACAGTTGAATTGCCTCAAGGTATGCCGGAGGATGTGTTTCATGAACTGAGGAAAGTAAGGGTTTGTGGGCGACAGCTCAGGTTATCGAAAATGGAAGAACAGGAACATACGTCAGCCTATGGAACAAAAAAAGGGTTTAAAAAAGCGCCATTTAAACCGGCAAGCAAAGAAACATCATTCTTTACCGGAACCAAAAAGAAACGTAAAAGCTGATATTATCTATTAATAATTAAAGTAATCCGTTTGTTTTCGATTAAAACAGCAGCAATATTTCTTAAACGCACTTGAAAATTATTGTTGCTGTTTTATCAATTTGCTGATTTTGAATATGTAAGGATTGTCAACTCTTGTAATTGAGAGAATAATGCAGAAAAAAAAGCTTGGACATACGGATATGCACATTACTTCCATTGGCTTTGGAAGCTGGGCAATTGGTGGCAACAACTGGGCTTATGGCTGGGGAACGCAGGATGACGGCGATGCTATTGCTGCAATTGAACAGGCTGTTGAGCTTGGTGTAAACTGGATTGATACGGCGCCTGTCTATGGGCTTGGTCATTCAGAAGAACTGGTCGCAAAAGCTTTGGCTGGTATGAACAACAAGCCATATATTTTTACCAAGTGTTCGTTGGTATGGAATGATCTTAGGCAAGTCAGCAACAACCTGAAGGCTGATTCAATAAGACGCGAGTGTGAGCAAAGCCTAAAACGCCTGAAAGTTCAGGCTATTGATCTTTATCAGATTCACTGGCCAAATCCTGACGCTGATATTGAAGAGGGCTGGCAGGCAATGGCTCGCCTCAAAGAAGATGGTCTCGTAAGGAATATCGGTGTTTCCAATTTTAACGCGAGCCAATTACGTCGTGTGATTCCCATTGCACCTGTTGCTTCTGTGCAGCCGCCTTACTCAATGCTTCGACCAGCGGTTGAGGTTGAACTTCTACCTTTCTGTATAAAGCATAACATTGGTGTCATTGTCTATTCTCCAATGCTCTCTGGTATGCTGACTGGAGCAATGACTCGGGAACGAGCTGCAACCTTTTCGCAAGATGACTGGCGCAGGAACAACAAGGAGTTTCAGGAACCCCGTCTTTCAGCAAACCTTGAACTTGTCGAACTACTCAAAACTGTTGGCGCACCGCATAAATGTTCTGCAGGTGAGGTTGCTATTGCTTGGACATTGCATCATCCGGCAGTCACCGCTGCAATTGTTGGTGGACGTACTGCCGCTCAGGTTGAAGGTATTATCGGAGCTGGGAAATTCAGGCTAAGCCAGGAAGAAATCGGCATTATTGATCATCATGTTGCCAGTATGCCTAAATGAACCAAACATGAGATATCGGACGACTATTCCATCCATCACAAAAGGATTTGCCGGTAATTGATATTGAACTTTTTTACCTATTTTCTTTCTTGTTATCCATACCAAAAGTAAAGTTTTGGATCTGCTTTTTATCTTGGTAGGGTTTGGCGCAAATAGGTGGTATTACCGGGAAGATAATTTTTAATTACCCAATTAGATGGTTACAGATAGTTTTTCTGAAGACAGTGTTCAGGCCAAGATTGGGGGCTCGAGATTAGTAACTGTTAATTATTTATAAGTATATACGCAGTAAAAAAAGAATTTCTCCTTAATAGGTTAAAGGAAAATTTCACTAATGATTTTGAGGGAATATGCATAGTTAGAGTAAACATCTCTTCTTGTATTTTTTCATCTAATATAAACGATTGAATGTCGTGGCAAGAGAAAGGTTTAACCGGAAATCAAAGTCCTCCGGAAGCAAAAGAAGCAGACAACCTTCATCGCAAAACGGGGAACGGGTAAGGGCAAATGATCATATCCTGATTAATGAATTTCTCTTCAGGCGTGGTGAAAGTTCTCTTGCCGCTGAAATCGTTACATTTTTTACCGATCGTGAGGGTGAGCGTTTCCGATCGGTTGATCTGGCCAAAGCACTTGGATATACGGAATCAAAGCAGCTTCCCGGTTTCTGGTATGTGCTGCACAAACTGCAGGAAGAAGGAGCTATAGATAAGGATTCAGATCGCTGTTATGGTATGGCTGGCATTGAATCGGCAACCTATGAAGATCATTTAGTGCATGTAAAACCCTTTCCGCTTCCGGGAAAGGAGCAGTATAAGGTAGACAAAAGTTATGCCGGTCGTCTTTCTACGCATCCAAACGGTTACGGTTTTGTTGATGTTGAAGGGTTTGATGACGACGTTTTTGTGAAAGCCGGAGATATGAATTTTTCAATTCATGGCGATGAAGTTGATGTGCTTGTTTCCAAAGTTCCGGAAACCTACTCATCAAAATCCACACCTCATCAACGTTGCGAAGGGGTGGTACAAAAAGTTATTACTCGCCGTATCAAATCAATTGTTGGTACCCTTGTAAAATCAAATCGCAAGTTTATTCTCAAGCCCGATGAGAGGAAGCTTCTTCCTGAAATTGTTGTGCCAATACGATTTGCAGCAAAAGCCGTTGATGGTCAAAAAGTGCTTGTTGGTGAGCTGGAGTTCAGCAAAGAAGGAGTGATTCAGGCAAAAGTACTTGAAGTTCTTGGTCAAGCTGGCGACTCGTCGGTTGAAATAAGCGCTATTGCCCGCAGTAGGGGTATTGATGAAACCTTTGAGACGCCATTAATTAATTTTGCCTCATCTATAAATGAAGAGATTACCGATAAGGACCTTGAAGGTCGTCTCGATATTCGCGACAAAATTGTTTTCACTATTGATCCGATTGATGCAAAAGATTTTGATGATGCCTTGTCAGTTGAGCCTCTTGATGAAGGGCTTTACAGGATAGGCGTTCACATTGCCGATGTTTCTCATTATGTGCCAGAGAACTCTCCGATTGATTGTGAGGCACTGAAAAGGGCAACTTCGGTTTATTTGGTTGACCGCGTAATTCCCATGCTTCCATCAAGACTTTCGGAAGAGATTTGCAGTTTAAACCCTGGTGTTGACCGGATGGCATTTTCAGTCTTTTTTACCATGAGTGCCGATGGTGATGTTCGTAAGCATGAGTTTCAAAAAACGGTTATACACTCCAAACGCCGGTATGCTTATGAAGATGTGGAAGAGATTCTGCAGCGGGGCGAGGGTGATTTCGTTACCGAACTTCAGTTGCTTGACCGCATCAGTATTCTGCTTCGTGAAAAGCGCTTTAAGCATGGGGGACTTGATTTTGAAACCGAAGAGGTCCGTTTCAAGCTTGGCGCTAAAGGTGAGCCACTTGAAGTCATGAAAAAAGAACGGCTCGGTAGCCACCGACTCATTGAAGAGTTCATGCTGCTTGCTAACCGCAAAGTTGCTGAATATCTGACTCGTACGTTCAAGGAAAATAAAAAGGAAGCCCAACCGGTTATCTACAGGGTACATGGCTCTCCCCAGCAGGAAAAGGTTATCATTCTTGCCAACTTTGTCAAAAAGTTTGGTTTTGATCTGAAGCTTAACAGAAGCAAGGAAGGGCCTATTGTTACCGCAAAGTCACTTCGGCAGCTTTTGCAGCAGGTAAAAGGTACCAATGTCGAATTTCTTGTTAACGAACTTGTGCTGCGCTCCATGTCGAAGGCCGTTTATACGGGTGATAATTTAGGGCATTATGGTCTCGGATTCGAGCATTATACCCACTTCACTTCACCGATAAGGCGCTATCCCGATCTCATTGTGCATCGTTTGCTCTTTGAATATGAAAACCTTAGAAAGAAACGCAGGAAAATCTCCAGTGCGCGACTCAAGGAACTTACTGATAAAATTCAGACGGTTTGCCAGATATCAAACGAGCGTGAAAAAAGTGCAGTTGAAGCTGAACGCGAATCAATCAAGCTCAAACAGGTTGAATACATGGCAAGCCATATTGGTAAAGTTTATGCTGGCGTTATCTCTGGCACAACAGACTACGGTATCTATGTAAGAATAGTGGAGTTTGCTATTGAGGGAATGGTGCACATGCGCAACCTTACCGACGACTACTATGAGTATGATGAGGCAACTTACTCTCTTGTCGGAAAACGACGAAAAAAACGTCTGCAGATTGGTCAGCGGATAAAAATCAAAGTCCTTGCGGTTGACCTGCAGCGCCGTACAATTGATTTAGCTCTTGAGGTTTGATCGTAGCAAAAGATGCTATTACTTTTTTATTGCTTCACCAATACTGCCGTAAAACAGAATTTTATTTGCTACAACCAGAGGGTGTAAAAGATTTCTGTTTTCTATTGGGATTTATAATATGGCACTCACTCAAATGCCTTATGTGCTTGGGATCGACTATAAGGTGATGCTCTTCAGGCAATACCTGCAATCTGGAGAAAATTATTTATCAGTTTCACTCCTGTTGTGGTGTACTCCTCATGTAATGCATCGAATTGTTCAAAAAGCTTGACTTTGTCCATCCGTTTCAGATCGGTATCAATCCCACACCACTCACGGAACATGTTGTAGGTCAGTTCTGCGTGGCATTGCAGGCCATAAGCGTTTTTACCAACTTTAACAGCCTGAATTGGGCAGTGGCGCCCTGTTGCAAGAAGTGTCATTCCCGAGGCGGTAAGTTGAACGGTTTCACCATGAAGCTGGAAGACAGGAATGCTTTCTGCCAGACCATTGAAAAGAGGGCTTTCTTTACCTGAGCTGGTCAGCTCCATTCGATAAGCAAGGCCATCGGCATCAAGAAATCCAGTCTCCTTTACCGGACATTTCATTACCATACCGCCCCCAGCTTTCACAAGGCTCTGCATACCGAGGCAGATACCGAGAAATGGAATTTCTGCATCAAGTGCTCTTTTGATCTGTTGAATCTCATTCTGCATGGTCACTGTTTTATCGTTGGCGCTTTGAGGCCCACCAAGTACAACGAGTGCGCGGTAATTTTGAGGATCGGGGAACATTTCTCCTGTTGAAAGGTCAATGGAGTGAGAAGCTATACCGTGGTAAGAAAGTACGGTTTCAAGAATTCCTGCCCCCTCGTGGTTACTGTTTTTAACAATCAGCAGTTGTTCGGTCATACGAGCAGACATGAAATAAGTGAACGTTAAAAATATGAATCCAAGTGTTGCTGGTAATCAAAAGCATTCTTCTCTTTACTTTTCAAAAATAATCCTTTCAGGAAAAATTGCTGATTCTAAAACCTTAAAAAAAGCTTTTACAAGAGAGAAGAGTAGAAAAAGCAAAAAAGCAACAGAACACTTTTTGAAAATAGTGTCTGTTGCCCAAACATTACCAGAGCTTGACGCCTAATCCTAAAGATATTACCGGGTAATACTTAATTTTGTCTGATGTCTCCTTTACGTTGGCAAGTTCCTTTTCAAGCTCTGTTTTAAATGCCGGGTCTTCCGATATAGGCCCCTTTGCGCTGAGGCTAACATTGGGAGTACCTTGAAGTATAGCGCCAATATCAAAGCTAAAGGAGACCGACTTGCTTTTACCAACAACATTTCCCCAGCCAAACCCAATGTATGGCGCACTCTTTTTAAAATCAATTTTACCACTAAGAGAAGTTATCTCGTTTGTTGAACCAAATGAATAGTTTTTGTCCCCGATTGAGATATTTCCGTCATTAGTTGCCTTAGCTGTTCCTGTTATCACGTTGCTATTGAAAACAATCCCAGACGTTAACCTGAAGCTTCTTTTTCCAAATGGATGCCAGTCGAGTAATAGAGGGGTCGTCTTCAATTTCAGTCCGGCACTATAATTAATATTCTCTACATCGAAATCCCCGTTGTAATTGAACGTGTTAACTCCAACTCTTGCATTAAAGGCAGAGGTAAGCCCTAACGTTACTTCTCCTCCATAACCCAAGGTGCTTCCTTTGGCAGAGATACCGATATCCCCCATAACAGCATATGCAGCTGTAGTACCTGTAAAGAAAAGCAGTGCGATAAGCAACCCACACCATTTCAAACAGCCATACTTCATTATCAGTTTTTTTGTGATTAGAAAGGCACAATGGGTAAGCTATAGTATAGAAAAATTTTAACATTCATCTAAAATATCCCTACCTTATTAAAAACTCGCATTCATCCGAAACCACAATAGATACAAGGCAAAAGCATGAGGAGCAGCGCTTCCAATTCACACCAAATACTTAGTCGTTCTTAGTTGTTTCTGGCTTTTCTGACATGATGAAAAGAGTACTCCAAACAGCGGTAACCTTTCCTGTTCGTAACGTAATTTATTTTTGTTTTCATTATTTGAGGTATTGATCTGATTTTGTTTTGTATTGGCAAATACATCGTTAACCGTTGGCTGTACAGTAAGCTGTTATCAGATTTTACAAAGCCGCACGCTTTAGGCTGTTACACATAGAGATCACTGAATTATCAAAACTTAAATCTCAAACTGAAAAGCCATGAAGAAGAATGCCCCTCTTATTATTATACTGTTATTGGTTACAGTTGTGCTTTCAACCGTTGTTTTATATTGTAGTTATATTCAACGCGACCCACTTCTACATATTAAGTTAAGAGCTAAACAAGGGGATGCGAAAGCACAATACAGTTTGGGCATTGCGTATGCAAAAGGCCAGGGAGTCAAACAAGATTATGTAGAAGCAGCAAAATGGTTAAAACAGGCAGGACTTCAGGGCAATGCTAATGCAGAGTTTTCTCTTGGGTTAATGTACTATGAAGGAACGGGCGTCAAAATCGACTATCACCAGGCAGCGCAATGGTTCGATGAGGCGTGCGACAACGGATCACCCGAAGCTTGCAAAATGTATCAGCAGTTGAAAAGTGCAGGATATTGAGGTCAAAGAGTAAAACGCAATTGGGTTATGCTTTTTAATCATGGACAAGGTCACATAAGGCATCAATGACCAAATAGGTGCTATACTATTATCGCATATATAGTTATCTGTACCCATATACAAGTATATGTGAATTGTAATTATCATGGTACGAAAGACTTTTGGCCAGAGCTTCAGGTAAAAAGATTTTCAATTACCCTGCAAGTACATGGGATAAAAGGTGAGTGGTTGAGTCTATGAGATAAAGTGTGTAAATGGCTATAGTTTCCTATCATGTAAAAAGGAGCACAACTATGGCCAAAAAGAAAGAACAGACTCCCGACAGTCAAAAAGCACTTATCGACCAGCTCATCCGCGAAAGTGGCGGACCACAAGCCTTGTTTGACAAGGACGGTTTGCTGGAAATCCTCAAAAAACGCTTTATCGAACAGGCCTTTGAAGCCGAAATGGATGAGCATCTCGGCTATCCGAAATATGCCCCATGCGGCACAAACACCGGCAATTCACGCAATGGAAGCGGCAGCAAAACTATAATCGTTGACAACGATCAGCTGGAGATCAGTCCTCCCCGAGACCGAAACAGCACCTTTGAACCACAGTTGATCCCGAAACGCCAGAAGCGGTTCAACGGATTTGACGAGAAAATCTTGGCCATGTACCCTATGTGTTAATATAGATGTCGCCTCAACCGAGGAGGCGAATTATGGGATATTCCCGAGGCATGAGTGTCCGGGATATGCAAGCCATGCTGCTTGAACTCTATGAGGTTGACGTCTCAGAGGCGTTGATCAGTAGCGTGACCGATGCCGTGCTTGATGATGTCCGAGCCTATTGTCATGTCAAGACACTAGTGTCGTATAAGAATCTTATATTTTCTTCATACTCAACCCAAACCCGGATTGATCATGAAGAAATACAAAGTAACCCTGACCCAAGAAGAGCGCGAAGAGCTGGAGGCAATCAGCAGCAAGGGTAAACATGCTGCTCAAACGGTACTGAATGCACTTATCCTCCTTG
>Ga0194037_1000019_pt1 | contig 118275 bp, 118 predicted proteins | sample JunL306m_MetaG_FD_148653 | JGI IMG/M metagenome (GOLD analysis project Ga0194037, IMG submission 148653) | Anoxic zone freshwater microbial communities from boreal shield lake in IISD Experimental Lakes Area, Ontario, Canada - Jun2016-L304-6m | ecosystem: Environmental > Aquatic > Freshwater >...
GCTTTTTTCGCTATTTTCTTGACCACGGCGCGCACCCTATGCGCTTATGGCGCGAAATGCCAGTCTCGCGCGCGATGGAATAGAGTTCGCCCAATGAGTACGTATCGCGCTATTTCACCCCATGTGGATCTACCTGCCATGGAGCATGGAATCCTTGAATTCTGGCGCGAGAACTCGATCTTCCATAAATCCTTATCCTCCCGTGAGGGCGCCCCCGCTTGGACCTTTTACGAGGGCCCACCTACTGCCAATGGCGCCCCCGGCACACACCACATTGAAGCCCGCGTTTTTAAGGACGTCTTTCCTCGTTATCACACTATGAAAGGCAAGCACGTCCTTCGCAAAGCGGGGTGGGATTGCCACGGTTTGCCTGTGGAAATTGCGGTGGAGAAGGAATTGGGTTTTGCGGGCAAAGGTGACATCGAGAAATTTGGTATTGCGCCTTTCAATGACAAATGTCGCGAATCTGTCCAGCGTCACGTCGGCGCTTTTACACAGATGACCGATCGGATGGGTTTTTGGGTTGATTTTGATGAGGCCTACTGGACCATGTCCCCTGACTACGTTGAGAGCGTCTGGTGGAGCCTGAAGGAGATCTGGAACAAGGGGCTTCTCGTTCAAGATCATCGCGTGGCACCTTATTGCCCACGTTGCGGAACTGGTCTTTCTGATCACGAATTGGCTCAAGGTTATGAAACCATCACCGACCCTTCTGTTTATGTCCGCTTTCCGATCACCTCTGGCCCGCTGGCACAACTGGGTGCAAGTTTGTTGGTCTGGACCACAACGCCATGGACTCTTGTTTCAAATACGGCAATAGCCGTTCACCCCGATGTCACGTATCTGGTGGTGGAGGAAAAAACCGACGATGGCGCAGAAGTACTGGTCATCGCGCAACCATTAGTGGGTTTCCTCAAAGGGGAAACGAACATCCTTCAGAAGATTCTTGGCAAAGATTTAGAGCGAACCACTTATCGACGTCCCTTTAATTACGTGGATATCCCTGACTCTCACTTTGTTGTTCTAGCTACATATGTCACTACCGAAGATGGCACCGGGCTTGTGCATCAATCCCCTGCCTTTGGCGCTGACGACCTTCTGGTCTGCCGTGGATACGGCCTACCTGTTGTAAATCCGATTGCCGCAAATGGAACATTTTTGCCCGAGGTCGAACTTGTTGGTGGAATGTTTTTTAAAGATGCAGACAAATTGCTGGTGAAAGAATTACGCACTCACGGCGCGCTCTATAAACATCAACCTTACGAGCACCAATATCCGCATTGCTGGCGTTGCCACACCGCTCTTTTGTATTACGCACAACCTTCTTGGTACATAAGGACAACATCCATAAAAGATGAACTCATCCGAGAGAACGAGAAAACCGATTGGCACCCAACAACAATCAAAACAGGGCGCTATGGAGATTGGCTCAATAACAATATCGATTGGGCGCTTTCTAGAAATCGCTATTGGGGAACTCCGCTCCCCATCTGGCGCTGCGAAAATGACCACGATGTGTGTATCGGTTCCTTGGCCGAACTTGGTCAACTTGCAGGTATGGAATTAAGCAATCTCGATCCACACCGCCCGTTTGTTGATGATATTTCCTGGGCTTGCAACGTATGCGCCGCTCCTATGATCCGGGTAAATGAAGTTATTGATTGTTGGTATGACTCAGGTGCGATGCCTTTTGCACAATGGGGCTACCCGCATAAAGAGGGATCGGTAGAGAAATTCAAAAGCGCCTATCCAGCAGATTTTATTGCTGAGGCAATTGACCAAACACGTGGTTGGTTCTACACATTGATGACTATTGGAACGCTGGTCTTCGAGGAAAGTTCCTACAAAACAGTTCTCTGCTTAGGTCATATCTTGGATAAAGATGGTCGCAAAATGAGCAAGCATGTTGGAAATGTTCTAGAACCACTTCCGCTGATGGACGAACACGGTGCTGACGCGGTGCGTTGGTACATGTTGGCCGCGGGCTCTCCTTGGGCTGCAAGACGCGTCGGACATGAAGCGATAAATGACGTTGTGCGCAAAACGTTACTTACCTACTGGAACACCGTCTCTTTTTTAGCACTGTACGCCAAAGCATCTGACTTTGATTTAAGTAACGTTCCAGCAATTTCTGATCGACCTCTGATGGATCGCTGGATTTACTCAGACTTACAAGAATTGATTCTCGAAGTTGATAGCGCACTGGCAGATTTTGATACTCAGCGTGCTGGCAAATCACTCGGTGAATTTATCGATGATCTTTCCAACTGGTATGTACGTCGCTCACGCAGACGCTTTTGGGATGGCGATGCATCAGCGCTCGCAACGCTTCATGATGCCCTGCGAACGGTGACCTTACTTATGGCGCCTTTGATTCCCTTTATTACTGAACATGTATGGCAGGAACTTATTCGCCCTGTCGAAACGACTTTGGTCGAATCAGTGCACCTTGCAGATTTCCCTGTTGCTCATTCAGAGATGATTGATAAAACCCTGTCGGCACAAGTACGCCAAACTCGCAGAATTGTTGAACTTGGACGTGCAGCGCGAGCAGAGTCTTCAATGAAGACTCGCCAACCACTTCAACGTGCCCTCATTGCAGCACCCGGGTGGGATCAACTCCCACCGGCGATGAAAGAGCAGATTGCAGACGAACTCAATGTCATCGAACTCGAAGATATTTCCATGGCTCATGGAGATTTGGTTGATGTCAGTGTCAAAGCAAACTTTAGAACTCTCGGATCAAAACACGGTGCTCACGTCCAAGAAATTTCTCAAGCAATTCTGGCGCTATCGGCAACCTCACTTGTATCCAAAATTCGCAAAGAAGGATTTGTAAATATCTCTAGCGCAAGCGGTGAATGGAAAATTACTTTGGATGACTTGGTGATAACAGAGGCGCCTAAAACCGGATGGACTGTTGCCAGCCATGACGGGGAAAGCGTTGCCTTGGATCTAGAAATGACCCCTGAACTTATCGCGGCAGGAAATGTTCGTGAAGTTATCCGCTTCCTACAGGAAGCTCGTAAGACTCAAGGATTTGAGATCAGTGACCGCATTCTCGTCACGTTCAATGCCCACGATGACGTAGTGAGTGCAATTGTGAATTCATCGCAAGCAATCTCAGCCGAAGTACTGGCCTTAGAACTCACTCACGATGCTTCCCTCGTTCATGGGCATAATGAACACGGGCTGGTGGCCCATTTAGTGAAAGCTTGATGCGCTACTAGAGTCGCGAAACGAGCGGAATAGCCAGTTGTACAGCAAAGAAAAGAACGAGAAAAGAAAGATCCAAACTAACCGACCCTAATCGAAGTGGCGGAATAAACCGGCGCACAAGCGCAGTGGGCTTGTCGGTAATCCCGTAGATCGCCTCGGCCAAATACAACATGATTCCTTTGGGGCGCCATGATTGTGAAAACATACGCACGTAATCAAGAATCAATCGCCCTAAAAGGGCAAAAAGGAACAATCGCAAGATTGTTACGAGAAGGCTACCGATTTGCAGCATCAGCTTTGGTTAAAGAAACTTGCTTCAGCTGCTGCAGTCTTATCTTCGCTGCTCACTTTTACATTTGCTGGTGAAAGCAAAAATACTTTCGAGGTTACGCGCTCGATCTTTCCGTTATGTCCAAAGACAAGCCCACTTGCAAAATCCACCAGGCGTTTGCGTTCGTTCTCTTCCATATCGCTCAAATTCATAATGACAGGATTGCCAAGTCGGTAGTGCTCGCCAATCGTGCGCGCTTCGTTATAGAAGCGAGGATGCAAAGTCACAATGCGATCTAACACTGGAAGATCCATTTGCACCGCTGGCGCAGGTGCTACCGCAAGAGGGGTATTGCGCGCCTCGCGAGTCTTAATACGAACCTCAGGGGCAGAAACTCGTGTGCTCGGTTGTTCAATGACGTCCATTTCGAGGTCGTCCATGAGTCCTAAGTAATTCGCCATCTTGCGCAATGCATTAGCCATAGGTCAACGCTACAGGGGGTTACTACGCGAACCCAGGATTGAACTACCGATACGCACATGTGTCGCACCATGCGCAATTGCACTCTCGAAATCATCACTCATTCCAGCAGAGAGTGCAGAGGAATCGGGGAATTGTTGGCTAAAGACGCTATGAATGGAGGCAAGTCGTCCAAAGGCTTGGTCGGGCACTTCGCCCAACGGAGCCACCGCCATCAAACCGTGCAGTATTAAAAACGGAAAAGTAAGCACCCAGTCGGCCATTTCTGCAAGGCCATCAGGGGCAACTCCGCCCCGGCCTGGAGATTCATCTAAAGCAACCTGAATAAATATTCCTAATTTTTTTCCCTCGGGCAGGGAGCGCGCCAATTTCTCACAATGCCTCTTCTCATCGAGTGAATGCACCGTGTGCGCCCAAGAAGCAATGGAAGGGATCTTGTTACTTTGGATCTGTCCTTGGAAATGCCAATGTGCTGGAACGTTGGCAGATTTCTCGCGCCCTTCTTGATCTCGATTCTCACCGAAATGAGAAAGACCAAGATTGGCGAGAGTTTCTACATCGGCTACGGGATAGGTCTTTGTCACGGCGACCAGAACAACTTCTGACCTTTCTCGGTTTGCGCTCTTGCACGCTTTCTCAATGCGAGACTCAACCAGCGAGAGGTTCTGGGCAATCACTTGCGCTCTTTCTAACTCAGCCATATCAGCCCCGCTTGTCTTCCCGTGATGGGAGCGCGACGATAGGAGAAATAATGAGCATTCTCCACCGTGCATTGTGAACTTCGCGAAACCTCTACGCTCTTTGCACGGAGTACATTCTCCAACGCACGCGGCAGGTCTAACGCTTTCGTGCCAATCACTGTAGTGGATGCAGCGCTGGGATGCCCACTTACTACTTCATCAAAGATATCAGCGCCGACTTCGTAACACTTCCCGCAAATTGATGGTCCAATCTCGGCGCACACGTCGATCGCTCCGAGCCCCTTCATGAGTTTCAAGGTTGATAGTGCCACTCCATTGACAAGGCCACGTCGGCCAACATGTACAGCGGCAATTGTTGTCAGCGCTTTATCCCACAGTAACAATGGAATGCAGTCAGCAACCATTACTGCCAAGGCAAGATTCTTGGTCTGGGTGATCATGGCGTCGGCTGTTGGCTCTTGCGGTGAGAGAGCATCAAGAACCACAACGGTGGAACCGTGCACTTGATTCATGAATGCAATCGGCGGGGCCGCAACCTTCAGGCGATTTGCTGCCACGAACGCTGGATCATCTCCCACATGGAAGGCAAGGTTTAGCGAATCGAAGGGAGGTTCGCTGACACCAGAATCTCGGGTTGTAAAAAGTTTAGCCAATAACACATTTACCTCATGAAATCAGGTATATCAATCTCGTCATCTGCATGCACGAGTTCTTCAAAAGTAACGCGCTTTCGCATAGAAGTTTCATCAGGCAGTTCAAGTGCAACAGCGAGGGGGTCATTGCTTGCGATCGGATCTGCATGCCCACTGAGCGTTGCAGCGTCGATTACTGGCATGGAAACTTTCTTGGGTGATCCACCATCAAACCCGGCAGCAATCACAGTAATGCGAACTTCATCGCCTAGAGCGTCATCAATTGTTGTGCCGAAAATAATCTTTGCCTCTGGATGAGCAGCAGCTTGAACTAGTTCGCACGCTTCGTTGATTTCAAAGAGACCAAGATCTGATCCACCAGCAACTGAGAGGAGAACTCCCATAGCACCATCGATTGAAGCCTCTAGGAGCGGGCTAGAAATTGCTAACTCTGCGGCACGTACCGCACGATTTTCACCGCGAGCAGAACCGATACCCATCAGTGCCGAACCCGCATCAGTCATGACACTTTTTACATCTGCAAAATCCAAATTGATTAAACCAGGCTGCGTAATTATTTCAGTAATTCCTTGAACACCTGAGAGAAGAACTTGATCGGCGCTCTTAAACGCTTCTACTGCAGTAATGGAGCGATCGGAGATAGCAAGAAGTCGATCATTGGGAATCACGATCAGCGTATCAACTTCTGCGCGCAACTCCTCGATACCTTCATCGGCCTGACGAGTACGCACTTTCCCTTCAAAGGAGAATGGACGAGTAACAACTCCGATAGTGAGTGCACCAAGTTCGCGCGCAATTTTGGCGACAATAGGTGCCCCTCCAGTACCAGTTCCTCCACCCTCTCCGGCAGTAACGAAAACCATATCCGCGCCACGTAGCGCTTCTTCAATTTCATCAACATGATCGAGAACCGCTTCACGTCCGCGTTCGGGTGAAGCACCGGCACCGAGACCACGAGTCGATTTGCGACCAATATCTAATTTCACATCAGCATCACTCATGAGCAGATGTTGCGCATCGGTGTTGATGGCAATGAATTCAACACCTTTAAGTCCAACATCGATCATGCGATTGACAGCATTTACTCCGCCGCCACCAATACCAACAACCTTGATGACCGCTAAGTAATTTTGTGGTGAAGCCACGTTGCGTCCTCCTCATGTACCGTAAACCTCAAGTTGAGAATTACAGTGCTCTCTCTGTGTGAGGCGACCGTAGAGCGCAGATGAATTCTAAGCAAACACCGACACGATGAGTTGCGTTAAAAATTGCATCGATGAAAATTTGAGAAAGTTGCACCACACCTATTTAACAATGGGCGCATGTGGCGCCGATACATCCATAAATGAAATCTTAGAATTCTCCGGAAGAGCAAGAAGTGCTTGATATACCTGCACTTTAAGTGCGGTCTCAGTGTCATCTCCCCACGCAAGTTCAAGAGGTAGCGAGCGATGAAGGATTGAAAGAGTTGCCGAGCTCGAGCCACGAGTGCGAAGTGATTGGAGTTCAGAGACCATAGAAGTCGGCAACGAAGTGAGTAATTTGGCCGCAAATTTCAAACCTTCTACATCTGATGTTTCTACGACCGGAATCTTTGCAGTGGAAATATTTGGCAGAGAAAACTCGACCCCATTTTTATCAATATAAGAGGATGTATAACGAGCGATGGGAATTCTTGGCCAAACCGTGATAGTGACTTTTCCATTAAACCAATTGCGATTCACACGTGAACTCTCTACCCATGAGACCTTTGATAATGCGCCAGCCACCACACGTGTTTCAAGTCTTGCAAGTTTTTCGCCAGGATGGATGTCGCTCATGTTTTCAATCTGAAGTGATCCCTGCGTATCTAGTGCTCCCACAACCACGATGTTCTTGACAGTGAGAAGTGAAGACCAGCCTAAAAGATAGGAAGCCCCCGCAAGGAGTATAAGAGCGCCAAATATCGTGAGCGCTTTTCTCATAGGTGCACCATCTCTAGGACTCGAGATACTTCTTAGTGAGGGATTCAACGATGATTGGTGCCAGCGAACTCACATCCCCTGCGCCAAGAGTTACCACCACATCGCCAGGTTTCGCGAAATCAACGACGGCCTCACATGCAGCAATGAAATTCGGTTCGAATGTTCCGCGTCCTGGTGTCATTAATTGCGATATTGATTGACCACTGACTCCTGGAATTGGCGCTTCGCTGGCTCCGTAGATTTCTAGTACCCACGTGTGGTCTGCCATATTTAGAGATTGCGCAAATTGAGAGGTAAAGGCTTTCGTTCGCGAATAACGATGCGGTTGGAAAATTACCAGAACCCTGCCATCGGTTGCATATCTCTGTGCCGCTGACAAAGTTGCCACGATCTCCGTGGGGTGATGTCCATAGTCATCGATCACTCTGATTCCTTGGACTTGACCCTTTAACTCAAATCTGCGTCCTGTCCCGCGAAAAGTGGAGAGCCCGGATATGAGTTGAGCAGCAGGTAAACCCAGAGCCAAACCAGCGGTAAGGGCGGCCGATGCGTTGAGCAAATTATGTAGACCCGGAACATTGAGCTCGATCTGCCCTATTGATCTACCTTTCCAGAGCGCTCTGGCATGTGAACCATTGGGCGTGAGTTCGATGCGATCGATGCGTAGGTCGGCTCCTTCAGAGACTCCATAAGAGAAAGTACTCGTACTGGTTGAAGATCTTCCCAACTCGTTGGCTTGGATGTCATCGGCGCAATACACCAGGAAACCATCGTGTGAAATGGTCCCGATGAAATCAGTAAAGGCATCCACCACCGACTCTGGGGTTGCAAAATAATCTACGTGATCATGCTCAACGTTGGTGATAATCGCACCGAATGGCTCATAAGCGATAAAGGAGCCATCGGACTCATCGGCTTCGGCGACGAAGAATTTACCTGTTCCCATATGCGCATTAGAACCCGATGAAGTGAGAGTTCCACCTATTGCAAACGAGGGATCTTCTCCGCAACTTTGAATCGCCACGGTAAGCATCGATGAAGTCGTGGTCTTGCCGTGAGTTCCGGCAACTGCGATGCTGCACGATTCTGACATCAAAATCGCTAAGGCTTGGGCACGCGAAAGCATCGGGATTTCAAGTTCCTGGGCACGTATGATTTCTGGATTCTTAAAATTGATGGCAGTAGAGAAGACGAGAAAATCTGAACCATCCACATTTTCGCTTCGATGTTGGGAATGGACCTCCGCGCCGATCGCTCTGAGACCTGAAAGAACGGAAGACTCTTTCATATCGGAACCTGAAACATGGATGGATTGGCGCACCATGATTCTGGCTAGCCCACTCATTCCTGCACCGCCGATGCCAACAAAATGAACACGTTTCCCACGCAAATCATCCAGAGAAATCTTCATAGGGAGTCACCTCTCTGTGCAATCGCATGTTCTACTAATGCAACGATTTTGCTTGCGGCGTGGATGTCAACGTTACTTCCGAATATGGGTGTTGCAGCGGAAGCGGCAAGGAGGGAGTCAATGTTCGCCAAAATCCATTTCGCGGTGAAAACTTTCTGTTCAATAACCATGGCACGACCCGCATCCACTAATTCTGAAGCATTCTTCCTCTGTTCGCCGTTTCCTACTGGCAATGGAATGAAAAGCGCGAACCGCCCAAGGGCACCCATCTCCGCGACGGTAACTGCTCCACTCCTTGCAATCACCACATCTGCCGCCAAGTATCCGGTCGCGATTTCCTGGATATATGGAACCGCTTTGTAAGAAGTCGTGCTTGGTGGGAGCTCGTTCTTGCTACCCACTGAATGAAGAATCTGAATTCCTTTGGATGACAATTCTGAGCGAACTTCATCGATCACTGCGTTCAGCGAAACGGAACCTTGAGATCCGCCCATGATGAGAATTCCTGGCAGATCTGGATTCCAGCCGAGAGCTTTCTTGGCCATTATTCGCGCATCTTTCCAGTCGCTCTCTGCTTTGAGAAAACTTTGTTGCACATCATCACGCATCGGGACTCCCGTGAGGAGCGCTTCTCTAAATTTGCCATCTTCAACTGGGTGAGTGATTGCCAGATAGTCCGTAAAGAGACTTCCGAATCTATTTGCCCATCCAATCGTTGCATTTGCATCGTGAATCACAATGGGAACTTTTTCAAGTCGAGCTGCCAGGTATGCCGAGGCGCTGACATACCCACCGAATCCGATCACAACTTCGGCTCCGGAGATAGATTCTCGAGCGGCGCGTATCGAGGATAGAAAGCGCAAAGGAAACTTAAGCAGGTCCAGATTCACCGATCTCGGCATCACTACTTTAGGAATTAGGGATAAAGGAAATCCCGCTTGAGGAACGAGTGCAGTTTCCAAACCCGATGAAGTTCCTAGGAATACGCATTCATCTGCTGGATGTTGGCGTAGCCATTCACGCCCTACGGCTAAAGCCGGCTCTATGTGTCCAGCGGTACCACCACCTGCAAGAATGATCCGTCTCTTCATCATCGCTTTGATTTTCCGATAATAGGAGCGATGGCTGGATCACGTAGTGCAGCACCGAGCACGAATCCCAACGCCAGATATGTTGCAATGACAGAGGATCCGCCGTAAGAAAGAAGTGGAAGGGTAACGCCGACAACTGGCAGAACACTTGTTGCGGATCCGATATTTAAAACGGTTTGCGTGGCAATCCAACATCCAATACCTGCACATGAATAGCGAACCATGGCATCTTGAGCTCGAAGTGCAATTCTAAAGATCGAGAATATTAGGGCTCCAAGGAGGGCGAGAACGCAGAGTGTGCCCAATAATCCCAGCTCCTCGCCAATCACTGAGAAAATGAAGTCTGTGTGGGCCTCGGCAAGGTTCCCCCATTTTTGACGGCTCGCGCCCAAACCAACACCAAAAAGCCCACCGCTTGCTAGACCCATCAAACTATGAGCCGGTTGCCATCCGCTGAGTTTGTAATACTCGTGTGAAAAGGGATTCAACACCACTAACATTCGCTTCATTCGATTCGGCGTTGTCACAATTAATATTCCTACGATACCGAGCGCTACTCCGGCACTCATTCCTAAGAGCCTTAACCGAATGCCGGAAATAAAAAGTAAGCACAGAAGAATTGAAGCAAAGACCGCGGCGTTACCCAGATCCTTGCCCGCCATGATCAAGAACATCACTACAAGGAAACCAGGTAATAGAAGAAGCAGGACATTGGTTTCTCCCGAAGCGCTACGCGATCTATTGGCCATCATGTAGCCCGCCCAGAGAATCATCAGAAACTTTGCAAATTCACTAGGTTGAAATACAACCGGGCCATAACCCAACCAATTCCGATTTCCATTGACGGTATGCCCAATGCCCGGCAACTGAAGGGCTACGAGTAAGAGAGCGGAAATCAAGAATGAAATTTTTGCGAGGGATCGCCACCGAACTATCGGAATCCGGCTTGCTATAAATCCTATGGGAAGAGCCACAAGTAAAAAAAGGAATTGTCGTAAAACTATGGCATATGAAGTGCCATTTGTTTCAAGGGAGTGAATAGACGAAGCAGAAAGGATCATCACTAAACCCAACCCAGTGAGAGCTGCGGTACTCCCTACAAGCAAGTAGTAAGAACTCACTGGTTTAGAAAGAAAGCTCTCTTTACTCATTCGGGCAAAACCAATTTATACACTGCATCTCGAAATTGGTTACCGCGGTCATCATAGGAAACAAATTGATCCATAGAGGCACAGGCGGGAGCAAGCAAAACAGCGTCGCCTTTGCGAGCTACTTTTTTCGCAGCTGTAACTACCAGTTCCATTAATGTGAATCCCGATTCTGGACGTGGATCTATTCGGATCACGGATACATCCGGAGCCTGCTCTTTGAGCTGCTCGGCGATAAGTTCCCTATCTAAACCAATAAGAATTGCAGTGCGGATTCGTCGATGAGTTTTAGAAACAAGGTCAACCATCGATGCACCTTTTGCCAAGCCCCCAGCAATCCATATAACCGAAAGCTGTGACATCAACGAAGCGGCGGCCGCATGCGGGTTTGTTGCTTTGGAATCATCGATCCATATGACTCCGTCGGATTCACCTACTTTTTCAATCCGGTGACGACCTGGGCGAAAACCTTGAATTGCTCGGCGAATATCTTCATGACTTACGCCAACACTGAGTGCAATCCCCGATGCGGCAAAGGCATTGGAAACATTATGGGGCGCACTAGGTGCTACATCGAGCAACTCAGCAATCATCGCCGCTTCCTGTGGATCCTCAACAAAGGCCCTATCGACCAACAGTTCTTCCACTAAGCCCATCTCCCCGGGAGCGGGTGTATCTAGAGAGAAGAAAATCTTCCTTCCTTCATAGCTTTGACTCGCTTGAACCACTACTCCATCATCTGCGTTCAGGATTGCAATCTCCGAACGAGCAAGGATGCGCATTTTGGCCTGAACATAGTTATCAAAACTTCCATGCCAATCCACATGGTCATCAGCGACATTCAAAATTGCGCTGGCATAAAACTCTGGAAGATTACTCCACGCCAATTGGAACGATGAAAGTTCGACCACTAAGAAATCAAATTTCTGCTCGCCCATGACAACATCTATGACTGTCTGCCCAACATTGCCGCATGCAATCGCTGAGTGCCCCGATTCACGGATCATGGCAGCTGTTAATTCAACGGTCGAAGTTTTCCCATTCGTTCCAGTGACTCCCACCCACTTTTGTTCTGGGTTTCGCTCAAGATGGACCATCCAGGCAAAATCGATTTCGCTCATAATATTTATTTCGCGAGCTTTCAAACCTTCGATCACAGGATGATCCATGCGCCATCCTGGTGAGACGACAACGAGATTCCATTCCATATCAATTATTTCCTGGGCCGTCACGAAATTGCTCTCGTTATCTTTGCCTCGCTCATCGAAAGTGTGCGTCTGTGCACCAAGCCCGATGAGAGCCTGGGTAACAGCCAGACCAGTCACGCCACCGCCAAGAACAAGAGCGCGTGAATGAGCGATTTCGCTGACGATCACAGCTACTTCGATACCCATTGCGCGTAGAACAATCCAAGGCCCAATGCCACAGAAAGTCCGGCAATAATCCAAAAACGGAGCACGATTGTTACTTCGCCCCAACCACTGAGTTCAAAGTGGTGTTGAAGCGGAGCCATCTTAAAGACACGTTTACCACCGGATGCCTTGAAATACACACGCTGGATAATTACCGACATCGTGATGATGACAAAGAGGCCGCCTAGGGGAATGAGGAGCAGTTCAATTCGCAACGTTGCCGCAATTCCTGCAATTGCTCCGCCCAATGCTAAAGAACCGGTGTCTCCCATGAATATTTTTGCAGGCGATGCATTCCACCAAAGAAAACCTGTACATGAAGCAGCAAGGGACGCAGCCAACACGGCAATATCCAAGGGATCGCGCACTTGGTAGCAATTGATTCCGGGTGTCACTGCGCAACCTTCTCCGAATTCCCAAACACCGATCAAGATGAAGGAAAGGAAGGTCATGACGGAAGCGCCCGTTGCTAAACCATCTAGTCCATCGGTCAGATTAACTCCATTACTCGTGGCGCTCACCATCAGGATAACTCCGATGACGACTAAAATCGGGGTGAGTTGGAGAGAAGTGTCGCGAAGAGTGGAAAGATGAAGTGAAATTGGTGTCAGACCATTCTTATCTGCAAAGTGAATTCCAAGGCCACCAAATAAAGCGGCGAAAAAAGTTTGTCCCGCTACTTTTTGCCAACCTGTTAATCCCAATGAACGTTGCTTGGCAACTTTCAACCAGTCATCGAGAAAGCCAACAAACCCCAGTGAGACTACAAGACCGATGACGAGTAGCGCTGAAATACTCACAGAAGTTCTTGTGATGATGTGACTGATAAAGAAACCCAACAACGAAGAGAAAATAATATTGAGACCACCCATGGTGGGCGTTCCACGTTTAGTGTGATGCGAAGAGGGGCCATCATCACGGATAATCTGCCCATATTCATGTCTGGCAAGCCATCGAATAAGTATCGGAGTGCCAAATAAACTCATAACGAGCGAGATTGCGCCCGCAATCAGTATTTCTCTCACTCTTGCTCACCCATTTTCTTGGTCCACGAAGTCACAAGGCTATCTGCCAACAATTCTAGTTTTTCTGCTCTCGATGCTTTCACTAGCACAACATCACCGGGCGAGAAATGCTCAAGTAGCAATTGGGCCTCCGAGATCGATGAACACTGATGCACTCTTGTATCGTCGGCATCATTGAGCAGTGCTGCGTATTCTGGCGCGTCTACACAGACAAGGTGATCGATACCCATCGACTTGGCAAGGGTGCCAATCTTTGCGTGTTCTTGTGCGGATGACTCGCCGAGTTCAAGCATCTTTCCTAGAAATGCCCAGGATTGACCTCCACGTTCTTGAGCAAAAAGAGCGAGAACCCGCAGAGCAGCAGCCATGGAATCCACATTTGCGTTATACGCATCATTAATAACAAGCAGGCCAGGCATTTCATGGATTTGCATACGCCACTTACTCGCGACCTCTGCGGTAGAAAGCCCACCGGCGATTGTGTCGAGCGAGATACCCAGAGTTGTAGCCACTGCTGCCACCGCCAAAGCGTTAGCAACTTGATGCCCACCGACTACTCGTAACCCCACAGCCGCTCTACCCATAGGAGTTACTACATCAAAATGAGCACGACCTTCTCTTATTTCTACATCGGTAGCTCGGACGTCTTCCGCAAACCCTTCGCCAAAGGTCACCCGCTTAATGGGCAAACCATCGGCCATATGTGGAGAAAAATGATCATATGTTCCTAAAATTGCTACGCCGTCCTTGCTTAATGATGCGATGAGCTCGCCCTTGGTCTTGGCAATAATCTCTTGCGAGCCAAACTCGCCAAGATGTGCAGTCCCCACTTTTAAAACCACGCCAATATTTGGGTGTGCAATATCGCATAAGTGAGCAATATCCCCGGAACGGCGAGCACCCATTTCAAGAATGCAAAATTGAGTTTCCGGTGAGCATTCAAGAAGGGTGAGTGGAAGCCCGATTTCATTGTTATATGAAGCCCGTGTTGCAACAGTCTCCCCCACGAGTGCGGTCACCCAGGAAAGCAAATCCTTTGAAGTGGTCTTGCCTTGTGATCCCGTAATACCAATAACCACGAGAGCAGGAAGCTGCTCGCGAACATACTTGGCCAATTTTCCTAGAGAAGCCACTACGTCTGCGACGACAACACAAGGGCCATCAACTTTTCTTTGAGCAATGACGATGGCTGCACCCCGAGCAAATGCTTGATCGGCAAAATCTGCACCGTCCACGTGCTCACCTTTTATTGCAAAGAAGATTCCATCTGGAGTCACTTCTCTAGAATCTATTGTGCACTCGCCATGTATAAGTAGCTCAGAAGAGTTGAAAGCAACTCCATCAACCACAGCAACTAAAGTAGATAAAGAAATAGGAATCATGTGCGTGCCTCAATTGCACCGGCGAGCACGATTCGATCATCGAATGGCGTGATCTCTCCCTTAATATCTTGACCGCTTTCATGACCTTTACCCAAAACCACCACGACATCTCCCGGTTGCGCAATGGAAGCAGCATGGTTTATCGCTTCTGTTCGATCAGAAATTATGCAATTTGGCGATTTAATATCTAACCCAGCAGTCATTTGGTTCAAGATGTGAAGCGGATCTTCCGAGCGTGGATTATCACTGGTGAATATCGCTACGTCGGCTCCTTGGAAAATCGCTGCGCCCATAAGGGGACGTTTTGATGAATCCCTATCGCCTCCACAACCTAACACCGCGATAACTTTCCCCTTCGTCAGGGCTTTGCAGGTAGCGAGAACTCGCGTTACAGAATCTGGCGAGTGGGCATAATCAACGAACGCGGAAAAAGGTTGGCCCACATCAATTCTCTCCAAGCGACCCTGCGCCCCCGAAAGCCGTGGCAATAGAGCGCCTAGGTCAACGAGATCAATCCCGCTATCGAACGCAATCGCAATCGCCATAAGTGCATTGTCAAGATTGAACTCGCCATGGAGGGCAAGCGTGCCTTCAAGAAGAACGCCTCCAGGGCCGCGAAGGCAAACATCTTGGCCATTGAGATGTGGGTGCACCGAAACATAGGTCCAATCCGCTTTCGGATCACTGCGTGAAAGTCGGATAACAGGCAAAGACGTTGATGCAGCGAGTTTAGCTCCGTAGGCATCGTCGATATTGATAAATGCTCGATCAGCGAATTCAAAAGTGAAAAGTGAAGATTTTGTAAGAAAGTATTCCTCCATAGATCCATGAAAATCGAGATGATCTTGAGTCAAATTTGAAAACCCAATGGAATTAAAATGGGCGCCTCTCATGCGTTTTAGCGCAATCGCATGGCTGGAAACTTCCATAGCCAGATTTCGCACATGTCGCTCGCGCATGGTCGCAACCAAACTTTGTAGTTCGGCGCTCTCTGGGGTTGTCCGCTTGCTTGCAATTACATCGCGACCAATTCGAGTCTCAACGGTTCCTACGAGGCCGCCTTCCCTGCCGGCTAAAGTCCAGATTTGATGCAGGAGAGTTGTCGTGGTGGTTTTTCCGTTTGTGCCCGTGATTCCAGCGCTGTACATATCTCGCATCGGTTCGCCATAAAACCATGAACTAATATCTCCCGCCGCTTTACGAGGATCATCCACAACTAGTGTGGGCAAATCTGTTACCAGAGGAGCTCCCTCGGTATCAGTGAGCACTGCACGGGCACCTAACAACTTTGCCTCTTGTACAAAGCGTGCTCCATGATTTTTCGCTCCAGGAAATGCAAGAAAAAGATCGCCTTCGTGAATTTCTGAACTGACATTCGTCATTCCGAGAATTTCTACTTCCGCTCCACCTGTTTCAGCAGTTTCAGCAGTTTCAGCAGGTACACCCAGAAGTGCGCCTATGGAATCCAGAGAGCGAGCATGTGAGTAGAGGGGTCTAATCATCACTTCGTGACTTTCTTGAGACTTTTCAAATTCTTGATTGTGGGAACACCAATCTGTGATTCCTTGAGCGGATATGGCGAAGCGATGGTTTGCGTAGGAGCAACGTGTTTGGATTGCAATACAAAAGACATTACGGTCTTAAAGACAGGCGCACCTAATGTGCCGCCCCAATGAATTCCTTGAGGTGCTTGAATAGTTACGCTAATTACATATTGAGGATTATCTGCAGGTGCAAATCCAATGAATGATGCTGTGTACCCCCTGTAGCAATGACACGTGGCATCAACTCGCATTGCCGTACCAGTCTTTCCCGCTACTCGATATCCAAGTATTGCTGCTTCTGGCGCAGTTCCCTGTGCTGAAACAACGCTCTCCATCATGAGCCGCATTTGCGCCGCAGTCGCCGCACTCACCACATTGACACTGGCACGCTTGGGCGATGGTGTGAAATTTCCACTCGAGTCGCTTGTTCCGGCGATCACCGTTGGCGATACACGGACACCATTATTCGCAATTGTTGCAAAGACGCTTGTGGCCTGCATGGCCGTCACTGAATATCCCTGACCAAAGGCAACGGTGGGGGCAGTCGTTCCAGACCACGTTGATACGGGAGCCAGTCTTCCATCTGACTCACCGGGAAGACCTGAACCGGTACTACTGCCGATTCCAAACTTGCGAAGATAGTCATACAAAACAGTATTTCCCAATTTCGCGCCAACCTGGATAGCCCCGGTATTGCTGGAAATCGCCAAAATTCCTGTCGTGGTTAGACGTTCAGTCGGATGCTTTTCATGATCTTTAAAGAGAGCATTGGAAACTTTCATGGCATAAGGCACTGTAAAAACTGTCGTTGGAGTAACTTTATTTTCCTCGATGGCCGCCGCAAGAGTAATCACTTTGCCGGTAGATCCTGGCTCGTACACTTCCTGAACCGAAGGGTTGCTCATTTCCGCTAGCGAAACGTGCGATGTGTTATTTGGATCAAATGTTGGCGCCGTCGCATGAGCCAAGATTGCTCCGGTTTTCGGATCCATCACAATAACGGTTCCACTGAGTGCATGAGCTTTCTTCACTGCATCGAGAATTGCTTGCGCTGCTACCCACTGCACATCTCGATCAATAGTTAATCGAACGGTGGTACCTGTCTTTGCGGTAATTAGTTCTTGTTGAGATCCAGGAATTTGAGCTCCATATCCATCTGCATAGACATACTTACCGTCAGTACCGGTGATCGTTGAATTCAAGCTGGATTCGATTCCAGCCGCTCCCACGCCAGCCTGATTCACGAATCCCACGAGAGAGGCAATCGTTGAACCTGATGGATACTCGCGGATATACCCGCGCTCTGAGAAGAAACCGAAAATTCTCTTACCTACATCCACGCGAGCAAGGGATTGGTTGTAATAAGAAAGAGCGGAGGTGAGGCGATTCCAGGTCGCGGGTGTCACATTTCTCGCAACCATAAACCAACGTCGTGTGCCAGTGATTTGCTTCTGTACTTCTGCAACGGACATCGACAAGATCGGTGCTGCAATTTGTGCAGCCTTGAGAGGGTCCTTTACTAAAGTCTGATCGACAACCACATTGAGCGCTGACACGCTACGGGCAAACTCGATTCCGTTGATATCGGTTATTGCGCCACGAGGAGCAGGCATGATGCTTGTTCGTGACATCTCATTTGATGCGCGTTGGGCGTAGGTCTGGGCTTGTACTGCTTGAATATCAATCAACCGCAATCCGAAAAGCATGAGGAGAACGGAAACAATGGCAATGAGCCACCGAATCCGATCTCGTGCTATTTCGAAATTGCCCATGATTACTTAGAAGGCGATGTATTCGTTGAAGGGTCTACCGCAACAAAACGTGGATTAACAGAGGGAACCATGCCGAGCTTTGTTGCATCAGCGGCCAATTGATCTGGAGAGGATGCCTTTGCAATTTGACGCACCATTGCATCGCGTTGATCATTCAAAGTTGTCGCTTGCCCTTGAAGGCGGTGCAACTCGAAGGCTCCCTGGGCAAGCAACGTATTGATACCAAGAAGGAGTAGTAGTCCGACTCCGCCCACGACAGAGACGAAAGTAATGAATGCCTTATTGTCGGCTCTTTCCCCAGTTCCCATATCTGGAACCAGGCGCAAAACGGCGCGTGAAGATTTCTCAACAAGTGATTTCTTGGGGGTCGATACGTCTGGTGCTAGCGATGTAATAGCCACTATGCGGCGATCCTTTCTATTGCACGAAGTCGCACCGATTGCGACCTCGGATTTTCAAGTAATTCGTTCTCCGTAGGTGTTTCGCTGCTCTTTACGATCAATGAGAACTTGGCAGCAAATTGAGGTAGCTCCACAGGTAATTCACGTGGAGAGGTAGATGTAGAGGCCTTAACGAAAAATTCTTTGACAATGCGATCTTCCAATGACTGAAATGACATAACCACAAGACGCCCACCAACCATGAGCGCATCCATCGAATCAGGGATCGCGCGAGTCAATGCACCGAGCTCATCATTGACGGCGATGCGTAGCGCCTGAAAAGTCCTCTTTGCTGGATTGCCACCAGTACGACGAGTGGCAGCAGGAATATTTTCTTTAACTAATTCCGCCAATTGAATGGTTGAGTTCATTGGGGCTATAGCACGTTGGCGAAGTATTGCGTCAACAATCCTTGGAGCAAATTTCTCTTCGCCGAATTTTCTCAAGATAGCAATTAAGTTTTCTCGAGTCTCGTGATTGATTAAATCGCCTGCACTTTGCCCTTGACTTCGATCCATACGCATATCAAGTGGAGCATCCTGCGAATAGGAAAACCCACGAGCGTTCTCATCAATCTGCATGGAGGAAACGCCGAGGTCAAAGAGAATTCCATTAACTTTCTTATAACCCTGGGAAGAAATTACATTGTCAATTTCGTCATATACCGCGTGCACCGGACGGAATCGATTACCGAATTCGGCAAGGCGAACAGATGCAACAGCGATGGCTTCAGGGTCGCGATCAATTCCAATAATGGTTAAATCAGAATGTCTTCTTAGAAGCGCTTCGCTGTGCCCACCTAGGCCGAGAGTTGCATCTATAACAACTGGCGCAGAAGACTTTTCAATGGCTGGAGTGAGTAATGCGATACAACGATCAAGCATTACTGAAACATGTACTGGCATCTTCTCCCCCACTTCTCTTGCCTTTCTTAAGCACTTAAGTTTTCGTTGAATGAAGTTCTTGCTGCGCTCTCTCCTCTGGTCACCGCCGCCCGACGGAACTTTTAGGAACGGCGCCGGGGAAGGGGCGCCGTTGCTTAAGGTCGGCGGTGGCCACAAGAGAGACCACTTTCTTTTTTTTCGTTAGAACAGTCCGGGGAATACCTCCTCGGAAACATCGGCGAATCCCTTTTCGCGATCTGCCAAATATTCATTCCATGAAGTCGCGTCCCAAATTTCAACGCGAGTATTTGCACCAATGACAACGCATTCTTTTTCTAGTCCGGCGTAGGTGCGCAAACCTTGAGGAATTGTTATGCGCCCTTGACGATCAGGAATCTCATCGTGTGCACCGGCAAACATCACGCGCATGTAGTCGCGTGCTGATTTAGCAGTAACTGGCGCTTGTCTTAGCTGTTCAGTGATGGTTGCAAATTCAGCAGATGGAAATACATAGAGACAACGCTCTTGCCCTTTAGTAATAACTAATCCCGGAGATAATTCTTCGCGAAATTTCGCCGGCAAAATCAGGCGACCCTTCTCATCCAGGCGGGGCTCGTGGGTACCAAGAAACATCCCTTTTACTCCCCTTCCCCTGGGTTAACGCTGCTTAATCCCCCACTTTACCCCATTTCCCTCCATTTTCAACCACCTTCCTCCCATTAAATCCCCGGCGCCCCACAGTTCTCCCTGGGTATTTTTTGGCATAAAAAAGGACCCTCGAAAGGGTCCTTGGGCAAAGCCAGTTACTAATCTATTTATCGAAGTTTCGGCGCTCCCAGCGATCTTCCATGCGTGAACTCAAGGAACTTCGCCCTGATTTCTTGCCCTTACCGGACTTTGGAGCACGTAAGGCGCTGACGCCAGTTAGGGCAGAAATTGCCACCGTTACCCCCGCCAAAGAGATCAAGAAGCCCAAAATTCCTACGGGAATGGTCTTGGCAATCAGGCCAGCAAAGAGAGTGGCTAGCCCAAGAAAAATGAGTGAGACGCCCATGATGACTCGATTGCGTCCTGGGTAGAGCCGTGTTCCGGTGAGGGTAGAAACTAAACGAGGATCATCAGCAATAAAGGCTTCTTCCATCTGGGCCAGGAGTTTGCGTTCATGCTCGGAAAGTGGCATTTTTCGCTCCTTTTCTGATCCTTCTCATCGAAAGTTACTGAACGTGCACAACAATAGGACATCGCACGCTCAAATGCACCCTGACGTGCCTGTGAATTCCTACTCGGAGTCCTGTGAATCACCCTCTTTTGCCACCAATCGTGCCGGACGCACGCTGTGGCGCCCAAAACGAGCCTGAGCTTTATCGATCGCTCCATCGGCCTCGCGCCATCCACGCTCGCGTGCACCCAAAATCAACTGTTCCGGGGCGTCGGCCTGCAAATTATCCAGGCTGACTCCGACCAAGCGAACTCGAGCTCCATTTATTCCGACTGCGTTAAAGAGCGCTTTTACAACATCGTAGGTTTCGTGGGTGCTGTCGATAGCAAGTGGCAAAGTTTTTGATCGAGTAATTGTTGAAAAATCTGCGTAGCGCACTTTGATAGAAATCGTTTTAGAAAAAAGTGATCGCCCGCGTAACCGTGCCGTTGCCTTTTCTGTAAGGCGCAATAACTCTTGCAACAATATTTCGGGGTCATCAATATCTCGCGCAAAAGTTTCTGCTGCACTAATACTTTTATCTGGTTCATCGGTGACGACATCTCGATAATCGCGTCCCCATGCTAATTCGTATAAGGATGCACCTGTTGCTTCTCCGAGTGCGCGAATCAATGTAGTTCGTGGCGTATGGGCAACTTCAGAAACAGTACGAAGCCCTAATCGCTCTAGCGTTTCGGCCGTTTTTGGTCCCACTCCCCAGATTGCTGAAACGGGTAGCGGGTGTAGAAAATTAAGTACACGATCAATGGGGATCTCCAACATTCCATTTGGCTTGCAACGGCCCGATGCAAGTTTTGCAATAAATTTCGATGATGCTATCCCTACTGAACACGTGATGCCCTCTTGTTCCTCAACCTTTGCACGAATCATCGTTGCAATTTCTCGCCCCGTTCCAATCAACCGTTGCGATCCTGTGACATCTAAGAATGCTTCATCAAGAGATATCGGTTCGACATGTGGCGTATAGGAGTGAAATATTTCCATGATGTGTTCGGAGACTTCGCTATAGCGTGCATGATCGGGTGCAATAAAAACTGCATGCGGTGCTAGGCGTTGAGCCCTGCCCACGGGCATTGCAGCATGTATCCCGTATGTGCGCGCTAAATAGTTTGCTGACAAGACAACGCCTCTTGCCCCCGCTCCGACCACAACGGCCTTGCCTTTAAGAGATGGATCATCGCGCTCGGTGACAGAGGCATAGAACGCATCCATATCTACATGGAGAATTGTTGCTGTAGTCACGTTACGAGCGTACTTTGATTGAGAGCCCATTTTTCGTAAGCAGAGCGCAATTCCCATGCCCCAGTTGCTCGAAGAGAGACTCCACGGGCTCCGGTACGACGGACATGGCCGCGCACAAGAAATAGGCGTGAGTGAAAAAGGACATCGGCATAATCTTGTTGGGCATCGCTAAAGAAAGTTGCATCATTGCAGCCATATCCATCATCCAGGCTCAGGAATATGACGCGCTTACCCGAACGCACTGGTGGCGTTTGCATCGCCACCTTTACTCCTGCAACAAGAACTAATGCCCCTGATCTTTGAGCCAGGAGATCTGAGGATCTGACGGCGCCAATTTTGTTGAGGAAATCTGCGTAGAACTCCAGAAGATGATGAGAGACATCCATACCTAAATGATCTACCTCATGACCAACCTTCTCCCCCGAGGTCAGATCCGGTAACCCGCTAGAAATAAGCGCAGGCGGTGTGAACCCAAAATTAAGTTGAGCTCCACCTAGGGCACGAGTGGGCGAACGATGAAGATCGCTCAAGTGCAACAACAAATCACGACGATTGATCTGCGTAGCATCAATGTTATGTACATCATCAAATGCGCCTACCAAAATAAGTCGCTCTATCGTTGGGTAGGAAGCGCCAGCACGCGCATAGAAATCAGATAAGTCAAGATATGGCTGGCCTTCAATAATGTTTTCAATCTCGGTGGCGCTAATCCCCGATAAATCACTGAGCGACATTCGAATCCCATACCCACGTGCATCGGGGAGCTTTAAAGATCTTCCAGTGCCTGCTCCATCAAACGCAATCATCGGAACACGCGCAGTAGATGCGTCAACGCGTTCAACGGTATATGTCCCAGATGAGTGATTGACATCCACCGGCAAAACAGTGATACCCATCTGACGTGCATCATCAAGTATCAAACGCTTGGGATACATACCTGGGTCATGAGTAAGTACGCCAGCAACAAATGCAGCAGGGTGATGTGCTTTAAGCCATGCAGATTGATAGGTCGGCAAAGCAAAGGCAGCAGCATGGGCTTTGCAAAATCCAAAGGAGGCAAACGCCCGTAATACATCCCAAATTTCCATGACCACTTCTTGCGTATATCCCCGATCAAGAGCAGCAGGAATAAACCAATCACAGATCTCTTGTTGCCCCTCTTTGTCTCCAAGTGAGCGACGTTTCTCATCAGCATGCGCCAGGGATATGCCGGTCATGATGGAGATAATCCGAATCACTTGTTCGTGGAAAACGACAACGCCTTCAGTCTCGCGCAAAGTTTCATAGAGATCTGGATGAATAATTTGTGCCTGGCTCCATCCGCCTCTGGCAGATAAAAATGGCGTAATCATGTCGCTTTTAACTGGCCCTGGTCTAAAAAGAGAGATGTCGACGATGAGGTCAGTAAATGTTTCTGGTGCAAGTTTGCCAACGAGTTCGCGCTGGCCTGGGCTCTCTACTTGGAAAATACCCAGGGTTCGCGTGGATGCAATGAGATCAAAGGTTGCTGGGTCATCCAGTGCAATAGCATCGATATCTAATGATGTTGCTTCAACGCGTTCGATCTCCTTAATCGCATAAGCAATACTCGACTGCATTCGAACACCGAGTATGTCCAACTTCAATAGCCCCACAGCTTCGACATCATCTTTATCAAACTCCACCATGGGATACCCACCAGCATTGACTTGTAAGGGTGCGCGATCGAGGAAACCTCCATCAGAGAGAACAACGGCGCATGGGTGCATGGCTAAATGTCTAGGAAGACCATCAAGGCGTTCGGCAAGGGCAATAGTCATCGCTGCCAAAGGGTTCTTTAGATTGAGAGATCTCAGTTCAGGAAGATTTTCCAGAGCTTGTGAAATATTGCGAGCACGCACATGTGGCAATGATTTTGCAATGAGATCTATCTCCATGGAAGGCAACCCCAACGCAGCACCCGTATCCCGTATTGCATATCTGGCCCGATAGGTATCAACCATCGCAACTGTTGCACAACGAGATGTATTGCCTGGAGCCCTCCACTGCGAATCTCCGTAACGAGCAAACACAAGGTCGTAGATTTCTAACCGTCTGGCTGCCTCTACATCAATATCAATATCCGGAAGCGCCCGACGAAGAGGCGAACAAAAGCGCTCCATCAACAAGCCGTGTTGCAAAGGATCTACACCAGAGATGCCAAGAAGATGACAGATCAAGGAACCTGCACCGCTACCCCGCGCGGCAACGCGGATTCCACGATCGCGAGCCATATCCGTAATGTCGGCAACGGTAAGAAAATAGGACTCATATCCCAGCGTTGCAACAGTGGCTAACTCGTCCTCTAAACGTTGACGGGCTTTACTTATTCTCGCGCTATCGTTGTAGCGCCAATGAAGCCCCGCCTCTGATCGACCACGAAGCATCGCTTCCATTTCTTGTGATGAATTGGCGCCCACTACATGTGGTTCGGGTAAGTGGATTCCACCCAGACCTATGTCGCGCGTTGGAGAAAGAATTGCTCGCGTAGCCCACTCTTGTGTTGTCGCTAAAAGTTCGCGAGCTGTGCGCTCTCCCCCTGCACGTGCAATCTCATTGGCAAGGGCGATCATTTCATCACTGGATTTAAAGAAACCTTCAGCATTTTTACGTTCGACATGCCGTGCATCTAGAGGCACGAGTTGACGAGCCGAATCCAAAATATCTGCGATAGGTCCATCCTCGCGATCACGCATTCGCACAGCATTTGTGATGAGCGCTGGGATACGGTGATCCCGCGCAAAGATGAGCGAGCGCGCTGCATGAGCGGTAGAGCGTGGACCATCGCCCGGCACTAAATGTGAAACGCACTCAATAGCTTGATCGGCAAAAAGTTCGCGGGTTTGCAAGAAAAGATTGAGCGCAAGATCGGGACGCTTTGCTGCAATAGCTGCGCCAATAGGTGACTCTGGGCCATGTAAGACATGCAAGTTTTGAGAATATTCACTAAAGCGTTGCAAGAAATCTAACGTCAGAACCGGTGGGCCACTGCGAGTTAGACCTGTCTTAGGATTCTTATAGGTGTGCACACTTGTCAATAAGCGACAGAGCGAGCGCCATCCTCCATCGCTATGCGCCAAAAGAGTAATGCGCGGTAATTTCTTTTCTGTCTTGTTATTTAAGTTGTTACTTGTGGAAACACCAAGATCAACAGCAAGATCAATCCCGATGATCGGAGCAACGCCGTATTCGACACAGCTTTGTGCAAAACGAATTGCACCCGCTAAGCCATCACGATCAGTTAAGGCCAGAGCTGGCATCGCGTATTCGCTGGCCCGAGCCACGAGATCGCGTGGTTGCGTGGTGCCATATTTGAGTGAGTACGCGCTACATGCGCGAAGGTGTGTGAAGGTCATTTTTAGAAGTGTTAGATAGCAGTGATGCGCCAGATGCCGGTGACTTCATCACGTTCCATATCAAAGGTTTTAAGAGTCCCGATAGGAGCAGCCTCTACTCGCCAGAGCCCCCGTGCCTGATCATCAGGTCTGTAGATTCCATCGTTGATGCGATTCCACCATCCTCCGGATTCACACCACCTGGATAAAACAGCATGGATACGAAAGCGTTTGCCTGCGAAGGTGAACTCCACAGGAGTTGCGCCATCGGCGAGGACATCGGCCCTGAGGTGCTCTGGGATCTGGTTTTCGAACATATGTTCGAAAAATAGCCCCTACCCCTGACAAAGAGCAAGTGGCAGCCCTGCCTGAAGGGGAAACCCGCGTCCAGAGGGCAGGAATAATCGGGAAATACCCCTTATGTGATTGAACCTTCAACCATCTGACCATAATCTAGAGATATCCCGCTCAGTAGCTGAACTCAATAGTTGAAGGAGTTTCATGAACGCAGTACTAGCAATCGGTCGCATTCTCTTCGCGCTGATCTTCATCACATCAGGAATTGGCCACCTCACCAAAGTCGAGCAAATGACTGGATATGCCACGTACAAGAAGGTTCCCGCACCGAAACTCGCTGTCATCGTCTCTGGTCTGATGATCCTTGTCGGAGGCATCTATGTAGCCCTTGGTATTTATGCTGATTTGGGCGCACTTCTTATCGCGATCTTCCTGATTCCAACAGCGCTTCTCATGCATAACTTCTGGAAAGAAAGTGATGCGACAGCAAAGATGACTGCACGAACGGGATTCTTTAAGGACATTGCTCTTGCTGGCGCCGCGTTGATGCTCTTCGTATTTATTGGTCGTGGCGCAGATATCGGCTGGCATATCACTTCAGCATTTTTTAGCTTGAAGTAACCCTCCCCGCACTAAACTACGAAGGTGAGCCACATCAGCCTGCCTTCGATGGTTCAAGCACTGCGTCCTAAACAATGGATAAAAAACCTCCTTGTCGTTGCTGCTCCCCTGGCTGCAGCCAAGTTATTTCATTCGGGAGTGCCCCAGAATCTCCTCTTGGCTTTCTTTGCCTTCGCCTTTGTCGCCAGCGCGGGTTACATCATCAATGACCTGCGCGATGTCGAGCGAGATAAGACCAATCCCACCAAGTCCCATCGCCCTTTAGCTTCAGGAAAGATTTCTAAGAATCAAGCTCACTTGCTCATCGTTTTATGCATCATTGCCGGCATTGGTTTGGCTCTTTCTCTCAATCTCGCTTTTCAAATTACACTGCTGTGCTATTTCATCTTCACGACGTCTTACTCTTTTGGTCTTAAACACCAACCCGTTATTGAGCTTATGATCGTGGCGCTCGGATTTGTGATGCGCGCTATTGGCGGCGCTGCGGCAACAAACACTCCCATCTCCAAATGGTTCCTAGTGGTCACCGCCTTTGGTTCACTTGTAGTTGTGACTTCAAAGCGTTTGGCTGAGGCCGAATCCTTGGCGAATGTGAATGTCCGCCCTGTTATCCGCGAATACCCACTCCCTTTCTTGCGTTTTGTTTTAGCAACATCTGCTGGTGTAACGCTCACCGGCTACAGCCTCTGGGCTCTCTCCCTTAACCAATCAACTCCTTATGCTGCAATCTCGCTCCTTCCTTTATGCCTGGGGCTATTTCGTTATGTATGGATGGTGGAAAAAGGTTCGGGTGAAGTTCCCGAGGACCTACTTCTGCGAGACCCCGTACTTATTACTAGCGCTGTGTCGATTGCACTCTTACTTGCTTTCTCTATTTACCCGTGATGCCAGCAACGCACGCCACAGGATGGGGTCGCACCAACTTTGCTCTTTCTAGAAGCGAGCAGCCAGAATCGATTGGCCAGTTAGGTGACCTCGTAACTTCAACAAAAGATGACCGCGGAATTCTTGCTCACGGTCTTCGACGAAGTTATGGGGATTCCTCACTCAACTCTGGCGGATTATCGATTGGCTTAGAAAATATTGCATCGATCTCTATCGCACCAGAGACAGGTGTTGCCACTGTAGGAGCCGGAGCATCGATTCGCTCACTTGAATATAAGGCACGCGAATTCAATCTCTTTCCTCCCGTTGTTCCAGGTACTGGCTTTGTCACAATTGGTGGCGCAATTGCCGCTGATATTCACGGCAAGTCCCATCATGTGACAGGAACTTTCTCCTCTAGCGTTGAACGTATCCAGCTTTTGCTAGCCAGCGGTGAACTCGTCAATCTTTTACCTACTGGTGAAAGTGCCTCACAATTTTGGGCGACCGTAGGCGGTTTAGGACTTACGGGAATCATCACTGAAGCGGACATACGTCTTCGCACAATTGCAACGCCATTCGTACAGGTGGAGGAAACACGCGAACCTAATCTTTCACGTCTTCTTAACGCTTTGAAATCCGCCGATAGCGATTTCGAACATACCGTTGCGTGGATTGATTTATCAGGAGACTTTCGAGGCAGAGGGGTCGTTGGAAAAGGAAATTATGAAAATCACCCGCACCCTTCTAGGAATAAACAATCAGATGGTCTGAGCTTTCCCAACATTGGGAAGGTTTCGCTCATTAACCCGCTCACTGTCAGGGCATTCAACGAGGTTTGGTATCGGAAACCGCTTGCCTCTGGAAAGAAATCTCTCAGCGCGTTCATGCACCCTCTCGATGGTGTTCAACACTGGAATCGCATGTATGGCAATTCCGGATTCTTCCAATACCAATTTGTTGTTCCTGATGGCAATGAAGACTTTATCGAGGGCGTATTAGCAACAATGAGAGATGCCAAAGTTGCATCCTTCCTCGGTGTATTAAAGAGATTCGGCGCGCAATCTCCTGCCTATTTGAGTTTTCCAAAACCAGGATGGACATTAGCGATTGATATCCCACAGGGAGTGAAAAATCTTGAAGCTATCTTTAACTCCCTTGATGAAGAACTTTGCCGGCGCGAAGGTCGCATCTATCTGATTAAAGATGCTCGGATTCGCCCTGAACATGTGCCGGTGATGTACCCACGATTGAACGAGTGGCAAAAAGTCCGAGCCTTAATGGACCCTTCCAATTTGTGGCAATCAGATCAATCAAGGAGACTGAACTTATGCTAAACGGATTTAAGAGCCCGCAGACGATCGCCCTCATCGGTTCCACCAGTGAAATCGGGCAAGCAATTCTTAAGCACTTACCGCTTGAAAATCTCTCTACCTGCTACTTGGCATCGAGAAGCCCCTCCCCGATAGTAGGCATCTCAAGTAAAGCCGCGTTCGTGCCCATCGCTTTTGAAGCGACGGATACGCATTCACACGAGAAATTTGTTCAACAGCTCTTTTCCCAAGGCGATCTAGATTTGGCGATCATTGCAATTGGCGCGCTCGGAAATGATTCAACGTTAAGCGATGAAGCAAATGCACTCAATGCAATGCAGGTAAATTATGTTGCTGCTTCCTACATCATGGCGTTGATTGCAAAGAAAATGGTTGAGCAGGGCCACGGCAGAATTTTGGTCATCTCATCCTTTGCCCAGACAAGACCCAGAAATGACAACTTTGCTTACGGCTCAACAAAGGCGGGACTAGATTTCATGGCACGTGGACTCAATGAGAAATTGCGCGGCACCGGTGTGAGCGTTTGCGTGCTTCGTCCTGGTTTCGTCCGTACTCGCATGACTCATGGAATGGTTGAAGCGCCTTTTACGGTTGATGCTGAAGTGGTGGGCAAGGTCGCCGCGTCACTGATTAAAAGTAAGAAATCAGTCGGGTATGCTCCATCCATATTAAAACCGCTAGCGCTCATCTTTTCACTCTTGCCGCCGGCAGTTTTTAGAAAGATTTCCCAGCGTTAACCACACAACAGAAATGATGAAATCGTTGCCATGAGCATTGAAGAAGTAACACCTGCCGCAGTTAAGAAAACTCTCCGCCAACGGCCAATCCTTGCCTCAATTCTCGCAGTGCTTGTCATCGCAGGAGTATCACTTATCTGGTCTGTTGGAAGCGCCCTCACTGCCCCCGGCACAGACACAGTTGCCGCCCGCCTTGCTGAATGGGGTCGGGATCACTACTTGGGGTTTGTTGTCACCACCGCTGAAAGCATTCAATACAAATTGCATCCACCCAAGGTTGGCGGTGCACCGAATTCAAATTTACTCAACGGAACTAGCGTTCCCGTCATCGTTGGCGATCATGCGCCACTGACTCCATTGCTCGTTCCTGCACTTGCTGGAGAAGGAACTTTCCGCACCGTTGTCACTGTAAAAAATCAACCTGCCATTCAAGTTGCCTACATGCGCCCCGATGAGAAACACAGTTCATATTTAGCAGGGATTTCTTGGATGAGCGGATCTCTTTTGAAATTCGTGCAACATCCCGGACATTCAGAACCAGGAAAACTAAGCCTGTGGTCTCAGAAAGAGACGATCGTGCCGGCAGATAGAAATGGTCTGCTCGCTACATTTAACAGTGGTTTCAAAATGAAAGACTCTCAAGGCGGATACTACGAAAACGGAAATACAGTCGGAGTTCTACGCCCAGGTGGAGCCTCCTTGGTTATCTATCGTGATGGTCACGCCGACATTGGTACCTGGGGCACCACGGTACAGATGACTCCTGATGTACTTTCAGTGCGCCAAAATCTTTCTTTGCTCGTAGACAATGGGCAACTCGCGGCAAGCGTCGATAGCAAGAAACTTTCTACATGGGGCATGACCGTCAAGAATGCCTACTTTGTTTGGCGCTCCGGTATTGGAGTCACCGCCACTGGAGACTTTGTTTACGTTGCAGGAGATGCACTCTCTGTTCATACCTTGGCCTCACTCTTGCAAGCTGCTGGCGCCGTACGTGCAATGGAATTAGACATCAATACTCAATGGATTTCTTACATGTGGTATGAAGCAGGCAAAACTCCAACGACGCCAATCGCGAAGAAACTCTTAGGCTTTGCTCGACCAGCCAAGAGATACTTTTCGATCAGTAGTCGTGACTTCTTCGCGGTGTATGCCCGTTAAAGTTTCTTTACTTTCATGACGTGTGATTGATAGCCAGAGAATATAAACATCACGGCTGGCAATCCCATTGCAATAGGCAGTGAAGTTATCTGGGCTAAGCCCCCTGTAATGGCGGGTCCAACAAAGAATCCTGTAAAGCCAATGAGTCCAACGCGCGCTATGGCAACGGATGAAGCAACACCCGGTTCAGCACTCGCTGCCAAAATATAGGCAGGAAATATTGGCCCCATACCTAAACCTGCAATCGCGAATCCAAGATCGATAATCACCAATGAGAGTGGACGCGAATGTGACGAGAGTGGTACAGCAATGGCAACGGATAAGCCGAGTGCGCAACCGCCGATATACCCACCAATCTTTACTGTTTGAGCAGGACCTAAGCGCTCCAATATTCGATCACCCAAGAATCGACTGATGATCATCGCCAATGAAAAACTGGCAAATGCAGATGCATTGAGTCCCTTGTCGATCCGCATATGATCATGCAGCAAGATCGCTCCCCAGTCACCGGTTGCGCCTTCTGCAACTATTGCTCCAAAAAGCCCGAGGCCTAGTGCCCATAAGGGAAGTACGGATTTTGAGATCAAAGGAATCTTTGCGTTTGTTTCCTCATCTCCCCCGTCGTGTTCATCGAGTTCTCCATTGAGCATGAAGTAAATGGCAGGTACATAGAGAATGAGACACAGCACGCCAACGAAAATAAGATTAAATTTTGGGGTTGTGTGATGGGTGAGTATTCCCCCAAAGACCGTGGTAACAAGGGCGCCAGAACTCCACAATGCATGAAATGTGGACATCCATCGTCGTTTGAGCAATTTCTCAACCACTACAGCTTGAGTATTCGAGGAAATATCTAAACTGGAATATCCGGCGCCCATAACAAAGAGTGCGCCGAGAAGTTGTAGCGATGAGGTGGATAATCCAATTGCAATAAGCCCAAAGGGCATGACCACTGCGGCAAATGAACTTACTCGCCGCGATCCAAATGTATGAATTAATCTGCCCGCCAATTGCGCGCCAGTGAGTGAACCGACCGTACTGGCCATCAATAACAGACCAAATTCACCATCAGCAAAATGAATAGATTGCTTGATCTCGGGTATGCGTGGAACCCACGCCATTGAAACCATTCCCATGATGAAGAATGTGGCCCATAGCCCATTTCGCGCTCTGATTGCGCGGCGATGTGGGGAAATAGGATTCATAAGAGGTCGAACGCTACCTCACTTGCTCGACCCCTACCCCTAAACTCTCACTTTATGGAAGCAGCGCTACAAAACCCCTCCGTCATTCGTGTTCGAGAATTCTTGGATAGCGCTGGAATCACAGGCCAGATAGTTGCACTCTCCGATAGCGCTCGTACCGCAGCAGAGGCAGCCCAAGGACTAGGTATCGAAGTTGGACAAGTTGCCTCATCAATAGTCTTCAAACTTCCCAGTGGTTTAGCACTCTTAGTTATTACAAGTGGACGACATCGAGTCGATACTAATCTTGTCGCACACAATCTTGGAGTGGAAAAACTTCACCGCGTTGATGCAGATTTCGTTAAAGAGGCATCCGGATTCTCAATCGGTGGCGTGAGCCCATTAGGGTGGATTTCAAAGCCAGAAATAATCCTTATTGATGAAGCGTTAAACGATTACGAAGTGGTGTGGGCCGCAGCGGGACACCCTCACGCGGTGTATCCAACAACCTTTGAAGAGTTAGTTCGAGTTACTGGTGCACAGCCAATGATTGTCGGAGAGTAGCGCTTATGAAAGCTCAAATCGACGAACTTTGAGGCGGTAGCAAAGCCAACTACACGTTTTAGTCAATATCCCGACTGAGCGAAACCTTGATTGCTATCGCACCAGCAATAACCGAATAGCCAACTAAAAGCATCGCTGCATAAGTGGGTTTCAGGTAATTACTCGGGTCGTAGTTGAAGCCGCCTATTTTCGATGAAATCTTCACATTGACGTTCATCATCGCGGTTAACAATCCTGAAGGTAGCCACTTGCCACCAGTGGACCAAAATAGAACGATCATTCGCTCCACTATGTACAAGTAAATGATCGTTCCCGTTACTGCAATATTTTGATTTCTAATCAACGTTCCAACGGCCAACCCTAAGACACCTATGGAAGCCCCCGTGAGCAAGGCATCCCCTAAAAGCGTTGGGAGCATAGAACTCGTTGGCGCTGTATGCGGATAATGTTTCAAAGCAAAATAGGCACCTACCGCTCCGAGTGTTGTCGAGATCAGCATGATTATGGCCCCGCCAAGAACAGCAATCACTAACTTGGAATAGACCACATGAATTCGCTTCGGAGAGGCGAGGAAAGTTCGAACCGCGGTCATCTCCTTGAATTCACCAGCCATCAAAATCACGCCAAATATCGCACTGAATAAATATCCTGCCAGCGCTTTGGAATATAGGCCGTTGATGATTTCTGGGTTCATGAAGGAAGCATTTTGAATCAAGCCACCTGCTTGTTGAGTTATATATGGGCTTGGTATGGATGAAAGCAAAGAGATAAAAGTTGCCCCGAGAATCGATAACCGGAAAGTCTTTGTATACAAAACTTTTCGTAACTCTGATTTAAATAGATTCATCGTTGCACGTACCTTAGAAATGCTTCTTCAAGACTTTGTCCCTGACGAACCTCGTCAATCTGACCAGCAACAATAAGTTTTCCCTTATTGATGACTAGGACATCATCAACCGAGTTCTGCATTTCAGCCAACTGATGGGATGAAACCAACACGGTCTTTCCAGATTGCGCCAAACTTCTCAGCAAATCGCGCAACCAAGCTATACCGATGGGGTCAAGTCCATTGGCTGGTTCATCCAATATCAAGATATCTGGATCGCTCAAGAGCGCAGCGGCAAGGGATAACCTCTGCTTCATTCCCAAGGAAAACTCTTTAACTTTCTTATTCACGGAGTCTCCAAGATCTACCATCGTGAGAACCTCCATCACTCGCAGATCTGGAATTTCTGCTGCGGCGCAAATAATAAGGAGATTCCTCTGCGCACTGAGTGACCCATGAAAACCAGCAGAATCAATAACGGCGCCGACTCTTTGGAGTGGTTTGAGCAAACTTCCGTAAGTCGAACCTTCGATCAACGCAGAACCAGAAGTAGGTTTGGCCAAACCTAATAAACATCTCAGAGCCGTACTTTTACCAGCCCCATTAGGCCCAAGAAACCCCGTGATTCGACCAGATTCGATAGACGCAGACAACTCATCCACGGCAAGTACGCCGTCATATTCTTTTGTGAGCTTATCGAACTCGATCGCTACTGCCATGCGTCCATATTACGCTTTTGGAACAGCAGAACTCCACAAACAAACGCTTGCTACTTCGGTGTTATTCAACACCTATTACCAGTTAAGCCAACAACTCTGCTAATAACTTTTCTACGCGAGCTTTGATGTCATCTCGTATGACACGCACAGACTCAATGCCTTGCCCCGCAGGATCATCCAGAACCCAGTCTTCATAACGCTTGCCAGGATAGAACGGACATGCATCTCCGCACCCCATTGTGACAACTGCATCGGACTCGAGCACGGCCTCCGTTGTAAGAACTTTTGGAACATTGTGTGCGATGTCTATACCCACTTCGAGCATCGCTTCAACAGCAACGGGGTTAATCGAATCTTTTGGTGCAGATCCTGCGGAAAGCACTTCTACTGCGCCTTGCGAGAGTTCGCGCATGAAACCTGCTGCCATTTGCGAACGTCCGGCATTGTGTACGCAAACAAAGAGGACCGTTGGTTTCTTATCCATTAATTTCTCCTGTCGAAGTTTTCTCAAAGTAGAGTGCAGCGATTGTTCCAATAGTTGCTCCTACGATCTGCGCCAACACAAATCCAGGAACGCTGGAGATAGAGATCCCAGAAAATGTATTGCTAAAAGCCCTTGCAAAGGTAACGGCGGGGTTTGCAAAAGAGGTGGATGAGGTAAAGAAATAAGCCGAACCAATCCATAAGGCAACCGCTACCGGAGTGATATGAGATTTACCTTGAAATCCCAGCATATGAATCAGGAAAAGCAGACCTGCAGTGGCGAGGATCTCTCCGAGGAAAAGCCCTACGCCACTTCGAATATGGTGTGATGGAAATATGGCTGGATGTTTAAACATGACATTTGCCATAATCGTTCCGCCAAACCCACCGAGTAATTGGGCACCTACATAGGCTAAAGATTGAGACCATGAAATTCGCTTAAAGAATATTTCTGAAAGGGTAACCACGGGGTTGAAATGTGCGCCGCTCACCGGAGAAAAAAGAAGTATGAGCAACCACAGAGCCGCAATTGTGGAGAAAGCATTGATCAGGAGTTGAAGACCAACATCACGCGTGAGATTCTGCGCCATAATTCCTGATCCAACAACCGCGGAAACTAAAACCATGGTGCCGAGGAATTCTGCAAGAATCTTCTTCATCAGAACCTTCCCGTGTGCCAGAATTTGATGATTAAGTGCGCGTTCTGCTTTGCCCATATTAACGGGCAAAGATTAACGGGGAATGTACAATCCGCGTATGAACCGGTTGGCTCGCTCGTAAATGCTTCTCACATCCTCGGTATATCCGTCTACTGACCACCCCGACCCCTTGTTGCTCATCCATGGAATGGGGTCGGCGGCTACGGCATGGAAACCGATCATTGCCCAACTTAATGAGCATTTTTCTGTCATAACCATTGACCTACCTGGACACGGTGAAACACCGATGGATACCAGCCAACCGATGGATCCAAAAGGGCTTGCCATTACGGTTTTGGAAACGATGCATGAGCTTGGATTTGATCGATTTGATGTTGTCGGAAACTCGCTCGGTGGGTGGATTTCTTTGGAGATTGCAGCGATGAAACCTGCTGCGATTAAGTCTGTAACTGGTCTGGCACCTGCCGGATTATGGCTTGAACCCTTTACGGCGCGATATCCCGGAACTGCTATTGCACGCATGCTGGCAAGTTCTTTGAAAGTGGTTTCACCTTTATTGATGCATTACGAATGGGCGCGCAAAATTGGTTTTGAAAATGTCAGCCCGCTATGGCGAAACTTTTCCTATGAAATATGTAAAGACGCCTCTGATGCCATGGGCAAGTCGGCCGGCTACTACCCTGCCTGGGATGCAATGCTCAAGAAGAGATTTGATTCTCGCGTTGATGTTTCTATTCCTGTAACTGTCATCTTCGGAGACTCAGATAATACTTTGCCTGCTGCAACATGCCAGGAGCGCTCTCTGCTACCAGATCATTCTCGCTGGATAATCCTTCCCGATTCTGGGCACGCTCCGATGTGGGATCACCCCAACGAAGTTGTTGCGGAAATTCTTCGTACCACTGGAAAAGTTTCGTGATCACTGCAGTATATTTTTGGAAAGTCCCTTCTCGTGTAATTCCATTTGCTCTCTGGTCTATGGCTGTGGATCGCAGGCGACTCCGAAGCGCACAAGGTATTTCATTTGCGAAAATGTTGGGCTGCGGAAAGGGTGCAACATTCACACCATCCGACGCGGATATTCACCGGTGGGGCATGTTGATCTGTATCGAGGATTCGCAATTGGAGAAATTCGACTCGTCACCATTAGTTCAGCGATGGCGCAGCAGATCATCGGATGAGTTCCGCGTGCTGATGCAACCAATCTCCTCTCATGGTCACTGGTCCAAACGTGAACCTTTTAAAGTCGTCGTTCCACAGCAAGAATTCTCTTCAAAGATTGTCGCAATAACTCGAGCACGAATTACTTGGCGAAAGAATCTAGCTTTTTGGAAATCCGTTCCGCCCATCGCACACAGTTTGCGCCAATCCCCTGGGCTGATTTCAGCAATTGGCGTCGGTGAAGCACCGATTGGCCTGCAGGGCACTTTCTCCCTCTGGGATTCGCAGGAGTCATTGAAAAACTTTGCGTACAAATCCCCTGCTCATAAAGAGGCCATCATGGCTACATCACGAGAAAAATGGTTCACAGAAGATCTCTTCGCCCGTTTCCAAGTAAAGGAAATCCGAGGAGATCTGTAAGAATTAGGCCAGGCAATAGGGCAGACTTAGCGCCGTGTCGATGCGCCAGTACTCTCCTCGCAGGCATAAACGTCGTGGGATTTCTCCCCGGTCGCAACTCTTTCTGACCCTCTTGCTTATAGGTTCCATCGCACTTCAAATAAGTTACCCGCTCATTCACGGTGAATCATTGCGCCTTGTTACGTTGGCGACGGTCTACTTCGCTGCCTCGCTCATGCTGGTGCATGCTTATTTATCTTATGGTTGGCGTTACTCAATTTCGTATCTGCTCATCACCTTCGCATACGGATTAGCCATCGAACAAATGGGAGTCCGCACCGGTTGGCCATTTGGAACCTATTCCTACGATCCGAGTTTGGCCTACCAAATTTACAAAGTTCCGTTGGTTGTGCCCTTTGCATGGGTGATGATGGCACACCCGATTTTGATGGCAGCAAGACGCATGACAAAGAATTGGATTTTCCTCTATGGCGGATTAGCCCTTATGGCATGGGACCTCTTTCTTGATCCGCAAATGGTGAGTGCTCATCGATGGATGTGGTCGGATATCGGATCTGGAATTCCATTTGAACGAGAGATACCGATTTCCAATGCAGCAGGTTGGCTATTTGCAGGCATGGGACTCATCGCGCTCCTCAATGTTGCTCTTCCTCGTGAACGAAGAAAAGGTGGGGCAGAATCCACTGTTGTAGATTTTTTTCTAGTGTGGACATTCTTTGCCGGAGTCATTGGCAATGTCTTCTTCTTTCATCGATCTCTCATCGGTATCTTCGCCGGGTTAATCTTCGCAGCCATTTACGCACCGTATGGATTTACCCGCTGGCTTGGGCGACCTTAAGGATTACGCCGTGAATCTTGCAGCACTCGTGATTGCACTACCCACTCTCTTACTCTTTATTTCCTGCGCAAATTTCTTTTCCTTACGTCGGCCGCTGAAAGAGTCCTCGCTCTTTCCTGGGTCCGTAGCGGTCTTGCTCCCGGTCCGCAATGAGGAAGCGAATATTCCTGCATTGGTCGAATCTTTACGTAAACAAATGGGAATATCCGATCTAACTTTCCTATTTATCGATGATGGCTCTACTGACAATACTTTCGAGCTCATTAATGAATCCATTAAAGATGATGCTCGATTCTCAATAAGAATCGGTGAAACATTACCTAGTGGCTGGCTCGGCAAACCATTTGCCCTACATCAAGGGCTCATAGCAACGACCAGCGAAATAGTGGTGGTTATTGACGCCGACGTGCGCCTGCACGCAGATGCACTTGTAAGCGCGATCAATCTGATGAAATCTAGAAAACTTGCTTTCGTTTCGGCCTACCCGCGTCAAATTGCGATCTCATGGTCTGAACGTCTCATCCAACCTCTTTTGCAATGGTCGTGGATGTCCACGGTGCCACTTGCAATTGCTGAGCGATCAAGCAATCCTGCCTTTGCCGTGGCAAATGGTCAGTTTTTCATAGCTGAACGATCTGCCTTAGAAGCAGCCGGCGGCTTTGCCTCGGTGAGGTCAGAAATTATCGATGACATCGCACTGGCCCGAGTATTTCTTCGCCAAGGTTTTAAAGGGACGGTAATCGATGGCTCTGATATTGCAACTTGCCGAATGTATGCATCCTGGCCAGAGTTGCGAGAGGGTTACAGTAAGTCGCTACGGGTTGCATTTGGATCGCACATTGGTTCCATCATCGCCGTGGTATTTCTTATTGCGGTAGGGATAGCTCCCTTAACCATTGGAGTTTTCGGATACTTCATCCTCATTTCTTCACGTCTTGTCAGCGCTCTGGCTACCCGGGCACGAATCTTCGATGTGCTCTTGCACCCACTCTCCATTGCGCTGTTGATCTATCTTCTCGGGCGCTCCTGGCTGATGCGGGGTCGCACTCAATGGAAAGGCCGATTGGTATGAGCAACGTGGTTGTGATCGGTGCGGGAATCGGTGGAATGTGCGCAGCAACTCGATTAGCCAAAGCAGGTCACTCGGTGCACCTCTACGAAGCTTCTGATGAAGTGGGTGGAAAATGTCGCACCGAATGGGTAGGTAAGTATGCATTTGATACTGGACCATCTTTGTTAACACTTCCTGCTGTCTATAAAGATTTTTTCCTTAAGACTGGCAAACCTCTTGAAGAAGTCCTGAGCCTCCAAGCAGTGAACCCCTCCTTTGACTATAGATTTGCCGATGGAAGTAACGTGGAGTTTGTCAATCTTTCGCGTTACGACACCCTAGAGGCAATCGAAAAGTCTTTCGGAAGCCAAGCTAAAGATGAGTGGCGATCCATCATGAGACGTGCCGAAAAAATGTGGGATGTTTCTCGCGAACCATTTATCGAATCAGAATTGGCATCACCTTTATCTCTGCTCAAACGCGCATCCCTCCTCAAAGATCTCTTGACTATCGCTCCATGGAAATCTTTGCGAACGTTGGTGAAGGAATACACTACTGACGTACGACTTCAATGCATCATTGACCGATATGCCACCTATAGTGGATCTGATCCGCGTAGAGCGCCGGCAGTACTCGCATCCATCGCTTATGTTGAAGAAGCATTCGGTGCTTGGCATATTTCTGGCGGGATAGGTCAGCTGGCACGTGCTGTACATCAAAGAGCCATTGAATGCGGCGTTACTTTTCACCTTGATTCGCCAGTGGCAAAGATTTCTCACACCGCAAAATCAGTAACTGGAATAGTTTTATCTACAGGTGAGACGATTCTTGCCGATGTTGTTGTGGCAAATGCAGATGCTTCCTATGTCTACACGACTCTCATCAGTGAAAGACTTCGTATCCTTCGAAAGCCTCGCAAAGCTCTTGCTCAAGCAGAACCGTCATTGGCTGGTTTCTCGCTGCTTCTAGGACTTAAGCCATCGTCCGAAGCTCAGCCGTTGGCGCATCACACCGTTCTGTTTCCCGTCAATTACGATGATGAGTTTGATGCCATCTTCACGCAAAAGAAACCTGTCGATGATCCGACCATCTATATATGCGCTCCAAAGGATGCTGCAATGATGCCGACCCAAGGACATGAAAGTTGGTCGGTGCTTGTCAATGCTCCCCCGCATTCTGAAAGTGGTACAGGTTGGAATTGGAATGATGCGAACTTTGCACACGAATACGCGAACAAAATTATCTCTCTCATCGAGTCTCGTGGAATTTCTATCCGGGATCGCCTCGAAGTACTGGAGATTCGCACGCCAGCAGATTTGGAAGCCCAGGTGCGGGCACCAGGTGGATCTATCTATGGAACCTCTAGCAACGGCGCGCGTTCAGCATTTCTGCGTGCACGCAATCGTTCACCGCTAAAGGGACTTTATTGCGTTGGCGGTTCCGCACATCCAGGAGGTGGATTGCCGCTAGTAGGAATAAGCGCGGAGATCGTTGCTAACGCAATCGCAGGTAAGCGAACTTAAGAAGCATCGCGAAACTTATCCCTTGCAGGGCGGTAAGTGCCTGGGCAATATGAATAACTCCACCACGAGTGGCATGGATGTTCCAAGCGATGATCGCGATGAAGAGAAAAATTGCTCGCACAGGACGTTCTGCTGGAGTAACAAGTCCAATTTCCTTAACGCCATCAGAGATCAATTTCGCTCGTGAATACTCTTGAAAAGCGGCTAAGGATGCGAGTGCTAAGACCCAGCTCAGCGGAACCCCGAGTCGATAGAAGGTAACAGCCCACAGCGCCTCTGAGATGCGATCTGCAACGGCGTCTAACGTTGCACCCCACGAACTTGCGCGATTTTGAATGATGGCAACACTTCCATCGACGCCATCACACATCAGTGAAAAAAGAAGAAATATCCCTGCACTCCAATGTCTTCCACTCAATGCGGTTGCACCAGCGCTAAGCAATCCAAGAAGTGTTAAGGCATTCGGTGAAATTCGTAGTGCGCCTAATATCTTTGCTAGGGCAAAAGAAATACGGAGCCAACCACCAACGATGCCAGTGGTTTGTGCGCCACCATGCAAGGCACTCCATTGTGTGGCAAATTCATTAAAAGTGAGCATCAGGATTTTAGCCCCAAATTCTCCCAAATCTCACGCGTCGCAGTAGAACTATTCATGGTGTAGAAATGTAAACCAGGAGCCCCGGCATCAAGAAGTTCTCGGCACAAAGCTGTCGCCAATTCCACGCCCAGGGCCTTCACTGCAAGGTCATCGGATTCAATCTCTAAGAATCGCGCGTGAATATCATCAGGAATTGGAGTCCCGCCTAATTGAGCCATTCGCACAATTTGCTTCACACTCGAAATTGGCAAGATGCCAGGAATGATCGGAAGTTCGGATCCACGATCTTTTAATCTCCTCACAAGTGCGCTCCACTTATTTACGTCAAAGAAGAATTGAGTGGTGGCAAAACTTGCTCCTAACTCTTCTTTGCGCAAAAGAACGGTGATGTCTTGATCAAAATTTCCCTTGGACGCTGGATGGCCATCGGGGAAAGCCGCGACGCCAATCGTGAAATCGCCAAATTCTGCGGCTAAGGCCACTAACTCATCGGCATGATCAAGCCCGCCAGGAGTGTGAACCCACTCAGAACTCGGGCCACCTGCTGGGTCACCACGCAGAGCGAGAATGCTCTTAATTCCCGCATCCCTGTACCGCGTGAGAATCTGGCTGACTTCCTCTTGCGTAGAACCGACGCAAGTCAAGTGAGCGACGGTGGGAATGCCGGTGCGTTCGGTGATGTGAGTGGTGATTTCGATGGTGCTATCGCGAGTAGATCCACCGGCCCCATAGGTAACCGAGATGAAATCTGGAGCAATAGAGCGCAAATTCATCATGGCAGCCCACAGACGCGACTCCCCCTGCCGATCCTTGGGCGGGAAGAATTCGAAGGAGATAGTGGGCTTTGCCATGGGCTTTTCGCTCCCCCTTTCCTCGTGCTTTCCTCGCGCTTTTGTCGTGACTTTATTGGGCGGGCTTACCTAGCAGAGTGAGGGTACCGTTAACTCGTGATCATTGACCCGCAAAGCACCCTCGCCGATATCCGCATGAGGGTTCACGGTGACTTAACCCATTTTCTCGCTGCTCAAACGCGCTACCTCGGCGAGATAGGCACGGAACTCATTCCTGCCGCCGAAGCTATGAGTTCCTTTCTTCTCGATAGCGGAAAACGTCTTCGCCCTCTCTTTGCCTACGCGGGATACATCGCATCCGGTGGAGCTGACGATGACGCGGTGGTAAAAGCAGTGGCAAGTTTAGAACTCTTGCAGGCATGCGCACTTATTCATGATGATTTGATGGATGGTTCAGATACGCGTCGGGGGAAACCATCGATGCATCGTCACTTCGAAAGCGTTCATCACAACGAAGAACTTTCCGGTTCGGCGCAAGGTTATGGCGAATCCGCGGCCATTCTGCTCGGGGATCTCGCCCTTGTCTGGTCTGATCAAATGTTTCATAGTTCAGGAATTTCACAATCGGCACTGCTGCGATCCCTAACTGTCCATGATGAGATGCGTGTTGAACTCATGGCTGGACAATTTCTCGATATCCACGAACAAGCACTTGCAACACAAAGCGTGGCACGATCGCTAAAAATCGCACGATATAAATCCGGAAAATACACTATTGAACGACCACTCCATTTTGGAGCGGCGATTGCAAGTGAAGATTCGCATCATCGGGCAATAATGACGGAAATCTTTTCTGAATTTGGTTTGCCATTGGGCGAAGCATTTCAATTACGCGATGATCTTCTGGGCGTCTTCGGTGATCCTGCAACAACTGGCAAACCCGCAGGTGATGACCTGCGCGAAGGTAAACGAACTGTGTTAATGGCTATGACGCATGACCGCGCAAATGAACATCAAGAGGCAGTGATCGCAACTCATTTTGGGGATGCTGATCTTGATATGGCAGGGGTTGAAGCAATCCGGACCATTATCGCCGACACAGGAGCACAAGCCCATGTCGAAGCGCTCATCGAGAAACTCACAATGACTGCACTTGATGCCCTTACTCGCGATGAGATCGATGCCAATGCTCATGCCTTACTTTCAGAACTTGCCACAATTGCAATCCGCAGGAGCATATAGATGGTGGCACAAGTTAAGGGACCAACCGATCATGTCGTAATTGTCGGCGCAGGTCTTGCTGGTCTCAGCGCTGCCCTTCGATTGGCAGGTGCCGGTCGCAAGGTGACGGTTATCGAACGTGAAAGCGTTCCCGGAGGTCGCAATGGACTGCTCATGAAGGATGGTTACTCCTTCGATACTGGTCCCACGGTTTTAACGATGCCCAGCCTCATTAATGATGCTTTCAATAGCGTGGGAGAAGAATTGAAAGATTGGCTTGAGCTCATGCCCGTGACGCCGTTGTACAGAGCCTTTTACGCTGACGGATCACAGTTGGATGTTCACGCCAACACTGAACAAATGCAGCAAGAGATTGCCGAAAAGGTTAGCCCAGCAGAAGCCGAAGGGTACCGCAGGTACGTGGATTTCGTTACGAAGCTCTATAAATATGAAATGAACGACTTCATCGATCGCAACATTGATTCACCTTTGAACTTATTAACCCCGAACCTTGCTCGCCTCATTGCACTCGGTGGATTTAGAAGATTGGCGCCAAAGGTCAATCAATTCCTCAAGGATCCTCGATTGCAAAAGGTTTACTCTTTCCAAGCAATGTACGCCGGCGTTAGTCCTCAACAGGCACTCGCAATTTATGCCGTGATCGCCTACATGGATTCGGTCAACGGAGTGTTCTTTCCCAAAGGTGGCATGCACGCTCTACCACGCGCTCTGGCTGCTGCTGCCGAAAAACACGGCGTCACATTTATTTACAACACCAGTGTTACAGAAATCGAGCACCGCAATGGCCGCGCCCATGCAGTTGTCACAGACACCGATAGAAGAATCGAATGCGATGTCTTGGTGCTTAATCCGGATTTGCCAGTTGCCTGGAGAGATTTGCTCGGCCAAGTACCTGCGAAAATTAAGAAACTAAAATATTCACCGTCCTGTGTCACATTACTTGTTGGGTCCAAAAAGGAGTATTCCCATGTGGCCCATCACAACATTCATTTCGGTGAATCCTGGGATGGTGTATTCGATGAACTCATAAACAAGAAAACTTTGATGAGCGATCCAAGTGTCCTCGTTACTGTTCCATCTAAAGATGATCCCAGCTTGGCGCCTCCGGGCAAGCATTCATACTATGTACTTTTCCCAACACCGAACTTGGATGCCGATATCGATTGGAAGACACAGGCGCGTCCTTATCGAGAGCACATGATTTCTATTCTCGAATCTCGTGGCTACACAGACTTTGGGGATTCCATTGAAGTGGAGTCCATGACCACTCCCCTGGATTGGCAATCCCAAGGTATGGAACGTGGTGCGCCTTTTGCAAGTGCTCACACATTCTTTCAAACTGGACCCTTTCGCCCCCGCAACCTTGCTCAAGGTTTTGACAATGTCGTCTTTGCCGGGTCTGGTACCCAACCCGGCGTTGGAGTTCCGATGGTTCTCATCTCCGGTCGCCTTGCGGCAGAGCGCATCGTAGGTCCAGTGAAGTAAATGGATGAGCTAACAGCTGCAGGAATTATGGATCCGCAATTGCGTGCTTCGTACGCAGAGTGCAAAAGGCTCAACTCTTTACACGGAAAAACGTATTATCTTGCAACGTTATTGCTTCCCAAGGCCAAACGTCCCTTTGTCCATGCTCTCTACGGTTTTGCCCGTTATGCCGATGAAATTGTTGATGACCTTTCATCGACGCTCTCTCCAACTGAAAAGCAAGAACACCTGACCACCTGGGGTGACTCCGTACTTGAAAGTTTGAAATCTGGAATAAGTGACGATCATGTCGCGAAGGCGCTCATCCACACTGTTGCCAAATTTTCTATTCCTCACGAACATTTCGAAGCGTTCCTCGAATCCATGAAAATGGACTTACATGTTCGTCACTATCAAACTTATGACGAATTAATGACGTATGTTTACGGATCTGCTGCAGTCATTGGCTTAGAAATGGTTCCAGTATTAGGCGCCCTCTCAGATGAAGCGTATTCAGCAGCGAAAACCTTAGGCATCGCATTCCAGTTAGCTAACTTCATTCGAGATGTGGGGGAAGATTTAGAACGAGGCCGAATATATCTTCCACTGAATGAATTGCAAGAATATGGAGTAGACCCTTCCATGCTCGAAGCACGTGTGCTCACTCCGCAAATAAAGCAAGCCCTCAAAGCACAGATCGCACGAGTCCGAGAACTTCAAAGCCAAGCCAACAAGGGGATTCAATTTCTTGACCCAACAAGTCGTCCTTGTATCCAAGCAGCCAGCGAGCTCTACTGCGGGATTGTTGATGAAGTTGAGAAAATTGGTTACGACATTTTTAACAAAAGAGCTTCAACCTCTATTGCTCGGCGTTTGAGTGTTGCCACACCTGCTTACGGTAAGGCTGTTCTTGCTCGTCATCCCTTGCCTTGGTAAATCCATCCTGAAAGAACACTCAGAATAAGGGCGAATCCAAAAAGCAAATCCTCTAGCGGAGCCGAAGCAATGCGAAATCCAATAATTGCAGACTCGTTGTACATCACGATATTGCGTGAAGTAAGCCACCAGTTAGTGAGCAATTGAAAAGGTAAAATAATTGCGTAGGAAGTCCAAAACCCCTTACGCATTAAAAGTCGCGTCTTGAGAATCAGAAAATCCAGAGCCGCTGCACATGCCACTGCTATGCAGGCAATAGCTGTATAGGTCATTTCTCATCCCCCATCAGCCAGTCCTTCTTCACGGTGCGAACTGCCTCCACCGTCATGATCGCTGCCATCGGAACGATGATGAAGAAAAGATACTCCTCAACAGGGATTGAAAATGGACCATAGATTCCAAGAATCTGCTTCGCATCAAAGTGCCAATGCCCACTATGAATCGCAAATGCGTCCCACAAGAGGAAGAGCGCAGCAACGGGAAGAATGCTCAAAAATGTGCGTTTAATTCGGCGCAGCACTCCAACTTTCAAAACAATTTCTAGCCAGAAGGATCCAGCAATGGTGAAGAGCAACATTGCACAGTAGGCGAATTTCTCCATGAGGTTATTCTGCCTAATTTCTTGATAGAGTAACAAGCACGGGAGCCCACGTGGCTGAGAGGACCTGATCGCCAGGTCGACCGATTGACCGATCCGGTAATGCGGATCCGGAATGGATCACACCAATGAAAATAAATCTCATGTTCACAGTTTTCACTGCCTGGAATTACCACCTATCCTTTCTTGAACTCATAGCCTTTCTCACCTCCATCGTTGGAGTGGGGCTTGCGGTCATAGGGCCGCGTAAAACGTGGCATTGGTGGAATATCAGTAGCGCCCTTTATGGCTTTCTCTTTCTAGAGCAAAAATATTTTGCGAGTGCTGCGCTGCAAATTATTTTCATAGTCGGTGGAGTTTGGGGTTGGTTTGGTTGGGGCGCCAAAGGTGCGACTCCAGCGAAATTGGCACGCAAGGAGCGCATCATGTGGCTTATCGCCTTTGTACTTTCTTGGGGGCTGCTCTATCCGGTATTGAAGAAGATAGGCGCTGCAGCATCATTAACAGATGCATTTGGATTCGTAGGAAGCGCTATTGCTCAAATATTTATGGTTTTAGAAAAATACGAGGCTTGGCCCTTATGGATTATCGTCGATTCGGTGTATACGTATCAATTCTTCCATGGAGGTCAATACCTGACCGCGCTTTTGTATCTCATCTTCGTAGGCATTGCCGCAGCTGGCTGGCGAACGTGGCTCAAGAAGGCACAATAGGAGCATGCATCTAGTAGGAGCCATCGAGGACATACTCACGGCACCCGCGTCTTGTGGCTCGACGCATGTAATCGCTGTAGATGGTCGCGCAGGTTCAGGAAAAACAACACTCGCGCATGAACTCTTTCTCGCATTGGCAGTTGACCGCTCTGTCACTGTTATACATCTGGATGAAATATATGATGGTTGGGATAACGCACTGAGCTCCACTCTCACTGACGTCCTTCATGCCATGTTGGAAGAACTTTCACAGCAACGTTCCACATGGCTACCTATTTACAACTGGTCTGAGCATGCTTTCGGTACATCCAAGGAAATTTCTCCATGTGATCTCTTGATTATTGAAGGTGTCGGAAGCGGACAAAAAATAGTTCGCGAATATGCCTCTGCCACTATTTGGCTCGATGTTGACCAAGAAGTCGGACTATCGCGAGTACTCCTGCGCGATGGCGATGCGATTACCGAGAATATGCGTCAATGGCAAATTGATGAAGATTTGCACTTCGCATTGGACAAAACTCGTGAAAATGCGGACTTCATACTCTCTACTATCTGACTCCCTGTACAAGAAGCCGCGCGCCGCCACCACGAAATCACCTACCGTTGCATAAGATTTTAAGGTGCACGATTTATCCGGCGAACTCATTGATGGCAGGTATGAACTCCTGCGCCAAGTTGCCAGCGGCGGAATGGCAACTATCTATGAGGCACTTGACACTCGCTTAGATCGAAAAGTTGCGCTGAAAGTCATGCATGCACACTTGGCCAATGATGAAGAATTCGTTAATAGATTCATCAAGGAAGCAAAAGCTGCGGCTGCGTTATCTCATCCAAATATTGTCGCCGTGCAAGACCAAGGTTGGAACCAGAGTGGAGTCCCTGCCGTATTCTTGGTGATGGAATTGATCGACGGACACACTTTGAGGGATTACTTGTTCGAACGCGGAACTCTTACTCCCGCTGAATCTGTCCGATTCCTCATTCCGATCGTGAGTGCGTTGGCGGCCGCGCATAGCATTGGGATAGTCCACCGCGATATCAAACCTGAAAATGTTTTGATTTCGAAATCTGGTCGTATCAAAATCGCTGATTTTGGACTTGCACGAGGTGAGCTGCTGGGAGCGACAATCACTCAAGAATCCAGCGTTATTTTGGGAAGTGTCTCCTACCTTTCTCCTGAGCAAGTCCAACGTGGAATCGCTGATTCTCGTAGTGACCTCTATTCGGTAGGAATCCTCGCTTTTGAGATGCTCACCGGCGCGAAGCCATTCGAAGCTGATACTCCTATTCAAATTGCCTACATGCACGTAAATGATCGAGTTCCTCACGTCTGCTCTAAAAAAACTGGGATCCCTACCTCCCTCGATGAACTTGTCTTTAGCTCTACGAGTCCCAATCCGGATGAGCGACCACAGAGTGCACAACATTTTCTTGAAGCCCTTCGACTGATTCAAACCGAACTCGACCCACTACGGACCCAAATGAGTCTGGAACTGGATCTACCTCCCCTGCCAGTGAGAGATAAATCCCGCAAATCTCCCAGAGTTTCTAAGGAGAAAATCACACAAACCTCTGGCACAGTGGCCGCCATGGTTGCTGATAAAGAGAAGAAGCCCACGCGAGAAATCGCGAGTGAAAATACCCGAGAAATTCGTCGACGGACAAGTGCTCGTGTTCGCCGAAATCGTTGGATTGCGATCTTTATTGTTCTCGCGATTCTGTCAGGCGGTTGGTATGCACTTGTTGGGCCCGGAACGAAAATTATTGTTCCCTCTGTCGCCGGCCTGAGCATTAAAGATGCCGACGCGTCACTTGCGCCATTGGGATTGGTGTCGGCAATTTCAGAGAAAGTATTCAATGAAGATATCCCTGCAGGAAGAATTATCGAATCAAAGCCAGGCGGCGGAGGACGCGTCAAATCCGGTGGCATCGTTTCCTACATTGTCTCCAAAGGTCCCGAGCGATACACGATTCCACAACTGAGCGGGCTCACACTTGACGCCGCCAAAGCACTTCTTGGAAAAAATCCTCTCACCGTGGGAAGTGTTACTCCCGTCTTTGATGCCACGATTCCACAAGGATTTGTCGTTGCCTCCAGTCCAGTTGCCGGTACATTGGTAAAAAGGGATTCCTCAATCGACATTACGATCAGCCAAGGTCAAGAACAAGTTCCGCTGGTTTCCTACGTCGGACTGAGCGGGGATCAAGCACTTAATGAATTAACAACAGCAGGATTTGATGTCTCGTCTACTTACACCTACAGCGACACCGTTGCTATAGGAGCAGTTATTAGTCAAGATCCAGCAGGTGGCGCGACCGCAGCCAAAGGAGCAAAGATTTCTTTGGTGGTTTCACAGGGATCTGAATCCGTATTCATACCTAATGTGTATTCCTTCTCAGAAGCAAAAGCTGCAGGGATGTTGCAAGACCTCGATCTAAAAGTCGTCGTCAAGAAAATTGGAAAACGGACCGTGAAATCTGTAACTAATGTTGCTCCCGCCGTAGGAACCAAGGTCAAACGTGGCAGTACGGTCGTCATCACAGTAGGGTAAGCAAATGTCTGCTACACGCCCGCGTATTGGTGCCCACGTTCCCACTTCGGGTGGAATGGCAAAGCGCTCGATTGCCTATGCCCTAGAAGTTAAAGCCGAAGCGATTCAGGTTTTTGCATCAAACCCTCGAGGTTGGGCGATGCCTGAAGCGAATGCACAAGCGGATGCGGCTTTTTCTAGCAAGGCAGCTGAATTAGATATTGCGACCTACGTCCATGCACCGTTCTTAATAAATCTCGGCTCCCCTACTGTGGCAACGTATGAGAACTCACTTGCAAGTACTGCCTATTCATTGCGTCGAGGAAAAGAGATCGGCGCACTTGGAGTGGTAATTCACACCGGTTCTGCTGTTGACGTAAACCATGTAACAAAGGCGTGGAAGCAGATTCATGAAGGAATGATGCCCATACTCAATGCGCTACCTGATGACTCTCCCACTCTTTTACTTGAACCTACAGCCGGACAAGGCCAATCACTTGTGAAGAGATTAGAGGATCTCACCAACTATTTAGAGGCTCTTGAATACCATCCTAAAGTGGGAATCTGTTTGGACACCTGCCATGTTTTTGCCGCCGGTCACGACATCAGCAAAAAGGGTGGGATGAAAGAAACTTTGGATCTACTGATATCTATTGCTGGCGCAGATCGCATTCAGCTCATCCATGCCAATGATTCGATGGATGTATGCGGTGCGCTCAAGGATCGCCACCAAAACATTGGTGACGGAGAAATCGGAGTTGATCCATTCAAAGAATTAATCGCTCATCCCGCTATTGCACATGCACCACTGATTCTTGAAACTCCGGGACAAGAGCCAGAGCATTCTCGAGAAGTTGCACTTCTGAAAAAACTTCGGAAATGACCAAGCATCTTCGACTGGCACCCGCTGCACTCTTAGCTGTGGCGGCGCTCTGGGGCGCAACTTTCTTTCTCATGAAAGCAGCAATAGAACGCCAAGATGTGAATAGTTTCCTCTTTACTCGCTTTGCTGTCGCGGTCGTTGCAATGGTCCTTCTCAAACCACGAGTTCTTCGAAATCTATCTCGCGATGTAATTTCCAAAGGTTTCTTTGCTGGATGCTTTCTCGCCTCGGGTTATATTTTGCAAACACTCGGACTTGCTCGCACGAGTGCCGCTGTAACGGGATTCGTTACCGGGCTTTACGTCGTGCTCACACCCTTAATCGCCGCAATACTCTTCCACCAAAAAATTACTCGCAAGACGTGGCTCTACATCGTCATTGCCACTGTCGGGCTGGCATTACTCTCCTTGCACGGGTGGTCTGTCGGCACTGGAGAGATTCTCGTTTTAGGAAGCGCACTCGCTTTTGCCGCGCACATCATCTCTCTAGAAAGATGGAGTAGCGGCCGAGATGCTTATGCTCTCACCATTGTTCAATTGACAACATGTGCGGCAATCTCTGGGGTCGCCTCTCTTCGCGCTGGTTACCATCCACCTCCCGATCGCGGTGTGTGGGGTGTTGTATTTTTCACAGCGCTCTTCGCCACGGCTTTCGCATTCATCATTCAAACTTGGGCGCAGGCCCACATAGCCTCTACCAAGGTCGCCGTTATTTTGACGATGGAAGTTGTTTTCGCCGCAATTTTTGCCGTTATTTTTGGAGGAGAACGCCTTACCCTTCAAGTAGGCCTGGGTGGTGGGCTCGTTGTCACCGCTATGTACCTCATAGTCCTTCAAGAGGCGTGAGATACTAAAGACATGCGCGTAGATCTCCGTTCTGACACCGTCACCGTTCCTTCGCAGGCAATGCGAGAGGTCATGGCACTAGCTCCTGTTGGTGATGATGTGTATGGAGAAGACCCAACGGTCAACTCGCTCGAAGAACGAGTTGCTGCGATGTTTGGAAAAGAATCTGCGGTCTTCACTCCCTCGGGCTCTCTTGCCAATCAACTGGGCATTCGCATGTTGGTCTCGCCGGGTGAAGAACTTATTTCCGAAACTAATTCACATATCGTTCGAGCAGAACTTGGCGCCGCTGCCGTTTTTTCTGGAATTACTACGCGCACATGGCCCGCCGCTCGTGGGCTTCTTAACGCAGCCGATGCACTTGCAATTGCTCGCCCAGATTCTGGACCGTATTTGGTATCAACAACGGCGATCGCTGTAGAAAACACTCATAACTTTGGTGGCGGAACGGTGCAACCGCTCAACGAAATTCAAGATCTATATAAAGGCGCCAAGGAAATGGGGCTCTCCCTCCACTTGGATGGTGCTCGGATTTGGAATGCGCATATCGCAAGCGGTGTTGCCTTCGCAGAGTACGGCAAGTACTTCGACACGATCAGCGTTTGTCTGTCTAAAGGGCTAGGTGCGCCAATTGGTTCATTGATGCTCTCTACCAAAACTAATATTACGAAAGCTCGTGTCTGGAGAAAACGCTACGGCTCAGGAATGCGACAAGTAGGAATCATCGCTGCGGCGGGTCACTATGCACTCGATACGAATCTCTCGCTTTTGCATCACGATCATAGGCGTGCACAATTCTTGGCCCAAAGATGCAACAGCGTTTCACCTACCTTGGTGGACCCTGCACACGTGGATACCAATATTGTCGGACTAGATTTAACCGCGCTTCCGATTTCCGCCGCCGAATTTGCTGCAATGGTAAAAACTGAAGGCGTTCTTATCAGCGCGCTCGGCCCTAAATTTGCTCGGCTTGTAACGCATTTAGATATTGATGACGCGGCAATGGAATATGCAGGTGATGTTTTGGCAGGTGCGCTAGAGCGCGCCCTCATGGCGAAGTAGCCACTCTTTCGCATCTAAACCGTAAGCGTAATTACCTAATGCTCCACCTGTTTTGACGATCCGGTGGCAAGGGACGACAACCACAATGGCATTCTTTGCGCATGCACTTCCCGCCGCGCGAACTGCAGCAGGTGAACCAGCGCGGGATGCAAGGTCAGCATAAGACAGCGTCTTTCCTGGCTTCACTTTACGCATTGCCTTCCACGCTGCTTGTGAAAAACTTGCGCCAGGTTGTCTTACAACGATGGCATTAATTGCTTCGATATCGCCATCAAAATAACTAGTGATGAGATCAGAAACGACGGGAATAGTTTTCACTGTAAGAACTTTTCGCGATACATCTTCAGGTTCAAGACTTGCGATCGCTGCATTCATCCCACCGAAAGTTGCACCAAGAAGAACGTGCTCATCACAAATCAGATGGAGCGTTCCCACAGGGGTTTTAGTAGCGGTGGAAATTAATGTCACGGCGCTAGGTTAGCGATCGCGAAGCATCTCCGCTACGAGGAAGGCAAGCTCCAAGGACTGCGAATGATTGAGCCGGGGATCGCAGGCGCTCTCGTAACGAGTTGCCAAATCCTCATGTGAGATTTGCTCGCCTCCGCCCACGCATTCGGTGACATCGTCACCCGTTAGTTCGATATGTATTCCCCCTGGGTGGGTACCTAATTGCTTGTGTACTTGGAAGAATCCCTTTACCTCATCCAACACATCCTCAAAACGGCGCGTCTTGTAACCACTAGGTGCCTCATAGGTATTGCCGTGCATAGGGTCACAAACCCAGAGAACCTCTGCCCCGGATTTTGTTACGCCATCCACAAGTGCTGGAAGAATTTCACGGATCTTGCCCGCACCCATTCGGGTGATAAAGGTGAGACGTCCTGGTTCGCGATCTGGGTCCAACTTATCGATCAGCGCCAGTGCATCTTCAACCGTGGATTTTGGCCCAAGTTTTACCCCAATCGGGTTTCGAATCTTGGATGCGAAATCTACGTGCGCTCCATCCATCTGACGAGTGCGCTCACCAATCCAGACAAAGTGGGCAGATACGTCGTAGGGCAATTGCGTACGCGAATCAATTCGAGTGAGCGCCTTCTCGTATTCGAGAATTAGCGCTTCGTGGCTTGCGAAGAAGTCAACAGTTTTAAATGCGGAGGGATCAACACCGGCTGAGCGCATAAATTCAAGGGCGCGACCAATTTCATTGGCCATCTCTTCATAGCGCTCACCAACGGATGAATCGCGGATAAACCCCTTATTCCATTCGTGCACCTGTCGAAGATCGGCAAAGCCCCCTTGTGTGAAGGCACGAACAAGATTGAGAGTCGCGGCTGAGGTGTTGTAGACCTTCACTAAACGTTGCGGATCTGGAGTACGAGATTGCTCGGTGAATTCCAAACCATTTACCGCGTCTCCACGATAGGCAGGCAGTGTTACATCCCCACGTGTTTCATTGTCATTGGAACGTGGCTTGGCAAATTGGCCAGCCATGCGTCCCACTTTTACAACGGGAAGGCTGGAGTAATACTGCAATACCGCTGCCATCTGCAAAATTGTCTTAATGCGATTACGAATGGAATCCGCACTTGCCGCTGCAAAAGTTTCTGCGCAATCTCCGCCTTGTAACCAGAATGCCTTACCGGCGGCTGCCTCGGCAATGCGCGCTTTGAGATTGTCGCACTCTCCAGCAAAGACTAACGGCGGAAGAGATTTGAGTTCGGCGACCGCAGCGCTGACTGCCTCTCCTTCGGGGCCACCAGGCCATGACGGTTGCTGCGCGGCGACAAGGCCAGGGGTGAAGAGATTCTGCAAGATGCTTGAAGCGGGCGAGGTAGTCATAGTGTCCTAGCGTAGAGACTTTTTGGTCGTTGGCGGAGAGTGATTTCTTCTTATTAGGTTCTTTGGTTACCCGAAGAAGATTTCAGCTTCCTTATAGAGTGCAGGATCAACGGTCTTCAATTTCTCTGTCGCAGAAATCAAGGGAACACGGACAATATCTGTGCCGTGCAAGGCAACCATCTTGCCCCAATCACCTTCATGAGCAGCAGTTATAGCGTGTAGACCAAATCGAGTAGCAAGGACGCGATCGAAGGCGCTTGGCGATCCGCCACGTTGAATGTGGCCCAGAACGGAGGTACGTGCTTCCTTGCCTGTGCGTGCTTCAATTTCTTGAGCAAGCCATTCGCCGATTCCAGAAAGTTTGACGTGTCCGAATGAATCCAGAGTTGCATCCTTAACGACCATATCGCCTTCTTGTGGGATGGCTCCCTCAGCGATGACAATGATCGGCGCGTAATTTGTCTTGAAACGTGATTCAACCCATTCGCAAACCTTTTCGATAGAGAAAGTCTGTTCTGGAATCAAGATACAAGCGGCTCCGCCAGCTAAACCAGAGTGCAATGCGATCCAACCAGCATGACGTCCCATGACCTCAACGATCAGTGCACGGTGATGTGATTCTGCCGTGGTGTGTAAACGATCAATTGCTTCTACTGCGATGTTTACTGCAGTATCAAAACCAAATGTGTAATCAGTGTTGTTGAGATCGTTATCAATGGTCTTGGGAACGCCAATAACTTTGACACCAAGGGCATCTAGCTTGGTTGCCACGCCAAGAGTGTCTTCTCCACCGATAGCAATCAGAGCATCAATTCCTGCGTTCGCAAGATTTTCCTTGATGCGTTCAACGCCGTTGTCAATCTTGAAAGGATTTGTTCGGGAGGATCCAAGAATTGTTCCGCCACGTGGCAAGATTCCGCGAGTAGCGGCGATATCTAGTTGCATTGTCAGACCTTCAAGCGGTCCCCGCCATCCATCTCTGAATCCCACGAACTCATGGCCGTACTCTTTAACGCCCTTTCGGACAACAGCACGAATTACAGCATTTAAACCTGGGCAGTCTCCGCCACCAGTAAGGACACCTATACGCATCGCGATTAGCTCCAACGCTTCTCATAAGAAATCGGGCAAATATCGCCCCGTTTTGTGGTCAACTTTGACTGTTGGCAAGCCTACCGAAGGGCTCTGCAATTCGCCAAAATATGCGCTTATGGCGTTACGCGCACGCCTTTTCCTACGACAACAATGCCGCTGGGAGAAATCGTAAAACGCTCACGATCGCGTTCAATATCCACACCAATTTGGGCACCTGATTCGACAATCACGTTCTTATCGAGAATAGCTCGATGAATCACTGCCCGCTCACCAATTCGAACCGAGGGCATAAGAACAGATCCTTCAACCGAAGCTCCTGTCCCCACATGAACATCGTAGGAGGCAACAGTTCGATTGAGGTGTCCGCCAGAAATAATGGAACCAGCCCCAACAATGGAATCATGCGCTATTCCGCCTTCGCTGAATTTCGCTGGAGGCAATGAAGGAGGATTTGTGAGCAAGGGCCATTCGCGGTTATAAAGATTGAAGATCGGGTGAATAGATACCAGATCCATGTGAGCATCAAAGTAGGCATCGATAGAACCAACATCGCGCCAATAACCTTTATCCCTAGAGGTTTCACCAGGAACGACGTTGTCTGCGAAATCATAAACTTTGGCTGAACCGTTGGCCGTCAACATCGGAATAATATTTCCACCAAGGTCGTGACGACTTTCTAGATCTTCCGAATCTAGAATAAGTGCTTCTTCCATAACATCACGTTTGAAAATGTAATTTCCCATGGAGACTAAGCACAAATCTGGATGGCCTGGCATGGCAGGTGGGTTCGCAGGTTTCTCATGAAAGGCTTTGATGGTCACGCCATCATCGGCTAATTCGATCACGCCGAATTCGCTCGCCTCGGCGCGTGGTACTCGGATTGCTGCAACGGTCACCCCTGCGCCTGTTTGCAAATGATGATCAAACATTTGGCTGGGATCCATTCGGTACACGTGATCAGCACCAAAAACTAATATGTGTCGAGGATCCTCGTCATGAATTAAATTAAAGTTCTGCAAAATCGCATCGGCGCTACCTGTATACCAACGAGGTCCTAACCGCTGCTGTGCCGGCACTGGTGTTACGTAGTTCCCCAGCAGGGTGGACATGCGCCAAGTTGTGGTGATGTGGCGATCGAGAGAATGTGATTTGTATTGAGTCAAAACCGCAATTTTGAGCATCTGCGCATTAACGAGATTCGATAGTACAAAATCCACCAAGCGATACGATCCACCAAAGGGAACTGCAGGCTTGGCACGATCTGCCGTAAGTGGCATTAAACGTTTGCCTTCGCCTCCTGCTAAAACGATACCTAGTGGGAGTTCACGGCGAGCCATGGGTTAACGATAGCCTTCTCCCAGGCGTGAAACTAGGTTTTATTACAAAAGAAAGAGATGGGGAGAGTCCTTGCCACTCATTAACGTTGGACTCGTCACCAAGGAATGGCCTCCGCATGTGTATGGCGGTGCCGGCGTCCACGTAGTCCAGTTGGCACAAGCCCTTTCGAAAAAAGAAAATATCAATGTCGACGTTTTCTGTTTCGGCGAACCCCGCGCAGATGCAAAAAGTTTCCCCGTTCGCTCGGAATTCACAATGGCGAACCCAGCCATTCAAGCAATCGGCACAGATTTGGAAATAGCCCAAGCCCTCTCGGGCGTTGACGTGGTACATACGCATACCTGGTACGCCAATATGGCAGGACATCTTGCCTCTCAACTCCATGCAATCCCCCATGTCATGAGTGCGCATTCCCTCGAACCGCTACGTCCTTGGAAAGCCGAACAACTCGGTGGCGGATATCGACTTTCATCGTGGATCGAGCAGACTGCAATCCATAGCGCAGCTGCGGTCATTGCTGTGAGCGATGGCATGCGCAGGGATGTTTTAGCCGCTTATCCTGATGTGGACCCAAGCAAAGTGGTGACGATAAGAAATGGGGTCGATACATCTAAGTTCACCCCAAATCAGAACACCGATGCGCTAGAAAAATACGGAATCACGGGTCGATTCGCCCTATTCGTTGGGCGCATTACTCGCCAAAAAGGATTGGCTCATTTATTGCGCGCATGGCAGAACGTACCGAGCGAATACGGTCTAGTGATCGCTGCGGGAAGCCCTGATGAACCCGCAATCGGTGAAGAGATTGCGACTTTGATTCACGAACTTCAACGAACACGCAAGAATATTTGGTGGGTAGAAAAAATGATGCCCCACGATGAACTCACTGCAGTCTTAACGGCTGCTGATCTCTTCCTCTGCCCATCCATCTATGAGCCCTTGGGTATCGTCAACCTTGAAGCGATGGGATGTCAAACCGCCGTGCTTGCATCAGCAGTTGGAGGAATTCCAGAAGTCGTAGCCGATGGAATTACTGGTGAACTAATCCCGTACTCCTCTGATGCTGTTGCATTAGAAGAGCGATGGACGCAGGCAATTATTAGACTTATGGAAAATCCCGGGTTGCTCGCTAGTTACGGCAAAGCCGGAAGAGCACGCGCCGAAAATGAATTTGGATGGGAAAGCGTTGCAACTGCAACCATCGAGCTTTATGCCAAAGTCCTGCAGTAACGAATAAGGGAATCACACTTCATGTCACGCCGCAATTGGCTCCTCTTTCTTAGCGCTGGTCTCATGTGGGGAATTCCATACCTCTTCATTCGCATAGCAGTTCGAGATTTCAGTCCCGCATTCATTGTTTTTGCTCGCGTGATCATTGGGGCGGCAATCCTGATTCCCATCTCCTTGCATCAGAAATCATTTAGAGCGGCGCTCAAAGGCTTTAAATATGTTTTTCTCTATGCGCTGTGCGAGATGATCGGTCCATGGTTTTTCATTACGAAAGCTGAAACCAGAATTCCCTCAGGACTTACTGGCCTCTTAGTGGCAACAACACCTATTTGGTCATCAGTTTTCACCGCAATGTATGGAGACAAAACAGTCTGGCATCCCAAGCGCCTTGCAGGAATACTCATCGGATTTATCGGGATTATCGCTCTCGTTGGCATCGAAAGCTTCTCAGGGACAAGCCCACTATGGGCAATTGCTTTCGTACTGGTTTCTGCAATCGGATATGCCTTCGCGGTGATTATGGTTACTCGCGCCCTACCCGGAGTTTCAGGGATCGCAATTAATGCACTAGCCATGTCGATTACCGCTGTCATCTACTCCCCGTTTGCTGCCCTCCAATGGCCAAAACATCACGTTGCATTTAGCGCAATTTTCGCCCTGCTTGTTTTAGGTGTCGTATGTACCGCACTTGCCTTTATTGTTTTCTTTATTGTCTTGAACGAAATCGGCGCGGCGCGGGCCTCGCTGGTCACTTATCTCAACACAGCCTTCGCAGTCATTCTCGGAGTGCTCTTCTTGTCCGAGCCCTTGACTCTTGGAATCGGGATCGGATTACCTATGGTGCTCGTTGGATCCTATTTTGCCAGCAGAAAATCGAGCGAAGTTTAGCTTTCGCCAAACCCTAGACGTTCAAGCAACTTTGGGTTTCGCTGCCACTCTTTAGATACCTTTATGTGAAGACCTAAGAAAACTCGAGCATCCAAAATTCTTTCAATGTCGGCTCGTGCACGGGTACCAATATCTTTTAATCGCTCGCCTTGATGGCCAAGAAGGATTCCTCTTTGCGAATCTCTCTCAATGTGAATCGTTGCATGAATATCGTAGAAAGGTCGCGTTCCCTTTTCATCGCGCTCTGACATCTCATCTATGGTCACGGTGATCGAATGCGGAAGTTCTTCGCGTGCATCTCGAAGAGCAGCTTCGCGAATGAGCTCGCAGATCCATTTCTCTTGAGGCTGATCACTGACCGTTCCCTTGGGGTAGAACTCAGGTCCTGGCTTGAGTAAGCCTCCAATGAGCGAGGAGAGAAGATCGATTTGATCGTGGATAGCCGCAGAGACGGGAATTATTTCATCCCATGAAAAATCTTTAGCCATTGCGACAATGCCCAGCAGGCGCTCTGCCAAATGCGTTCTGCTGACAAGATCTGTTTTGGTGATGACTGCGATTTTCTTGCTTCGAGGATGCTTTGCGATTTCCGCGATAATGAAATCATCTCCGGCACCAGAAGTTTCATCGGCTGGGATGCACATCATGATGACGTCCACCGAATCTAAACTTTCTCCAACCACAGCATTGAGCCGATGTCCAAGTAGCGTTTTAGGCTTATGAATTCCTGGAGTATCGACAAGGATTGCTTGATAGTCATCTTTATGAACGATCCCCCGAATAGCGTGGCGGGTGGTGTTGGGATGCGCAGATGTAATAGCGATCTTGCTTCCCACGAGGGCGTTAATCAAAGTTGACTTGCCTGTGTTCGGCCGCCCCACAATGGCAACGAAGCCCGAACGAAAATCACTCATAGGGCAAGTCTCTCACTTAAACGCGGATACGAACTCCACTGCATCTACTACGGAAGTTACGACTTCTGCCGCTCGCTCACCAATAAGTCGGTGGCAACCTTCGCTGGTCGGTGATGTGATGGGTCCAGGGATCGCCATTACGGGTCTCATTAGTTCGGCGGCATCGCGAGCGGTGCGCAACGAGCCACTTCGAAATGCTGCTTCAACAACGAGAGTTGCTTGCGATAATGCGGCAATGAGGCGATTACGCGTGAGAAAACGTGCCGGAATTGCTCGAGTACCTGGCATTACTTCGCAGACCATCGCTCCGGTCTCGGCAATCTCCTCAAATAAACGTGCGTGACCTGCAGGATAATGAACGTCAATACCGGCGGCCACGACGGCAATGGTTACGCCTTCTGCCACTAACGCCCCTTTATGAGCGGCGGCATCAATTCCATAGGCGCCTCCACTAACGATCGCCCATTCGCGATCCACAAAACCAGCAGCGAAATCCCCTGCCACTCTTACTCCGTAGTTGGTGGGATTTCTTGTCCCCACAATTGCGAGTGATTTAATCTGTAGCGCCGCGACGGAACCTTTGACAATCAGGGCGATGGGAGGAGACGCGAGATCATTAAGGGTTTGTGGCCACATTTCATCCTCAGGAGTTAAGAAAAACGACTGCGTTCGATTTATTTCATTGAATATGAAATCGGGACTCGCATTTCGTATCTTCGAGATTGTCTTCTCATACTTAACAATGTCATATCCCCCAGAACGTACCCGCTCTACCACTGCACACGGTCCCAGAGATTCAATCTCTCGTGACCAAAAAACGTGGCCTCCTTCGATACTTGAAAATAGAATTGCGCGTGCTTCTTTGTCATTCATGAGGCTAACCCTTCCCGTAATCCAAAGGCCACCTCAACATCGGCAAGCGTCGGAACTTTGTGATGAGCTAAATCTGCAATGCTCCAGGATGTTCGCATTACCTTATGTAGTCCTCTTGCTGTGATTTGTTCGCGATCAAGGGCAGCATGAAGGAAATTCATGCCTGAACGCTCAGGTAGAAATGATGTGCGCAGTGCTCGGCTAGGGATCTCAGCATTCATCTTCCAAGGGAAATCTTTAAATCGCTTGGCGGCGATTTCATGTGCAATTCGAACGCGCTCTTGAATCACCTGTGTCGATTCGCCCAAGTCGGTTTGAGTGAGTTCGACTCTGCTGAGTGAATCCACATGAACGCGCAGATCAATACGATCCATAAGCGGTCCCGATAAACGACTCAGGTACCTTCGCACCTGCCCGGAGCTGCATGTGCAATGGCGCCCTCGCCCGGTAAATTTTCCGCAGGGACACGGGTTAGCCGCGAGAACAAGAATGAAATGCGCGGGATAGGAGACGCTGCCAACGCTTCGTGCAATTGTGATAGAGCCAGATTCCAAAGGTTGTCTCAGCGAATCCAAAACTCCTGGACCGCATTCGGGCGCTTCATCAATAAAGAGAACGCCTCGATGTGCAAGTGAACATGCACCAGGACGAATCACATGTGCCCCACCGCCCACCATGGCAACACGCGTTGCGGTGTGATGCGGTGATACGAAAGGTGCTTGTGAGGAAAGGGCCGACCGTTGAGTCAGTCCTCCCGCAACCGAATGTATAGCCGTTACTTCGAGGGCTTGCTCACGCGAGAGCGGTGGCAAAATACCGGGAAGTCTTTGGGCGATCATGGTCTTACCCGCACCTGGAGGACCAATCAATAATAAATGGTGGCCTCCTACGGCAGAAATTTCAGCAGCGGTACGAGCTTGTCTCTGACCAGCAACATCAGAGAAATCAAAAATCTCATCTTCTGTAGGTATTGAAAGGGGCAACTCTTGTGCGATCTCTCGCTCGCCAAGGCGCAACCATCGCAGCAATTGCGACAGGTTTTCCATGGCGATGATCTCCATTTCCTTCATTAATTGCGCCTCAAGACGATTTACCCACGGCACAACAGCGATTCGAATTCCTGATTTGTACGCGGCAATCAATGAAGGCAAGACGCCCCTAATGGATCGAAGGCTGCCATCAAGCCCCAACTCTCCGAGAAAGAGGACGCGATCGATTCGATCAATCGGAAGCTGTGAATGCGCGGCAAGAAGCGCAATTGCGATGGGAAGATCAAATCCGGATCCGCTTTTCCGTAACCATGCTGGGGATAAAGAGACCGTCACTTTCTTATTCGGCCAACTCTCTTGAGAATTCACTAAGGCAGATCGCACTCGATCCCTCGATTCACTCAGCGCCGCATCAGGCAATCCCAGCAAGGTATAACCCGGAAGGCCATCAGCGATGTCCGCTTCCACGTTGACCACTTGTCCATCAAGCCCCACTAACGCAACTCCCAAACTGCGGCCAAGTGTCATAGAACGTTCGCTCTGTATTCGATGGAGTGCTTACCATTTTCAGCAATCAAAACGGCCACGCAATCGATCTGGTATTCACGGCCAAAACATTTATGCGTGACAAGCCATGCAAGTGCAAGGCGTTGCAGGCGTTGTGCTTTATCGTGCGTGATGGATTCCAGGGGATGTCCGAAGGCATAGGAACGCCGAGTTTTGACTTCGATGAAGGCAATGACATCATTAGGCATCAATGCAACGAGGTCTATCTCACCCTCTTTGATTCGCCAATTTCGTTCAAGAATTGTCGCTCCGCGTGTTTGAATGAAGTCAGCGACAACTTTTTCGCCAAAATTTCCCAGAGATTTATTGTGTGATGTCATAGTTCTTGCACGATAAATGTGCATCCCGACTTTTCATCGGTTATTGCGGCGTCGGTGTGGGTTAGTGCGTAGTGTTGATAAGCGCCTCGATATTAGAAAATGAACGGCGATGTATCGGCAATACGCCCAACGTCTCGAGTGCAGAGGTATGGGCTGCAGTGATGTATCCCTTGTGGCGATCAAATCCATATCCAGGGTAGATGCCCTCAAATTTTCGCATGATCCGATCACGCGTTACTTTGGCAACAATAGATGCCGCACTTATTGCGTGGACGACTTGGTCACCTTTCCAGACTCCAAGGGAGGCAATACCGATGCCGGGGATAACGTAACCATCCGTGAGAACATAAGTAGGAACCACACTCAGCCCTTGGACTGCTCTTCGCATTCCATCAAGATTTGCAGCATGCACGCCACGCTCATCTATTTCCTGCGGGGAAATTTCGATAATCGACACGGCCAGCGCATGCTCAATGACGATATCAAAAATCTTTTCGCGCGCACTTTCCGAGAGTTCTTTGGAATCTCGCACCGGTGCCAACTCTGGTGCAAATGCATCCTTCAAAATCACGGCGCAAACCAGAAGTGGCCCCGCACATGCACCGCGTCCAGCTTCATCAACTCCGGCGATAGGAAAAATCCCCGCATCGCTGAGAATCTGTTCTATGACTTTCACAAGAAATTAGTGCTGGTTAACAACATCAATTCGGTGAACAATTTTTGCGTCTTTGAGTGGCCAAATGACCGCTTCAACGCGGCCAACAACCATATTTACCGGAACCATGCCCTTGTTGATGTCATCCATGTGATATCGCGAATCAGCACTCGCCCCGCGATGATCGCCCATCACCCAAAGTTTGCCTGCAGGCACGACGACATCAAAATTCATATCACTAGCAACGTCGCCTTTATAAATGTACTGCTCGTGAATAGGTATGCCGTTCACAGTGATGAGTTTGTTGTTATCGCAACAGACCACGTGATCTCCTGCTACTCCGATCACTCGTTTAACGAGATGTTGCTTCGCAGGATCGGGCAAGACACCAACAGCAATCAGCCCTTCACGAATTTTCTGAAGAACAATGGGGTCTCCACTGGGAGAAATGTCTGGCAGCCAATGATCGGGGTCATGAAAGACGACAATGTCTCCGCGGTGGATGCGTCCAGAAATAAAGGGCACTTTGTTGACGGCAACACGATCTTTAATTTGCAGTGTTGTTTCCATGGAGCCCGAGGGAATATAGAAAAATTGCACAAAGAAAGTCTTGATGATCAGAGATACAAGGAGTGCAACAACTACGAGTATGGGAAACTCGCGAAGGACGGATCCTTTGCGCAGCATAAAGGTGAGTTACGCCTGCTCGGCGGGTGCTTCAACCTCTACAGCTGTTACTGGTGCCTCAACAACCACGGCTTTCGGTGCAGCAGATGCGGCCTTGGCCTCTTCTTGTGCTCCGCGCTTTTCGCGAATCTTGGCAGCCTTGCCGCGTAGGTCGCGCAAGTAATACAACTTCGCACGACGAACATCGCCCTTGCGGACAACTTCGTATTTTTCAATAACTGGTGTGTGTACTGGGAATGTGCGCTCTACACCAACGCCGTATGAGACTTTACGAATGGTGAAAGTTTCGCGAACACCATCGCCTTGGCGACGGATAACAATTCCCTGGAAAACCTGGAGACGACTCTTGCTACCTTCGATGACTCGAACGTGAACCTTGAGCTCATCGCCTGCACGGAAGGTTGGAATATCCGAGCGAAGTGATGCAGCATCTACCGCGTCAAGCACGTTCATGGTGAGTCCTCATTCTGATCCGTTAGACATATAGGTTGATATGTCCAAATATGTATTCGTACGTCCATGGCTAGGAGTAACCAGAACCCTCTGCTGAGGCGCCTATCTTGCCACAGGGGCTATCGCGCGCGCTAATTGAGGATGGAGAGCGGGCCCGGCACAGATGGTGACATCGCCCTCGGTTACGCTCACGATCGCCCCAGCCTCTTGGGCAATGAGCGCTCCCGCTGCACTATCCCACTCCTTGAGCCCTAATTCGAAATATCCGTCAAAGGTCCCCATCGCCACATAGCAAAGATCCACAGCCGCCGAACCCATGCGGCGAAGGTCTCGGATCTGTGGCAAAAGAGAGGCGATGACTCGGCCTTGTTCAACGCGAGCCCCAACATCGTAGGCAAAACCTGTGCCGATGAGCGCCCGATCCAGTGAAATCGGATCGTTGCAGGTGATCGGCGCTCCATTAAACCAAGCACCCTCTCCCCTAATAGCGCTCCATGTGGAGGCCACCGTCGGCGCATGAACTACCCCGACAAGGCGACCGCTCTCATCTTTAGCGCCAATGCTGACGTTCCATCCTGGAACTCCGTACAGATAGTTCACGGTGCCATCTACGGGATCAATGACCCAGGTAATCCCTGACGATGATGGACGAGATGCGCCCTCCTCGCCGATGATTCCATCGCCAGGACGGGCGGCAAGAAGCGCCGAAACGATAAATTTTTCACTGGCATGATCCATCTGAGTGGCGATGTCGATGGCAGTTGATTTTGAGGAAATTTCAAAAGTAGCAGGGCGGTCCATGAGTAATTCACCTGCCTGCTTGGCAATGCGAAGGGCAAGACTCAAAAGATCAGCGGGAGCAACTGCGGGAGAATCAGCGGATGGCATGAGATAACACTAGTCGGGAATATGCTCAACCCTATGTTGTCACCGTATCGCCGCCTCTTCCAAACACCTGGCGGATTCCGATTCTCGGCCGCCGCTTTTATCGGACGTATGTCTATTTCTATGGACTCCTTGGCACTTATTTTTATCGTGGTTCACGCTAGCCACTCTTATACATTGGCGGGAGCTTTGGCGGCGGTGGCTGCCACGGTTATGGCGTTGGTCTTGCCCTTATGGTCGCGCGTTTCTGATCGGATTGGCCAAAGAAAAACTTTAATGGTGGCAATTCCCTCACGAGTGATTCTGGTTTCAGTATTTATTCTCCTTGTTCAATTACACGCACCTCGGTGGACATGGTTCCTCGCTATTATCGCCGCGGAATCCACGGTGGTGAACTTAGGCGGCTTTGTTCGGAGAAGATGGCTCTGGGCGCTGGGAAATAATAAGGACTTAGTGAACACCGCTTATTCCTATGAAGGCTTGATGGATGAATTTGTCTTTATTTTTGGACCCGTAATTGCAACTGCCTGTGCTGCCTCAATTGCGCCAGCAGCGGGATTAGTTGTCGGATTAATTTTCATGGCAATCGGTTCAACGTATTTCGCCCTTCAAACAAAAACTGAACCGCCCGCTCATCCTCGCGAAGATGGAGTCCGCCATACGCCCGTAATGCGAAATGTTTCAGTACAAGCAGTTGTTCTTGTCACTTTTTTCCTCGGAGGATTTTTCAACGCCATCGCAATTGTGGTGGTGGCATTTGCTCAAGAACGTGGTGCTATGTCACACACGGGATGGCTACTCGCTATTTGGTCGGCAGGTAGTGCCATCGCTGCAACCATCGCGGGCAGCATTAAATGGAAACTTAATTATGCCAAACGCCTATGGATCTTCCTCTTTGCTCTGACTTTGCTCACCGTTCCACTTTTATTTGTCCATAACCTCATCACGCTATCTATCGCGCTCTTTTGCAATGGTCTGGCTATTGCTCCCCTTATTGTTTCTGCCTATGCAGTGGCTGAAGCCGCAGTCCCTCCTGCCCAAATCACCGAAACTCTCGCGTGGGTTGTTGCAGGAATGCCGTTAGGTGGTGCCGTATTTAGCGCTATCGGTGGGTGGGTCATTGATCATTACGGTGCCGAGCGAGGTTTTTGGGTTCCCCTGGGTTGCCTTGTTGGCGCCATAACGCTCTCTCTTCCCTACTTTCGCACCTGGAATAGATTACGCTCGGAACTGTGACCGAACTGCGATTAACGGGTAAGAGCGAAGATGGAACACATCTGACACTCACCGACCCGGACGAGGGCCAATTCACTCTTCGCATTAGCGATGCCTTGCGCGCCCAAGTGAATCAACCCCGACTCTCGGCAGTTCGCACCGATGAGGGCGAAACTATTTCTGTTCGAGAGATCCAAGCTCGATTGCGGTCGGGTGAGCGAGCGCAATCCATTGCCCGCGATGCAGATTGCCCGCTCGAAAAGATTGAAAGATTTGCTGGCCCCATTGTCCAAGAGCGCGCTTACATCATTGGCTTGGCTCAAAACGTGGTCCTTCGAAAGGAAAGCGGTAAAGAAGCGCTCACGTTTAGCGACATCGTCAGTGCGCGGCTCGCTCCTCGCCATGTTGATATGACGGCCGTTGAATGGACTACATGGCGTTTAGAGGATGGCAGTTGGATTATTCGTATTGAATATCCCAATCGTGAAGGCGTAGGAAGCGCAGACTGGAGTTTTGAACTTCCTCGCAAAGCGCTTACGGCCCTCGATGATGGAGCGCATTGGATGTTAGGCGAAGAAGTCGCGCCTACTCGTGCACCGCTGGATCGAGGAATTATTTACGGAAACCATCCCACGGCTAGTCGAACTCCTTCATCTACGACTTCGCCAATCACTGAACCATCCATGGGGCGAGAAGGTCCGCGCCTTGTTTCGATACGCGAAACTCCGGATGCAGAATCATCCAAAGATGGAGTTACCGCCCGGGCCAAAGTTCCCAGCTGGGATGAGATTATGTTTGGCACACCAAAAAAGGATGACGAGAACTAAGTAGTTTCTAGAAGTCCCAGGGGAATTAACCGCTCTGCATCTGTAATAGCGCCGTGATGGCCCACCATGGATGACTCCATTGCCTCGCGTTCTGGATCTATTAAGACAAGACCATCTCGGGCAATAGCGATCACATCGCCCATCCGCTCACGTGAATCTAAAGTCACAGTAGCTCCAAATAGTCCCGAGGAAATAGCGTCGGCTTGAGTTAATACTTGTGCCCGCTCCCCCAAGAACTCTTGCCACGTATTCACAATCGATTCTGGTTTAGGCAAGTAGGTTTCATCCAAATAAATGTGGCGAGCACGTGGCTCTCCTGCCAGCAATGCAACACCGTGCATTAAAGGATTTCCTTGACCTAAAACAATCTTCTCCTGAACATTGATCATCCCGTGATCTGCGGTAATCCAAAATCTTGTTCCCCGTGGAATTTGCGAAATAATCATGTGCGCTACGTGATCGACATATTTGAGTGCCGCGATCCATTTCTCCGATCCCACACCATCGCTATGACCAGCTACATCGAGATCATTGACATATACATAAGCAAAAGATGGCGCCGTCTTTAGGGCAAGTTTGGTTTGAGCCACCACATCTGAAAGGACATTGGCACCTTTGTAATCAGCGCCACGAAATGTTGCTTGAGTAAATCCCGTATTTTCATATCGTTTGGCTGCAACGTGCGAAACTGCAATCCCTTGATTCATGGCTCTTTCAAAGAGCGTTGGAACCGATTGCCACATGACGGGATCCACGCGTTCATCCCATTTAATGGAGTTGAGGATTCGCCCACCACTTCGCGGAACTCTTACGGTATATCCCAACATTCCATGCACTCCGGGCATCACGCCAGTGGAGAGCGTTGTCAGACTTGTGGCAGTCGTGGATGGAAATGAGGTTTCAACAGGGGAAAAATACTTAAAATTGGACAAGGTTGGAAGAAGATCTGCGTAAGTGGAAATTACTTCGGCACCTAAACCATCTACGAGAAACAAACATTCGCGGCCTGCTGGACTTGTTCCGCAATCGAGAAGATCTTGTGTGTCGACTAGTCCTAAACTAGAAAAAATGGATGAGCCGATATCTGCTAAATGCACCGTGCAATCATCCCATCAAATCCACTATCGTGGAGCCATGAGCAAAAGTATTTCTCCAATAAAGTATTCCGAAGAAGTTCGCCTGGCACGCGAAAACGGCACTCCGATCGTCGCCCTCGAGTCAACAATTATCAGCCACGGGCTTCCGCGTCCACAAAATCTTGAAGTTGCCCGTGAAGTTGAAGAAATCATCCGAGCTCGCCGAGCAACACCAGCAACCATTGCCGTCATCGACGGAGTGATTCATATCGGACTCTCTGATTCAGAACTTATTGCAATTGCCACTAGGGATGACATCGTCAAGGCATCCAGTCGCGACCTTGCAGTTGTTGTGGCACAAGGCAAAAGCGCAGCGACCACCGTTGCCGCCACTGCTCACCTTGCTGTACAGGCTGGAATCAATGTATTTGCGACAGGCGGTTTAGGTGGTGTCCATCAAGGAGCAAATGAGTCATTTGATGAGTCCGCAGATCTGACCGCCCTTTCTCACTTGGACATCACGGTGATCTGTGCGGGGGTGAAATCGATTCTCGATATCGGCGCCACGTTGGAGCGCCTGGAGTCACTTGCTATCGCTGTCGTAGGTTTCAAAACCACCCACTTCCCGGGCTTCTACTTCACCGATTCAGGTTTCACTCTGGAACACCGGGTAGAGAGTGCACAAGAGATTGCAAATATCGTGAAATCGCGCGCCCTGATTGGCACCAATAATTCTGCGCTAATTGTTGCTAACCCCGTTGTGAAGGAAATGGATCATGCTCGTCATGATGCAATTCTCGCTAGCGGATTAGCGAAAGCGAAAGCGGAAAATGTCACTGGTAAAGCAGTCACACCATTCTTACTTGAGCATTTTCATACCGCCAGTGAGGGTGAATCCCTTGCCGTAAATATTGAAATTATCAAATCAAATTCGGCACTTGCTGCTGACATAGCAGTGGCTAGCGCAGAATAACTTCCATGCCAAAAGTGCTCTGCATCGGGGATGTCATGCTCGATGTCATTGCACGTGTTCCTGCCGCTATCAATTACGGAAGTGACACACCTTCCCAAGTATCCACTCACAGTGGTGGCGCCGGTGGAAATGTCGCCTCCTGGATTAAAACCTGTGGGGTCGATTCTTACGTTCTTGCACGAGTGGGAAATGACCCTGCAGGGGTGGCTGTTCTTAGTGACCTCGATCGCCTGGGTGTCGAACATGGTGATGCGGTTATCGAGGGAGTTCGTACAGGGGTAGTTGTCATCTTGGTAGATCCCACAGGAGAGCGCACCATGTTCCCTGAAACTGCGGCAAATGCTGGTCTTACCTTGGCAGACCTACCCGATCTTTCGAACTTTGATGCCGTCTATCTCTCTGGTTATGCACTCTTGAATTCACAATCTCGACCCGGGGTATTAAGCATGGTTGAGGCGATTAACAATAAAGGGTTGCCGATATTTTTTGACCCCACGACTATTGGTGGAATGAACCAAGCACCTTTTGAAGAAGTGCGCAGTTGGCTTCCCTTGATGTCCACCCTCATCATGAATGAGGAAGAAGCAAAATATCTTTCCAATAAGAGTGAATTAATCCAAGCCCTTGAAGAACTTCTTACCATGACGCCGACTGTGATTATCAAACGTGGAGGCGAGGGTGCCATTGGCAAAGATCGACATGGTTGTGCACATTCATTTCCCGCAGCACATGCGATTCTTGTTGATTCCACGGGAGCCGGAGACTCATTTGCTGGTGGGTACATAGCATCATGGCTGGGAAATCACGAAGTTGAGAGCGCTATGAAGGCCGCTATCGAAGTGGCGGGGCGCTGTGTTGCAATCGTTGGGGCCAGACCGCAGGTCACTACCGCGATTTAACCTCATGCCTTGGCATAATCACCGCCATGGCTAATGCGAAAAGTTCATCTCCTGTAAAGAAAAGCGCGACCAAAGGTAAGAAACCTGTTGGTCCCAAGCCAGGAGAATTCCCCGGCAAGATCGTAGATATCGATGTCTCCTCGGAAATGTCGGAATCATTTCTTGAGTATGCGTATTCAGTCATCTACTCACGTGCGCTTCCTGATGCACGTGATGGATTGAAACCAGTTCACCGCAGAATTCTTCATCAGATGGCCGACATGGGCCTTAGACCAGAACGTGGCCACGTAAAGAGCGCTCGTGTGGTCGGTGAGGTTATGGGAAAGTTGCACCCTCACGGTGATGGCGCGATCTACGACGCCCTCGTTCGGATGGCCCAGTCGTTTTCCATGCGGCTGCCCCTTATTGATGGGCATGGAAACTTCGGTTCACTCGATGCCGGCCCTGCCGCAATGCGCTACACCGAAGCTCGCCTGGCGCTACCTGCAATGGCAATGGTTGCCGAAGCAGATGAAGACACTGTCGATTTTGGATCCAACTACGACGGACAAATTATGGAGCCCCTGGTTTTGCCTGCGGCTTACCCCAACTTGCTTGTCAACGGCGGTTCGGGAATCGCAGTGGGTATGGCAACCAACATGGCGCCACATAACCTGGGCGAAGTGATCGCTGCTACAAAGTTCTTAATCGAAAACCCAACAGCAACACTCAAACAACTCATGAAATTCATTCCTGGACCGGATTTTCCAACAGGTGGCGAACTCGTCGGAGTCGAAGGCGTTAGAGAAGCCTACGCAACAGGCAAAGGTAGCTTCAAAGTCCGTGCAACTGTTGAAATCAGCAAAGTTACCTCGCGCAAAATGGGTATCACCATCAAGGAACTTCCATTTACGATCGGACCAGAAAAAGTTGTCGAACGTATCGCCGATCTAGCAAAGGCGAAGAAGATTCAGGGTATCTCTGACATCATCGACCTCACCGATGGCAAAACAGGTACCAATGTTGTCATTGAATTAAAGAATGGATTTGAACCCGAAGCGGTTCTGGAACAACTCTACAAACTCACTCCCATGGAAGATACCTTTGCTATCAATGCAGTGGCGCTAGTGAAAGGCAAACCACAAACACTCGGGCTCAAAGAATTGCTTCAGGTCTTTATCGCCCACCGCATTGAGGTTGTTCGTCGCAGGTCAGAATTCCGTAAAGCAAAAGCAACATCCCGTCTTACCTTGGTCGATGGACTCCTTAAAGCGATCATTGATATCGATAAGGTCATCAAGATTATTCGTGGAAGCGATGATGCTGCTCAAGCAAAAGAAGCTTTAATCAAAGGATTCAAACTCAATGACGAACAAGCCACGTACATTTTAGATATGCCACTTCGAAGATTGACCAAGATGTCCAAGTTGGAATTGGAATCTGAGCAAAAGGATCTCAAATCTACGATTTCAGCGCTGGTAACCTTGCTCAAAAGTGAAGAGAACATCAAAAAGCAGGTCAGCGAAGAACTTACTGCCGTTGGCAAATCCTTCGCGACTCCCCGCAAAACGAAGATTTCACAATCTTGACCATGGCGCGCGCCTTGTCAATAATAGGTAAGTGAACTCTCCCATGACCCAACCGCTTCTTGAGATTCGAAATGTAAGCAAAACCTACGCAACACCAGAGGGCGGATCTGTCCAAGCTCTCAAAGGCGTCTCGCTAGATATTACGCAAGGTGAATTTATCGTCCTGCTGGGTCCATCGGGATGCGGTAAGACAACGCTCCTTCGCACCATTGCCGGACTTGAATATCCCGATAGCGGGGAGATCCTGCTCGATGGAGCCCGCATCGATGACAAACCTGCCTATGCCCGTCCGGTTAATACAGTTTTCCAGTCCTATGCACTCTTTCCTCATATGAGTGTTGCTGAAAATATTGCCTTCGGTTTAGAGATGGAAAAATTAAGTAAAGAAGAAATAGCCCAACGAGTTGAAACCACTCTCATTCAAATAAAGCTCACGGGTTACGGTCGACGCAAACCTTCACAGCTCTCCGGTGGCCAACAACAACGTGTTGCCCTTGGTCGCGCCCTTATTAAAGGGCCTCGAGTGCTTCTCCTTGATGAGCCACTGTCGGCACTTGATCTCAAGCTACGACGCGGCATGCAAGTGGAACTCAAAAGATTGCAACAAGACACGGGTATCACTTTTGTATTCGTCACGCACGATCAAGAAGAAGCGATGTCCATGGGCGATCGCATCGCAGTATTTTCCGAAGGGGAAGTCGTTCAACTAGATACACCTCGCGAGATGTACCGCAATCCTGCAAATCGATTTGTTGCTGATTTCATTGGCGAAACTAATCTATTCCCATGCGAAATCCATGCTGGAGTTGTGTCCATCAATGGCCAGGTCGTACCTGTGCAATCTCTGGCTGAAAACGCCATCATCGGAGAAAATGGATCCTCCGTTGTCGCTATCCGTCCCGAGGATCTCATCATCACGCAAAGCCAAGGAATCCTTGCCGGAGTTGTTCGCGATGTGATCTTCACGGGAAGCGCTGTTCGCGTACATGTCACTATCGGATCTGAAGAAGTTGTTGCTGTCTTACCTTCTCACGGAGTTTCAGTTCCAGAGCGAGGTATCGAAGTACAACTCGGCGCAATCGAAGGAACTATTCGCGTTCTTGCTTCATAAAACTAAATATTTCTTCATAAGAAAAGGGCGACCACTGCAATATAGTGGCCGCCCTTTTCTTATGAAGTTTGCACTTATTGAGATGAAGTCCAACTCGTAAAGACTTCGGTGTAGAGATCGCGAGCTGCTGTTGGGCAGTTAGGAGTTGGTGTTGCCAACTTTGCGTTCTCAGGTGTGGTGTTAATTGCAGGATCTGCCTTGATGGCTGGATCCATGAATGGGCCTGAACCAAGAACCGCATTGGCATAACCTGTGAAGTTCGTGGCAACTGCCCCCTGCTTAGGGTTGAGCATCCAGTTGATAAAGATCTTTGCATTATCAAGATTCTTGGCACCCTTAGCGATTGCCAAGTTATCTGCCCAGAAGTTCAAACCTTCTGTTGGGAAGACATACTTGATGTTCTTGTTATCAACGGTCATGCGGTGAACCGAACCGTTCCAGGCCATGCGAACCATGCTCGACTCTTTAACCATACGTTCGATTCCGCCATCAGAGTTGATAACCTTTGGCTTGAATGTATCGAGCAGTTTCTGTGCTGCTGCGTACTTGGTCTTATCAATGGTGCAAAGGTCGGCAGCGGCTACGCCCGTTGCACGAAGGGCAGCGGAAACAACTTCAGTCTGATCTTTAAGCACATCTACGGAAGTTCCCTTTGCGGCTGCAAAGAAATCTTTCCATGAAGTGATCTTGGAGGCGACTGGATCTTTCATATTGACGGCGATACCAGTGGTCCCGTACATGTAAGGAGCCGTGTATTGGCGACCCTTATCCCAGTAAACATTCAAGAAGTTTGGATCAATGTTTTTCCCATTAGGGAATCCTGCAACATCAACCTTTTCAAGTAATCCAAGCGTCACCATCTGTGCAACCATGTAATCACTTGGAACAATGACGTCATAACCCGTAGCACCTGCTTGCAACTTTGCAAGGAGTGTCTCGTTTGAATCGAATGTATCGAGATTCACTTTGATGCCAGTTTCGGCGGTGAATGCTTTCAATTGAGCTGGATCGATGTAGTTAGTCCAGTTGTAAAGGTTTAGCTCTCCGCCTTTAGGGGTAGGAAAAGCAGTGCTCGATGAAGCTGTCTTTGTGGATGAACTACTGCTGCAAGCGACAAGTCCAAGACTTGCTACAGCAGCGAGCGCGATCGCAACGCCAACCTTGCGGGTAAAGAATTTCATGTACTACTTCCTATCTTGAGTTCGGGTCGAAAGGGCGTATGACAGGATTAGGGTAAGACCTGAGACGAGTAACAACAAGGTTGAAAGAGCATTGATTGCTGGTGTCACATTGGATCGAATCATGCCGAAGATGTAGACCGGCAAGGTTGTTGAACCAGGACCAGCAATGAAGAACGATGTAATGAAGTCATCCAAAGAGATAGCAAAAGCCAATAGGGCACCAGCCATAATGCCTGGAGCAAGCAAGGGCAGGGTGATCCAGGTAAAAATCTTCCATTCATTTGCACCTAAATCTGCAGCGGCTTCAAAGGAGCTGCGATCTAGCGCAACGAGTCTGGCGCGAATCGGCAACATGGCAAAGGGAACGCAGAACGCTGTGTGGGCCAAAATAAGGCCAAAGTGCCCGAGTGGTATCCCTACAAATAAGAAAAACCCAAGTGTTCCGACTGCGGAAACGATTTCGGGAATGATCAGTGGCGCACCTAAAAGACCAAGTGCAAAGGTGCTCCCCTTTCGCCCCATACGCAAGAGCCCGAGGGCGCCAGCAATAGCGAGCAGAGTAGATAGGACCGTTGCTGCCGAGCCAACAATCAATGAATTTTTCAATGAGCGAACAACATCAGTATTGGTAAATACATCGGTATACCAACGAGTAGAAAAGCGTGTCCAAATTTGCGCGGTGCGATTTTGATTGAAGGAATAAATAATCACCAGCACTAATGGCACGTAGAGAATGAAGTACACCAAGTAGGAGATCGCTGTGAAAAATGGGAAGTTACGTAAGTTAACTAAACGATTGCGCGAAAATAGAGTCCTCATACTCGTTTCGCCTTTCGCTTGCGGGCCGCAACTGAGAGCAACAAAGTAGCGACCAAAGTGATCACACATAAAAGCACCGAGAGGGCTGAACCAAAGGGCCAGTTACGCGCCTGTCCATAATTGTTTGCCACCACATTTGCAATCATGTTTGTCTTACCGCCACCGAGCATGTCTGGTTGGAGGAAGGAACCGAGTCCGGGAATGAAGACCAGCGCAACGCCTGCCATGATCCCGGGGGAAATTTGAGGCAAAACTATACGAAAGAGAACCGTCATCTTCCGCGCCCCTAGGTCGTATCCCGCCTCTGCATACCTGAAATCAAAACGCTCGGCCGATGCGTAAATAGGCAAAATCATGAAAGGCAAGAATGTGTAGATCAATCCAAGAACTGTGGCTGTCGGCGTGTACAAAATCTGGAAGTGACCTTTATATCCAAGAAAGGAGACGATCTTGCCCAGGACTCCTTTCTCATCCAACAATTGCGTAATTGCATAGGTGCGAATGAGAATACTTGTCCAAAATGGAAGCGTTACGAGAAAAACCAACAACACTCTTCGTCGCGGATCACGAGTCGCGATCCACATCGCAATCGGTATCGCAAGCACGAGGGTTGCAACTGTGGTGATACCCGAATAATAGAAAGAGTTCCAAATAACTTTTAAATACCGAGTATCAAAACTGCGGGTTCCATCCAAACGGTCCTGGATAAAAATCTTCACATAGTGTGTGGGATCAAACTTCCAGACAACACCTGCGCCGAGTTCCGGACGGGCGAGAAAGGAATACACGAAGATGATGATCAGCGGAATCGCCACGGTCATCGAAAGAAATGCCATGGGCGCAACGGCTAACCATTTACTTGTTTTACCGGGTGCCTCCGAATCATCGTGCGCAGTTGGCAGCGATAAATCCAAAGTCATCTCTAAATACCGTCCCTAATTCGCTTCATCGGTGTGCGTGAATACTCTCGTGCCAAGGCACCAGGTGCCAAGTACACGCGCCGAAGGAATTTGTGTGGGATCAATACTTCGAATGTTTCGATCCAACCAGACCAAGTCGGCTTGGTAGCCCACTTGCAAAGTCCCGCGAATGCCTTCATCCCCGGCTTGATAAGCAGGACCCGCGGTGTAAGCAGTAAGCGCTTGGTCAATGGTGATTCGCTCATCCGCAAGCCATGGGGTGGGATGTTCGGCAAGTGCATGCTCACGTGTCACGGCAATTGTTAAGCAATCAAGGGGGCGCTGTGTTGTCACGGGCCAATCCGAACCAAAGGAGACGGCTGCGCCATCGGCCAGAAGTGACTTGATCGGATACTGCCAGGCGGCACGGTCCACACCGAGTCGTGGCGTTGTGAGCTCACTCTGTAATGGATCATTACATGCCCACAGAGGTTCGAAATTTGCAACAACACCGAGTTTCGCAAAACGTGGCAGGTCCACTGGATCAAGAAGTTGCACATGAGTAATCACTGGTCGCGGATGCGAACGTTCTTTATTGATGGATTGTGCATACTCAATAGCATTCAACGCTGCATGAATACCGTCATCGCCGATGGCGTGAATATGAGGTTGAAAGCCCAATGCATCGATGGCAGTAACGGCCTCTGTGAGTTCTTGCCAATCCCAACACGGCATCCCCTTGGATTCTGGAGCATCAAAGTATGGATCTTTGAGCGCTGCTGTTCCACCTTCGATGACACCATCTGCAAAGAATTTAATAGTCTTACAGGTGAGGTGGCTATGAACGCCTACTTTTTCGCGAGCTGATGAAAACCACTCCATCTGATTTCGCCAGTTAAATGGATCGGCTCGAAGTGCCAGGTTGTAGCGCACTCCCAGTAAGCCATTGGCAAGTGCATCCAAATAAGACTCGGGCATTCCTGGATCAATCCATGCATCCTGCACCCACGTAATTCCTGAGGCAGCAAGTGTTTGAGTAGATACACGAAAGCCTTCACGAAATTCCGTACGAGAATTTTCTGGCAGGTGATCCATAATCAAATTCACTGCGCCCCATTCGCGCATGGTGCCCATCGGCGTTCCATCTGGACGGTGAACAATCATTCCTAGTGGCGGTTGCGGGGTCTCTTTCGTGACTCCTGCAATTTCAAGGGCCTTGGAGTTGCACCAAATCGTGTGGTAATCATTTGCGCGCAGTACGACGGGGCGATCTGAAACAGCGGCATCTAGCCACGTTGCATCAAATTCACCATTAGGTGCATGCCAGGATTCATAGGAGGCGCCCACGATCCATTCTTTGTCAGGATTCGCCAAAGCAAAGGCCTTCACCGTTTCCAAGAGAACGTCCATGGAGGGAGCACCCTTAATTTGTGGCCCAATGGATTCCAGACCGCCAAAGAGTGGGTGCGCATGTCCATCGCCAAATGCCGGTAGCAACATCCCGCCTTGAAGATCTATCACATCCCCACCGGATGAAATCAATTCGGTGGCTTGCGCGCCCAGTGCGACTATGGATTCGCCTTCAATGGCCAGCGCGTCAACAATGAGATTGGACTCAACGCCCGTCCAGATTGTTCCATTGGTAAATACCGTGGCACTCATTGTCTATCTCCCTTTTCTTCCACTTGCTCCACTTGCTCCACTTGCTCCACTTGCTCCACTTGCTGAAGGGCTTCATCTTCCTCGGCAACAAGGGATGTGTACATCTCGGGGCGCCGGGTCTTAAAGAATGGGAAAAGGGTCAACCAATCTCTTCGTTGATCAAGCTCGCAATCGGCGATCAGAATTGCCTGCTCATCCCTTCCCGCCTCTACCAATGTGCGACCAAATGGGTCGGCAATAAAGGAGGAGCCATAAAAAGTATTAGGCCCTTCAGTGCCAACGCGATTGACGGCACCAACAAAGAGTCCGTTAGCGATCGCATGCGCAACCATTGTTGTCTTCCACAATGGCGCGGTATCAAAGTGTGGAAAATTTGGTTCAGAGCCGATTGCCGTCGGATAGATCACAACATCGGCGCTTTCGAGTGCATATGCCCTAGCCAATTCAGGAAACCATTGATCCCAGCACGTTGGCGTTCCCACGATTGCTTCGCCAACGATCGCACCAGGGGTTCCATCATTGCCACAACTGAAATATGTATTTTCAAAATATCCTGCTGTTTGTGGCAAATGTGTTTTGCGAGTGCGCATGACGAGTTCACCGGCAGGTGAAAGAGTTATCGCAGTGTTGTAACCCAGTTCGCTTTCATCATCCGGATTTTCATAGAGAGAAATAACCACTGTCGCTTTTACGCGCCGTGCCATCTTCCGAGCAAACGCGTACGAGGGGCCTTCCATGAGATCCTCGGGATGAAAATCAGATTCTTGTGAATTGGGTTGCCAGCACGCATAGGGATAGAGAGTGAGCTCGGGCAAGACGATGAGATCTGGTTGATATTCCGCACAGAGATCGATGGCGCCTTCAAGCGATTCCATTTGTGCGTCCATAGATCCGTGCCACAAATCTTGGACAAGTGCGACCCTCAAAGTTTCTCGCGTGAAGCCACCAGCGGGAAGCGGAGCCAGTGACTCGAGTTGGTCATCGCCAATTGATGCATAAATCTCAAAAGCCGGGTTACCTGAGGTGATTGACATCCCCAGAGGCTAATACCTCGAGCACAGAACTGCTCCCATCAAGTGCTAGCCCTCAAAGAGTGTCGAAGGGGTGGCCGAGCAGCCCTCTTTCCTATTTCCCACCCATAGTGCGACTTAGGATGGCGTACATGTTCACTCCACTTGATGACATCCGCGCCATGGTTACCAATCCTAAATACACCTATCGCCAAAGAGTGGCGGGGTTAGCCAACTTGGCGGAGAACCTCTTAGATCCACCTACTGTCAGCGATGAATGCACGAGCGCGCTGGAAAAACGCATCATCTGCGACATGTACGAAGGAAACGCACCCTATCGTCCACGCTATTTATTGCCTGATTACGATCGCGTTCTCACCCAAGGCTCTGCTTTTTTAGAGTTATCTCCTGCACAAAATCTTGATGACGCTCTCGCATTTTTGTTGATCATGTATTCACAAACGCCGTCCATAACCGGCTACCCAGTCTATTTTGGAGATCTTGACACTTTACTTCTTCCTTACGTTGACCATGTCAGCGATGAAGATCTATATGCAAAACTCAAACGATTCTGGATTTCTCTCGATCGAATGTTCCCTGATGCTTTCGCGCACACAAATCTGAGTCCCGTATATAACCGTGTTGCGAAAACGATCCTGGCCCTCGAACGAGAACTGCTACAAGTGGTTCCAAATATTTCACTGAAAGTCGAACCAATTCTTACAAGCAATGAGTATCTTCTTGATGCAGTCTCTACAGTTTTTGCCTGCGGAAAACCACACTTTATTAATGATGAAATGATGCAAGCGGATTTGGGCCATGATTATGCAGCAGTGAGCTGCTACAACTCTCTTAAAATTGGTGGTGGTTCACATACTCTCGTACGAATCAATCTCAAAGAATCGGTCCTCGCTGGTGGCGGCGGAGTAGATGAATTCTTCGCAACTACCTTGCCCCATTATTTGGAACTCACTGCCGAACTCATGGAATCTCGTATTAAATTCCTCGTGGAAGAATCACACTTCTACACCTCGCACTGGCTCGCGCAAGAGGGCCTCCTGTCACTAGATAGATTCTCTGCAATGTTTGGAATCTTTGGCCTAGCCGAAGCGGTAAACATTTTGATGGAGCGCGAGGGCTCCAGTGACACTTATGGTCATTCAGCAAAGGCAGATGACCTCTCCTACCGAATCACATCCACCATCGCAGCATGGGTGGCTAATCGCCCTATGCCCTATTGCGAAGGCAACGATGGACGAGCCATGCTTCATTCGCAATCAGGTATCGACTTGGATCTTGGAGTAACTGCAGGTACTCGCATTCCCATCGGAAGTGAGCCGCCTTTGTTCGAGCACCTTAAGACAGTGAGCCGCCATCATCACCTCTTTGCATCCGGTATCAGTGACGTGCTTTCCTTTGATGACACCGCCGTTAAAAATCCACAAGCCGTCGTGGATGTTATCCGAGGTGCTTTCAAGGACGGGATGCGCGATTTCACATTCAACCTTGATAGCAATGACTTCATACGCATCACAGGTTATCTGGTGCGAAAATCAGACCTCGCGAAAATGCCCAGCGCCCGACATGCAAGCACATACCTCGGCGCGGGATCTGTCGCTGATTCTCATGTGGATCAACGAATAGTGAAGCGGGTCATGAGCCATGAGAGCTCACCACGCGCAAGTAGCTGACGTCATTCAGTTTTCCTGGGTTGATGGCCCAGGAAATAGGTTCGTTCTCTTTCTGCAAGGATGCAACTTCAATTGCCTTGCCTGCCACAATCCTCAAACTATTCCTTTGCAAACCCCTCGCGCCAAGGATTACTCCGTCGAGGAGGTGCTCACCAAGATTCGAGAGTCACTCCCCTACATAACCGGCGTAACGGTTTCAGGTGGGGAAGCAACAGTTCAACATGAATTTCTCTTTGATCTCTTTGCTGCGATAAAAGCTGCGCCAGATCTTAAACAACTCACAACATTTATCGACAGCAATGGAAATGCGGAAAAACATATCTGGGAAGTGCTTCTGCCTGTCACCGATGGAGTGATGCTGGACCTTAAAGTGCTCGATAACGAACGCCACATCGCCCTGACTACGCAATCCAATACGGCAGTACTTGAGACAATAAAATATTTGGCCTCACGTGGAAAGTTATACGAAGTCAGGCTCTTACTCATTCCCGGTCAGAATGATTCCGATGAGGAATTGCGCAAGACCGCGCAGTGGTTGCTGCGCGCCGATCCATCGGTACGAGTAAAAATTAATGCATTCATGAGTCATGGAGTCAGGGCATCAGCCAGGACGTGGGCAGAGGTCAGCGACGAAGATCGGCTACGGTACAACCAGATTATGACCGAAGAGGGAATACTTGATCTGGCTTAATTGCGAACAAAGAGCCAAACCGAGGCAATGATTCCAACGGCAAAGACCAAGGACTTGTAAAAGCTCGGTGGCATTTTATTCGCCCATTTGCCGCCTAAAGTTCCGCCAGAACTTGATCCGATAAATAGTGCAACAACGAGAAGCCAATGCACTCTTCCGCTAAAGATATAGATTGTGTTTGAGATGATGCTCGTTACTCCAACAATTACATTCTTTACTGCATTGACTGTATTGGGATCACGTTTCTTATCCCGAGCCAGAGTTGCGATAACCATGACACCTTGACCTGGACCGAAATAGCCACAATAAAATCCACTCGCCGCAATCGCTATAAATTCGGTGAGTTTATGTTTCATCCCAGACCTCGCTTTCGCAGGCAATAAGATCGTGAGAGTCGCACCGAGCAATAAGTAGGGAACAACGCCTTCGAATACTTTCGAAGGCAGTGCTAATAAAAGGATGGCTCCTAAGCAGGCAAAAGTTGCAGAGAGTGCAATGTGAAATTTATATTGTCGAATAAGCGCCTTGGCGCTGTGGTCACTTGCTCGAACGGCAAACAGGTTTGCACTCGTTACGCCCAAGGCGTTGGTAACCGTTGCGCTTACTGGATTGAGGCCTAACGCAAGCAGAACGGGGAAGGAAATTAAAGATGCTCCCCCTGCCATGCCATTGATGGTGCCAACAACAAATCCCGTGATGACAACAACGACAAATGCCAACAAATTCCACCCCCATGAATAAAACGAGAGTACACTTCCCCGATGGCGATTTTGCATAGAGTGGGTTTATGGCAACAATTCGAAGTTTTTCTTGATGCGGGTATTGCAGCGCTTTTAGGCTCAATAATCGGCTGGGAGCGAGACCGCGCCGGCAAATCTGCAGGACCTCGAACCATGGCACTCGTTGCATGCGCAGCTGCCGCAGTCGTAGCTATTGGATCTGTTCTAGATCTCAATGCAAAACTGGGCGATCCGACTCGTGCGATGCATGCGATCATCACGGGCATTGGATTTCTTGGTGCTGGTTTAATATTTACTAACAACAAAGGTGGCAGCCAAGGGGTCACGACCGCAGCCACAGTTTTCGCCACAGCAGCAATGGGTTGCGCCGTTGGCTTAGGGTTTCAAGTTGTTGCAATCGGAATCACTCTCATCATTCTTGTGATTTTACGTTCTACTCAATTCTTGGAAATTGCTGCTACCAAGCGCGACACACCAGAGCATCATTCTTGATATGACTTCAGCAATATACGATGCGCTAGCCCACGCCACTTTGGCCGCCGACGGCGCAATGGGCACCATGTTGCAAGGCCGTGGCCTTGATGATGGCGGAGCACCAGAATTGTGGAACGTTGATCGGCCAGCGGACATTGAAGCGGTTCTCGAAGAATATGCAGCAGCTGGTGCAAAATTTATTACGACAAATACTTTTGGCGGCACGCGCGGGCGCCTAGAACTTCACGGGCTCGAATCTCGCGTTGAGGAGCTCAATGAAGCTGGTGCCCGTATTGCTCGCACAGTTGCTAATCGCCATCCAGGTACCTTTGTGATGGGAGATATTGGTCCATCTGGTGATCTCATGGAACCGATGGGAACACTCACCATGGAGAGCGCCCAGGAAATATTCGCAGAACAAATTCGAGGGCTAGTGGCCGGTGGAGTTGACGCAATCTTGATTGAAACGATGAGCGACCTCTCTGAAGTTGAGGCCGCGGTCAACGCCTCTCACGCAGTTGCTCCTCATTTACCGATCATTGCCACCATGAGTTTTGATACCAACCTTCGCACCATGATGGGTGTGAAGCCAGCTCAAGCCGTTGCGCACCTCAGCGCTCTCGGAGTCCGAATTATCGGTGCCAACTGTGGACGCGGCGTGGATGAGATGCGCCAAATTGCCCGCGAACTTGTCGATGCGCGGCCAGAGGGCGTGTACATCATCACGCAATCTAATTCTGGTTTACCAAAACTGGTGGGCGACACATTTGTTTATGAAGGCACTCCAGAAGAAATGGCAAAGTACGCAGTCGAAATGAAAGAAATGGGAGTGAATATCGTGGGCTCCTGTTGTGGTTCCTCTCCCGCGCATACTTCTGCGATCGCACACGCTCTGGCGTAGTTCGATGGCTTTCACCCGTGGTACTCCGAATGAAAAAGGTTGGCGCAATCTTTTCAAAACTTCCGATGAAAAACATAGTGGAGTAGCCTTTCCAACCGAGAGCACTCCCCTGTTAATCATGCATCATCTCTCCGATCTTCATGTATGTGATGCTCAATCTCCCGTGCGCCCAGAGTTCCTGGATCGGTGGGCAGATCCTGATAGCCCCATTCGCGATCAGGTGGGAACGATTGGCACATATCGCGCCCATTCGATGTTATCCGTGCACGTTGTCGAAGCGATGGTGCAATCACTCAATGCACTTGCACAGGGACCTCTTTCTGGACATGACGTAGATGCTGCAATCATCACAGGAGACACAACAGATAACGCACAAGTCAATGAAGTCAATTGGTACTTGGCGCTTTTAGACGGTCAAGATATTCGCCCAGACTCTGGCGCATTGGATCGATATGAAGGCGTCATCGATGACGGCGCCGATCACTATGACGCAAAGTATTGGCATCCGCACGGAACTCCGGCAGGAAAAGAAGATGACCAAGCTCGTGCTCGTTACGGCTATCCGGTAGTTCCCGGATTGCTGGATTCGTGCCGCGCGCCATTTACTGCCACGGGTTTAAACGTTCCTTGGTATGCCGTTCACGGAAATCATGACGCACTTTTGCAAGGAACGGTGACTCCCAGCAGTGGAATTTCAGAGGCCATGGTTGCCGATAAGCGTTACGAATCACTTCCTTCAACGATGACCCTTGAACAAACTCTTAGCGCTTTTAACGAAATTGGCCCTGCCGACTATCCCCCTTCTAGCGATGCTGTCTACGTTCTCGTCACTCCTGACCTGCAACGCCGCGCAGTAGAGCGCGGTGAATTTGCTGCGTTGCATCTGAAATCTCCTGGGTTGCCGAAAGGTCACGGATTCACGCAAGAAAACGCGCTCGATAAGAAGATGTACTACGCAACTAATGTTGGATCGGTAAAACTCATCGTCATTGATAGCGTGAATCATTTTGGTGGATGGCAAGGATCCCTTGATGAAGAACAGTTTGAGTGGCTTAAAGACCAGATTGCATCATCAACAAACCCTGTTGTACTTGCCTCCCATCATCCACTGACCAAAATGTTTAACGACTACGCACCAAGCGGACGACGTGTATGCCGGGAAGAAATTGAAGCGATGTTGATCAAATATCCCAAGGTGATCTTGTGGCTTGCTGGCCACGAACATCGACACCATATTGAATGGATAGGCGACCAAGAAAGAAATATCGGTCTGTGGCAAGTAGAGACCGCTTCCCATGTGGACTGGCCACAGCAAAGTCGCACGGTTGAAGTTGTTCGCGATGACGCTGGAGATATTTACATTGGACTCACAGTGGTTGACCATGCGGGAGAGGCAGAGTACACGCACGCGAAGACACCCTTAGAGATCGCCTCTTTGTCACGAGTGCTCAGTGCTAATGCCTGGCAGAAACGGCCTGCTGCAGGAATGGAAGATGTTGATGCGTGGGCGCAAGGAAGGCCAGAGGATAGAAATATCGTTCTTCGGCTATCAGCACGGTAGAAAGTTACGCGTCGATCCGATCACGATCAATTTCTGCTGAAGAAATAAATTCCTTACGAGGTGCAACATCATTGCCCATGAGAAGTTCGAACATCGCATCAGCGGCAGCCGCATCTGACACTGTAACGCGACGCAAAGTACGGTGGTCAGGATCCATTGTTGTATCGCGCAATTGATGCGCGTCCATCTCTCCCAGACCTTTATAGCGCTGAAGCGGTTCTTTCCACTTCTTGCCGGCTTTCGTTAAATCGCCCAAGACCTTCTTCATTTCATCATCAGAATACGTGTAGTGGAAATCGCCTTTCTTGCCACCTGATCCCATAACTTCAATGCGGTGCAGTGGCGGGATAGCTGCAAATACGCGACCGGCATCAATGAGAGGGCGCATATATCGATAGAGCAGAGTCAAAAGAAGACAGCGGATATGTGCGCCGTCCACGTCAGCATCGGACATCAAAATAATGCGACCATAGCGAGCATCATCGAGTTCGAAGGAGCGCCCAGATCCTGCGCCGATTACCTGAATGATGGATGCGCACTCGGTGTTATCGAGCATCTGAGAAAGCGAGGCTTTTTGAACATTCAAGATCTTTCCTCGAATAGGCAAAATCGCCTGGAATTCAGAGTTGCGCGCTGCTTTCGTTGTCCCCAAAGCAGATTCACCTTCGACGATGAAGAGCTCAGTGCGAGAAACATCCTCGCTTCGGCAATCAGAGAGCTTTGTTGGAAGTGAAGAACTTTCCAGCGCATTCTTTCGACGTTGCAAATCCTTATGGGCTCTAGCAGAAATTCGAGTGCGAGATGCTGCCGCAACTTTCTCCAAAATCAATCGGCCATTTGCTTTATCAATGCGCTTTGTCGTTGCAAAGAAGGCTTTCATTTCCTCCGCAACGACAGCAGCCACAATACGTGTTGCGGCGGCAGTTCCTAGAACTTCCTTGGTTTGACCTTCAAATTGTGGCTCTGACATTCGAACAGTGACTACAGCAGTCAGACCTTCCATGATGTCGTCTTTTATGACATCGATTTCGGAATTCTTTAGCGTCTTGGTCGAACGTAGCGCTTCATTAAATGCTTTAGTGATAGCTCGTTCGAAACCTTGAATATGTGTTCCGCCCTTAGGGGTTGCAATGATGTTGACGAACGAGCGCATCGTTGTATCAAAGCCATTGCCCCACTTCATCGCGATATCGACGCCCATGTCGCGCTCGACTTCGGTAGAGACCATGTGTCCTTGCTCATCCAATACCGGAACAGTCTCGGCATAATGCCCACTGCCCGTTAAACGAATAACATCTCCGACGGCTTCATCTGGTTGCAGGAATGCGCAGTATTCAGCAATCCCGCCTTTATGAAAAAAGGTCTCCGTTGTCTTTGATTTTGTGCGATTGTCATTAACAATCAGGGTTAGCCCCGGCACTAAATAAGAAGTCTGGCGAGCGCGTGCATAGATTTCATCAAGTTCAAGTTCTGCCTCTTTAAGGAAGATTTGCTTGTCACTCCACCACTTAATGCGAGTACCTGTGACTTTGTGAGCCACCTTGCCAACAATGCGCAGTCCTGAGGCTGGAGTAAAGGGCGCCTTAGGGCCCTCTCCATCAAATATGCCCGCAGTTCCTCTTTGGAAGGACATCCAGTAAATCTTTCCATCGCGATCTACTTCAGCGTCCAAGCGCGATGCTAAGGCGTTAACGACCGAGGCACCCACACCGTGCAATCCACCAGATGCGGCGTAGGAGCCGCCACCAAATTTTCCACCTGCGTGAAGTTTTGTGAGTACAACTTCAACGCCAGTCAGTCCCGTCTTCGGTTCTTTATCAACGGGAATTCCGCGACCATCATCATGGACTTCAACAGAGCCATCGGATTCGAGATTAATTTCAATCTTCTTGCAATGTCCGGCGAGTGCTTCATCTACAGAGTTATCGATGATTTCCCAAAGGCAGTGCATCAATCCACGAGAGTCGGTGGAGCCGATATACATTCCTGGGCGTTTGCGTACGGCATCAAGGCCCTCAAGCACCGCTAAATCTTTGGCGGTATAGCTTGCGTCAACCGTCTCACTCTGTTTACTGGCCACGGGCGCAAAGATTAGCCAGGCATTGGCATATGCGACGTTAAGCGCGCCGAAGGTGTCTCATATATTGAATAATTGCTGTGAATATCGCCTGTGAAGCGTGGAATTCATGCGTGATATATCCCACCGCGAAAAATAAATATTCTTTAACGAGCGGGGAATAAGTAATACATGGTTTGATGTTCCCTACTACAGAGACCCAATAAGGGTCACACCGTGAGGAGAGCGCAATGACTGAACAAATGATCCTTGAGACCACTCCCCTCAATGCCGTCGATCGTTGTGATCGTTGCGGAGCCCAGGCATACGTACGTGCAGTAATGCTTTCGGGTGGAGAGTTACTTTTCTGTGGCCATCACGCCAAGGAATATGCTGAAAAACTCAAGCCTGTTGTGTCCCACATTCAAGATGAGACCGAGAAGCTTGTAGAAACACCTTCAGTTATTTAACTCTTCGTTAAACACTTGGAGCACTGTTTTTCTGAGTAATTGCCTTATGGCTACCATCACACCACGGCTTATCTTTACTTAAACTGCAGCCGCAAAACTTCACGTTCTCTTTAGTTTCTAGAACGTTGCCATCTGCATCGACAAAATCCACTGCGCCCAAGATCTTGATAGATCCGCTGATGGGGTTGATGAAAATAGTTGGATTAGCCACTCTTAATCCAGGTAATCGCGCAGAACTTGTGAACGTGATGGGTGGCGAAGTTTTGACATCGTCTTTGATTCGATCTGACGAATGCGCTCACGGGTAACGCCGTAAACCTTGCCAATTTCATCAAGAGTCTTTGGCTGGCCATCGGTGAGACCAAAGCGCATCGCTACTACGCCTGCTTCGCGCTCAGAAAGGGTATCTAGTACGGAGTGCAATTGTTCTTGCAGCAGCGTGAAGGAAACAGCGTCCGCTGGAACCACTGCTTCAGAGTCTTCGATAAGGTCTCCGAATTCAGAATCGCCTTCTTCGCCCAATGGGGTATGAAGTGAGATCGGTTCGCGGCCATATTTTTGAACTTCGACAACTTTTTCAGGAGTCATATCAAGTTCTTTGGCAAGTTCCTCCGGAGTCGGCTCGCGTCCCAAATCTTGCAACATTTGGCGCTGAACGCGTGCCAACTTATTGATGACTTCAACCATGTGAACAGGAATACGAATCGTGCGGGCCTGATCTGCCATCGCACGTGTAATTGCTTGGCGAATCCACCATGTAGCGTAGGTCGAAAACTTGTAGCCCTTTGTGTAGTCAAACTTTTCAACGGCGCGAATCAAACCGAGGTTTCCCTCTTGAATAAGATCCAAGAACAACATGCCACGTCCGGTGTAGCGCTTTGCAAGGGAGACGACAAGGCGCAAGTTAGCCTCTAAAAGGTGGTTTTTCGCGCGCTTACCATCTTCAACAATCCACTCAAGTTCGCGCTTGAGTTTTTTCTCTAACTTCTTCTCTGTTGCTAATTTTTCTTCGGCAAAGAGGCCCGCTTCTATGCGAGTTGCAAGTTCCACTTCAAGTTCCGCGTTCAAGAGCGCAACGCGACCGATCTGCTTAAGGTAATCCTTAACAGGGTCAGCAGTTGCACCAGCAGTCATAACGGTTTGAGCCGGTGCATCATCTTCTTCTGATGCCTTCAGAGTAAACGCATCGGCTTCGTTGCCGTTACTTTCCTCTGCCAGGTTCACAACTCGTGGAGCAGTACCCTTTTCTTCTGCGGGTTCATCTGATGAAACTTCAGCTACAAGTGCTTCTAGATCTTCAAGTTCTACTTCTTCAAGTTCAACATCTTCGCCATCAATTTTTGCGATGGCAGTTTCAACGGCAGTAACTTTCGGTGCAACAACAGGAGCTTCAACAACCGGTGCGACCAGTGCATACTCTGACTTCTTTAAAATTCGGCTAGGAGTTCCAAGACCCATCTTGTTCAGTTTTTCCAAAAGTGCAGGAACTGAAGTAACAAGTTCGCGCGCTTCATCAACTAAGGGCTTATCAATTTTCTTAGGGATGCGATTAAGAGTTGTTACTCCACGCGATGCGAGTTCTTCTGATAATTCTTTCTGACGTAGTACTGCTTCTTTGGCACTAATAATGAGTCGAACATCTGCAGCAGTGAGATCTTTCTTGAGCGCAACCTTTACAGGTTTGGCAGTCTTTTTAACTGCGGCTTTCTTTGCTACCGCTTTCACGGGCGCTTTTTTTACTGGCTTTGCTGGTGCTGCTTTTTTTGCTGCTACCTTCTTTGCTGGGGCTGCTTTCTTAGCAGTTGCCTTGTTTTTGAGCGCACTCGTTGCAGCCACAGCAGTCCTTTGTTTTGGCTTCCCCGATTAATCTTGAGCGACTAATCGCGAAGAAGCGATGGCTATATTATAAATTATCCACAGGGGTAAATGCACATCGAAAAGCCCGTTTTGACCAGGAAACTCTCTACCCAAGCGTGAGAGCGTGACGAATGACCTCTCCCACAGCCTCTACCTCTACAAGAAATCCATCATGTCCAAAGGGCGAGGAAATCGTGGTCAATTCACTTGCTAAAGGAACCAAATCAGCGATTTCAGCCTGCAATCGAGGCGGAAAGAGGCGATCTGTGTCGATGGAGACAACGACAACGGGAACAGTGATTGCCGATAAGGCAGCAGCAACTCCTCCGCGATCGCGACCTACATCGTGCGAATTCATCGCCTCGGTCAAAGAAATATAGGTGTTGGCATCAAATCGAAGGGCTAATTTGGACGCTTGATGATCCAGGTAGGACTCCACCGCGTAGCGCCCCGTGTCATCTCCTTGAAGTTCGCGTCCAAAGCGCACATCCATCTCTGCCTCGGTTCGATACGTCAGATGTGCGATCCGGCGAGCAATTCCCAGGCCATCCAATGGCCCCTGATCGCTTTCATAATAATCCCCACCCAGAAAGTGTGGGTCACTCTTGATCGCGCGAATTTGGATGGAGGCAGTTCCAATTTGATCCCCGGTGGCCACTGCTGAGGAACCAATAGTGCAAATTGCTCCAATGCGCTCGGGCCACATGATCGCCCACTCCAATGCGCGCATTCCTCCTAATGAGGGCCCTACTGATAGACGGTATTTCGCAATTCCTAGCGCATCGCTAAAGGCAACTTCGCCCGCGACCATGTCCCTAATAGTGAGTGCGGGAAATCTTGAACCATAACGTTTTCCATCGGGAGCGATGCTAGATGGACCCGTACTTCCTTGACAGCCGCCAATCACATTGGGGCAAAGAATAAAAAATTTCTCTGTATCAAAAGGTAGTCCCGGTCCGACCATGGAGGGCCACCAACCTGGAACATCCGACCAACCAGTCATCGCGTGATTAATTAATACGGCATTGTCCTGAGCCTGGTTGAGTGTTCCCCACGTTTGATATGCGATCGTGACATCTTCAAGAACCTGACCACTCTCTAGTGAGAGCGAACCGATCTTTACGAAGAGTCTCTCCCCTGGGTCATAACTTTCTAGCCATGCACCAGTGACACCTGGTGATACTCCCGATAGAGGTGACGTCATAGAAAGCCTTTCGCGCTTGCTAGCAGTAGAACTGCCAACCTGGTCTTCACCCAGAGCACCCCGCCGCGATGGAGGGTTGCCGTCCAGTAAGCCGGGGCTGGTACCTGGAACTCGTGACCTGGTGGCAATTCTACGCGATGAAACTAGTTCGGCGAAACGGTCTTCGGGTGAGCGCTGTCAAAAATCGATGCGCAAACCTTGGGGTGTAGATCAAGGCGCATGCTGGAAAAAGATTCTGGTGGCCACCCTGCGCTAAATACCCGACGGAGCAGGCCAGCCAAGGAGTACGACGGTTCATCGGTAAAGGCGCGATCAAGGCATCGATTGGCCAGAGCGCCGTCGCCGTTCTCGTAGGAGAGAGCTGCCATAAGGCAAGCAATCGGTGCGACATACCCGAGCGGGGCGATACGCATCAAATAGCGCCACATCATCGAGTAGATCTGCAAAGTGGATTCCGAATGCGAGCCCAAAGCGAAATCTCGCACTTGGATATCTCGTAATGCAGAGATCACCTTCGCTGATAACTCTTGATCACTTGCAATATCGGAACCGATTGCCCCAGAAATAAAACGTGAAGCCAGATCAATGACGCAGATAGCCCCCTCTTTCTGCGATGTCACTGGCACGGAAACTAACTCTACGAATTTTGGATCCACGCTGAGTTCGAGACAGGAAATCGAATCCACGAGTGCCTTCGAATCTAGGTAAGGCATGGGGCGGCCGGCCCTGACTTGTTCGGCAGCAATACGCGACGCTGAAATTTCGGGAAGTTCACGGCCCAGAGGCGGACAGCATTCGATGTCATGGCATAACGTTGAGCGCCAACGGCCGCCTTGTACCAAGAGGGCCTCGCGAAGCTGAATATTTGCATCGTTGAGTGCGGAACTCACGAACGAAAGAAAAAGTTCTCCGTCATGGTGATCCCTTGGACTATATGCAATAACGAGTGCACCATCACCTCCTTCGCGCACCAGATGCATCACAAGTGAATCAATAAGGTCATGGGCAGAGGTCGAGTGAATATCTTTCGGGTAATCAACTCTCATTGCCATGCCGACTGATTCATCGGAGAGGGAAACCAATACAAGTGAATCAGTTGGGTGATAGCCAATAAGAAATGGGATAGCGGTCAATAAATCATGAGGAGATGTAAGTGTTGTCATAAGTGCAGAGAGTGCAGTGTCACACTGACTCTTACATTCGCATTTCGAAGGGACTGTGGAGAACGCAGAAGTGATTCCACTTTAGTTCCCCACAACTGTCGGCGCGCTGACCACATGAATTGTTTTGACTGAGAGCTTACGAACTTGCCCAGTAATCGCCCGAGCCACTCCGTTGTGTGTCCATGTGCCTCCCCATGTGGCAAGCATGGTCACCAAATATGTCCCCGGTTTGGTGTAGGTATGCATGATTTCTTGACTGGGGTACGAGCCTCCAGGTGATGTAGTTGCATAAAAACCACCGTCACCGAAACTCCAAAGAAAGGATGCGCGCATCGTTACATCGATGACTTCTCCAATAATTGCGACCTTCGTGTTAAAAACGCTGGGCAGGTTGCACCAATAAATGACGGCAACATTTGCCAAAACATCTGAGGAAGGTTGTTTGGAAATCGATCCAGTAGGCAAAAGCTTTGTCAGTTTGTCATTGAGCGAAACACCGGGGGCAAGAGTAGGAATTACCGCGCGAACAACGGGCTTGCGAACCACCACCTTTCTTGGCAAAAGTGGTGTAACCCGTACTGTGATTTTTGGAGTGGGTTTAACTGTGGGTTTTCTTGAAACCGAAAGTGTCGGCCTTGGTGTTGCCTTCACGGTGATCGTAGGTTTTGCGCCTTTGTGGGCTTCGATCACGAGCCGGCCATTAAGGGTGTACACATCGATGCATGCACTGTCCGCGCAATCAGCAGCGAAAACCTTCGCAGGTGAATTCAGGCTCGTGAGTAGAAGTACAGGGCAAATGAGTGAGAAGACGATGATTCGGCGAGCAGTGACTGTTTGCATGCTTGCGAGAATAAAACTTTGTCATAAATCACTCACCTATCTCCGGGCTTACCTGTGGAAAGGCAGCTCCGATAGCCCTAAAGTGGAGTCATGAGCGCACGCGACGGGGATGGATGGGTGCAATGTCGCTGCGGAAATAAACATTGGGGACTTCATGGGGCAGCAGGATTACTCATGGTTCGCGGAAAAACCTTAATGCTTCAACATCGCGCAGAGTGGGTTCACAACGGAGATACCTGGGGAATTCCAGGTGGCGCACGGGACTCACACGAATCACCGCCGGAGGCTGCAATCCGAGAAGCCATTGAAGAAACTGGAATCGAAGCCGAGCACGTAACAATCGTGACCACACATACCGATGATCACACTGATTGGCGCTATGACACCATCATCGCCCGCGTGAGCGATCAGCTCATCCCCCACGAAATGAATCATGAATCCCAAGAACTTCGTTGGGTGGCATGGGAGGATATTGATTCAATGTCACTACATCCAAGTTTTGCAAAATCTTGGCCCGTCGTGCATGCAATTCTTCTACGCGATTTCTAAATCACCGAGGCGACAACCGTACTTTCACATCACACCAATCCAATGTCTCTTCCTCCACATGCGCCACAACAACGACTCCTACGCCCTTATCGGCTAATTCACGCAGATGCTTCTTTATTCGAGCAGTGCTTTCAAGATCTTGCGCAGCGAACGGTTCATCGAGAAAAAGATAAGGCGTTGCTTGAGCGATAGCCATCGCGATGGCAACGCGTTGTTGTTCTCCTCCTGATAGCGAAGTGACTTTGCGCGATAACAAAGAGCTGATATCCAATGCTGCGATGGCTTGACTAAAACTTTCTACATCCCCTGAACACATGAGAGCCATTTCAAGAACTTCGATGACACTGAAAGCAAGTGAAAATCTTTGACTCTGCAAAGAAACAGCGCGAGTTCGTGCCAAATGTTCAATACTGTATTGGGAAAGTGGGCGATCATCGATCATTACCTCGCCCGATGCCAGTAGCAGATCACCCGAGAGGCCTGCCAGCAATGTGCTCTTCCCGCAACCGTTAGGTCCAAGAATTGCCGTGATCTGACCCGGATGTATATCAACTGAAAAATCGTGAAGGATGACTTCACTTCCACGAAGAATTGAAAGATTTCTAGCGCGGATCATTGGACTCTCCACACATCAATATTTCGACGCACTAAAGTGATCAGAATCGGCGCGCCAATGAGTGCGGTAATTAGTCCAATCGGCAATTCTCGTGGCGCTGCAACAGTGCGCGCGGCAGTGTCTGCAATGAGCAAGATTGCGGCTCCCACCACCGCGCTGTGAAGAACTAAGGGGCGATGCCGTGGGCCAAAGCCTAACCGTGCAATATGAGGGGCTGCTAAACCGAGGAAGGCGATAGACCCGACTGTGCTCACCGCACCTGCAACCAAAATCGATAGTGCAATCAAGGCGATACGACGTGTTTTTACTGGGTCTATTCCGATATGTCGTGCCGTGGAATCCCCGAATGAGAGAAGGTCCAAACGCGGCGCAATAAACCATGCCCCCGAAATTCCCAGAACAACAACGGGAGCCAAAACCCACAAATCTTTTCCCGTAGTCAGGGCCAACGACCCCCATGTCCAAAATGAAACTGATCGCGCATCCGCTCGAGAGATCATGGCGGTGGTGATTCCCACCATTGCTGCGATCGTTGCAGAGGTGGCGATGCCGACGATAATCAACACGACCGATGCTTGATCCTCACGCGTGCGCGCAAGGTGAAGAGTCAGCATCGATGCAGCAAGCCCGCCAAAAATTCCGCAGATTATTGCTCCGAGTGAGCCGATGGCAACAACATTGGCGAGTAGCCCAACCACGACTCCAAACGCTGCGCCAGCAGAGGTGCCAACAATGGCTGGCTCGGCAAGTGGGTTATTGCAGGCGCCTTGTGCCATGACTCCAGCGCCCCCGAGTGCAGCACCAACAAGGAGGGCTGTGGCAATTCGAGGAACGCGGATTTGCCAGAGAATATTGCGATCACCCGGAAATGTCGTTGAATGAGGATGTAACAAAACTTGCCAGAGATGATCCAAATGTGAAGCACCAACAGAAAGTGCTACTGCGGTGGCCGTCAGAAGCACAAAGATGTAGATAAAGATCAGCCATTTTTTCATTTACATCATTACCTTCATGAGAGATCGTGCTAGCTCCCCAATCAATCCTGGAGTACGAGGACCAAATGAGAGCAATAAAGAATCATCTACAGCAATCACGCGCTTATTGATCCCGGCGCTTGTCTGTGCAACTCCAGGCAGTGCAAGCAAACCTTTGAGACCACCGACAGACTCCATCCCTTTTGTCATGACAAGAATGACATCTGGGTCCGCTCTCACTAGCGCCTCACTCGTGAGGGAATTGAAAGGATGTGGAAGTGTCAGAGCACCGACATCTACTGCGCCAATTGCTTGGATTAATGAATCTGCGCCCGAACCGGGCCCGCCCATGAGAAAGATAGAACTGGTTCCGCGTAAATAAAGAAAAGCTATTTTCGGAGCTGGAATTCGGCGAATCTTAGAATCTGTAACCGTCGTGTTCAGCGATCTAATAAGAGCAGCAGCGCTTTTCGGGGCACCTATCGCAGAACCGATTGCGGTGATCTTCTTCGCGATATCCGCTAACGTCCATGCTTCAGAAATCAGCGTGAGCGACTGAGCGCTGGATTTAAGAGAATCGATAGCGCTACTTGGTCCACTTGATGCATCGATGAGAACTGCATCGGGATTCAGAGAAATAATTTTTTCCGGAATTATTTGATGTCCAGAAGTTACGACTGGAATAGTCGATAACGCGGGCATTGTGCTTGCAACATCGCGACCGACAAGAATGGTTTTGAATCCCATTGCGTAAATTATTTCTGCACTTCCATTTGCCAGTGCAACAACTCTTTTCTTGGCGGGTATCTCTTGCCCAGTGATCGAGATTTCTGGAATGTCAGTAGCCGAGATTGTGACGAGCGTTGAAGGTTGCGCATTCCCAGTGACGGGGGCTGATGAGCAACCTGTGAGTAGCATTAGAGAAATAGGAAGAAGTGCGGCGGCAAGCAGAGTTTGAGACGCAGGAAACTTCACCCGTGAAGTCTGTCAAAGAATTCGCCGACGGGTGGAGCAAAACTGTCGGATAACTTTCCCAGGTTTCGGGTTTATGGTTTCGCAATGATGAAACCTCGCATAGCCACAGCGCTCGTGTTGGGTGTTATCGCATTCGTGGCTATCTCATCCCCTACTGCTTATTCGGCGATCCCAGCAACGAGTGCTAAAGGTTCTCACGGAGAACTATTAACGGCCTCGAGCGTCAAGATCGCCTCAGGAGCTGCGATTACGGTTCGTGGGAGCAATTTTGATGAAACCGTAGGAATTTATCTCGCTTTCTGCGTTGTACCGCCGGCTGGATCCCTGCCAACTCCGTGTGGTGGAGGCGTCAACATGAGTGGTGCCGGCGATGCCTCGTATTGGATCTCATCGAATCCACCACCATATGGCGCGGGACTTGCCCTGCCGTTTCTTGCAGGTGGCCGATTTACAAAGCGCATGCATTTGTCATCCATTATTAAGACACCCGATGGAAAAATCTTGGCAGACTGCAAGAAAGTGGTTTGCGCACTGACGGTTCGCGCAGATCATTTGCGAGAGAGCGATCGCACCTACGACATCTTTCTTCCTATAACTTTTACGACACCCAAGAAATAGCAACATACCTACAAGGAGAACACATGAAATCAGCAGGCCGTCTTCGTCCCATGGTGCGCGTTGCACTTGCACTTACAGTAGGAGCCCTACTACTTACGCCAACAAGTGCGTTCGCAATCACCAAGTTCCAAGGTGGACCAACGACTAATCTCAATCCTGCTGGCGATACAGTGCATATCGCCTTAAGCAATTTCCCTGCAACGGGCGGCCTTTATGTCCTTGAATGTTTACGTAGTGCTTCTGCTGGATCACTGACAACCTCTTGCGATACGGTCCATGAATTGTGGGTTGCTTACAATCAAGCAGGCGCGATAGCCCCCAGCGGAGATGTAGCGCTAACGGTCACTGGCACTGTTCAAGGAACAACTTGTGGTTTGGACCAATGTGGAATATTCCTAACTTACGATCACACAAAGTCAACAGATAGAACTGAAGATCAATTAATTAATATTAGTTTTAGCGCGGCATCCGTTGCGGTTGTAAAACCTACAGATGTCATCACGGCTAAAATCAATAACGCCGTCATCAGCGGATCTATTCCAGGATCCCTTCCTTATCACGCAACATTGACAATCAGCGCAACCAGCCTTTCAGGTTCACTTGTGACAATTAAATCCTCCACCCCGGATTGCACAGTGACAAAGAATGTCATCACTTCCCTCAAAGCATCGGGATACTGCGACTTCGCTCTATCCTCTGCAGGAAATCTGAGCTATCAAGCTGTTACATCCCATTTCCCATTCGCATTGAGTGCAGGTGTGCAGAGCATCCGTACCATTGCAGGATCTAGCAAAGTGGGAGCTCGATACTTCCTGCCAGCAAAAAGTAATTTCGGCACAGCAGTTGCCTACCTCTCCACAACTCCTGAAACCTGCACGATTGCTAAGACGATTGTTACGGGCAAGAAGGCTGGAGCGTGCATTATTGCCTTAACAGCGCCAGCTCAAGCACCGCTCTGGGGAGCACTTTCATCCAAGGTAACCTTAAAGATAATTTAGGGCACTAGGGCACGGATTCCGGCGATGCAGAAGTTGGTGGCAGTAGCGCTCTCCAACTCTGCATCGCTTCCGCTTTCAATTCTCTTTGTCGATGCATCAGTAACACCTTGAATTAACGTCAGCGCTTGGGCAACATCAGTGATTCCGATTTCTTCCAAAGCTTGATACATCGGCGCAAGTAGCGCTCGGTGTGCTATTCCAATATCCCCCGCACGTTCCTTGGGCAAAGTCGTGGAACTGAGTGCTTTTGCCAAGAGATGGCGACCATCGCCGATGTAACGAAGTGCTGTGCCAATCCAAGAATCGATCGCGTCGTAGGGATCAGATGTGAGGGCAACAGCCTCTTCAAGTGAGTGCGCAAAAACGGTCAGCTCATCAATTACTAAGTCCGCGACTAGTTCAGCGCTACTTCCGAAATATTCATAGACCGAAGTTCGAGAAAGACCCGCTTTTTCGGCAACGGCGACCACAGTTACTGCATGTCCGCCTTCTTCCAATGCAATGGCAGTTGCCGCGGCAATGAGTTGCTGGCGTCGCCAATCACGATGCTGGGAAAGCGTTGCGGTATTAATGCGGGGCATAGGCCTATTTTGCCATGGATTCATGAAGGCGTCGCAATGATTCCTGAACGATCTTCGCATCCGATGTGCGCCAGAGTGGTGGCATGGAGTTAAGGAGTACCGACCCGTACCGCTTGGTCACGATGCGCGAATCCAAGATGGCAACTACTCCGCGATCATCTACAGATCGAATTAAGCGTCCAGTGCCTTGCGCCAACATCAGCGCTGCTCGTGGCATCGAGATCTGCATGAAACCACTGCCCCCGCCCGCATCTACTTCGGCCGAGCGCGCTGACATCACAGGATCATCAGGGCGTGGGAATGGAATGCGATCAATGGCCACCAGTATGCAGGCTGAGCCGGGGACGTCGACCCCTTGCCATAAACTCAAAGTCCCTAACAATATGGAAGTTTCATCTTGAGCAAATCGTTCAACGAGCGGACCTACGGCGTCGCCACGTTTTTGAGTAATAATCTTGATTGGCAGCTCAGCGAGTACTTTCCGCAAATGAACATCCGCAGCTTCAACTCCGCGCCAAGAAGAAAAGAGTGCCAGGGTGCGCCCGCCCGCTGCATCGATGAGTTCGCCAAGTTCAGTGAGCGCTTGAGAACTTGGACCATCGCGACCTGGTTCAGGTAAATGTTTGGGCAGATACAACATTCCTTGATTGGCGAAATCAAAAGGTGATCCAACATCAAGCATTTGCACATTTGCCGGATCGATGTCACCTTCCTCTACTTCGGTATCTGTTTCATCGCCAACAACGAAACCAATATTGCGCGCCATCGCATCAAACCCTTTGCCAACGGTAAGCGTTGCCGAAGTGGCAATAACTGGCGTCTTTGTTAGTAAATTTGCGCGAAGCACTGATGAGACACTCAGTGGTGCAAGATGCAGAGTGGAAAAAGTGGGCTCATACCAGAGCACCTGACCCTTGCCGAGTTTGAGCAATTTCGCTGCGGTTGTCGAGACCTCATTGACAGCGCCCTTTACGCGAGCACGTTCGGCAATCGCATCGGAATCGACAATCTCTTCATCGGCTGCAATGGAATTAATAATCGCTTGCGCGCTCTCTCGCACTTTACGTATTGGTGCCTCTAGTCCGGAAGGAAGATCAATAAGCCGGCCTTGCAAACTTGTATCAAATCGAACACTCTGACCATGTTCATCCATCGCATCATCAAATGCATCCGCTGCCTTAGTGAAGGTATCAGAGAGTTTGCCCGGTAAATGTTTACGGGCCATTGCCGCCGCACGAGAAACACGAGGGCCCGTGAGTTCCTCGGTAACCGCCTGAGTAGTGCGATCCATGAATTCGTGGGCCTCATCCAAGATAACGGCGTCGCGCTCGGGCAGGATGGGATGTGATTCCACGATTTCAATGGCAAGCAAAGTGTGATTAGTGACGACCACATCAGCGAGCGCCGCCTTAGCCTTGGCCAGCGCTGCAAAACATTGGTGGCCATAAGCACAGACATCTGCTCCTACACATTCACGACCTGACAAGGAATTGGCAGCCCAAACACGTCGATCTACATCCGGTGCATCATCGCGATCACCGCTAATTCCTGGTGTCTTGGCCCACGCTTGTAAACGCTTTGCATCGTGCCCCAAACTCGAAACTTCCAGCAGGACATCTCCATCAGGATCAGAGGTTTCACTATTCATTTTCTGTAGACAGATATAATTTCCTACACCTTTGTAAATTCCATAGGTTATTTCGCGATTCAAAACTTTTTCCAGTGCCGGAACAATGCGAGGTAAGTCGCGCTCTACTAACTGTCTCTGCAACGCCAATGTGGCTGTGGCAACAAGAACTTTCTTGCCATGAACAAGCGCCGGCACGAGATAGGCCAAAGACTTACCCGTCCCTGTTCCTGCCTGCACCATAAGATGGTGGCGATCTGAAAGCGCATTAGCCACTGCTTCGGCCATCTCAATTTGACCTTCACGAGGTGATCCCCCAATTGCCTCCACCGCTGCGTCGAGCGCTTTTCGCACCTGAAGAGAGAGATCGCTCATGCGGGCAACTCTATAGGTCAGTGGCGACCAATGAGCCGAAGGTAGTTGAACATTCAACTACCTTGTTCTATGCTCACACCATGACAACACAACAGATGCCCTCTTTGTATATCGGCCACGGCGCCCCCATGTTGCTCGATGACGCACTCTGGACGAGTCAACTTCGAACCATCTCTGCAGACTTAGCTCGCCCAACAGGGATCCTCATCGTGTCGGCGCACTGGGAATCTGAACCGATCACACTGAGTTCAGCCGTTGCCAATACCGCCTTGATCTACGACTTTGGTGGATTTGATCAGAAATTCTACGAAATGGAATACAACACCCCGGATGCCTCTGCCCTTGCAGGCCTGGTTGCATCGCTCATGCCCGACACAGAACCCGTTCATCAGAGCAATCGCGGTCTGGATCATGGTGCTTGGGTCCCCCTTCGTGTGATGTACCCCGATGCAGATATTCCTGTTGTGCAGATGTCCATGCCCACGCATGATCCCATCAGACTCATGGAACTTGGAAAGCGCCTCGCCCCACTTCGTGACCAAGGCATACTCATAATCGGTTCAGGATTTATGACGCATGGACTTCGTTATTTGCGCGAATGGGCTCCCAATGCACAAGCACCTGGTTGGTCCTCAGAATTTGATATGTGGGCAGCGCAGGCGCTGGCAACGGGCGATATAGATAGCCTCACAAAATTTAAGGAGCTTGCTCCAGGCATGCCCTACGCCCACCCAACGGTGGAACACTTCACGCCACTCTTTGTTGCGCTTGGGTCAGGGGCGTCCATCGAAGCAGCTCCGAAAACATTAATCGATGGCTACTTCATGGGGCTATCAAAACGATCCATTTTGATTGCCTAACGCGCAATAATTGCTAGATGCACATGGTTCACGTTCGACTCTTCGCAGCGGCGCGCGCTGCTGCCAAAACTGATCGCATCGAGCTTGCCTCTGGGCGCGTGAGTGAGATCTTGTCGCAATGTTCACAAATGCATCCAGATCTTGCTCGCATTATTCCGCAGTGTTCATTTCTTGTAGATGGAGTTGCTAACCACGATCGTGATGTGATTGTTGCGCCCGGAAGTCAACTCGATATATTGCCTAAATTTGCTGGCGGCTAAATCATCCGCCGATCGCTGACATTGGCCTTCGAGGTTGGATAAAACTTGGATCATTGATTCCATGCCCGGGAAGTTTTCCAGAAACCGTTTTTTGAAAGCGGGCAGAAATTTCCTGAGCAATCTGTTCGGCCGATAGATCTGGATCTCGTAGTACTTTCCGCAAATCCATTTCTTCTAATGAAAATAAACAGGATCTCAATTGACCATCGGATGTCAGGCGCAAGCGATCACACGCCCCGCAAAATGGTTGAGTGACACTGGCAATGATTCCCACTCGCTCTTGCGTTCCGTTTATATAGAACTCCTCCGCGGGGGATGAACCGCGATCGGGTACGGGAGTGAGATCAAAATCGACACTCAATGAGGCCAGAACCGCCCCTGCGGTCACCATGGTGGTTCGGTCCCAAATTCCGCCAGCATCAAGAGGCATTTGTTCAATGAAGCGAATCGAGAAACCTTCGGAGATCGCCCATGCAAGGAGCGCCGGCGCTTCATCATCATTGACTCCCTTCATCAACACGCTATTAATTTTGATGGGTTGAAGTCCCGCTTCACGAGCTGCCGTTAAGCCAATGAATACATCAGCGATGCGGTCGCGATGGGTAAGTGCGCTGAAACGATCTCGTCGTAATGTATCCAAGCTGACATTGATGCGCTCTAAACCCGCATCGGCCAAAGGTTTTGCTAACTCTGCTAATCGCAATCCATTGGTGGTGAGGGAGAGCTTGGGCGCATTGGGCAAGGCTGAAATTCGAGAAACGATTTCTACAATATCTGTACGCAAAAGTGGTTCACCACCTGTGAGTCGAATCTCTTCTATGCCAACTGAAACTCCTGCGCTTATGACACTCATAAGCTCACTCGTTGTGAGTAAATGATCCGATGCTAACCAATCAGAAAAATCATGAGGCATGCAATAGGTGCACCTCAAATTACAGCGATCTGTCAGTGATACACGAAGGTCTCGGTGCTTGCGTCCGTAAGAGTCAACGAGATTACTCATGCGCAGTTCACCCATTCGTCGGTGCCATCTGCAAAGAGTTGATATTTCCAAATGGGTAAGCGCGATTTAACTTCATCAACGAGTTCGGTGCACGCAGCAAAAGCAGGACCACGGTGGGCGCAAGATACGGCAACGATAAATGCGCTCTCCCCTATCGCTATGGGGCCATAGCGATGAGCCACTGATACATTCCCTATCTCATGTTTGGAAGCCACTTCTCGGACGATTTCTTCGAGTACTTCTTGAGCCGAAGGATGAATCTCATACAAAAGCGAAGTCACTTCTTTTCCGCGATCGTTATTTCGAACATCGCCAGCGAATGTTACGACCGCCCCAAAGGCATCGGACTTCACCGCATCAGCGAAAGTTGCGGTGGTGATTACATCTTGCGTCAGGATGGAGCTAATCACGAATGATCCACTCCGCGCAGTTGTTCCAAAATATGGGTAGCCAGGCGTTCGATGATGACCAAACCATCGCGCACTCCCCCGGGGGATCCAGGAAGATTAATGATTAATGAAGTGCCGTGAGTACCAGCAAGGCCTCGCGTGAGATCCGATGTCGGTACTCGATCTCGTGAATATGCCCGCAACGCTTCCCCAAATCCCGGTAGAAGTTTTTCAATGAAAGGTGCCGTCGCCTCTGGTGTCACATCCTGTGGTGAAACACCTGTCCCGCCTGTGGTCACAATCAGATCTACAGAAGCATTGAGCGCTCGAGAAATCTCTAGCGCTATTCGTGCACCGTCATCGGGCACGATTACCACCGATGAAAGGGTATAGCCCAGTGCACGTAAACCTTCGGCCAGAATATTTCCGCTGAGATCTTCGTAGACACCCGCTGATGCGCGATTGCTAGCAGTTATTACCTGTGCGCTATAGCTGGTCAATCCCGCACCCAGTCACCATTGCGCCCGCCTGATTTTGCCTCGACCTTCACATCACAAATACTTGCGCCAGGATCCAGCGCCTTCACCATATCGATCACCGTTAATCCAGCAACACTTACTGCTGTTAAGGCTTCCATCTCAACACCAGTGCGATCGGCAGTCTTTACAAAGACGCGAATAGATACACCTGTATCGGAAATTTCAAGATCTACATCAACGCTATGTAGAGCAATGGGATGACACAGCGGAATCAAGTCCGGTGTTCGCTTTGCACCCATGATGGCCGCCACTCGTGCAGTTGCCAAGACATCTCCCTTGGGAACGCCTCCTTCGCGAAGTAGCGCAACAACTGCCGGTAAAAGACGTACCGATCCAGATGCAGTGGCGGTGCGAACGCTGATATCGCGATCGGTGACATCGACCATGTGTGCTTGGCCCTTGTCATCGAGATGTGTGAATGAATTCTCGGTGGTCATAATCGTTAATCCTACGTTAGGGAAGCGGCAACCAGGCCACTCTGGATCCGGCATCGCTCACTCCACTTGGGGCCACAGCAAAGCCCGTGGAATGCGCTAAGCCACGCAACATCGCGGAGCCCAAATGTTCGCCAGTATCGAAATAGCCTTCGCTGATATTGCCTAAAACTAATCGAGTGAAATCCTCACGGGCCTTGATCTCTTTGCGCGTGAGGACCTGATCGAGTTCTTTCACAGGGCCTCCAAGTAGTGCGTTGATAAGAGGTGCTCCCAGTGTCATGAGTCCCACAATCGCCGATTGCGGATTTCCGGGTAAGCCAAGAAGGGAAACTCCCTGTACTTGTGCCAGCAACATCGGATGACCAGGGCGCACCTTTACTCGATCAACGATGAGAGTTCCGCCCAGTTGAGTAAGAGCAGCATGAAGATGATCTCGAGGTCCATCGGCAGTACCTCCGGTTGTAACAATGACATCTGCATGCGCGGAGGCTTCTTCAATGGCCTTCACAACTAGTGCAAGTTCATCGCCAACATAATTCGTTGCAACAACTTCGACGCCCATCCGCGATAACCAACCAGGAAGTTGTGGACCTAACGCATCGCGCACCAAGCCATCGGAGGGAATTCCCTCTAATTGAATTTCATCTCCGAGCAAAATAATCTCAACTCGGGGTTTGCGAGTAACGACTACTGCATCTAGTCCAGCAGAAGCCAACAATCCGATCCATGACGGCGAGAGAGTTATTCCCGCTTTCGCAATGACTTCGCCCTTGCGACATTCAGCCCCTGCAGGACGCATATCTCCACCAGCAACAACTTCTCCCGAAAGAATTCCATCGGCCACTTCGGCAATTTCCCAGCGCATTACGCCGAATGTTCCTGAAGGAATTACTGCACCGGTTGCAATTCTTACAGCCGTGGCATCCTGGAGAAGATCGTGCATCGGCGCACCGGCTTTTACATCCCCTACGATTTTCCACGGACCTACTCCAGCAACGGCATATCCATCCATCGCGGAGGTTTCATAGGTTGGAAGATCCACAAGTGCCTCAACATCGTGGGCCAAGGTGCGATCTAGACATTGAGTCAGAGGCAAAGTTTCAGAAGGTAGCGTTGAGCGACTTTGGGCAGCCGCAAGTCGTGCCTGATCCCAAGATGCCTCGTGCAATACGGTCATTGCAAACCCGTTCTCTGTAAATCCTCTTGAGTGTCGATATCAACGAGCACACGCGAGCTTTCCTCAAGATTCACACGGCTGAGCTTCAGATGCGAGAGAAGATTGCGCATAGATTCATCCGTGAGAATTCCCATGTCAGACAAAGCGCCCATCAAAGCCTTCACGCGGTACACCCCGCAAAATGGTTGCACAAATCCTTCTGCATCTACAGCGACTACCCCATCAACGCTTTCACTCAACTTCGCCAACAATTGTGGAACGAAGGTGCCCGCGTAAGGCATGTCCGTGGCCAACAGTGCAACAAATTCAGTAGTAACAAGAGTCATTCCTGCAGCAATGCCTGCAACCGGTCCTGCGTGTAGAGGTTGTTCTTGAATCACCGCAACCCGCGAAGGAAAATTATCACGGCGGGGGCCAACAACAATCACCGGGACTTCGGCTGAAATTGAATCCAGCACATGATCAATAAGTGCACGGCCATCAATAAGGGCCTCTGACTTATCTGAACCAAAGCGTTTACTCGTGCCTCCCGTGAGGATTAAGGCGCTCCACGTGCTATTCATTTCGCACATACTCATCCCAGGAATCGATCCCACCTAGTAAATGCGAAGCATTGGCGAACCCACTTTGCTTCAACGCGGACAAAGCATGAGCCGAGCGAATCCCCAGATGGCAGTAGAGAACAACAGGTAGGTCATGTGAAATCTTGGTTTGGGCTCGGCCATCGTAAAATTCTGCCTGCGGAATTAACACTGCCCCCTCAATATGGGAGTCATCCCATTCGTAGGGTTCACGCACATCTACCAGCTGAAAATTTTCCCCACTTCGCAAACGCGTCGCTAATTGTGCGGCAGTGATTTCGCTGGCAAAAGATGGTGCACCACAAAAAGATTCATAATCTTTCTCTAACGTCGCACTGCTTGGATCGGCGCAGACCGAGCACGCAGGATCCTTTGCAATATGTATTTTCTCAAAGTTCGATTCGAGGCCATCGTAAATAATCAGCGAGCCGACTAGGGGACTACCGACTCCGGAAATTAGCTTTATCACTTCTGTTGCTTGAATGGCACCAATAGAGGCACAAAGCGCGCCTAGGATTCCGCCTTCTGCGCAATTGGGGACAAGACCCGCGGGCGGTGGCGTTGGATGAACACATCTGTAACACGGCCCATATGTGGCCCAAAAAACACTTGCTTGTCCATCAAATTGATAGAGCGAGCCCCACACGCATGGCTTACCGGCAATGACACAGGCATCATTGATCATGTAGCGGGTGGCAAAGTTATCGGTGCCGTCAACGATGATGTCGTAGTTCGCGAAAATCTCTAACACGTTGGTGGGATCTAAGCGAATATCGTACGTAACTACTTTCACATATGGATTGATCTCTGCAATCTTCCTAGCAGCGCTGATTACTTTCTTTGTTCCAACATCTGCTTGACCATGAATGACTTGGCGTTGCAGATTGGTCTCATCCACGACATCGAAATCTAGGATTCCTAAAGTTCCGACACCTGCCGCTGCCAAGTACATCAAAACAGGAGATCCTAAGCCGCCTGCCCCCACACACAGAACTCGAGCATTGGCCAAACGCCTTTGCCCAAGATTTCCCACCTCTGGCAACACTAAATGGCGTGCGTATCGACGAATTTCACCTGCACTGAGTTCAGGTCCGGCTTCCACCAATGGTGCAATCTTCATGAGGAGAATGCCTGCGTGAGTGGTTTGCGAAGTGCGAACACGACAGCAACTGCGATCACCAGCATCACTGCGCTGAGCGAATACGCGGTTCCCATATTTGAATCCATTTCAATGTAGACCTGCATAGCCCACGTCTGGGTGCGCCCTGGCAAAGAACCAGCGAACATCATTGTGGCACCGAACTCCCCCAGCGCGCGAGCCCAAGCCAGCACTGCCCCCGTCGCAATTCCGTTTCGAATTTGTGGCATTGCAACAAGCGAAAAAACTTCCCGCTTTGAAGCCCTGTCCGTAACTGCTGCATCTTCTAGGTCTTTAGGAATATGGCGAAAATTCGATTCAACAATAAGCGCAAGAAATGGCATTCCGACAAAGACTCCAGTGACGACCACGGCAATGCTGGTGAAAGGCAAAGACCATCCTGTTGCGTGATAAAGATATTTACCCAGTAATCCATCTCTGCCAAAAAGGGCAAGCAGGGCGATACCTGCCACTGTTGGCGGCAAGACGATGGGCGCAAGAACGATTGGGCGCAAGACATTGGTGATCCGCGCATTTCCCCGAGCCAGAACCCAGGCCAAAGGAACGCCAAAGACTACGCAGATGAGCGCGGCCAGAAGCGAGGTCCACATCGCCAAAGCGATCGCCTGCCTGGATTGAACTTGGGTGAGGTCATGGACAAAAAAACGCCATGGCACTTTTGTTAAAAGTGCAACCATCGGGGCGATAATAAAGAGACTTGCAAGAACGGCCAACGCGCCGGTGAATCTATCAACCTTGCGCAAGGTCAAGAAATAACCCCGAAGCCGCTTCGACGTAGGTAGAGAATCGCTTTAGGAGTTTGCACGTAATCCATAAATGCAGCGGCCAATGATTTCTGCTTTGTGTCATTGACAAGGCCAATCGCATACCGCGTTGATGATGCCAGACGATCTGTAAAGACAATCTCCTTCAGCGCCTTGCGATTCTTGACAACATCGGTGTGATAAACAATTGCGGCATCCACTTCGCCCAACAGCAATTTTGCGATCACTCCTGCTGCTTTTGGTTCAAGGGAAACGGGTTTACTGGTCACACTTCCATCCGAGGCAAGGGCAGCATCGGCTGCTACCCCGCAGGGCACCTCATGAGCGCATTGAATCCATTTAACTCCAGGGGTATTTAATCCACGTATTCTCGTGATCTTAAATGGATTTTTTACTGGGACAGCCAGCACTACTCGGTTGAATACATAACCCACGTAATACGGCACTCGAGACGATGCGTTTTGAATATCTTTTCCTGAGGCCGATACAAAGACATCGGCAGGCGCCCCTGCGTTGATCTGTGTCGCAAGAGTGGGCGAGGCTAGAAATGAAAATTGCACCGTCGTGCCTGGGTGCGATTTCTCAAAAGCTTTACCTAGATAGGTAAAAGAATCGGCCAGACTCGATGCCGCAAAAACAGTAATTGTATTTTTCGAGGCGGCCGAACCTTGAGGCGTCATAGCCAAGAAGGTGAAGACAAAGAGCAGGGAAAGCATCTTCCGAAGGCTCTTGGGCATGGGGAAACTATACAGGGGGTTAAAAGTGCCTTTATTTGCAGTGATTTGATGCACGGGTAGACTCTGCCTACCAAGAAATACGTGATCAAAACAGAGGGGACGTTATTAATGAGTATGACCCAAGAGCCAGTGACTGCGACTAATCATGTCAAGGCCTACTGGACGATGCTGGTCTCCTCATTGATATCCATCTCCGCCTCACTCGTTCTCTCCATTGACGCTATCAAATTGGCTAAGAATCCAAATTCCTCTTTGAGTTGCAACATCAATTCCGTCATCTCCTGCGGAAAAGTTGGAGTTTCGTGGCAATCAAATCTCCTTGGATTTCCCAACTCTTTCCTGGGACTTATCTGCGAACCGGTGGTCATCACACTGGCTGTTTCAGCCCTTGGCGGCGCCAAATTCCCACGATGGTTTATGCGCATCGCGCTCTCGGTCTATTTCATTGGACTTCTCTTTGCCGGGTGGCTTTTCTCGCAGAGCTATTTCGTAATCGGCGCTTTCTGTCCTTGGTGCCTCTTGGTAACCACATCAACAATCACCGTTTTTTCCAGCATGCTACGTATCAATGTCCTGGATGGAAATTTAAAGTTAAGCGAGAAACTTTCAGCCACCCTGACAAAGCGCATGCTTGCAGGCTGGGACACTGTAGTTGTCGTAGGCATATTCTCCGTACTAGCGATCGCCATCATGGCCAAGTATGGAAATTACATCCTGCACTAGTTAATGAGATTTACTTAATTAGGTGCACTTAGTGAGTTTTGCAAGCGCCGCTCATGCATGGGAAAACCTTGGCGGTATGACTTTGATAGTGCCAAGCTTCTGGATAAGTCTCGCGTAAAAGCCCATCTTCAAAAGTGGCTTTAAAATTGAGAACGATGATCAAAAGAAATTCAAAAATCCAACTCACGAGCGAATCAGCAAAGCCAGCAATCCCAAACCCAACCAGGATGACGCCCAAATACATTGGGTGTCGTACATACTGATATATGCCCCGCGAAATAAATATTGCACCCTCTTTAGGAATCGGTGAAATTTGAAGTGATGGGCGAAGTGCATGCCAGGCGAAGATCAATACGATAAAACCCGCTGCAATAGTTAATGCTTCTTCAAATAGATAGGTGTGAATTTTAGAATCCACGTGTGCAAGTGCGACTAGTCCAATAGCGCCGAGCAAAGTGAATTGCGCAGAAACCAAAAGCCTCGCCTTAGCAAGGTTCGTCATCTATTGAACATCCCACCATATTGTTGCAAGACTTCTGATAGCGATCTTCGGTTGGGATTCCAAGAAATCACGGACTTCACTTTCGCGAAACTCAGGTAAACAGAGCCGAATCCGCGAAAAATGAGCTTGCGATTCAAGATCGGCCTCGGTTCGCATCGAACCATCCCATAATTCAAGGTGTGCCTTAATGCCGAGCTCGTGCAACACAGCCATTAGATCATTTGGCGTTGGTTGCATTGGCCGATCCAAATTCCAAAAGTGTTTCCACAGCGGCGCCGCAGTCGTGAGCGGATGACTTTGTGGCATCTCAATAACAACGCGATTGCGCGCATGAGCATTCATCGCACGAGCGAATTCTTCGATCTCTGCCACGTTGTATACGACATGATGGGCAGCTACTACGTCAGCTGCTGCAACTCGCTCTGCCATCATTGGCCAGAACCCTTCAAAAACTTCCGAGGTCACGCCACGCGCTGCAGCATTTTGAGTAAACATTTCAAGCATCTCACCTTGATGATCCACACCTATGACATGCCCCGTTGGTGGCACCACTGCAAATGCAGCGATACCTCCCCCGCAGCCGATATCAAGAAATGAACCTCCTGCGGGCATTGCCTCTCTCGCGCGTTGATGGGAGACAGAGTCCTGGATATCACGTGGAATCTGGAACATCACAGGAGGATGAATCCAAGGATTCTCTGGTGCTTGATCAAGAATCTCCTGTGGAATTGCCCACGCCTCTAGAGATTGACGCCAATGATTACCAGCGAGAGTACGAGTCAATTACTTACCAGGAACCCAAGATGAAAGATCACTATTGCACTGACATCTTTCGCTCTCGGAGAATCGGGAAAGCGCCTCATCAATATGATTTCCGCATCCGGCCCAAGTGGCTTTTCCACACTTGTTGCATCGCACAGCGCTACACATCTTTAGGCCTTCTTGCCAAATAGTCGAGAAAATACGCCCGGCTCTTTTGGATCATTTTGGTGACCTTGGCATTGCTGAGATTTTGGAATGCCCTTCATGACCTGAGCTACGTGCTGGCCACAACCAGACCATGATGCTTTTCCGCACTTGCGACAAGTGGTTCTACTGCACATAAGTACTTCCTACCTTTTCCTGACAAGTTCTAAGGGCCGTTGCCTCTTGAAAGAAGCATACCCCTGGGGGTATGCAAGTGCAAATGGACACTCTCCTTCTAAGAGTCTTAGGCCTGAGAAATATGAGAAATAAGAGAAATGGTGCCAACCCAGTGGGCCGACACCATTTCTTTAATCTTAGAAAACCTGAGTTTTTGGCTCAGCGATTTTTGCCTCAGATTAACTGCAGCCGGATGTATTCCCGCATCCTTCGCAGACATAGCACGCACCAGATGCACGCATCTTGACTCCGCATGTCATGCATAGAGGGGCATCGGATTTAATTCCTGAGATTGCCTCAAGAAGTTCGGTCGATGATCCGAAAGTTATTGGCGCATCAATCTTCACATCCACTGATTTAGTAGGCGCTTTTGCAATCGGTGCAACCACCGCTACTGGAACTTCGGAGCGGTCGAATTCATCGACCTCGTCAGTGACATCTTCTGTGTATGTACCGGTCTCTAGGGCGCGTGCGCGCTCTGAAGAGGTGTACAAGCCAATTCCTGAACGTGCCTCAAATGGCAAGTAATCCAACGCCAGGCGACGGAAGATGTAATCCATCATTGACTGCGCGATACGAATATCAGCATCATCGGTCATTCCACTTGGCTCAAAGCGCAAGTTGGTGAACTTCTCGACGAATGTCTGAAGAGGTACTCCATACTGCAATCCGATAGATACTGCGATCGAGAAAGCATCCATTACACCGGCAAGTGTTGAACCCTGTTTGCCGAGCTTTAAGAAGACTTCGCCCAGTGCGCCATCGGCATATGCACCAGAGGTCATGTATCCCTCAGCACCACCAACGGAGAACGATGTTGTCATTGATGGACGTGACTTTGGAAGGCGCTTGCGTGCAGGTGTTGCTGGTGCAACGGCTACTGCTTCGGCCTTCTTGGCCTTTCCATCAGAGAGTGGTTGACCCACTTTGCAATTATCACGATAGACAGCAAGTGCCTTAAGGCCCAGCTTCCATCCTTCGTAGTAGACCTCTTCAACATCGGCAACAGTTGCATCCGATGGCAAGTTAACGGTCTTGGAGATTGCGCCAGAAAGGAATGGTTGGCATGCAGCCATCATGCGGACGTGGCCCATAGGTGCGATAGAGCGTGCGCCTAGTGCGCAGTCGAAAATGTCGTAATGCTCAAGCTTGAGCCCTGGTGCATCAATGACGTGGCCATGAGTTGCAATGAATTCAACAATGGCTTCGATGGTCTCTTCTGCATATCCGAGTTTGCGAAGTGCCGCAGGAACGGTCTGGTTCACGATCTGCATAGATCCGCCACCGACAAGCTTTTTAAACTTCACGAGGGAGAAGTCAGGTTCGATACCTGTTGTATCGCAATCCATCATCAAACCGATTGTTCCCGTTGGTGCAAGAACGGAAATCTGCGCGTTGCGCCATCCGTTCTTTTCGCCGATGGATAGGCATGCATCCCAAGCTTTATTGGCTTCAGTCCACACATCGTGATCAAGAGTTGTTTGTGATTTGGCAGAGATAGAAGCCGAGGCATGCTTGCGCATGACGCGCGCATGTGGGGCTGCGTTGCGTGCAAAGCCATCGTATGGTCCGACAATGCCGGCAAGTTCTGCAGAGCGCTTGTAGGTAATACCGCTCATGAGCGATGTGATTGCACCAGCAAGGGCGCGGCCACCATCGGAGTCATAGGCAAGTCCTGAGGCCATAAGAAGTGCGCCGAGGTTTGCATAACCGATTCCGAGTTGGCGATAAGCGCGTGTTGTGTCACCGATTGCCTCTGTTGGGAAATCAGCGAAGGTGATGGAGATGTCCATTGCAGTAATGATCATCTCTGCTGCTCGGCTGAAGTTCTTGGCATCAAAGGATCCATCGGACTTGAGGAATTTCATCAAGTTAAGGGATGCAAGGTTGCACGATGAGTTATCCAGTGACATGTATTCAGAGCAAGGGTTGGACGCATTGATGCGTCCGGTCTCTGAGTTTGTGTGCCAATCATTGATCGTGTCATCGTATTGAATTCCAGGATCAGCACATGCCCAGGCAGCCTCTGCCATTTTGCGGAACAAACCACGAGCTTCGATTGTCTCGATAACTTCACCAGTTGAGCGAGCCTTGAGCCCGAATTCAGAGTTGTTCTCGTATGCGCGCATGAATTCATCAGAGACGCGGACTGAGTTATTTGCATTCTGGTACTGCACGGAAATGATGTCTTTGCCACCTAGGTCCATATCAAAACCAGCATCGCGCAAGGCACGAATCTTGTTCTCTTCATTGACCTTAGTCTCGATGAATTCTTCAATATCTGGATGATCTACATCTAGGACAACCATCTTTGCAGCGCGACGAGTTGCTCCGCCGGACTTAATAGTTCCTGCAGATGCATCTGCTCCGCGCATGAATGAGACTGGGCCCGAAGCGGTTCCACCGGACTTGAGTAACTCCTTGGAGGAGCGAATGCGTGACAAGTTAAGTCCTGCGCCGGAACCGCCTTTGAAGATCATTCCTTCTTCGCGATACCAGTTAAGGATCGAATCCATAGTGTCTTCAACAGCCAAGATAAAGCAGGCACTTACTTGCTGTGGCGCATTGGTACCAACGTTAAACCACACTGGTGAGTTGAAGGAGAAGATCTGGTGCAAGAGCATGTGTGTGAGTTCGTGTTCGAAAACTTCTGCATCAGCATCTGTTGCGAAGTAACCGTTCTCTTTTCCGGCCTTGGCATAGGTCAAAACAACGCGGTCAATAACCTGCTTGAGTGACCATTCGCGATTCTCGGCACCGACTGCGCCACGGAAATACTTTGTGGTCACGATCGTTGATGCATTCACTGACCAGAAATCTGGGTACTCCACTGCGTGTTGTTCGAAAACGGTCTCTCCTGTTTTCCAGTTTGTCTGAACGACATCTCGACGCTCCCACGTAACTTCATCGTAAGGATGCACTCCCGCAGTCGTATAGATGCGTTCGAGTACAAGCCCCTTACCTGAAGTAGTAGTGGACTTACCTGGTCGATTGATGACCGTCTCTGACATCTTTTATTTCCCCATCTTCGTTAGTGGCGTAGCCGTTATCTGAATTTTTACTGAATTTTTTGGTGCAGGTGAATCCATGCTCTTTGGTGCGGGGGAATTAACTGCGCGTGCTACTTGTGAAACTTGTGAAACTTGTGATGCCTGTGAAGGAATAGCTCGCAGTAAGGCGATCTCCCCTTCGAAGTCAGCAAGGGAGTTAAAGTTACGGTAAACAGAGGCATAACGCAGGTAGGCGATCTCATCGAGTTCACGAAGTGGCGCCAAGATGGCCATACCCACTTCTTGGGCCTCGATCTCAGCCTGACCTGAAGAGCGCAGGGTCTCCTCCACGCGTTGGGCCAAAAGAGCTAAATCATCGTTATTCACCGGACGGCCCTGGCAGGCCTTGCGAACGCCAGCAATAACTTTCTCGCGGCTAAAGGGTTCAGTCGCCCCGCTTCGCTTAATAATGTTGAGCAGGGTGGTCTCTTGGGTAGAAAAGCGAGCGCCACATTCTGGGCACTCACGACGACGTCGGATTTGTGTGCCATCCTCCACGGGGCGAGAGTCCACGACGCGCGAATCATCGTGTCGGCAAAATGGGCAGATCATGCGGCGTGTCGTCCTTTCTCAAGTCCCTACGGGGTGTAAAGAGCTGTACTTAAAATTCCCTGTGTAGCGTTGAAAAACACTACTTATGGAACTATATCGCTCTTTGACCCCTACATCTAGTAGGAACAGTAAAGGAACTCTTGAGGCTTTAGGCGCATTGTCTAGATGAATTCTTCTTCGGCGTGTCGGGGCTACCTCTCAGATGAGATCAGATGAGATCACTTAACAACGGTAATCGTCTTAGCCGCCTTGGCATCATCGGGCTTAATTGTCACGATATCGCCCGCTTTTATGCTTGTCAGATCCACCTTAGAGCTCGCTCGAACGCGTGTCGTGTCGGTGATCGGGAAGGTTTCATTGCCCCCGGAGAGCGTGGAGACCACCACGGACTTGGCGTCAATGGAGACCACGGTGCCCGCTACATCAGCGGCTACCGGGGTCGCGGTTCCAATTGAGCCACTAAATCCGCCCGCAGCACCGGCCGATGCCCCAGATGCCCCAGATGCCCCAGATGCCCCAGATGAGGCACCCCCGTTATTGCGATTTCGCCCTGTACCAAAACCTGCGCCACCAAATCCACCTGCGCCACTGAGTCCGGTGAGTGAGAGTCCGCCGCCGGTGGTCTGCGTTGCCTTTTGTTTCCCGTAGGCAATGCCGCCAGTGAAGACAAGTGCGAAGGCTACGAAGATAAATAATGCCTTCGTGCTCTTGGGCAGTGGGCGATGTTTAGCTTCTTTGACTAGTTCAACAATCGACTCATGTGATTGGAACTCTTGATTATCACTGTGGTTACTCATAGCGAAGCGCCTCAATTGGTCGTAGGGATGCTGCACGGTTTGCTGGCCAACCGCCAAAGATTAATCCGACAAGTGCGCTCACAATAAATGCAAGTAAAACACTTGTAAGTGAAACAACGGGCTTCACACCAAGAACAGTGAAATGCGAAATGCCAACACCTAAAGCAACGCCCGAGATACCTCCCAGCAACGAAAGTAACATTGCCTCGATCAGGAACTGCGTCAGGATTGCCGACTTCGGCGCACCGATGGCTTTTCGAATACCAATTTCTCGTGTTCGCTCTGTTACAGAGACCAACATAATGTTGGTGATTCCGATACCGCCAACGAGCAAACTGATTGCAGCGATCGCAGCGAGCAACACTGTCAACGTGTGACTTGATGTTGTTGACGATGCCAAGATTGATGCCTGATTAAGAACTCGGTAATCGGCATTAGCACCGGCTTTAATTTTATGTTGCGCGCTCATAATTGCAGTTACTTCATCCATCGCTGCAGTCGTTGTAGTGGCGCTAGTAGCCTCTACTTGAATTTGGCTTAAGGATCCATAACCCGACATCGAACGTTGTACAAATGTGATCGGTGCAATCACGATGCTATCTGCATCTTGAAAACCACCCGTTGACCCTTTTGATTTCATCACGCCAACAACGGTCACGGATTGTCCATGGCAACGAATCACTTGATTGAGCGGACTGTCCGTTCCAAAGAGGTCGGTAGCAACCGTGGTGCCAATAATGACGACGGGTCGGCCGGCCACGACATCATCGTTGGACCAGTAATAACCCTTATCTATAGGGCTATTTGAGGCCTCAAAGTAAGAGGCCCAGGTGCCCGTGATGTTTTGCGGCGTCGATGAAAGATTGCCATAGGTGCACGTTCCCGAGGCGTTCAGTATTGGAGCTGCAGTCTTCACATCAGGTGCTTTGATCGGATCATTGAGTGCTTTTGCATCCGCCAGTGTTAAACCTTTTGCGTTGGAGTTTGCGCCCCGCGAAAAACGACCTCCGCCGCCTGATGACATAACAAGAATGGAGTTGGTGCCCAACTTTTCAATTCCTTGTTTCACTGCCAGGGCTGAACCATTTCCTACGGCGGTTAGCACGATCACCGACGAGACACCGATGAGAACGCCCAGAACGGTCAAACTCGATCGCATCCTGTTGGCCGTGATGCCCCGCGATGCAAAGCGCCAGACTTCGCGAAGTCCTAAGCCACCCATGTGGTGTCCTCCACTACTTGTCCATCACGCAAACGAATCATTCGTCGAGCAGCGCGAGCCACCTCTTCTTCGTGAGTAATCACGATGACTGTTGATCCTGTTTCGTTGATCTTATGAAGAAGCTCCAGGATTTCTTTTGTGGATTGCGTATCGAGGGCGCCTGTTGGTTCATCTGCCAAGACCATCGCAGGGTTAGTCACCAACGCCCGAGCAATCGCAACACGTTGCTGCTGCCCACCAGATAATTCCTGCGGTTCGTGGCGGGAGCGATCCCCAAGTCCTACGGACTCCAGGGCTTTTATTGCGCGCTTTCTGCGCTCTGACAAAGAGACACCTTGGTAGGCAAGGGGAAGTTCAACGTTTTGTGCCGCACTTGTACGTGGAATCAAATTGAAGGATTGAAAAACGAAACCAATCAATTGCGAGCGCACGACAGAGAGTTGCTCCTCATCGAGTTCGGCAACATTGAGGTTTCGAATCCAGTAATCCCCCGCTGTTGGAATATCCAAACACCCCAAGATATTCATCAAGGTTGTTTTTCCCGAACCTGATGCGCCCATGATGGCCACGAATTCACCTTGCGCTATTTCCAAGGAAACTCCGCGCAGCGCATGCACCGCCGTCTCTCCCTGCCCGTACACCTTGGTGACACCGTCGACTTTAACGACCAGAGGTGAGCCTTGGCTCATTAGCCACCCACGCGAACCGCTGCACCGATACCGCCAGCAACGCCACCCGGGATTCCTCCTGCAGGGAAACCGCTGGAGGCAGAGGTGCCTGTCGTGGTGCGAAGTTCAACTTTGTCCCCGTCTTTAAGACCGGAAGTGATTTCGGTAAGAGTGTCGCCCTTAAGTCCAATCGTGACAGGAGTTCGTACTCCTGCAACGCCGGCCTTCGTTGGTGCCAGTGTCACGGTGTAATTTGTACCGCGCTGGGTTAAGGCAGAAGAGGTCACCGCAAGAACACCCAAGGATTGAGCAGTCATAACACTTACTTGCGCAGTCATCCCTGGCTTAACACCGTCGGGCTGGCCGCTCAAAGAAAATGTCACTGTGTAGGAGGTGACACTTCCGCCGGCGGTCGAGGCGTTATTGAGTGGAGCAACGGAAATCACTTCACCGCTTGCACTGGAATTTGCAATGGCGTCAAAGGTAATCGTTGCCTGTTGGCCTACCTGTAAGGAGACAATGTCAGCCTCTGCAAACGATGCACTCACTTGAAGTCCAGTCAGATCGGTCAACACAATAAATCCAGTGACGCCGGTGGACCCTGCAGAAGTTGATCCTGCATTCATTCCAACGGCGCTGGCAACTGCCGCAACTGTTGCCGATACGGGTGCGATCAATTGTGTGCCATCAAGATTTGTCTGAGCATTAGCAAGTTGTGCTTTCGCAGTTTCTAGCGCCCCGGCCAAAGTTGCCGATTGAGCAGTCGCCGCATTATCTGCATTTACTCGGGCACGTTGGGCGGAAGCGATATTTGCCTTTGCTGTATCGATATCACTTTGCAGGGCAGGCTGATTGGCAACTGCTTGCGATGATTTCAACGAATCCAGGGATGCTTGAGCATTGAGCAAAGACCGGCGAGCACTATCAACGGCCAAGATTGCTGCCGCCTCAGACTGTGCATCCTTTGTCACGCCAACAACTTTGGCTTGCTGTGCATCTTGCAAGGCTAAAACTTGAGTACGTGAAAATGCATTTGTTGCGCAATCAAGACCCATAGCTAATACGGTGGGGCACTTTTGATCCCAGTCATATTGGGCGCGATCCACCACTTTGTTGTAGGCAATCAGGTTCAGGGCAATGTTGTCCTCTACTTGCTTTTGTGAAACCAGGGCGTTGTTATAGGCCGCAGTTGCGTTTTCGATTGCCAGGTTTTGTGAGGCGATCGCTTTGGTCTGCGAATCAAGGGTGGCAGCCGTTGGCCCAGCAGTTAATTTTGTCAACGCGTTTTGTGCATTTGTGATTGCTTGATCATTGGTTGCATCAGTTGCAATAAGATTTTGCGCGGCAGTGGTAATCGCCGCCAGTGCATTTTGTGCGGAGATCTTTGCTTGCAAAAGAGCTAACTCGGCGGAGCGATCATCGGTGGTCGCAAGGACTTCGCCCTTGTTCACTTTGTCGCCGACTTTTACATTCAGAGTTCGAACGATTCCAGAGGTTCCAAAGTTGACTCCGACATCAAGAGAGGGTTGCACAGTTCCTGATGCGCTCACTGTTGTGGATACATCTTGAACGCTGACCGTTGCAGTTCGTGCAACGGCTACAGCAACTTTCGGATAAAGCGTGCGGTAGCCAAAGAAACCAATTCCAACTAGCGCTGCTACAAGTAAAAGATTGAGGATGATATTTCTGCGACGAAACATCAGTTAGTACCTCCCTGGCCAGTACGGGTCGGCATTGTGAATCCCGTTGACTTCTGGCACTTGAGCAAAGCAACCGCTGTATCAGGATCGGATTGGTCATAACGACCAAATCCACCCGTTGATTTAAATCCGGCCTTTGTCATACATGTTTGGAAGGCTTGGAATTTCACTTGATCAAATCCGCCGCCATTGAATCCTCCTGCAGCGGGAAGTGCGATCTTGCATGCTTTGTATGCGGCGGCCATCTTTGTTGGATCAAAGTTTCCGCGATTAAATCCACCTGCAGGTCGGCTTGCACCAGGTGTTGGTGTCGGACGTGCAGCACCTGCAGCACCTGCAGCACCTGGTGTTGGAAGTGTTAATCCATTCTTGGATAAACACGAGCGTTGCGCAGTAGTTAAATTAGCGAAACGACCTCCGCGATTTCCTGCGCCATCACCTCCTGCTGCATTAGGTGCAACAGTTATTTTCACCATCGGCTTTGCCGCTGATGTTGCTTTTGCTGTGGGTTTCGCGGCCGGTTTCGGTGTTGCTTTGGCGGTTACTTTTGGTTTAGGTGAGGCCGATGCAGCAAGTGATGTCGGCATAGATCCGATAACAAGAACGGATGTTGCGAATGTTACGGCGCCTATGGAAAGCAAGGTGCGGCTGGATTTTTTAACGTAAGAGTGTCGTTTCATAAGCGCTAGAGAACGCTATTTATCTGAGAAAAGCGTGTGAACGCGCTAGAGGCTTACTTAGGCTGGAACGCGAAGAACCTGCCCTGCTTGCACATCTGGTTCGGATAAAGAGTTGGCTGAAACGATCTGATCGACCATGGCGCGAACATCCCCATGTCCGCCCTTAACCGCAGCTGCGGCGTCGCCTGCGATCGACCACAAGGTTTCACCCGGTGCCACGACAACGCTGATGTAGGAATGTGCCCTCGAGGTAGATACGGAATCTCCGCCCGATGCTTTCATGGCAAAGCCTGCGCCTAGAACGATGGATAAGGAAAGCACCATGGCCAATCGCGCCAACCGACCGCGACGAGTTAACTTTCGAGCCCCAAACCCGTTAGTTGCAACGCGTGGTCGGGACGGATGTGTAAGTGCGATTGTGCTCATGGTCTTGCCTTTCTCAAACGGCGTTTAGGGAAGTTTCGAATCCGTTGTCTGATTCGAACGCCTGTTCGATAGTGCTATTTATACCCCACCCCACTGACAAAATGCAAGAAATATTCGAACATATGTTTGAATATTTGGTGAACATCCTCTACCCTCTAGGCATGAGCCCAAAAATGAGCACAGATATTTCCTCTTTGGATAGCGGCAACAACGAAATTACCGAGCTTCCCGATGGGCCAGCTGATGAGCACGGTCTCACCACCCGCCAGCTCAAGATCCTCCAGGCCATCAAATCGGCCCTGGTGACCAATGGGTATCCACCTTCTATGCGCGAAATCGGCGCCGCGGCTGGCCTAGCCTCCCCCGCCTCAGTTCAGTATCAACTCCAAGCTCTGGAAAAGAAGGGCTTCATCCGCCGCGATCCCACTCGTGGGCGCGCCATCGAGGTCCTACTTCCTGGTGAGGCCTCCGAATTTGAATCCGCCCATGCCGATAAGACGCGCCAGATTCCTCTGGTGGGTCGCATCGCAGCCGGTGGGCCGATCCTTGCCGAGCAAAATATCGAAGAGACCTTCCCTCTTCCTGAATCCATAGTTGGCCAGGGCGATCTCTTCATGCTCAAAGTTGTCGGTGATTCGATGATTGATGTTGCAATT